>Ga0209697_10007849_pt1 | contig 12311 bp, 11 predicted proteins | sample AliMusrvi5mmetaG_FD_184115 | JGI IMG/M metagenome (GOLD analysis project Ga0209697, IMG submission 184115) | Freshwater lake bacterial and archeal communities from Alinen Mustajarvi, Finland, to study Microbial Dark Matter (Phase II) - Alinen... | ecosystem: Environmental > Aquatic > Freshwater... | reverse complement strand
GAGCCAGCCGAGCAGCGACTGGAATTCCGCCTCTGTCATGGAACACCTCCGTCAATTTGAGGAGTCCATGTGTATCAGAATCAACGATACGTGTCAAGGCATCAACACGTTCTTTGAACAGAGCGAACTGGACATTGTTCCCCACATACTGTGCGGGGGTGTTGATCTCGTGGGCGATGCCCGCTGCGAGCTGGCCGATGGCCTCCAGCTTCTGGGACTGGAGCACCCGGTTTTCCAAGGTCTTGCGTTCTGTGGTGTCGGTCGTGATGGCAAAGGCGCCAGCGAAGCGGCCTCGTTCATCCAGGATCACTGATGGGGAGACGAGGGTGTAGATGTGCCGCCCGGAATTGTGCACCCAGATGATTTCTTCGGCTCCTCGCTCGGAGCCCTTTCCGGAAAGCATGGCGGTCAGATGCTCAGAACTCTCCGGCGCGGCGAACTCCACGACCTTGTGCCCGAGGATGCTGGCCTTGGGTCGCCCGAGCATGGTGGAGAACTGGTCGTTAATGAAGGAAAATTTGTTGTTCTTGCAGGTCATGAGCAGCCCTTCCTGCATGGACTCCACCAGGGTGCGGTAGCGGGCCTCATTCTTGCGGAGTTTGACCTCGGCACGTACCCGATCGGAAATGTCGGTGACCATGCCGATGGATCCGGCGAAGGAGCCGTCCGGCCCGTTTACGGGCGAGGCGCTGATCAGGGTCCAGACCTTGTGGCCCCTCTTGTGCCGAAAGCGCAGCTCGTATTGCTCGGAGATGCCCTGCCGCCGCCGCCCCTGCTTCTGCCGCAAAATGGCCGCATCCTCTGGGACCAGGAGATCCACCAGCATGCACCCGGTGAGTTCGCCGGGTGCATGGCCAAGCATGGAATGCATGCGCGGGTTGGCGTAGGTTACGTTGTAGTCCGCATCCGTGCCGACAACGCCTTCCTGCGCTGTTTCGATGATGAGCCTGTAGCGTTCCTCGCTGTCCCGCAGGGCCTTGTTGGTCTTTTGCTGTTCAATGGCGTTGGCCCGGAACTTCAACTCGGATTGTTTGAGTGCGAGATGGGTGCGCAACTTGGCTTGCACCACCAGGAGGGAGAACGGCTTGGTGATGTAGTCCACCGCGCCCATGGCCAGCCCCCGCACCTCGTCAGCCTGTTCGCCCCTGGCGGTGATGAAGATGACCGGGATGTCCCGGGTGCGCTCATCGGCCTTGAGCTGGCCGCAGACCGCGAATCCGTCCATCTCAGGCATCATGATGTCGAGCAGGACGAGGTCCGGCAGGTCCGCCGCATGGATGATCTCCAACGCCGCCTTCCCGCTGCTGGCGTTCCGGACCTGGTACTCGCTCTTCAACGCATTGGCCAAGGCCAGGATGTTTATGGCCTCGTCATCCACAATGAGCACGGACGGAAGTGGGTTGCTTGTCACGCCTTTTCTCCATCGCCATCTGATCTGAGGCGTCGGCTCTGTTCGCCCGGGCCGTCAACCCCTCGGCGTAGTCCGCTGCGCCAGGGAGGTGCCCTGGTTGCTTCGTCGGCAAGGACTAATATCAGACATCATGCACTTCCAGGAATACCAATGTCTGGTTGAGGAGTTGATACGCGATCTCACCGAAGGTGATGGGGCCGACAAACGGGCTTGTGGCCTTGCCCTCCAACTCCGAGTAAAGGTAGTTTAAGATGCAATTGCAGGAAAATACAATGTTTTCCTCTGTGAGATGACTCTGACTTTCCAGACGGGATTGGAACGCTATGCCGTAATCAGCCACGGGCTTGGCGTGTTTATAACGGATTCCCTTGAAGACGGGAGCATAAAACTTGACCTCCCCTTCGGCCTCATCAATGCCCTGAAAGCTGATATTTACCAGGGCACCATAATAATCGGCTACCAGCGGGAGTTTGGTGTCGAGCTTGTTCTTCAGGATGTATGCGGCGAAATTCTTTCTTTCGCCATTGACCAACACATCTTTGGTTGAGAAACCGTCGGACGAGAACGTGAGAATGTCTCCATCCCCCTGCTCGAAGATGTTGATGATGCCAACTTCCGCAGTTTTCCCCTCCAGGACGCTTGCCTGGAGGACGAGCGCACCCTCCTCGATCGCAGCGCCGGTCAACCCGTTGAAGACCTTTGGGGTGTCCTTCCCCAGGTCATCAAGGTGAACGCCGGAAATCCAGCCGATGAGGGGGCGGACCCCAAAGTCCTTGTAACTCGGTGCATTCAGGGCAAAGGCCAGATGCGCTTTGCTCAGCGCGGGAATGATGACGAAGCTGAATCCGTTCTCAGGTCCTTCTGAATACACCCGGGCCAGGCTGTCCGCGTCGTGCTGGACGATCTCTACGCCTTGCACCACGGTCGAGATGTCTGTGACGAAAACCTTTTCCCGCGAGACCTGCCCGCCGTCACCACGGCAAATGAAGTATGGGATGGTGCCGCCAATCCATTTTCCTTTTGATAATTTGCGAAGTGCTGTTTCATCTCCTGCCAGAATGAGGATATTGCCAGCATCGATGAGCTTTGTTGCCTCTGCTATACTTACAAGGTCCTGTCTCATGGCTCCTCCGCAGAAAATTTCCTGCAAGTCTTCCTGGACAGACGGAGAGCCAATATTCTTTGCGTACAGGTTGTGGATTTGGTCTATGCACGCATTGATGTTTGACGGCGTAGGATTGTCATGAACAGAAGCCAAAAGACGTCCCATCAATATTTTTGCAGCAAAAAAATTGAGTGGGCATGTTTTCTTGCCCGTTACAATGTCAGCCCATCCCTTTTTTGACATGTTCGGTACGTCCATGCTTGGATACCTCCGAGTCAGGGGAGAATGCAAACTGTGGGGAGCATCTCCCCACGAGCGCCAGCTCTGGGTCAAGACTCCGTAGTCTCGTTCGGTGACTGTCGAGCCTGCGTCACCTCAATACAGGTTATGCCCGCACCTTATGCCCATTTACTCCACATTTTGCCCTGGGGCAATACAATTAGTAGCTCGTTCCAAAGAGGTGTGGCCTGAGCTGCCCGGTTTCTTTTATGAAGCGGACTGGTGCCAGGGGAATGCTGAAGCGTTGTGCATGAGGAACGGCAAACCAGCCAGAGCCCCAATTAGGGATTGGTATATTCAGTGGATGGAGCAGGGCCCATGGAGCAAGGTGCTCCATGGTAAAAGCAATGGGCGGCGTAGCTTCGCTGTCCTTTGAATTCATTTGTATTTTTGGTGCCCAGGGCGGGAATCGAACCCGCATAACCCGAAGGTTGAGGGATTTTAAGTCGCTCAATTAGATTTACCTGCAACATCACTTTGAGCCACATAATCCTTGAAATCATGAGCTAATCATCGTATAATGCCTTCACTTGAACCCACCTGCCTACCCTGGTTTTCACTGCAAAATGGGGGACAGATGGGGGACAGAACCCGGCGCTTACGGAGAGGTGGCTATGGCTTCTAAGTGGATCACAGCGGCCCCAGGCATACGGTTTCGTGAGCATGAATCGCGTAAACATGGGGTGAAGCTGGACCGGTATTTTACTTTACGATTTTATGTCGGTGGTCAGCGTGTCGAGGAGTCTCTTGGATGGGCCTCAGATGGGTGGAGTTTGCAGCGGGCACACGCTGAATTGGTGAAGCTGAAGGAGTCTCGACGTACAGGGCAGGGGCCAGTGACTCTTTCTGAGGCTCGTGCTCAAGCGAAGGTTGCCCGCTCTCATGCTGCTAGCCTCAAGAAGGAAGAGGCCCGGATTGCCATTACCTTGGAAGAGTATGTTGCGAACGCTTATGCGCCTTGGGCGTTGGCTACAAAGCCAACTGCATTCGTCAAGGAAGAGAGCCACTGGCGGACATGGATCAAGCCTGAACTGGGTGCACTTCCATTGCGCGCCATTGGCGTTGAGCAGTGGGACGCATTGACTCGAACTTTAGCGAAAGCGGGGCTTTCCCAGCGTAGTCTTGAGTACATCACGGGTACATTGCGGCGTATCGTGAAGCACGCGAGGGAGCGCCGGATTGTCTCTGAGGCTCCACCCAGTGGGCGTATGTTGGGGGCAACGGCCCCTAAGGATAATCGCCGTCTCCGTGTTTTGACGCCTGATGAACTGGACCGTCTGCTTGCGGAGGTTAAAGCCCATGATCCTCATGCCTGGCGCCTTGTCCGCTTCGCTAGCATGACCGGATGTAGGGCGGGCGAGGCTTTCGGTTTGAAATGGCGGCACGTGGACTTGGTAGAGAAGAGAGTCACGTTTGCCAACACGAAGAACAAGCATTCCCGAACGATTCCTATTGGGCCAGACCTTGCGGCCATGCTCTCTGAGATTGGCCCAGGTGATCACGGTGAGCACGTGTTTACCAACGCCCTGGGCCACGCATATAAAGATGCCCCCCTGTCATTTCGCGCAGCAGTGGCGGTACTCGCTTTGAATGAAGGCAGGCGAGAGCGTGAGTATTTTACCTTCCATTCTCTGCGCCACGGGTTTGCCACGGCATTGGCCAAGCGCCTGCCACTGCGTGACCTGATGGACTACATGGGCTGGAAGGTCGCTGCGATGGCCCTTCGGTATACTCATGGTGATGAGAAAGATCAGCGTCTTGCTGTAGAAGCACTTGAACGCATTGCCAGTGGAAAACGCGGGAAGATCCTGCCGATTATGAACAGAGATGTGTCATAGGCAACCGTTGCATTGTGCAATGAATGTATAGATTCTACAGGCAAAGGGCATTCATATGTCGAAATGGATACATGGCAGTGAAATAACATCACGACTCGATGTCCTTGCCGACTGCCTTATGGATTTCGTAAAACAGGGGTTGCGAGCGTATACACCAGAGGGAATGTTAATTGTTTTAGATGGAACACCACAGAATTGTATATTCATAATAGGTTCTGTTAGTTCAATGGACGGAAAGAATGGTTGGTTTATTACTAAATCTGAGAACGAGTTTAGATTGCGAGTGCAGAACTGTCTTTTTGAACATGATGATATAGCAGAATTTTTAAAAAATAATTATCCGGACACGTGGTTCCTCACTTGGGGGGAAAATACTATTGAAGCTGGAAAATGTCTTAAGGATGGAGTCGAAGCACCCAAACAAGAGCCAACAGATGTTGGTCCGACGGTGGGAACCGAGGACGAAATTACGCCTAGGCGGGTTCCGATCTTGGGAGATGTGTTGCGATTCAAAGCCGCAGGGGTGAATAACCGCGAGATTGCCGAGCTCTACCCTGAATATTTTAACTATGATTCCAGTCGTATGTACACAAAGAAAGAATGGGACGTAGTTAGGGACCGTGTCAAAAAGTTCGTGAATGGGAAGTTCAAAGGTAACCTGCGCTAGGGATGGAGCATTATGCTCCAGGTGGAGCATTTTTGTTCAGGGCATGCGCCCCTTGCCAATTGTAGGTTGCATCGAACTTTGTAGTTAAATTTCGGCATGTTGGAAAAGTGAAATTTTTCTGTCACACTGCGTAACTGTGCTTGACGCTCCGCTTCCGGAGCAAGGGACATTTCTAGGAACTGGTCGGGCATTGGCCCACACCGGAACCCAGAACCCCGGAGCACAGAATGAACGCTGACCCCTACTTCGAACTTGAAAAAAGCCTCCCCGCGATCCTCTCCCGAACCGAAGTCCCGAAACTCACAGGTGGTCTGATCTCCGCCGGTCGCCTCGCCAACTTGGACTGCTTGGGCCAGGGGCCGAAAAGTATTCGCTGTGGCCGAAAAATTGGCTACACGCGAGAGTCCTTCATCTGTTGGTTGCGCTCCCGTGGTGAACAGCCCGTCACGGGGCAGGAGGGGTAGTCATGCGGTTCAATCCGTTTCTCAAAGGCGATCGGTGTTCGCTTTGCGGAAATGAACACCCGTCAGCCGTATATAATGGCCATGCACAGGTGTTTTGTTGCTCCCACTGCGCTATGCACGTCCTGCCGACGTTGATGACGGATGCAATGGCTGAACACATACGGCAACTTCGCCAGGCGCAATGCGACTTGGAAATCTTTGTAAAACGTATGCGCGCCAATGCGGGCCAATAGGGCGTCCAACATGAAACCACTTACCGAACACGGCGCCGCGTCCGAGAGCCGAAAGAATATCCTGAGCCAGAAGCCAATGATCCCAGATGACTTGAAGGCAGCGGATCACTGGTGCGTCTGGCGTTACGAAGAACGTGGCGGAAAGCCCTCAAAAGTGCCCTACAACGCCCGGACAGACCGGCGGGCCAGCACAACCAATCCTGCCGATTGGTGCGAGTACCCTACGGCTGACATGAAGTATATCCTCTCGGATTACAGCGGAGTCGGCTTCCTTCTTGGCGAGGGGTGGGCAGGCGTTGATCTTGACAACTGCATAGACGAGCATGGTCGCCTGTCTCTCCTGGCCCGAAAGATCGTGGAGATCTTGAACTCTTACACCGAGGTCAGCCCGAGCGGGCGCGGCATCAAGATTTTCGTCAAGGGTGCCTTGCCGCAAGGTGCCTGGAGCAAGAACACTGATCTAAAAATCGAGATGTACGGCCGAGGTTACTTCACCGTGACGGGGAATCATCTGGCAGGAACTCCTGACACAGTGGAGGAACGCACGGGCGTTCTGGCCGAGTTCCAAAACCGTTTCAAGCCCGAGTGCTCCACTCACAGTCTGGACGACGTGAAGCTGGAGTATGGCACCTCGATCCTCACTGACAACGAAGTGCTGGCGAAGGCCAGAGCAGCCGCCAATAGTGAGAAGTTCAAGGCGCTCTTCGACGAAGGCGATCTCTCCGGCCACAGCAACGACCACAGTAGCGCCGACCTCGCGTTGCTCACCATGCTAGCCTTCTGGTGCCGCCGTGACGTTGAGCAGATGGAACGCCTTTTTGGAGAGAGCGCCCTCGCCCGCGAAAAGTGGCATGGCCGAGAGGATTACCGCCAGCGGACCATCAAGAAGGCCGCAGCAGGATGCGCTGAGGTGTATGGTAGTACTGGCGATCCTTCGGTGGACTTCAGCCAAGTCAATGTGGACCCACAGGGGGTTGGCAGCCACAATACGCTTATCATCCCGAAGATGTACGATGCGGCGGATCTCCTCAAGATGACCTTGCCCAAGACGACCTGGGTCGTCCGTGGCCTGATGCCAGCCGGGCTTATCGTCCTTGGGGGCAAGCCTAAGGTCGGCAAATCTTGGTTCGCGCTTCAGCTTGGACTCGCGATAGCCCGAGGCGAAACCTTCCTCGGCTTCAGCACAGGGGGTGGCCAAGTGCTTTACTTGGCCCTGGAGGATAGTGCCCAGAGGGTGCAATCCCGACTCAAGCGGGTGCTGAACGGCGAGCCCTGCCCGATGGGGCTCACGATATGTTTGGAGTGGGGGCGCTTCGACCCGGAGACCGGACTTGCGGCACTGGATAAATACCTAGCCGAACACCCTGACTGCAAGTTGGTCATCGTGGACGTGCTGACCAAGGTCCGCCCGCTTGGCAAGGCCAACAAAGAATTGAACGCCTATGAACGTGACTATCAAATAGCGTCTGCCCTGAAGAAGGTTGCCGACAAGCACGGGGTTTGCGCCTTGGGCATCACCCACTTGAGGAAGTCAGACGGCAGGGGCAGTGGAGGAGACGTATTTGAACGTGTTACTGGCTCCACAGGCTTCCCCGCCGCAGCGGACGTCCTGATGGTCCTAGACCGCACCCGTGGGGTTAACGACGCGATTCTGCACGCTACAGGGCGTGATATCGAGAGCGTCGAGACCATGCTCACACAGGACCAAATGACGATGACCTGGAACTCTCTTGGTCCAAACAGCGGGAAGGTAACGACCCCAGACCGACTGAGAATCCTTCAAGCCTTGAAGTCTCTCGGCACAGGTAGCCCGAAGAAGATTGCGGAAACCACTGGCCTTGATTTGCAGTACGTCAAAAACACTCTGCCCGAGTTGCTGAAATCAGGCGCTGTGTCGCAACCCAAGTACGGGCAGTATGAAATGCCTGTAAGCACAGGGGCAGATAATCAGGGCCTGCCCGATTGGCTCTCCTAGTACACCCACATTACTCTGGTTACTCTCCGCAGTCCTCCCCCTACACAGTAACCAGAGTAAGGTAGGGGGTGACTAAAGGGTTAGCCCCCTGTGCCCACGGGTGGGCTGATGGGGCCAAGAGTAATTAGAGTAATGTGGGTATGACAGAGAAGTCTATTTGGCCAACCAAGCGTGAATTTCTTCTCTCTCCCCGTGCCTATTCAAAAAGTGATTCGAAAAAAGGCGGTATCGGCATGGGTGGAATAGGTTCTGGTCGACCTGGCTGGCGTAGTCGGGTTGAGGACATGCTCGCCCTGGACTTCCGTAGGCTCAAGAAGGCCGGGCACCTCATACCCGGCAAAGTCACACATAGCTGGCTAAAATCGGCCTACAAGGTGGCAGAGATCAACCTGGAGGCCCTGGAGGATGTCCTACTGCTCACCGTCCGCTCCGCGCCTCTAAGAGACAACTCCTGGGAGTTCACGCAGCAGCGCATCCCGCTGGCCAAGATGGGGCGTAACCGCCTTTGTGCCCTTTGTCCGAAATGCGGCAGGGCCGCCCAAATCCTATATTCCGGCGGGATGCACTTCTGGTGCAAGGCTTGCCACGAACTGGGGTACGCTTCGCAGTTTGTTAGGCCCGAAAAACGTGCGCAATAGCTACACACCATTCAATAATAACAGCTTAACTCTTGACTGGTTGGTTGGGAGCGTCTCTGATGATTCTCACCTTATCGGACCGCAGTATCAGCACACGATCGCCAGACTTAAGGTTTTCTTCATTCGACTGAACGACAGCAAATGTCTGGCCATTGTCTTGCTTGATAATGAACTCGATGGCCTTACCTTGAGTCACACCACTCTCTATTGCAGCTCCTGCCAATCCGCCTGCTACAGCACCACCAACAGCTCCAATGATGTTAGTCCGCACATCTCCACCAACGCGTGATCCAGCTGTACCACCGACTACAGCTCCTGATCCAGCACCAATGCCAGATTCTGTGCCCTCAAGATTTACTTCACGCAAAGAAAGAACAACGCCGGACATAACCGTGGCGGCACGACCCAGCTGATTCCGATTATAAGTAGATGCTGTTTGGTACGTTGTACAACCAAAAACAAACAAAAGTACGCCAGAAAGCAGTAAACGGACACATATTCTCATGCTGTGCTCCTGTTATTGGCAGGATGCTGCTACAACATCAGAGAAGGTTTGGTCCGTGAGCAATTTGCCTATATTGTCAGATATTGTTTTGTTAATATTTGCAAAAACAGCCTGTGCCACAAGAAACTTTGACGTTTCAAACCTAATGTCAAAGATGTTATCATACAGCGCCTTCCCGCTTGTGTCAGTTAACACGTAATGCACGTTGCTAATGTAAGTAACCGAATACCCAAGGTCGTCCATGGCAAAGTCATTGACTTCCCCAGAAAGCTTACATTTAGCACCCGGCTTAAGTGAAAGCGTTGCCTGCCGCATTTCCCTTTTCAGCGCATTACAGTAAAAATCTTCGACGTTTTCCGTTAAGTAAATCGTTCCAGCCGCAGTGTTACGTACTTGATTCTGTTTTACACCGGGCCTTGGAAAATACTTAAAATTATCCACCTCTATATTCCCCTTTAGTTCTGCTGTTGTCGTCGGCTGATACGGCAACGTCAAAGTATGAGAACAACCACAAAGCACAGCAAACATCGGGATTAGAGCGATAAATATTTTCATAGCCACTCCATGGTTTTGATTCGTTGTGGACAATTCTGAGGAACAACATAACTGTCGGCAGAACTGTCAATATCGTATGTACATACTGTCGGTATTTCTAGCTGGTTGGGGTTGCTGAATAACTCGCTGCTGTGGCTGCTTGTACATGCTATCAGTGCTACTTCCATATGGGACTTGCGGCATCATCTGTTGCTGTCTTTGTAGTTGCTGGTTTTGTTCAAAATTCCTTTGCTGCTGCTGCATCTGCTGCTGTTGCAGCTCCATCTGCTGCCGCTGAAACTCCTGCTGCTGGAGTTGGAATTGGCGTTGTTGCTGCATCTGTTGCCGCTGCATCTCCTGCTGGTAATAGTCTTGCGCATAAGCTGTCCCAGCAAACAGAATCAAGCACATAGAGAATATGGCTAGTCGTCTAAACATGGCTTTTCTCCTATTATGAACCCATGAATTTAGTTTGACCGCACGATGCGGAATCCTATGCTGTCGGTGCATGTGATGGGCGGGTTGGCGGTTTGGTATGCTGCGTGCAAATCCCGTGGTATGCTACGCCAACTGCCACCACGGATTACTCGATACGCCCAGCTTTCATGCGAGAGCTGATTATCTTTTAGGATGAAAGGAGACAATTCTGGATTAGTTTTTAAGATGTCAGAGTAGATGATTTTCACGTCCTCGCACCATTGGAAGACGTTCCCTCTCATATCGTAGAGGCCCAAGCCGTTAGGGAACTTAGTTCCCACCTCATGTGTGGAGCCGCCACTGTTGCTCACAAACCAGGCAATGCTGCCAAAGTTGTAACTCTTTGAGTCTGGTTCCGGCTTGCCGCCGGAGCGTGCGGCGTATTCCCACTCCGCACCAGTAGGTAAACGAAATTTTGCGGAACCCTTTGCGTTCATACGCGATATGAATTCCTTTGCATCATGCCAAGAGACCATTTCCACCGGATAATTATCGCCCTTCTGGAACCTTGAGGGGTTGCTACCCATCACCTTCTTCCACTGTCCCTGTGTCACAGTGTATATGCCCAGCCAAAAGCCATTCAAATGCACCGTGTGCAAGGGTTGATCGGTATATTGGCGGCAATCGCTCGTCCTGGAGCCGCAGCCCATTTCAAACGTGCCCCCAGGCACCCAAACAAACGCTATGCCGGTCACAGGATCGCGCCAGGTCTTGCCTGGGGAGCCAGATGCCGGAGCCGCGCCAGGGGCCGCCGCTTCAGCGTCCGCTTTCGCCTGGGCAAATCGCTGCGCCTTTTCTTGACGTTTAAGTTCTGCCGCCTTACGCGCCTCCTCGTTCTTTACCTGGGCAGCAACTTCCGCCTTGGCCTTGTCGGTCCAGTAGTCCGCTTGCTTGGCCATGCGCGCCCGCAACGCATCGTCCTCGTCGCCGTACGGGCTCTTCTGCGTGTACTTCGAGGCCAAGAGCAGCCAGGCCTCGGCCTTGTCCGAGGCGCTCACCCCAGGCTTCTTCTCCAGGGTCTGGGCCTTGGCCACCGCGCCCTTCATGCTCGTCAGCCAATCCGCCCACTGCTTCTTCGCGGCCACCTCAGTTTCTGCCCGTTTGCCTGCCTTCTGCTCGATACTCCCGAAGTCCACGTCCGTCGCCTGCGGAGCAGACGGCATCGCCGGTGCGGCAGGAGCAGTATAGGCGGGGACGGAAAAAGTCGGGGCGGAAGAGCCAAGGGAGGCTACCTGAACGCTCCCTGCGAAAGAGAACTGCCCGATAAGGCTCGACGCCTCCCAAGGAACCTGTTTCCTGGCTGAGTCGCCCGCCACGCCTTGGCGCACGCGCTTGAACAATTCCTCCACAGAAAGGCCCGGCGTGGTGATGTTGTTCAGGAGATGCTGTGTGTACAGGCCGTTCTTGCCACCACCGTCAGAGGCGACCTTTCCTGGTGAGGTCGAGTAGGCAATTAGCGAGCCCGTAGGTGCGTCCATCTTTGCCAATCCCTGCTCTGCACTGCGGAAACTGCGGGCAAAGGGGTTGCTCCGGCAGGCATCTAGGATGACAACATTGAGCCCGTTGCCAGCGTCTTCCATCTTGGCCAGCACCAGCCCGGCGTTAAGCGCACCGAACTTTACATCCCCTTCTGACTGGATCACCGCGTTCACTGGGACAAGGTAGTTCTCACCTGCCACCTGGACCCCATGCCCGGCGTAGTAAAACAGACCCACACCACCCTGGCGAAGCTTTAGGCCGAATTCGCGCACTGCCGACTCCATCTGCTGGAGCGTGGCGTCCGTTACGAGTGAGACCTCGAAGCCAAGACTCTTCAGGGTTGCGGCCATGTCCCGGGCATCGTTGGCGGGATTTTTCAGGGAGGCTGTGCGATACGCGGCGTTGCCGATGACAAGGGCAGTGCGACGCTCGGCTTGGGCTGGGGCACACAGGAGGACTAGCGCAATGGAGATCAACAGCGAAATGGCTATTCTGGATCTACGCACTGGCGGCCTCCAAATGGGGGGGGGAATTCTTAGATGTAGTGATAGCAGAGAGTCCGTGAAAAGAGCAAGGGCGCTGAAATATTAGCTTGGCCGTTGTTTTCCGAGCCAAGTGACTACGGTGATCTTCCCCAATTAGGGAAGATCGCAATTTGCTGGAGTCCAGACGGAGCGCGACCCATGGCGCGACTGTAGGAGAAGGC
>Ga0209697_10007848_pt1 | contig 12313 bp, 11 predicted proteins | sample AliMusrvi5mmetaG_FD_184115 | JGI IMG/M metagenome (GOLD analysis project Ga0209697, IMG submission 184115) | Freshwater lake bacterial and archeal communities from Alinen Mustajarvi, Finland, to study Microbial Dark Matter (Phase II) - Alinen... | ecosystem: Environmental > Aquatic > Freshwater... | reverse complement strand
CGAGGCAATGAACGGCCGACCGGTGTGCGTGCGCATCGGCACCCAGGGCAGCCTGATCGACTGGTTGTTGGTGCCGAGGCTCGCCGCCTGCCGTGACGCCCTTGGCGGGGCGCTGGTGGAACTGGAGCAACACCGCAGCGCCGATATCGTTCGCGGCGTAACGGATGGCCGGCTGGATTTTGGGATTGTTCGTGACGACGCTGTAACGCGCGAGATGAAGCGCTGGAAACTTGGGAAAATCGGTTACGCGTTGTTCGCCCCCAAGGGCGTGTGGAAGGCGGGCGTGACGGTCGAGGACGTGTTGCGCACCGTGGCGGTGGGTGAGCTACTGCCGGGCGGCCAGTACAGCACGCTCTGGCAGGAGTGGCTGGCGGTGCGGCACATAGAGCCGCGGGTGGCCGTGCGGATGCCTTCGTTTGTCCACCTCGCGCGGATGGCGCGGGAGACGGGTGTCGCCGCGGTTCTGCCGGAAATCGCCAGGGTTGATTTCGATGCGAAGAAGATCGTCAGCAAACCGATGCCGTGGAAACACGACCGACAGATCGTGCTCATCGCCAATCCCCGCAGTCTGGACCGTTCCGGCATCCGGCCCGGCGCTGCGGAGAAACTGGCGGATGCACTCAAGCTGGGGTGAATGGGTGAGCTTAACATCGGCCGCGCCGCCGAAATCCTCACCCCTCGCCGTCACCCGAAAGCGGGGGCTTTTCGTTCCAGGGAATCACCGTGCCGTTCTTGTGGAATCCTTGGGTCTTCTTGACGAATTGGAACGATAAAAGCCAATAGGGCTTTTGGCGGATTTGTTCCCATTTTCGTTCCCATTCTTGCCTTTTCAGGCCCTCCCAAGGGAGGTTTTCCTTGTAGGTAAAGGAAAGTGGAGCGTAGCGGATTCGAACCGCTGAAATCATTACCACCATTTGTAAATCAAGGAATTCCAATGATTTAGGGGAAAAGGAAACAGTAAAAACTTGACAATCTGGCAAAAATAGGACACAGTGTGACCCACAGCTCGCCCGAAGCGGACGCAACCCCACAAGAAGATGGCCAGCATTTACAAACGACCGGGAAGCAAAATCTATCAATGCCAGTTCTATGTGACCGACCCTGCAACGGGCGAACTCCACAAGGAGCGGAAATCGACGGGGCACACGAACGGAAAAAAAGCGCGGGCCTTTGCCGACGAACTGGAGCGCGGCGCACAAGCAGTCATGCAGGCCGGGAGTGACCAAGCGCAACGGGCGCGGGCCGTCCTTGCCGATGCCGTCCTTGAAATCGAACGTGAGACATTCACAGCACCCACCGCCCGCAAGTATCTCGCCAAGCTGCTAGCCATCGCCACGGGTGAGGAACTGACCGCTTACACGATCGATTCATGGGTTGCGGAATGGTTGCGCCGGAAGCGGCAGGCGAAAAGTTCAAAAGCAACCATGGCGCGTTATGACGGGCACCTTGGCGCGTTTCTGGAATGGCTCGGCCCGGCCCGCTGCAATAAGCCGCTCGAAAGCGTCACGCCGCAGGACGTTCGAAAGTGGCGCGAATCCTTGCAGGATGCCGGGCGGGCGGGCAAGACCGTGCTGGCCTATCTCAAAGACTTGGGCGGGGTGTATCGTGCCGCGATCCGCGAGGGGCTGGTTTCATTCAACCCCTGCACCGCGCTGGAAGCAATCGACACGTCCGACAGCATGGAACGCCAGCCGTTCACCCTGGAAGAAGTCGCCGACCTGCTGACCGCCGCCCCGTCGCAGGAATGGCGCGGGTTGATTCTCACCGCCGCGTTCACCGGGTTGCGCTTGGGGGATGCCTCAAAGCTCTCTTGGTCATCGGTGGACTTGGCAGGGAAGAGAATCACGCTGATTCCATCCAAGACGAAAAAGAAAAAGCGGGAAGTGAGAATACCGATTCAGCCCGACTTGTTCGCCTATCTGGAAAGCGTGCCGATCCACAGCGACAAGCCCGACGCCCCGGTTTTCCAGACACTTTCACAAACCCGCATTGGTGACCGCACCGGACTTTCGCAGACGTTCAACAAAATCATGCAGGCCGCCGGGGTTGACCGGGGCAAGGCATCCCGCACCGTGGAAGATGGCAAGGCCGGGGTGGGACGGGTGACCTATGAACGCGGTTTTCATTCGCTGAGGCACACGTTCACAAGCTGGCTCCGCAATGCCGGCGTGAGTGAAGAGGACCGCATGGCCCTGACCGGGCACAGCACCCGCGAGAGTCACCAGATATACTCACACGCCGACGAAGCCGCCGCCCGTTCCGCCATTGAAAAACTCCCCACCCTCGGAAAATCAAAGAAATGAAACCCGCATCCAAATCCCCGACAACCCGTAAAGCCGGCAAGGCAGGCAAGACGGCACCGAAGCCGAAACCTGAGTCCGCGCCGAAAGTCTGCACGGAGCTTACGGAAGCAGAGCAGCAAGCAAGGGAGAAGTCACTCGTGAATATTGCACGGGAAATTGAAGAGTGGCAGGTAGGGAGACTCCCAACAGTCGCGAGTCTCGCCACCCTTGCCGCCGCTATGGCAAGCCAGTCGGAAAAGCCGCGCGATACCGCAATCCGGGCCCTGGAACTTTGGATGGCTTGCGACGGGGTCCTTTCTAACGAGTTGCGAAAACTGCGCCATAGGGACCCAGATGGTGAGAATGAATATATCAAAGAAGCCGAATTCCTTCGTGCTTGCGGCACATCCCTGGCCGATGTGATTACGAATGGGGCCGTGGGATTTGTGAAGCTTGACAAATTGCTGAGAGCGTCGAAACCGTCCCCTGAAACAAAGGCGCTAGACATGATGGCGAAGTGGAGGGCTTTCCGAAGATTGGATATCGAGCATGACAACCGTACGAATGGTTCGTCCATGAGTGAACGCGAAATTCTGGACGATTTGGAAGCTCAAATGGAGCGAGATCGCACCCAGGGAATCAATTTCAGGGAATTGCCAGGTCTTTGGCGGCGCTTCTCGAAATTTCAAGAACGCGACCGAACCGAGAAACTTTCGGAAAGAGGGAAAAAAGGCGGCAGGGGGAAAAGAAAGGTACTTGCAGGCACTCAAGGAGCCTGAAGCCGCCACAAGTTTTGCAAATGCGGCCCTAGCTTTCCGCAGTGGTGGCAGAGGGCATGTTCTTGACTCTTCCTCACCTGCCCAAGTTATTGAAAACCCGCCTCAAGTAACCTGCGGCCAGGGAAAAACGGCAAATGCGTTAGAGCATGCTGAAAGCGCATGAAACCGCAAACACCGTTTGTTGAATGGGCGCGTGAGAAACAAATCACGGCGCGTTATGGACTATCCCACATGATTCTCTTCGGGCTGCGTAAGGCCGGGAAAATCCGAACAGTCTCGCTCAAGGGCGAGGGCAAGCAATACGGGGCGCGTCTCTTCAACGTCGCCAGCATCGAGGCGTTTCTTGCCAGTCAGGAGGCGTTGGAACTGCAGGGGGAAAGGCCCACCAAGTGAACGCATGCCCTAACGAAAAGCCCCCGGCCGCCTGTCAGGAACGGACGCGGGGGGGAGGAAACACTAGCTGTTGGAGAGATAACATCTCAACCGCGAATGGCAAGCGGTATTTTGACTCCGCCACGCTCGAAGCCATGCGCCCCAGGCTGCCGGAATACCTGGCCGCCCGTGGCGTCCAACTCCACAAGCGAGGCGCGCGTCTTGTCGGCAAGTGTCCATGCCATGACGATTCAAAGCCGAGTTTCGCAGTGCTTCCTAACGGAAAAACATGCGGGTGTTTTCCATGCGATTTCAAAGGTGACGTGTTCGCCGTGTCGCAATGGATGGGCCGCGCCTCGAACTTCCCCGAGGCCGTGCAAGAGGTCGCCGCCGCGCTTGGGGTGTGTCTGCCGCAGGATGCCGCGCGACCCGCCATACGGCACGCCACACTACCGCAAAGGCCCGCCAAGCGACCCGAGCCGCCTTATGTCTTGTCAGATAGTGACCGGCAGAAAATCCATGCGGCACGCCTGGCTTGGACCGATGCTTTCCACAGCGGCGATCCGATAGTTGACCGCATCGCCGCCAGCCTTGGACTCGACCGCGAAACGCTACGGCACGCATCTTGGGGCGAAAGCGGGCTCGGTTTGGCTGCCGGGATTTATGGAAAGCCGACTTGGCTTTGCTATCGCTACCGGGACGGGCTGAAATGGCGCAACCCTGACACCCAGGCTGACCCGCGCTTTCAGTGGATTATCGGCACGGCAACGCATCCTTGGCGCATGGAATGGGCGAGCAAGCCCGAGGTAAGAACCGTGTTCCTAACGGAATCGGAAAGCGATTGCCTGGCGCTGATTCAAGCCGGGTTAGAAGCGGATGGCACCGCCGCTTGTGTCGCCAGCCCAGGCACGGGCTTCTCGCACGCATGGGCGGGATTGTTCACGGGCAAGCGAGTAGCGATTTGCTTTGACCTCGACCCGCCCGGACAAGCCGCCGCCGTCAAGGTTGCCGCATGGCTCAAAGGCTATGCCGCTAGCGTTGCAATCGTGAAAGGAGGAGAGCCATGAATGCCGCCGAGCCGAAAGATATTCGCGGGGTTCTCATTCGGGACGGTGAAGAGGGTGTGAGGAAATGGGTAAATGCCGCCGTGCCGTTCGAGCATGACCCGGTGCCGCAGGATGCCGATGATTCTCCGCCTGTTGACCAGTGCGACGCCCGAGCCGACGCGAAATGCGTGCGACAAGCCAGCCCACCACAGAATGAACCGTTCGAACTCACGCTGGCCGGCAATCTTGGCGCCACCATTGAGGCCAGGGACTTCGTTGAAGGCTTGCTAACCGAAGGCGGGTTTTCCGTCACCTATGGCACCACCAACACCGGGAAATCGTTTTGGGTGTTGGACCTTGCTGTTTGTGTGGTGACAGGCACGCCGTTTCGGGGTGAGATGGAGTGTGAGAAAGGCGCGGTGGTCTATGTCGCGCTGGAAGGCTCGCACGGCATCACAAACCGGATTGAGGCGTTGAAGCGGGCAGACCGCCTGCCGGCCGACGCTCCGCTCTTCCTGTGCTTCGCGCCCGTAAGCCTGCTAGAGCAAGAGCATGCCGCCAGGTTCGCCGCCACCGTAAGCGCCGCCGCCGCGCAAAGCAACCTGCCGTGCCGCCTGGTGATACTCGACACGCTGGCCAGGGCGATGAGCGGGGGTGATGAAAACAAGGCGTCGGACATGGGGGTTGCCGTCGCGTCGGTTGACGCCGTTCGGGCCGCCACCGGGGCACATGTCGCCATCGTCCACCATTCCGGGAAGAATGAAGCGTTAGGAGCACGCGGGCATTCGTCATTGCGTGCCGCAGTGGATACGGAAATTGAAATCAGTCGTCCAGAGGGCGAATCAATCAGCACCGCCCGTGTCACGAAGCAGCGCGACCTGCCGCTGCGCGAGCCAATGCCTTTCAGCCTGACCCAGGTGACGCTTGGAATCGATCACAGGGGAAAACCCATCACGACTTGCGTTGTGTGCCATGAGGATGCGATCATGGCCAGCACCAAGGGCAAGGCCGGGCGACAGGTGGAAGTGAAACCGGAACGCCTTCTTGAGTTGCTGCCGCAACCGTCAACGGTGGCGTGGAAAACGCTGGCGGCTAGCGAAATGGGCGTGTCGAAATCGACCTTTTACCGGCATTTGGAGAAGCTGAAATCCAAAAACGCGGTGAAACAGTTAGAAAAGGGGAGTTGGGACCGTGTGGGACTTTGATAAACCAACGGATTCCCACAATCCCAAAATGGTCCCACAATCATTTCGGGACCAAACGGCAGATCTGGTCCCACAATCCCACATATCTTTAGATTGTGGGAGTGGGACCAGCCGGGACTTTGGGACTGACGAAGATCTCGACCCGCTGGAATGCCCCGGCGTCCGCATGCTGTTGCTATCGGAAGCCGCATCGCGATACCTTCAAGAACCCGGCGAGGATGCGTTTGTAATCATCAGCATGCATTGAAAGCATGTTTCGGCCGCGACGGTGCCAATCTCGCGGCCGAGAGGGGGTAACGGGCGTGAGGGTTGCGGGGGGCTAAGGATAGGCAATACGCGCGCGCGCGGTGGCGAAGTAGTGTGTTTCACTTCGGTTCTCCCCGGCGCCCTAGGGGCGCAACGCGCGGTGGATTTTCCAAATTGCGATGGTTCTAACGGCTCTGCCGATGGGTGCCACGCTCGTGCTGATTGTGGTCCCCGCCCCAAAAAATTCATTTTTTTCGCGGCAATGACATTGACCCTATCGACCCCTGGATATTTGGGGCCATGAGGGGGACACCCGTCCACCGGAGCGGACAAACCGTCCCGCTCGATCCGCGTTCGCCCAAAAATCCACGTTTTCGGCCGCCCGGCACCGTCGCCGGCGGCACCACGCGACAGCGCGCCTCCTGCGCGTTGCCGATGAACTCTGGCATCATGCCCGCCAGCCTGTGCGACAACCAGGCACGGGAAAGAAAGGCCCAAATTACGATGAACGAACAATGTGAATATTGTGGAGCACCTGCCACTGCCGATACGGCTTGGGGATACCTCTGCAGACGGTGCTGGGGATACAAGGTGTTTCTGGCAACAAGAGGCTTGGCAGTCGCCCACGAAACCGTGACCGGCACACAGGTGCCCGAGTGTGAAATGCACCTCGAAACTTCCGAGGACGCCGGCCGCCACTTCGGTTGGCTGCCGCATCCGCGGTTCTAAGCGAGTCGATAGACGACCAGCACCGCCTTAGCCTTCCTAAGGCGATTGCAATCAGTGAGCCCATGATGGTTGCACCACGCGAAGGCTCGCCACGTCAACGAGAGCCGGCATCCCGGTCCGCGGAATCCCGCCAAAGATCCGCCTGATTCAAACAAACTAACACCCCCCAACGCCCGCCCGGTCCACAAGCGACCCGGCGGGCGTTGTCGTTTTCACCCCTCTCCCCACACCCGCCGCGTCGGCGGGGGCGGGAAGTCCCCGGCGATCGCCGACAGGCTCCTGAGTGGGGGCCGTCGTGCGGTCGCCTTTCTAACAAACAACCGAAAGGAAACCACGAAGATGAGCCCAAGAATGAGTGATATGTTAGTCGAGCAGGTCGTCCCCCGCCTGCGCAGTGTCGCACGCTCGATCCCTAAGATCGGCTGCGAGGATGACGAGGAGATTGTCCAGGACACCACCCTCGTGGCCGCCCGGATGATGGACAACGCTGAGAAATCCGGACAGAAGTTCACGGGTGGCAACATCGCGTATTACGCGGCCCGCGCTGCCCGTGGCGGCCGCCGCAGCTACTACACCGGTCGTTGCGATGTCATGAGCGCCGGCTGCCAGATCGACGGCAGGGCGCGCCATGAGTCGCTGGACAACGAGATTGAATTCGAGGCCGGCGAGTACGGCACCCTGCACGATGTCATCGCGCCCTTCGGAAGCGACGACCGCGAGTCGGACCCCGCCGAGGAAGCCGCGCGCAACCTGGACTGGGAGTCGTTCCTCGCCTCGCAGCCACCGCGTCACCGCGTGGTCGTCGAGGTACTGATTGAAGGCGGCACCATGCGCGAAGCCGGCAAACGCTGTGGCATCGGGGACAGCGCGGCCCTGAAGCTGAAACGCCGGATTGCCGAAGACCTGGCCGGGTTCTTCGGCCCGGACGTGATCCGGCGTCTGCTGGATGGCATGCGTCCGGGTTGGGAATCCGACCTGCGCCAGACGCGGGAACGGCATCTGCACCTGTGCCACACCTACGCCGGCGCCGGGCAGGATGCCGCGGGATCCATCCCGCGCTGACAGGCGCAACCCCCGGCGCTCCGCAGGTCATACGGGGTGCCGGGGGAGCTGCGTTCCGCCGGGTCGGACGAGGGCGGCCGCTATTTGCTAGCCAGAACCCGGCATTGCTTCTTTGAAACCGACCAAGGGCTAATTTGCAACCTTGACGGATATCCCCACGCCAAGGATCAGGAGCTCCCCAGAGTCCAGCAATAGACCATCCAATGGTGGCAGAAGAGCCGAAATCTTCACTTGTTCACCGATGGCATCCGCTATGAGAATACTACCATCGAGAAGGGTCATGGTCGCCCCGCCTTTCGCGATTTTCATAACCTTGACGAAGGAATAATCCCTGGGCTTCCCGACCTGAGGTACGCGGACCACATCGCACGTGTAGGTTTCCTTGTCTTCGATCCAAATCTTGGAGTCGGGGCCATCTTTGAAAAGAACGCATTTGTTGTTCAATTTCACCAAGCCAGGGATCTTATCAGTTACCGTCACAACCGCATCATTTCCCAGCAGTAGACTGTCGTTATTCTGTTTAGTGATATTGGTGATGTAAGCACCCCCCGGTGCGGTATCACGGTTGGGAGCAGGGTCGGCAGCAGGGTCGGCAGGAGCGCCGGTGAACATCCTTATGGCTTCGGCCAATAGCATTATTTCTCTTGAACTCCCTTTTCTAATCGCCTGATCGTATTTGCGCTGCAAAGCTTCCAAGAGGCGCTGGCGCCCAGCATCGGCGATCTTGGCCTGTTGCTCGTCTTGCTTTGCAGCGTATTCCTTGACGGACTTGGCGGCCAAGCCTACAAGAAGTTGCCGCATCTCCCCTACTCCTGCAGCCGAAGGTTCGAAGGTTCTGGCTTTAATGGCATCGGCAGCACGTTTGAGAATCTCTTGGTCCTGTGCAGTCAGCTTTGAACTCCCAGATACTTGGGATAATTCATCCAGGGCCCTGCCAAGTGCTTCATTGGCATTCTCGAATTTCTTCATGGCTTTGGATCGAGCTTCCCGCGCGGCAGTGAACCTGGCTTCGGCAGCGATATTGTTGACAGTTCCGAAAGAGTTGGGTTCAAGGTATCTCAGACCCTGGCGTTGCGTTTCATCGGCGTTTTGGATTTCCTTGTTGAAGCCAACGAGAGCCTGCTGGACATTGAATTCGGCGGCAAAGGCTTTCTTGATCGCGCGCCCGAGAGCCCCGGCGGTCTTGTTCTCAGAATTGTTCTTGTCCGATGATATTGCATCCAAGGACTTCACCGCCTCCTTGGCTGCCTCGAGACTTGGCTTTTCGAGCTGCTTAATTGCATCGGATACGCCTGCGACTGATGATTGGAAAAAAAACAGGAGAGAAAGTGATAGGGCCAATATGCTTTTCATCGGTCTGTTTGTTAGTAATTCGTTTTGGCGGCAACTCTTAGGGTCGATTGATACTCAGTGGTCAGGGGTTTTCATGGGCTTCCATTCCCGACTCAGCTTTTGCGCTTCAGCGATTTGCTCCTGTGTCATGAATTTGGAGCAGCCGTCACGGCCTGTCCTGCCATCTTCATCGCCTGCTGCCGCCGCAAGGTTAAACCACATGTAGGCCAATATTTTGTTCTCTGAGACTCCTGATCCTGCAACGTAGGCTAGGCCTACCATGGCCTGAGCCTGGACCATCCCTTGATCTGCAGCTTTTCGAAACCACTTGAATGCCTCCGCGTCGTCTTTTGGTACCGCAGTCCCCCTGAAGTAGTAAAGTCCTACATTGTATTGAGCGTCGGCATCACCCTGGGCAGCCGCCTTGCGAAACCACTTGAGGGCCTCCGCGTCGTCTTTTGGTACTGCCGTCCCCTCGTTGTAGAAAATCCCTAGGTTGAATTGAGACTGCGCATCCCCTTGATCAGCAGCTTTCCGGAACCACTTGGCCGCTTCCGCCTCATCCTTTGGAACTCCTGGCGCCCCCTCGGCGTACCGACCTGCTAGCAGGATCTGAGCCCGGGCATTCCCCTGATCAGCAGCTTTGCGATACCACTTGACCGCCTCCGCCTCATTCTTTGGGACTCCATTTCCCGTGTCGAAGTAAAGCGCCAGAAGAAGCTGGGCCGCGGCGTTTCCCTGTTCGGCATTTTTCCGAACCTCGGAAATTGCCGGCTCGTCGGCCATTGTGAGATTCACCAAACAGCAAAGGATCACCAACGGTCCGGGCCAGCGGGTTTTGCGATGAGGCGGACTGCTCTCCCCAACTGCGTGAGTCTCTGGAATCACGGAGCGGATCTGCGCTAGCGGGGGACACGGTTTCATGGCTTATGTTTGATCAGTGGGGATGGTCGCTTCACGGAAAGCAGGAGGCCAGCAAATTCTGCGGAGTCCTACGCGGAGGCGGGTTGAGGCGTTAGAAAAACAATTCATGCATCTTAACAAATTGGCAGCGGATGCCGTTTCATGACCCCTTCAAGGACTCCGAGGCCGGCCGGGAGTAGGCCGTGCCAAAGGCTGTTGCAAAAGCCGGTGGTCGAACCGGAAGGCTGCGAAATGGTGGTTGATTTCAAAAGGCCCAACTGGTCTGCGCCTCACGACTATTCCTCCGCCACCCTGAAATAGCGCTTGGGCATGTAGCGGGTCGTGTAGAACCGTTGGACTATCGCACCGTTGCCGGCGATGCCGCTTTCCACGGTGTCCCAGGTTGCCAAGTCAAGCGAGGCTTCAATCCGGTAGCTCGTGCCAACCGCCGAGGGAAAGGTGAACTCGATGGCGGTGCGCGCCTCGGCCACGAGCGGGGGATGGTCGGCGATGTCGAGCGGTGAATGGCCGGTTTGCACTTCGTAGCCGTCAAGGTAGCCGTCGTGGTCCGTGTCGGCGACGTTCGGGTTGGTGCCGTACACCACAATTTCCTCAAAATTCGACAGCCCGTCGCCATCGGGGTCGCGCCCGTCCGGCCCGAAAACCGCCGTGATCGTCTTGTCCGAGTCCATCACGACGGAAAGCGGGTTGGCCTTGCCGGTGGCATCGCCGGTCCATTTGCTGAGCACGTAGCCGGGATCTGGGGTGGCGGTGAGAACGGCCGTGGAGTTCGCATCATGCTGTCCCGCACCGGATACCGTGCCGTGGACCGCTGTGACGGCGAGTACATTGAATGTTGCGAACGTCATGTCCGCACCCGCGCTGATGCCGCCCACGTAGGTGGCGGTCAGGCGGTAATGATAAATTTGCCTTGACTGCAATCCGCTGATGCCCGCGCTCACCGCCTGCGCGCCAAACCCATCGTTTGGCGCAAGCGTCACATCCGCCGTGCTACCGTATGCGGCGGTCAGGCCGTATTCAAATTTTGCGGTTGTTGTGAATCCATTCGGGTCCACCGTACCTTGAAGGATCGAGGTTGCCGCTGTTATCCCGCTTGCCACGCCGGTGGAGACGAACGGACTTCGCACACTGGCAACGCGGAAGCCGACGCTGTTGCCCCCGTTCGACGGGACGACGCAGCTGCGGAACGAGGAGGCCATGGTGACGGGGATGTTGTCCAGGTCGTGCCAGCCGCCCCCGCGGAGCCCCCGCGACGTCGGATCGGAGATGACGGCGTCATTCATCTCCCAGGCGTTGCCGCCCTGGCCATAGGTGCCGTAAGAACTAGCCGCGCCATAGCCGACATCGGCTAGTCCAGTATTCATAAAATTCGCGTCCGTCGCGGCGAACCCGTTCCGCCCGTTGGGATAGAGCGAATAGGTCGAGGTGGTGCCGTTGTAGTACGCTGCCTTGTACCACTCGTTCTCGCTGGGTATGTAAACCATCGCTTCCAGGTTTACTGTGATAATGCCGCTGGTGGCACCATTGAGAGTATAGGCTCCCGTCTCCATGCTGCCGTCGCCCTGGCCATTGCCCATCCAGTTGCAGAAGCGGGCCGCGTCAAACCAGGTTGCGTAAACCACCGGCCGGTTCTCCCAGCCGCTCGTCACGCTGTAGCTGTAGCTGCCGGTGCTGCCGCTTTGGGTGATGCCATACCCCGCCATGCCCGAATGGTAAATCCCGCCGCTGTTGATAGCGCCCTTGGCGTTGAGAAAATCCACGTATTGCGCGTTGGTCACCTCGTAGGTGCCGATGTTGTAGGCGTGATCCACCGCACCGTAATGCTGAATCCCTTCTGTGTATCGGTCGCCGTCAGCAGGATCCGCCAAATTGCCGGCGTTGCCGATGCTCATCCAGCTCATGTTGAAATCTGCGAAAGCCGGGGTGGTGAAGGTGACCAGCGCGGCGACCAACGGGAGGAAGCGGGGGAGCGTTTTCATGTCTTCAGGATGAATTGAATGACACGATTTGCCCCCGTCCAACCCCTAGCAAGACAATTCGCCCCAATCCCTTTGCCATGCCGCCTGCCCGCTAGAGAAGCAATTTCGGAAATGCTGATCAATCTCCAGGTGGCACCCTTGGCGCCGCAGTGCGCGTCGGGACTTCGGGCCGTCCATGTCTCACCGGGCACCCGACGACCTGCCAGCGGTGGCAGTGGACTCAAGCTGATCGGCACGCCCCGCACCGCCTCCCAGCCACGGGAAAGTTGCCCACAAGAACCCTTCGCTCCGACGAGCTGCCTCCGGGCCCATTCTCGCGAAGGAACCTTGTGGACAACTTCCCCCGCCCCCCGGGAC
>Ga0209697_10007845_pt1 | contig 12317 bp, 15 predicted proteins | sample AliMusrvi5mmetaG_FD_184115 | JGI IMG/M metagenome (GOLD analysis project Ga0209697, IMG submission 184115) | Freshwater lake bacterial and archeal communities from Alinen Mustajarvi, Finland, to study Microbial Dark Matter (Phase II) - Alinen... | ecosystem: Environmental > Aquatic > Freshwater... | reverse complement strand
ACTCAACTTTCGCACCGAAATAATCGGTGGCAATGCTCTTGCTTTCTGGGTTTAAGTCAGTTTTTAAATGCTGGAATCATCAGCATCCGTTGCAATGCTGCTGGAATTTCTGCAACGAATGAATCCAGCAGTGAGTGTATTCGTCCCGCAATAGACATCGGGACTTCCATTAGTATTTGTTTAAAGAAACCCAATAGTAAGCTGAGTGCTTCTGCAAAACTGACTTGCCGAAGCTCATCGCAACCGGCAAAGAACAGACTTCCCAAGGTTCGCGGGTCCTTGGTAGTCCTCTGGCTTACTGCCAGCATGATGTACCGGGCAAAGACGATCGTCGTATGGGCAACCAGCGCATCATAGCTTCTGCTTTGGAACTCCTTGGCCAGGTTCAGAAAACTCTTGGTTATTTTGAAGAACACCTCTATGTCCCAACGCCGTTTGTAGAGTTTGATAATCTCTTCATCGGCCAGACTGACATCAGTAGACAAGAGAGCCAGCCAGTTCCTGCTGCTACGATCTCTGACAAACACGATCTTTGACATGATGGCCGTGCCATCAACGGTGCTTCCTAACGTGACTACACACGAGGCAAGTATTTTAGCTCGACCAGTTCTCTTGCGCAGACTCTTATACAGCTCATTCAGCGTCATTTGCTCACCCTGGTAGCCGTAAGTTGTTTTCATCGCCTTGAGCATGCAGATGACATGAACTTTCTCTTCCAGTAAACGGATTATGGTTGCCGGAAAAGAGAACCAACTATCAAACAGGAGATACTCTGCAACAATGTCCGCCGCTTTGGCCTGGGCTACCAGTTCTATCAGTACCTGAGTTGATTTTCTTATACTCTCGGCTCTGCGTTTGAAGCCGTTGGTTCGCTTGTCGATATCTTTCCGCATGGGAAACAGCCGATTCTTCTCCTTGGAAGAGCTCAGCAAAGAAAATGATACCGGCAGATAAGTTATCCCGTCTGACCAGCCAAGAGTAAGCATCCTGAATCCGCACATAAAGCGCTTAGCGTTGTGGTCATGGATGCGGGACAGTAGTTCGACTTTCTTGCTGCGATTGCGGTCATAGAGAGAGTCGTCAACAATGAATACCTTCGGCGTCTTGGACGAAGTCAACGGCTGAATTTGCTCACTGATTACTGAAGAGCTCAGCAAGTGTAGAAACTTCCGCCAATTGGCAGTTGTTGAGTTAAGAAACCGATACACAGTGTCTTTGCCGATATCAGAAACAGTTTCAGATGCCTTGAGATACCGGAACAAATTCTTGCCGGTAAAGACCAGAGAAAAGATAAACCGCATAACAATTACTGGCGAAACACCGAACTTCTTGATTATGTTGCTTTGCTTCAATAGTAAAGCAATACGCTGATTGACAAAGAACGAATCAATTTGGTGCTGACATGACAAAACATCTGATATAATCTGTTTCAAAGCGTCACCTCGTGTGTATTAGTAGTTTTATTGGGGAATAAAGCTATCTTAACACAGTTGGTGCCGCTTTTATATTACTAATTACAGTATGTTATGCTGTTTTACGCTCTGCGAAAGTTGAGTTAATATCATTACCGAAATTCAGAAATAAGGAGATTATTAAATGGAACTTTTTGAAGCAATCAAGCAGCGTTACAGTTACCGGGGCGCATATCGGCAGACAGCGGTACCGGAAGAAGATCTGCGAAAAATCGTCCAGGCAGGCCTGGATGCCCCTACCGGCAAAAACCTCCAGACCACGCAATTTATTATCATCAATGATCCGGAGACGCTTACCCGGGTGAAAGCGGTCTTTTCAGGGCAGCCCTTTATCGCCACCGCCCAGGCGTTTATTGCCGCGTTCTACGATCTGGCTGAGCAGGCGGCATCGGAATATCCATACACGTTCGAAGTCGAGGATACTTCGGCTGCCGTGCAAAATATCCTGTTGGCCATAACCGGGCTCGGCTATGCCTCCGTCTGGCTCGACGGCGTGCTCAGGAACGAGCAGCGTGCCGAAAAAATAGGTGAGGTTCTTGGTTTGCCGGCATCGAAAAAAGTGCGGATTCTGCTGCCGGTAGGCGTGCCCATTGAAGAAGGGCCTCGCAAGCAGAAACAGACATTTGGAGAGCGAGTCTGGTTTAATACATGGACACAACCCGTCAAACAGTGAAATCTCTTTTAACAGATGACTCATGTAAATCAGCATTATGACCTTCAACGAATTACCGTTATAGGCACCAGTTGTTCAGGCAAATCGACCTATGCCCGACAGCTATCCGAAGTTCTCAAACAGCCGCACATAGAGCTTGATGCACTGCATTGGGGCCCAAACTGGACACCGCAACCACCGGAGCAGTTCCAAAGATGCGTTACTGAAGCAGCAGCCCGTGAGCGGTGGATCATTGACGGAAACTACAGCAAGGTTCGGGACACGGTACTACAACAGGCAACAATATTGATCTGGCTGAACTACAGTTTCTCCACGGTGTTCAGCCGGGCACTGATTCGTACCATCCGGCGCTCGCTGTATGCCGAAAAACTCTTTTCCGGCAACCGCGAAACCATTGCAAAATCATTTTTCAGCACGGAATCGATCCTCTGGTGGGTTATCACCACGTACCGGCGCCGACGCAGAGAGTATCGACAACTCCGGGAGTCGAGCCGCTATCCGCACCTCTCCTGGCTTGAGTTTCGCCATCCGAAGGAAGCGAATCAATTTATCGCCGGACTATCACATTAGAAATGAGAATTTATGAAGAAAACGGTATCCATCATTAGCATATTCTTACTCGCAATAACTGTATCCGTATCGGTATTTGCCGGAACCACTGCGGTTCAAACAAGCGGAATCGAATTGCCCGAGAAATGTGACAAGTGCGGTATGAGCCGGATAAAGTTTGCCCACAGCCGTGTACTGGTAGAGTTTGAAGACGGGAGCACCGGAGGGGCTTGCAGCATTACCTGCGCGTCATACGATATTCGTCAAAAATCGACGAAAAAAGTGAAGCGGCTTCTGGTTGCCGATTATGATGACAGCAAGGTGCTCATAGATGTCCACGACGCGGTATGGGTGACCGGCGGTAACCTGCCGGGTGTGATGACCAAAATTCCCAAATGGGCCTTTACCAAAAAAGAGGCGGCAGAGCGCTTCATCAGTTTGCATAGCGGCAAAATCGCCACATTTGACGAGGTGATCGTGGCAGCCAAGCAGGAAACCTGCAAATGCGGAAAACATGGCAACAAAAACGACGGAAAAGCTAAACATGGTGATGACGAGGTACCGTGTCATAGCCAGAAATTGTAAGAGAAATTGTGTTGTCAGGCATTAGTTCTTCCTCAGTATCCGAAGCACGTACCGGTTTTTTCTATGCGCTGGCAGCGTATACCACATGGGGATTAACTCCACTGTATTTTAAAGCGCTTGTCGGAATTGGAGCGATTGAAATTCTAGCTCATCGCATCGTTTGGTCGGCACTCCTGTTGCTGATAGTTATTGTCTGCACAGGAAGGGTTGAACGCTTGCAACGGCTATTCAGGCAACCGGGCTTGATTGCCACACTTACCATTACCGCACTTTTGATCGGCAGCAATTGGCCGGTTTATATCATTGCTGTACAGCATGGCGAAATCTTGCAGGCGAGCCTCGGATACTTTATCAACCCGCTGGTCTCGGTACTGCTTGGTCGTTTTCTGCTGGGTGAACGGCTTGGAATGGTGCAATGGATCAGTATTGCCCTGGCTGCATCCGGTGTGCTCTGCCTCAGTACAGGTGTGGGGCGCATTCCGTGGATTTCACTTTTTCTTGCGATAAGTTTCGCCCTCTATGGCTACTTTCGCAAGAGAACACCGGTCGGGCCATTGGAAGGGCTGGCAGCGGAAACAGCTGTGCTACTGGTTCCGGCGGTCATATATCTAGCCTATCTTGTCTTCTTGGGAAAAGCGGCGTTTCCTTCCCATTCAGTCTCTTTGAATGTGTTGTTCCCGCTGGCCGGCGTTGTAACCTCGGTGCCGCTACTCATGTTTGCGGCAGCCGCCCGGCGACTACGACTCGTCACTATCGGGCTGATGCAGTATATCGCGCCAACCATTTCACTCCTGTTGGCATTGTTCTACTACCACGAACCGTTCGGTCGCATTCAACTAACCAGCTTCATCCTCATCTGGAGCGGACTGGCACTGCTCACCGTTGATGCAATCAGGAGCCATGCACGCCGTAAAGTCACGGTAAACGAGTGCATTCAGGAAACCGCGTAATACAAGTATATTTCTATCCATAACAGCCCGTACGCAGGTACGGTCTTACAAACCAAGGAGGACATACTATGTCAGCAGAAATCGAAAAAGCATTGGATCTTATTCGCCCGGGGCTTCAGGCCGACGGCGGCAACGTTGAACTGGTCGAGGTAACGGAAGAAGGCGTCGTCAAGGTGAAGTTGACCGGAGCATGCGGCTGTTGTCCCATGTCAGCACAGACGCTCAAGTTCGGTGTTGAGAAAACTCTCAAGGAGAAGGTTCCCAGCGTTACTGCTGTCGTAGCGGTGTAGCGTGACGGGGATTCCCCCTTCAACTGCACGTTTTCCAGCCTTGCAGCATCGCAATTTCTCATATATACAACCCTTTGGAGGATAATGAATGAAAGCCATCGCAATAAACGGAAGTCCGAGAAAAACATGGAACACGGCAACCCTGCTGAACAAGGCGCTGGAAGGGGCAGCGGTTCATGGAGCGGATATGGAGATCGTCCACTTGTACGATCTCACCTACAAGGGATGCGTGAGCTGCTTCGCCTGTAAGACCCGCGGCGGCCCCAGCTATGGAAAATGCGGTTACAAGGACGACCTGACCCCTCTTCTGGAGAAAATCGCCACGGCAGACATCCTGTTGATCGGTTCACCGATCTATTTCGGCACGGTGACCGGTGAAACGCGCTCGTTTCTGGAACGGCTCCTCTTCCCTTACGGAACCTATACCGAGCCGCCGCAGAACCTTTTTCCCGGCACTATCAGGAGCGGCTTGATCTACACGATGAACGTCAAGGAGGAACTGGCTGAAACTAATGGCTATTTCCAACATCTGGGCAACAATGAGCGGGTATTGCAGCAGCGCTTCGGCTCCGCCGAATCTCTCTACAGCTTTGATACATATCAGTTCGACGACTACGCAAAAGTGGTGGCCGACCGTTTCGATCCGTTACTGAAAGCAAAGCGGCGACAGGAAGTGTTTCCGGTCGATTGCCAAAAGGCGTTTGAGTTGGGGGCGAGGCTGGCACAAGATAACGGGTAAATTCTTTGAACAATATGAAACAAAACATCACCGTGCTCGTCATCGGCCAGACCCTGCTCCTGACAATCAGTTCCACCGTGGTACAGTAACCGTATCGAAAACTCAGATCTCAATGAATCCGGAGCTTTCCAATGGATCGCTTGTTGTCATTGAAGAGAACAGAATACGCGTCAGGACTCTATGAACGTATTTTAGGTTGACTTCCGGATGACATGCTTATCCGATCTCTTTTTGTTGCTATTTACAGGGATAAAAGGGATGAAGGGGATAAAACCTTTAAAAAGCATTTGAACCGCAAAGACGCTAATAACGCAAAGGAAAATCAATCAGCTATCTACCCAGAACCCTTCACCTGATTGATTCAGATTTTTAACTTCATAAGTATATGAATTTCTTTGCGCACTTTGCGTCTTTGCGGTGAAAAACTGCCTATTTTTTAGTTATAAAGGTGTTCTTCAGCAGCTTAACAGCTACAGCAGGGGTACGAGGGTAAGACAGCAACTCTTTACATCCAATTATAAAATAATTAGAATAAACCATATATTTGTGTTGGAGGTCAAACGTATGCAGACGGTGAGTATGTCATGGAAGACGAGAGGAATATGAATACATGAAAACAATCCTTTACATATCTCGCCACGGTGAGACCGAATGGAACCTTGCCAAAAAACTTCAGGGACATCAGGACAGCCCGCTTACCGAAAAAGGTCAAATCCAGGCTGAATCTCTGGCGGCAACGTTGAACAACAGACAGATCACCAGGGTGTACAGCAGCGATCTGGGGCGTGCAGTGCAGACCGCCCGCGCCGTTGCGAAACATCTGGATGTAGAACTGATCATGGACGAGAGGTTGCGGGAACGGAATTTCGGCCTCCTGGAAGGCAAGACAAAGGCCGAACTCGATGAAAATCTTTTGCAGGCACGGCGTCGCAGTCACGACCCCGATTACGTCATACCTGGCGGCGAGAGTTTCAGACAGGCATATGAACGCTCGGTGGCCTGCCTGGAGGAACTGATCGAACAGAACCGGCATACAGCCTTTGCCGTCATTTGTCATGGCGGCATAGTAAATGGCGTGTTCTACAGGGCACTCCAACTGCCGCTGAGCCACCCCCGCAATTTTTCGCTTACCAATGCCAGTGTGAACAAAATCACCATTGCCGATGGAAAGTGGTTTCTGGATATTTGGGGCGACGTATCCCATCAGGTTAACCGATGATGATGTCATCCAGACTCCGCTTCGGAACATAATGAATTCCTGCCTCATCCCGGTAGTACTTGATGCTGCCGTCTGGTGCCAAGGATACCAGACGCACCTCTTCCTTCGGCCTGCCCAGGGCGATCACCAGCAGGATCTCCAGATGTTCCGCAATCCCCAGGACCCTGCGCAGTTCATCCTTGCGTACATTGCCGAACTGGCACCCCCCGAGCCCTTTTTCAGCGGCGCCCAGCAGGATGCTCTGGGCCGCAATGCCGTGGTCCCAGTAAGGGATCTTGGCAATGTTCTGATCGAACAACACCACAATGTAGCCACCCGGTCGTTCCCCCTCTTCCGGACCATCCCAATCCTTTAGATAGCCGGCCCACCCCAACGTGGTAAAAATCTGCGCATTCTGCTCCGGTTCACTGGAAAGAAAATATTTCAGTGACTGCAGATTGCCGCCTGTGGACGACAGACGCGCCAGATCCACCAGTTCACGAAGTATGCTCCGGTCAAGTGGGTAGTCCTGGTAAAATCTGCGGTAGGTACGGTTCTTACGTACGAGTTCATTGATGTTCATGATGGCCTCCTGGCAGTTTCATGTATTTTTCCCAGTTGAGATTCACGCTTCCCGGTTGAAAACGGGGTGTAACGGCTCTGTTACGACAAAGAAGTCCTCTTGTGTAAAAAAAATCGGAAGTTCACAGCATGATTTTCCATGCGAGAACCTCCGGTTTTCCAGTCAGTTTAAGCCTCATTGTTTATTTGACAATTGTGGCATATATAATCTATGTTACATATAGACAACGTGTAGCAAATTAAACAACGACGTGTCAATCAATTTTCTTCACTGTGGGGTACGGTTTACCGGAAAAATTTGACTGACCTGATAACAGGAGGCCACGGAGATGATCCTGGTCTTTTTTTATTTTAGGAGACTTTTATGAGTTCTAAAGAAAAGTACGATGTGGCGGTAATCGGCGCAGGAGCCAGCGGCACTCTCCTGTCAGCCCAATTCAACAGGCATGCTCCACGCGGCGCACGCCTGACGTTGATCGGCACCGGCAGCCGTCCGGCACGCGGTGTTGCCTATGAAACCAACTTCCTTGCCAATGTGCTTAACGTTCCGGCAGGAAACATGAGCGCCTTTCCAGATGACCGGGAGCATTTTATCCGCTGGCTGAGAAGCCGCATTCCCGGCTCAGATTCCGGAACATTCGCTCCGCGCCTTGTCTACGGCGAATATCTGGAAGGAATTCTCGCTGACACCCTGCAAAGAGAGACGGTAACCCTGAGAGACGACAGAGCGGTCAAACTAACCCGCGATACCGACAAATGGCTCGTGCATACGCAGGACGACTCACCTATCTCCGCCAACTCGGTCGTAATAGCCATCGGCAATGCGCTTGCACCAGATTCTCCACTGGATATTAGTACCATTCTCCCCTGGTACCGTGGCGTCCCCTGGTCGCCAGAGGCAATTGAGGGGCTTTCCCGCACCGCTTCGGTCCTGCTCATCGGCACGGGTCTGACAACAGTGGATGTGGCCCTCTCCCTGCGCGAGTCCGGACATGATGGTCCAATCCATGCCGTATCTCGTCATGGCCGTCTGTACTGCCACCATAAGCCCTATACACCTCAGCCGCTAACAGAAGTGCCGGGAGAGTTCCGCACCCCTCATGCCGCCCTGCGCTGGACACGTGCTGCTGTCAGTAACCTGCAGAAATCCGGCGGTGACTGGCGTGCGGTGATCGACAGTCTCCGACCATATACTGCACAGATATGGAGCAACTGGACATTGAAGCAGAAAAGCTCTTTTTTACGCCACGCCCGCAACCTGTGGGACATTCATCGTCACCGCATGGCTCCGGAAGTTGCCGGACAGCTGAATACGTTATTGGACAACAGGATTCTCACTATTCACTCCGGGCGCCTGCTCAAGGCTGAGTCAATCGGTACCAAGGCCCGGATCACCATTCGCCAGACGCATACAAACGAAACTTTTGCCCTGGACGTTGACCGGGTCGTCAACTGCACCGGTCCTTCGCGCAACTACACCAAAACCGAGATTCCACTGATTGCCAATTTGCGTGATAACGGGTGGCTGACGCCGGATAAGCTGCGCCTTGGCATCGAAACCGGCACAAACGGGCAACTCATCGATAAAGATGGCAGCTATGTCCCGGACCTCTACACTATCGGTCCACTGCGCATACCGGCCCTGCTCGAATCCATTGCCATTCCGGAGATACGTGTGCAGGCTGAAGAACTGGCACAACTGCTCGTAAAGCAACATTAAGAGGAGAATGTAAATCCGTCAATTTATGCTTGCAACGGAAATACGTGCAAGATATTGTATGAGCATGACTGCCATAGAATGACTGACCTGACAACAGGAGGCCGAGGATACTGTCCTTGGCCTTTTCTCTAACGAGGCAGGAACGAAACAATTCAAAACGGAAGGATACACCATGGACTTTTACGATGTGATCAAGACGCGGCTCAGCGTCAGGCAGTACACACAGGAACCGGTTGAAGAGGACAAACTGACGCGGGTACTGGAAGCTGCACGCATTGCCCCATCGGCGGCAAATCGTCAGCCATGGCGCTATATTGTAGTGCGCGACGAAGAAACGAAAAAACGGCTGCAACCTGCCTATGACAAGGAGTGGTTTTACACCGCGCCGGTGGTTATCGTAGCTTTCGGTGACCCGGCCACAACCTGGGTGCGCAAGGATGGGCGCTCCTACATCGATGTCGATGTGACCATATCCTTTGACCATCTGGTTCTGGCAGCGGCAGCCGAGGGACTGGGAACCTGCTGGATTGCCAACTTCGATCCGGCAGTTGTCTCGGAAGTTCTGGGGATTCCGACGAAATACGAGCCGCTGCTGCTCACCCCGCTCGGGTATCCGGGCGTAATTCCGCAGCCGCGCGACCGGAAACCGCTTGATCAGATCGTGTATCAGGAGCGCTGGTGTGAGAAGTGAGCGTCAAAAAAACCGGGGTTGTACAGACACACTCGTTAACGTATGCTGCGCCAATCATCTGACAAGGACGGTTATGGAGATCATACTCGCAAAAGATGTGGAACGGAAACTCACCGCTTCTATAAAGCGCTATGTTGCCGAAAACCTTGACACCGACATCGGAGATCTGCAATCCTCGCTTTTCCTGCAATTCTGCCTGGAGGAGATCGGACCGGCGGTTTACAACCGGGCCATCTCGGATGCCCAGACGTACATGCAGGAAAAGGCACTGGATATGGAGAACAGCTGTTTTGCCCCCGAATCCACCTATTGGACCAAGCACGATAAAAATACGCGGCGGCGCAAGGGATGAACAGCATGCGGATTGATTTTAGACGGAGCCAGGGTTACTATTACACTCAGGGACATTCACTTGAACAGGGATGAAGGCCCGCTGTGGGCCTAAATAGATACAAGGGATAACGGCGATAAAATAAACGTCATTGACGAAAGGAGCAACAGATGTCTCAACAGGATTGGAAACCGAAAAACGCAGCGCAGGCACTTGTTGAATTTTCAATTAAAATCGGCTCCCTGGAGCTGCTGCCCGCTGGCCGCACGTTAAAGAGCGGGCGAGTATCACCATACTTCTTCAACAGTGGATTATTCTGCGATGGTAGCGCGCTGGAATTCCTCGGTTCATCATATGCGGAGGTCATTGCCAGTTCCGCAATCCCCTACGATGTGGTCTTTGGTCCCGCCTACAAGGGCATTCCCCTGGCCGTGACAACGGCGATTCATCTCGCCCGAAAAGGACTTGCCAGCGACTATACGTTCAACCGCAAAGAGGCGAAAGGGCATGGCGAAGGTGGCTTACTCGTCGGAGCGAGTCTCGCCGGAAAACGTGTCATCATAGCCGATGACGTCATCACCGATGGTGCATCGAAACGCGAAGCCAAGGAGACCATTGAGGCGGCAGGCGGAACCGTAGTCGCCGTGGTAATCGCTTTTGACCGTCAGGAACGGGGTATCGGGACATTGTCGGCTCTGAAGGAGTTTGAGCAGACCTTTGAAACTCCCGTACTCGCTGCCGCCACACTTTCAGACCTCATCGATGTCATTGAAGCAACCGCTAACGCGCATCCGGAACGAGGCGAAATACTGCCGAAGATACTCGCCTACCGAAGCGAGTTCGGAGCATAGTGATTAATGGCTGCGAATTGGCTACGAATTGACACTTGATATACACCTGAACTCAAGGTATGGTAGCGAAAATTGTGATCGATCAACTGACTGACCTGACAACAGGAGGCCAAGGAACTTTTCCTTGGCCTTTTTTGTTCTGCAGAGTCTGACATTGGCTTTTGGAGCAGCACCACTCATTCTCCGGAGGAACATTGCATGAATAAAATCTTGTTTGCCTCTCTGGCTCTTGTTGTTTTTGCGGCATGCCTGGGGCACGCCGGACTTCCCATAACCAAGCAACTCACGGCATCTACCCCGGAAGCCAACTCGCTGTTACAGATGGTTCAGCAAGGCGATCTAAATGGCATCAACTCCCTTTTGGAGAAAAGTCCTGATCTGATTCATGCCACGAATGCAGAGGGATACACCGCACTTCATCTTGCAGCCAGACCCGGTTCTGATGGAGTCTTACGACTGTGGATTGACTATTCCCGTATCGTTGAATTTCTTCTTGAGCATGGGGCAGACGTTAACGCAGTGAATAAGGCTGGTGAAACCCCGTTACATATGGTTACATCCTATGTCGTCCCCCCACATCCTGAAAAATACAAACGTAGAGTTATGCCGGTCGGAAGTGTCGGCGGATTGCCGTATGAGATCGTTTTCCCGGAAAAGCAAATGCGCTCTTTACGCGCTATCTTGCGTCACAACCCTCCAATCAATGCTGCCAGCCAAAATGGTATGACACCTCTGCACTTGGCTGCGTTTCGCGGACATGCAGACATGGTGAAACAGCTTCTTGAAAGTGGAGCAAATGACCAAGCCGTCACAAAAGACGGTATGACCCCTTTGGCACTGGCACGTATAGGAAAACATGACGACGTCGTTGCGTTACTACGTTCACGTTAAGGCACGCCTACCGGTCCTGCCCTACCGGCTTGTGTCAGTTTTTGAGAGCACTTTACAGTGAACGGAAAAGGATACTCACTCATGAGACAACACGTTCACGAAGCGCTTGATGAATCCTCCCGTTCCCTTACCCGGCTCCAGGATGACACCACAACTCTTGCCGTAATCGAGGCCGCCGCCCAGGCCCTGATTGCCACATTCTCCAATGGCGGTCATGTGTTCAGTTGCGGCAATGGCGGTTCCCTGTGCGATGCCATGCATTTTGCCGAAGAGCTTTCCGGACGGTTTCGTCGCGACCGACCGGGACTACCGGCCACCGCCATCAGCGACCCGGCCCATATCTCCTGTGTCGCCAACGATTTTGGTTATGACGCGATTTTTTCCCGCTATGTTGAGAGTCACGGCCGCAAAGGGGATGTCCTGCTGGCGATCAGCACCAGCGGCAGCAGCCCCAATGTGATCAAGGCGGCCCAGGCAGCACGGGAGCGGGGCATAAGTCATCGCCCTGACTGGCAAGTTGCAGGCACCGCTGGAAGAACATGCCGATCATGTCATCTGCACACCAGGCGGCGCTTTCTCCGACCGAGTTCAGGAGCTGCATATCAAGGTCATCCACATTCTGGTGGAACTAGTGGAACGGGCACTGTTCCCGGAGAACTACAACATTAGTAACGCATCCCCCACCAAAGGTGGGGGCATTTATAAATCGTGATCCGCTCAAAGCGGTTTGTTCAAATGATTATCTGACCACTGTTGGTGGTCAACCTTCGGTCAATAGCGTCAGTTGGTCCAACC
>Ga0209697_10007844_pt1 | contig 12318 bp, 10 predicted proteins | sample AliMusrvi5mmetaG_FD_184115 | JGI IMG/M metagenome (GOLD analysis project Ga0209697, IMG submission 184115) | Freshwater lake bacterial and archeal communities from Alinen Mustajarvi, Finland, to study Microbial Dark Matter (Phase II) - Alinen... | ecosystem: Environmental > Aquatic > Freshwater... | reverse complement strand
TCTACCCAGCTGAGTGTACCGGGCAACAGGGAAAGGCGAAGGTCGTGGGCTGGTCTGTGAGCGGAGAACGTCATTCCCCGCCGACCCGCTTGGGCTGGCTCATCAGCAACGAAAGCAACAACGAAAGCAACAACGAAATCACTTGGCACGGCTCCATATATCTGCTAGAGTAGGGAACGGACAAGTAATCCGATAATCGGCACCTGTATCAACCCGAACCCAAAAATCAACTCCCATGGAATCCATCAAGAACCTGACCCGCTTCACCTACGAGACCTCCGCTTTCCAAGGCTGGCGTCTTGCCATTAGCCGCAAAGGCGCGACCTTCACCAAGTATTTTTCGGACAAGGTATATGGGGACGAGGCTAAATCGTTTGCCGCCGCCGAAGCTGCGCTGGCCGCGTTGAAGACGCTCCTCGACTCCGCAAAGTTGGTCGATGGCAAGCACACGGCGGCGACCAAGGCCAAGGTGGAGAAGCTGCTGACGAAGGCGTAGGCATCTTTGCTCTTGGTTCGGTCAGGATTGTTCAAGCCGGGGTAAAGACCAGACATCATGAACAGGGGTGGCTTTTCATGGCGGCGGTTCTTGGGTGTCTCTGCCGCGCAGTCCAGACTTTCCCGTGCCATCGGTATTCCGCTGAGCCGAAGCGGACGCCAACAAAAGCTCGGCCGGATGCTCATGGGAGGAGGTCGGAGGGGCAGCGTTGGGGCAGTGGCTGCAGTGGCTGTATGCTGATTATTTTCGTTGTGCTGTGTACCGGTTGGAAGGGATGCAGCGCCATTTTCAGTCCAGCAACAAATTCGCCTGCAACTCGTAGCAGCACCGCCTCCGGCCAAGCTCCGGTAGCCGGGCCAGCATCCGGTCAAGCGCAAGTGCCCGAAAAGACTGACACCCCAAAGGCTGATGACGCAAGTGAAGGCCAATCACCAGCCTCGCACGACCCCTTCAAGACAAAGGACCCCGCGCCCGATCCTCTACTTCTCAAATCTCTGGAGGGTCTGCAGTTACCGACAACCGTGACGTCAATCGCCCCGCTCAGCCTATTGGAACCGGGTGGCAAGGAGGTCACCATCCCCGTGAACTCCACCATCAAGGTCGTCACACGCAGCGAGCATGGAATCCTGACTTTGGAAATCCGCGGCACCGTGTTTGTCGGCCACGAATACCGGATCGCGGACAAGGTGAGGTTGCGATAGGCGGCATGCGCATCGCCTTGTCCCGCTTCCTTGGCAGGATGCTTGGCATGTCTGCGGCGATGTCATCACCACGACCTGCTTCGTGACCGTGCATTGCCCTTCCCATTTGCCGCCCCCACGAGAATCGTGCTAAACCGAACTACAGGATGAAGGGAAACAAGACGAGCGATCCACCGAGTTTCATTCCTTGGGCCGGGCGAGTGAGGCGAGAATCTGACACACCCCTGCCTGCAAGCCAACTGCCGAGAAATTGCTGTCGGGATTGATCGCCTTGACATTCCACCGCCGTTCCTGTGACCTCCCCGCATGGCCACCAAGCAAGCATCCATCAAAGACAAGTATTCCAAGACCCAGATCCTCGACGCAATAGCCGCCTCCACCGACCTCAGCCGCAAGCAGGTTGGCACCGTCCTCGACAGCCTGGGCGAGATCATCGAAGCGCACTTGATTAAAAATGCTGCCGGTGAGTTCGTCCTCCCCGGCCTGCTCAAGATCAGCACCGTGCGCAAACCCGCGACCAAGGCGCGCAAAGGCATCAATCCATTCACCAAGGAGGAGGTGACGTTCAAGGCCAAGCCCGCGTCTGCCGCCGTGAAGGTCCGGCCGCTCAAGAAGCTCAAGGATATGGCGGGCTGAGTGATTGGGCTGCATCAAGTAAAAGCGCACTCCGATAACCCATGAAAAGACCTAGCAAAGGACCACGAAAACAGCCGGGTCGTCAATCGGCATCCATCTTCCAAGAGAGGAAACTCGAATTCGGAGCGGCCACGGCATGGCCCGTGTTCGAGTGCCTGATATCGGCATGGTGGCAAAACACAGCGCAATTGACGCATATCCTCATTTCTAAGGAACCTCCTTTCGGGGGAGTTGTGTGTTGTGTGTTTCTTGTGGATTTGGGGTGCCTCGGTCCGAAGGGCGCGTTTGTTACCCAGTTTCGGACCCGGGCCGAGTATGAATCCGAGTTCCGCTCGCTGATGATGGGGCAGCATCCGATGATTCCCACCGATTATCCGCTCGCCGTGAAAATCATCCTAGAATCGTTGCAATACGCCAAGCAATTGGGGTTCAAAGTGCCACCGCCGGTTCAAAAGACGTTGGGTGCATTGGGATCCCTGGAGGTCGCATCCGGGTGCCAACAGGAAATTCCACTCGGAGGCTCCGATGGCATGCCCTATTTCGTGGCTGGCCCGGATGATGACGTGGCCCAAATCCTAGCCACTCTGAATCACACATGCGGACCCGGAAAATTTCACTTCACGGCTTCTGAAAGTCCTTTTCCACCGGGTTTCTTTGACTAGCGAAATCCCTAACTCAAACTTTAAACCACGCAGAAGAATTCAAATCATGGCTAGTAAAAAAAGTGGCGGCAACAAGCCCTCCAAGTCCAAAGTCTCGCTCACCGCCAAGGTCAGGGCGCAGCTGATTGCCGCCAAGGCCCAGAAAATCCTGCCCTTTGAGATGCTGGCGGAAATCAAGCGCGAGGTGGAAAAGAATGAGGCAGGGCTCTCGACGCCCGAGGAATTGGTGGAAGGCGGCAGGGATCCTGTGTTTGCGCTCTATGTCAGCGTGCAGCAGATGGTGTCGCTGTTCGCCGAGTTGCTCCTGCAACTGCCGGAACTGCGGACTTTCAGGAAACGGCTTGAAAAGCTCGACGACGACTACATGCCAAGCTTTCCGCCCACGAGCCCTGTCACCGGATCCCACTTCGCGATGTGGACGCAGTGTGACCTGCGGATCAGCGAAGACGGCGAAACCATGGCCAGGATCTTTGCCGAGATCGGGGGCCTTTTGGGTTTTGGGGCCGATTACCTGGCGCTGGCAAAGACGTTGGCTGACTCAAGAATGGGGATTTATGAGCACTGCGGGCTAAAGAACGGCTGCATCAGCCTGCGCGAACTGGTGACCGACAACGAGATTTCGTTTTTTGGCGACTCAGGATACGCTGGCAATAAAGGCGAATTGTGGTGGGTCCGTGCCGTGCCGCCGCCATTGAATTTCCCGCACTGGGTCGGCATGAGCACCCCCTATGTGCTGCGTGCTCCGGGGCAGTCCGAGTGGCTGGCCTTGTTTGCTCGCAACGATATCCGCAGCGGTGAAGTCGGGATGGAGCAACGCCTCCGCCAGTTTCTCAAATTCGGGCCGAAGTCGCGCTATTGGAGCGAGCTGATCTTCGAAGGATACTGCGGACACAATTCCGGTGCCATCTTTCTCCAGGGGCTGCCGGACGTCCCCGAATCCAGACCGCATTCGCCAAGTTTTAACCCGCTCCATAAGTTGAATAAAAGCTAACGACGCATTCAAACCTTCCCTTGAAGGGCAGTGTGCCCTCACCGCGATACTCGGCACGCTCACCCGCGACGTCATCAACCGCGACTTGTCTGACGCCTCCGAAATACCCGGCCTCGGTGATTCGCCGGAATGACGGGGGCGTTATTTTTCGACAGCCAAGCGCCACCATGCCCGGTGATACGCCTGGAGTCTGGCGAAGTCGTTTTCAGTCGACTCCGGGATCCGCTTGAAATCCATGTTGTCGGCCAGGTCCGCATTCTTCACGGCTCTTGCCAATGGGTTTGAGGCAAGCCGCTCGATATAATCTTCATACGGAGAGCCATCGGTGTGCGTCAGCAGGCGGAGTGCCACTATAACGGATTCGCTGAACCCTCGGCCGTGAGATGATCGAAAGTCCAGTCCGTGTCCTCGACCCCGTTATGCAACAATGCGACGATCTTCTGCTCCTCACCGAAGACCGGTGCGTTGGCTGTTCCTTGCCTGCACCAAGAACTCGACGTCCGAAACGCCACCAAGCAACCGGCACCGCCAATCTGCCATGAAAGCCAACTTCTTCAAGATCGATGTGCTCACGGTGGCTCAAATCGTCATGGCTCATTCCATAGTCGTCTATCATCCCTATTTCCGGCGAATCACCAGTAGAGAGTTCTTTGTTCTGGTTGCAGCAACATGGAGAAGGCAGCGTTCGGTGGATTGACGTTCGGCTGGCAGCGATGCCAAGTGCTCTGGGTCGCAGTCGGCCAGGCAGACGTGATCGAACTCAAGCCCCTTGATACGGTGCATGGTGGCGAGGCGGAGTGGTGCGGTGTCGTCGATGTCCATGGAATCGCCGGTGATCTCGTGGACTTGGCAGCCCTGTTGGGCGAGGGCTTTCGCGTATTGCTCGCGTTCGTCGTTGGATCTGACTGCGACGCAGGCCACATGTCCGTGGTTGGCATCCCTAATCCGGCGATACCATGCGGCAATGTGCTGCACCTCATCGTCAAAGGATCCGCATTTCTCAAAACTGGGTTCCGGCCCCGACATGCTGGAGTGGTAGCCCTTGTTGCTGTCCTTGCCGCCGTCGAGGTCGTTGATATCCTGATTCTGAAGAATCGAAACCGCCCAGCGGCGGGTTTCCTCAGGCGTGCGGTAATTGAGCTTGAGACGCCTTCCGCGGCCGCGGATGTCGATGCCGAGTTGGCCGAGAATGATGTGGTGGCCGTAAATGTTTTGGTGCCCATCGCCCACGAGGAAGAGGTCGTTGCGAGGAAACTGGTCGGCTGGGATCATTGCACGAAGAAGTCGAAACGCCTGGGGATGAAAGTCCTGGATTTCATCAACGATGATGTGCTTGAAGCCAGCGTTGAGGTCACTTGCCGTGAGGATGGAACGGGCGGCGCGGAACATGTCTGCGGGTTCCCAGATCTGATTTTCGTTGAGCAGTGTGCGGTATTCCTCGAAGACCGGCCAGATCGCCTTGCGTTGGATTCGGCTGAGTCTGCCTTGGCGACCAGGCCGGGGCAGCGCGGCATATTGGGCAAAATCCGCAACGTCATGATATTGGATCACTTTATCCCATTCTTCCCTGAGGGAATCGACTGAGAACTCTCCCGTTTGTGCTGCTCCCACTGCTTGACTCCAAAGCTTCTTCCGCTGCGAGTGGCGGTCATCGTAAGCAATCTGGTGCTTGTAGTTCTTGCTGCGTAGAAAATTTTCCGCCCATTTGTCCAAATGAAGGACTTCGATTTTCTTGATCTCATCGTAGGAACAGATCTTCTGGAGGTTCTTCTTGATGTCGTGGATCAGCGACTTGGTGAAGGTGGTGAAAAGGATTCGCTCGTTCTCCGCGCATTGGGAGGCCAGGAACTTTGCCCGGTGCATTGCGACAACGGTCTTGCCGGTGCCGGCCCCACCAAGAACGCGGGCCGGTCCGTTGAATTGGGCCTGCACGAGCTTCCGCTGACTGGGGTGAAGATAGACGCGCCAGAACGCCAATGGCTCGTTGAGGATGGCCTCCAGCTCGGCGTCGTCGGTGATGGCGGCAAAGTGCTGCTTGTTGGAATCCAGAGCGAGTGCCGTTTTGAAATCGTCTGTGGCGTATTGCTTGCCGGTCTCGATCCCCATTTCCTCAAGCACGGAGTTAAAGCTTTCGCCACATGCCAGCATGAAGAGAGCTTCATAGACTTGTGATGTAAACCTCCTCTGGAGGCTTTCCAATGCAGGCTCATCTTTGATCGAGCGAATCAGGGGAATCATCTCGTCCGTTGTGCCGAGCTGCCGAAGATCCGCGTCGCTGAACGATGAAAAAACATCGGGTTTCTCTTCAGTTGCACTCGGCATCTCAGCCGGGCTCCCCATTGGGGCCGAATCCGCTTCCTGGACCTCAATGATCTGAATGGCACCCGAGAGCGGGTGAACGCTGGAGCTTCGTTTCCGCGCCCAAGCGTAAGCATCGTCGTGTTTGTCCACCCACAAAAGGATATAGGCATCCCCCTTTTCGGATTTCAGGACAATTCCACGGTAGTCCTGATCGACACGGATTGAGCGGAGCCGCTGGTCTTTTGCGCCCTGGATCTTTTCGTAATTCAATCCGGGTGAGGTCGGATCATGCTGGAATTTGGTAATCGTTTCCCGCGCCTTCTTCATGATGTGATCCGGCAATGCGAACATCGACTTAAGGAACGAGTCACCGATAGAAACGGCAGGTTTAATGGCATTCATAAGATTCAGGCTTGTGGGTTGAAGAGTGCTTCGATTGCGGCGGCATCGAGATTTTCAAGAGGAACAATGGTCCAACCGTCTTTCTCGAAATCCTTGGTGTCATTGGCTGGCAGCGCGATGCCGATCTTTTGAAGAGGCCAGGCCACCTCAATCATGGACGTGCCGCAACGACCTTGTTCATCGGTGGCTTCATATCCAATTTCCGGCCAGGGGATGGATCCGCTTCTCAACAGCGGCACAAGAACCGGCTGGAGTAAAGGATCGAGCATTTCGAGTTCCTCTCTCTGCTTGTCGGTGAGCTCGGAATCGGATTCTGGCACGTTGGAATCTGATTCCCCTTCCATCAACCAGGCGATGGAATTTGAAACGAGCCCCTTCTCCACCATGTGGCGTGTTAGGGATATGAAACGAGGAGTGAACTGGAGGAAATTGTTCATCCTCAGTAGTTCCTGCCATTCCTGTTGGAACTCGGCAGGAGGTTTGTCTCCAGCGTCGTCGAACCAGAGGGCGCTGAGTGCCGCGTCAAAACATTTCATTTGCAACGATGCCACAGGCACCGCTGCCAGAAGCCGGAAGATTCCGTTATCTGATGTGCTGGCGGCGAATGTGGGTGTTGCAATGGTCTCGGGAGCGGGGGATTTCCCCAGAAGAAGCCGCTCCAGGGCGGATTGAAGTTCAGCTTCACCGGTATGTGTCCGAGTGACCGAATTACATGCCACGATGCTGGCGGCAGCCTGCCATTGGCGGATCGGTTCGGGTTCATCGCTTTTCGCCATGTGGCTCAAGTGGGCGAGGAAGAGTTGCCAACTATTCCAATCGGGCTGATTAAAGAGCGGTATGTGTGCGAGTTCGTGAGCGAGGGTCTTCAGCAGTGGAGCGATGTTTGCACTGTTAGCGGCCAGCATGGTCGCGGTTGGCGGCAACTGCCCCTTGAGATCCGCCCAGGTCAGCGACCAGACAAGATAGCCGCCGGACATGCGGATGGCATTCCGTTTTGCGAGATCCGAGGCGATGCGGTTGTTATCGAGGGCGGTATCCGCATGGTAGGCGAAGCCGTCCAGGAACACGGCGATGGGCAGTCCTTTGCTGGGTCGCAGTGGTTTTAAAATGAAGTCCGGCCGGGAGGCGAGCGCGATGCCCTGTTTCGGCCCTAGTTCTACCTGCGGAATGACTTTCCATGCCGCGTTGCCGATTTTTAGAAGATAGCCGGGACGTCCATCCACCACCTCCGGGTTCAGATGAAAGCCATCAGTCTGCCGAAGTGATTCGATGAAACGACGCTCAAGTTCGCTCTCCAGAAGCGGATTGATCAGGGCGTCGTCCGGACTGCGTTCCTCAATGGCCTCCCGATTAGCCAGGATGATTTCGATTTGGCGTAGCGCCGTGCTCCATGAGATCTGGTTGTGAACAAAGCGAAACCGATAGGTCTTGATGCATTGGTAGCAGCCGTCGAGTGTCGGGTCTTTTACGCAGGCACATCCTGTCAAGGCATCCCTGGCTTTTTCGAGAACGCGCATGAACGTATGTTCGTTGCGAGTCAGATCCTTCAGGTAGCCGGTACCGCCGGGCACGCTGTCATAAATGAAGACATGCTGGGAACGCATGTTGCTGCCACACCTTTGCGTTCCGCCTTCATCTGCATCAAATCCATGTCTAGCTTCTCGTCGCGGGGCCGCTTCTTTTCGTTAACCGCAATCGCCTTGGTAATTGTGTTGCGGCGGTTTATCAAGGACTCCCGATCCTTGTGGGACGCGGCGAGAGCGCTGTTGATCTTATACGAAATCGAGCCCTGCTCGTTATTGTCTCCTTGGATGAAGACCCTGAGATATTCGATGCTTTCCTCATCCAGTTCGTCCATGTCAAACATCGCCACGAAACCTTCGACCAACAAGGTAAGGTTCAATTCAATAAACTGATAGAGCGCGTGGGGGAATGCTCCACTCAATTGCTCCTTTTCCGTTTCCTGAGAAAGCTGGATATAGAGCACTTCCATCTTTTCAGGAATCCGTGCGGAAGAACTGCTTTCGATCCACCGGTCAATGCAATAGGCGGTGAACTGGCGTTCGAGCACTGCCGGAGCTTTCAGGAAGATGGCCGGCATGCGGACATCCCCGGCGAGCATTTTCAAGGGGGCCTCATAGTAGCTCAAATCATGGGCGTCGCTGGTTGCTACGGTAAGCGCTAGACTGTTGCCGTCGCGGCGTCCGCCACGCCCCACCCGTTGCAGGTAGTTGGCCTGCTCGGGAGGCACAGAGCACAGCAACACGGTTGAAAGATCTCCGACATCGACACCCATCTCCATAGTGGGTGTGCAGGAAAGCAGATTGACGTCGGTGGAAAGCGGCTCTTTCCGCATGAACTCCTTCTCAAGCCGCTCACGGGTGGGCCGGTCGAGCATGCCTGTGTGTTCCGCTGCCCTCATGCGGACAACATCGCCGCGGCGATAGAGATCGCCGAAGAAGGAGGTGTCCGATGCGGATGATGGCAGGTAATGCCCCAGGCACTTGTGACGCAGGCATGGAACTGCGTTCCACCACTCACCGGCAACCGCACTGCTTGTCACCTGGTGTCCGCAGGTCTGACAGGCGTGATTGGACACCTCGCGTGACACCAGCAGGTTGACCGGATTGAGCGACCAAGCGTATTCACCGGCATTTTTCGCGATTTCATGCCGAAGCCACAGCCCGGAGTCAGTGATTGCCTTTACAACGCGCTCGATAATGGGGCTCATGTCCAGATCCTTGGAACGGTCGCCGATGATCGATGACAGCCACTTGCGAACCCAGTGTTCCATCCAGGAAGGACTGCCGCCGGGGTTGATCAAACGTTCGAAGGATTCTCTTTCCCTGAAACTCGCGAAGAACATTGGTCGATTGCCGGTTCCCGGGCGAGGGAGCTTGGGCAGCGCCTCACCATTGTGCTGATTGAAGAGATACTCGTCGCCCCGCTTTGCGACGTAGGAATCAAGGAATGGATGATGAATCCCGCCATTCGTGCGGAGGCGCTCACACAATCCTGCCACGAGGCGACTCACATCGGTTTCTACGATGCTGGAGAAGGCGGCGCTGATGTCATGCAAATCTGCAAGAATCGATGCCACGGCACGGGCGAACGGCTCTTGAGCAGGATGGGTGGCGGCGGCGGAGCTCTTTTCCAGTGTCCGGCCGATTCGGCATTGCATGCCGAATTCACGTATCACTTCCCATTTCAAGCGGTCCACCACGCGGGATGGCAAGCGTGAGTCGTGGGGCAGTTTGTGGCTTGCCTTGAAGTCATCGAATTCCTGCATCCACTCGATTTGCGGCGGGATGAAGGTGCCGGCAAAGTCATTCTGCCCGAGTTTGGCAAGCCAGTGCGCGGGGAAGCGATTCGAAAGTTCGTCGAGTGAAACCTCTCCGCCCAGTTTCTCCAACACCTGGCGAAGGGCGGTGCGGACGACGATCTGATAGGTGCGTGCCGAGAAAAACCCCGCACGATGGCTGGCATCCTGCACGGAGTCCGAAAAAGCCATCGCCTTCTTGTCATCATTGAACGGTGAACCAAAAAGCTGACTCAAACCCACGCTTGTTAGGCTTGCGGCTCTGGACCCGACGATGGTCAATCCTGTGGAGCTCTCACAGAACGGGCATGACTTGTCCGCCACGCGAACATTCTGGCGTTGGATCGTGCGGTGCTGGCTTTCAACCCTGAATGTGCAGGCATCCGTCGGTGACAGGGGATCAAACTTCTTAGTCCCACATGACTGGCAGGTGCCGTCCTTGCTTCCGAAGAGGCTGAGGCAGGAACCGCAGAAGTAGTCGTCCTCCAGTCTTCCTGAAATGTAACTGCTATCGACCGGAAACACGAAGCGTAGGCGGGGGTCGGGATTCTTTGCGAAGAAAGCGCTGTAGAAAAGATCGAGTTCGGGCTTGAGAGTGTCTTCGTTGGCCTTCTGCACGCCGCCCCAGCCCATGACGCCACAATCACGGCAGTGCATCGCGGCAAGATGCTGCTGCGGGTGATCCTTCGGCAGATCCATTGAGAAGCGGATTTGGGGTGTTGGATGAACCGAGGCCACCATCCGGGACAGTTCCCGCATCCAGAGTTCCGAACGGAGTTGCAGAAAGTAGGCTTCTGGGTGCGGTGCGCTGCGAGCGTGGGCACACAGCGAGATGAAACTGTTAAGAACCAGACGGTGTTGTTCGGCGTCCCAGGCGGGGCGGCGTGCGGCCAGATCGGAGAGCAGGACTTCCTCATGGATGACCTGGGTTTTGACCATCTCCTCGATCCCATCCTGAACACGCCGTTTCTCGAAATGTTGGAGAAAGGTGCGGAGAAAATTGTGACCTCTGAGCTCACGCCCGAGAGTCACACGGCCGGACAGGCTAACGATGTCCAGATCGTGGCCAAACCAGAGCTTCGCCTGGCCGGCGATATAGTCGTCAATGTTCTGATAGCTACCCGGCTGTAAGGCTTCGCGATGTTCGGGTCCAGGAGGTTCGAAACAGCGGATTTCCAGATTGTCGGTGTCTTCGATGTGCTCCCTGGCAGACTTCCGGCTCTCCTGAATCACAGCCGCGCCATTGAAATCCTCCCCGAAGATCAGCTTCGCGAAGTCGATCATCGAATCGGCGCTGCCCTCGCCGCCAAGCGTCGCCGAAGTGCCAACCGCACAAAGATGATTCGGCGGAGTTTTGAGTCGTGCCTTCACCCGGCGGATCAGGCATGCCAGGTCAGTTCCTTGGGCTCCATCGAAAGTATGGATTTCATCGACAACGAGGTAACGGAGGGTGTCCGGCGAGTTCTCGCCCCACAAGGCCCGGTCGTCCTGCCGGATCAGCAGGTAGTCGAGCATCTTGTAGTTGGTCATCAGGATGTCCGGCGGGGATTTCTGCATCTCCTGCCGACAAGTGATCACTCCGTCCTCGGTCATCTGCTTCGACTTGTCGCCTTTGCCTCCCACATACAGGCCGATCCGCACCTTCCCGAAGCAGGCGGGATTGTTGTGAACCAGTTTCGCAAAACGCCTGGCTTGGTCACCGGCCAGCGCGTTCATCGGATAAAGCAGGATCGCCTTGATGCCGCGCTGCGCTGGATTCGCTAGAATGTGGTCAAGGATCGGATAGAGAAAGCACTCGGTCTTTCCGGATCCGGTGCCGGTTGCCACCAACGTGGACAGCGGGTTCTCGGTCCGCATCCGTGCCCACGCCTGTTCCTGATGGCGATAGGGAGGATAGACAGTTTGAAGGCGCGGAAAGTAATCCTTGCCGGCCCGCCCGGGTTGAAATGGCAGCCCGACTCTCAAGTAAGGTCCCTGGAACAATTTGTCGCGGCCGACACCATTCAAAATCGCGTCAAACGCATCCTTGAAAGTGGGAGTCGATGGCGGAAACGTTGCCCGCAAAAAGGCGCGGACGCCTTCCATGAGTTCGTGACTGAGGACTGAAGGGAGCACTTGGGAAGGATGAAAGTTGAAGGCTGAAGGATGAAGCGAAGATGGATGTTACCCGAGGGCGGCGAGTTCGGCGGCAAGTTCGGGCAGGCTGATGGCCTCCGTGGTGGGGGTCATGGGGAAACGATCACTGCCGCCGTGAACGTAGAATGACCGGCGGGGTGCGATGTCGGCCAGGGCATGATGGTTGCCTTTTTGGAGACCGGGCGACGCGCTCCGCTTGATCTCGATAGCCCACACGCCGCGGCGGACTCCGAGTTCAAGCACCAGATCAATCTCCGCTCCGGCCGCCGTGCGATAGAAACCCGCCTTGGTGCCGGGCGGGCAAACAGCAAGCAGGTTCTCAATCACAAAGCCCTCCCAACTCGCGCCGATGACCGGGTGTCCAAACAACGCATCGAGATCCCCGATGCCGAGCAGGGCGTGCAGCAAACCGCTGTCCCGGACATAGGTCTTGGGCGATTTAACGAGACGCTTTCCGACATTCCTGTGATACGGCGGCAGACGCCGGACCAGCAGCAGGTCAACCAGCAGTCCGAGGTAGCTGGTAACCGTTGGCGCGCTCACCCCGATGCCAGAGGCCAGTTTGGCCGCGTTGAGCAGGCCGCCTTGGGAGTGGGCGAGCATCGTCCACAGCCGCTCCAGGGTTTCCGCCGGGATCCGCGGGCCGAACATCGGAACATCCCGCTCCAGGTAGG
>Ga0209697_10007839_pt1 | contig 12320 bp, 5 predicted proteins | sample AliMusrvi5mmetaG_FD_184115 | JGI IMG/M metagenome (GOLD analysis project Ga0209697, IMG submission 184115) | Freshwater lake bacterial and archeal communities from Alinen Mustajarvi, Finland, to study Microbial Dark Matter (Phase II) - Alinen... | ecosystem: Environmental > Aquatic > Freshwater... | reverse complement strand
TATGACCGTTCACATCATAATTTGAATATTCGCGAATTGATTTGATGGCCTGTTTTACCTGTGCCCGCTGCTCACTGGTAATCGTTTTTTTGTTGTTGTAAGGCTCAAGAAGTGGCTCCACAATTGCGCGCTGTGATGTCCAGTATGCACTCTCTGCCAGCGTCCAATGCCAATCCTGCCAGCGGTATGTGCCTGATCCTCCGGCTCCCTGACTTAGTTGTAAATCATCTACTGCAATAATATACATCATTGCTTTTATTACGTTAATTGGAATGTTTGTTGTTCCCATAATTATTAAAATTTAAGTTAGAAAATTGGTTTTATGTTATTTGTAATAATAAAATTTGAAAATCTTAATTAAAAAAATGTAAGTAACCTTACACTCATTGTAAGTAAGCGAACATTTATTGTTAGCTTACTTACACTAAATGTTGGTAAGCGAACATTTATTGTTAGCTTACTTACACTCATTGTTGGTAAGCCAACATTTTTTGTTAGCTTACTTACACTAAATGTTGGTAAGCGAACATTTATTGTTAGCTTACTTACACTCATTGTTGGTAAGCCAACATTTTTTGTTAGCTTACTTACACTAAATGTTGGTAAGCGAACATTTATTGTTAGCTTACTTACACTCATTGTTGGTAAGCCAACATTTTTTGTTGGCTTACTTACACTAAATGTTGGTAAGCGAACATTTATTGTTAGCTTACTTACACTCATTGTTAGCGAGCTAACATTTTCTGTAAGCTTACTTTGCATTTTTCAGTCCCTCTGCGAAGTTTTGTTTCGCGATTCGTCATTTTAATCTGATTTGAATTTACAGATTGAAATGTTGCGAAACCTGTCTGATCATTTATTCAAAGAACGTTAGCTGATGTTGCTTCCCTGTTGGCAAAAGCAATGCCAAACTACAACTACCACACAATAAGAATTATGCTAAATTGAAGAAAATCAAAAACGTGCAAAATGCAGAGCAAAATGCACGAATCGTGCAAAACGCATGGGAAAAAAAGTTGTTTTTCAGGAAAAATTTTGACTGATTTTATGTAGTTAATCCACTAACAAATTAACCTTTGACTCCGCTTCGATAAGTCTGTTTTACCACAAAAACTCTAAAACACTAAATTTCACGAAAGACTAGTTACACCGTAGGATAATTTTGTAATTTATACCTTGTTTGAATTATCAGAATATCTCATTGGGCGAACTGTTTTTTATTATTTTGTGTAGTTTACCCTGTTGGATATTTTTCAGCTTTAATGAGTATCTTTTAAAAAGTGTTATCCCACGAGGTGAAGTGTATTGGTATTTTCGTGGTATTCTTTTCTTTTTTACTTTTCGGAGTAGGCTCACCTTTGGGTTTTCAGAATTTCCTGAATTTACCCACATTTATATCCAACGCCCTTGCGGATTTTGTTTTATTGTTGAATATATTCAGCACGCCCTCTTTCATATTTTTATTAAATCTGGCCAGGCTAAAATCTACGGATTGCCCTGACTCTTCAGCCTGTCTGTAGAGTGATAACAGGTGGTTCGAATACTGTTCATCTATACTCTGACCTTCCACCATTCCGGTAGGATCAAATATTATTTTCCTGTCAGGGACTTGTGGCGGCTTGAACTGTATATCATCACAAACCAAACCTTTGTTGTCTTTGCGCGATTCCATTTGCATAACAGCATTTTTGATGATGCCACGTAATTCACGAATATTGGATGGATAATGATAATCCATCAGCTTGTTCATAACCGCGCGGGGTATCTTTATGTTGCCCGGTAAACCGGCAATATTGCAATACTCACTGTAAAAAGCATGCGTCAGTGCAGGGATGTCCTCCGGGCGATTGCGCAAAGGCGGGAGCGTAATGGTCATTGCATTGATCCTGCTTAAGAGATTGGCACGGAAAAGGTTGGCTTTGCACAACTGATTAAGATCGGCATTAGAAGCCAATTGCACATTTACCTCCACATAATTTACCTTGCCGCTGCCCACCTGCTGAACCGCCCCATCTTCAAGAACACAAAGCAATTTAACCTGCACCGACATTGGCAGTGAATTTATTTCATCAAGAAACAGGGTGCCACCATTAGCCTGGTTAAAACAACCCGGCTCTTCTCTCAGCGCCCCGGTAAAAGCATTGTCAGAGTGACCAAAAAGTTCACTATCGGCAAGGAATTCAGTGAAGCCGCCACAATTGCGGCAGACATAAATATTTTTATTTGTCACACTCACCGAAAGCGAATGAAGGATAGCCGAAGCCACAGCTTTGCCAGTGCCGGTTTCGCCCTGAAAAAGGACAATTGTACGAATTTTGGAATAGGCACAGAGAGTTATTAGTTTTTTGACTTCCTGCATAAGCTTACTATCGCCTATTAAATGCAAAAGGAGTGTCCATCTTACGTTATGGTAATGGGATGCGTCACGGTTTTGTTTACTGCTCATAATTGGGTATAATTAGAAGTTAGTGGTTTGTTGTTAGTGGTTGTTGATCATTCGCAATAGTTAAGGAAATAAAATTTTATGCCGTTAATAGAGGTTAGAAAATTCCAAAATCCAAAATCCAATATCCAATATCCAAAATCCAATATCCAATATCCAAAATCCAATATCCAATAACCAACATCCAATAAACGCCCTGCTAAATTACAAACCTATTTTCAAAAAAATGTCAACAATTAAGTAAACGGTCGGTTTGGTTAAACGAACGGTAAAAAATGAAGGGAATTTTAGGAGTAAATAACAAAATAAATAGTAAGAAAGAAATTTTCACATTGGTTAACACAATTAAATACTCACTGCAATATATCCGAAGCATTATATAGAAACACCTAGGCCAGTCTTGCTTTTAGCATCCTTGCACACCATAATAGTTATTCAAATTAGCAGAAAAGTGAAAATTATTTTGAAACCAATCCAAAATTGAACTATCTTTGAAACGCCAAATTATTTCGATATGAAGTTACAAACCATTTAAAACTCCTTATTTGTAAACGATGGCATGAGTAAATTAGGCTAAAAACAAACAAAACAAAAATGAATAATGACCTCTTCATGTTTGATGACTGAAGATATTGATGATTGAACGAATACCTGGTGGTGGATTTTGCGGAGGTGATTAAACATGGAATAATTTCACAGAATTATCAATAAACAATGATACCGGCAACCAATGAAAAACATGGTTGATTTTTTACTAAAAGTCTTTTTACTTCGGATGGAGCAGAAAGGCTTTTGTGTTTTCAGGAAGTGAGGTTATTTGTGATTTATGATTTGAGATTTCTGATTTAAGATTTTATTCAAAGTTGCACACAAAGACGCTAAGAGAAATTTAAGATTTTTGATTTTTGATTTTTGATTCGAAGATGACTATTGACTATTGACTATTGACCAATGACACAATGACCAATGACTATTAATGACACGAAGTAAATGAAGCGCAGCAAAGGCGGGATAGACTCCGCAAATGACAATTAATCAATTAAAAAAATAAACAATTATACAAATGAAAAAACTTTCAAACTTTCTCAAAGTGTTAGTGGTACTCTTACCATTCACTTTAACTATTACAGCAATGGCACAGGTGCCGCAGGCATTGAACTACCAGGCTGTGGCGAGAAACACAAGCGGCAATTTAATCACAAATCAATCTGTCGGAATAAAACTATCTGTTTTATCCGGTTCATCAACCGGTACAGTGGCTTATTCCGAAATCCAAACAGCATTAACCAATCAGTTTGGTTTATTTACTTTGTCCATTGGGACAGGAACCCCTGTTACGGGCACATTCAGCACTATCAACTGGAATACCGGGCAGTATTGGCTAAAAGTTGAAATAGATGTTACAGGCGGAAGCAGCTATGTTGATATGGGAACTTCCCAACTTCTTTCAGTTCCTTATGCACTTTATGCAGCATCAAGTGGAACACCCGGCACAACAGGTGCAACCGGACCGACTGGTGTTGCAGGTGCGACAGGACCCAGTGGGGCGGATGGTGCGAATGGGATTGATGGAATAACCGGTGCAACCGGCCCGCAAGGAATTCAAGGTATAACAGGAAATACAGGTGTTGCCGGAACTAATGGTGCTACTGGTGCAATAGGAACAACAGGCCCAACCGGACCAACAGGCGCTAATGGAGCTAATGGTGTAGCAGGAGTTACAGGTCCTACGGGGGTTGGAACAACAGGAGCAACGGGACCTACAGGTTCTTCTGCTAATGCATGGGGACTTACCGGAAACGCAGGCACTGTGGATGGAACAAATTTTATTGGTACTACCGATAATGTTGCTCTCAATTTCAGGGTGAATAACACCAAGGCAGGCAGAATTGACCCTGCAGGTTCCACATTCCTTGGTGTTCTTGCCGGTAATAGCACCATAGGCATAGGCAATACAGGCTTTGGTTATACGGCGCTGGTTACAAACTCTACCGGTTCTGACAATACAGCAACCGGTTACCAGGCGCTTGGTTCTAATTCTACAGGCAGTGGAAATACGGCAAATGGAAGCGGGGCGCTTACTTACAATTCCACAGGGGTTGACAATACTGCAAATGGATTTGATGCACTTTATAATAACACTTCCGGCTCTGACAATAGTGCAAATGGAAATCTGGCGCTTTATTTCAATACTTCCGGAATCTTCAATGTTGCTAACGGAAACAGGGCGCTTTATTACAATACTGAAGGTGTTGGGAATGTTGCCAACGGATATCAGGCGCTTTATAACAATACTGTCGCCAACTTCAATACTGCAGATGGATATTATTCGCTTAACATGAATTCCACTGCAAGCAATAATATTGCAATTGGCAACGGTGCATTAAACAGCCAGTCCTATGCGAATGGCGGAAATGAATGGAGCAGCGACAATGTGGCTGTTGGCGCACAGGCATTGTATCTTAATCAGCCAACTGCGATAACAAATGGAATCCAAAATACTGCTGTAGGAAACCAGGCGCTTTATTCCAATACTACCGGTACTGCAAATTTAGCAAATGGATACCAGACACTTTTAAACAATACTACAGGCAACAAGAATGTTGCTATAGGCACAAAAGCTTTATTTACCCAGTCTTATAATAATGGAGGTGCAAACTGGGATGCCGATAATGTTGCAATAGGTAATCTGGCATTGTATTCCAATCAACCAACCGCAACAACCAATGGTATTCAAAATATTGCAATCGGTGATTCTGCACTTTATAATAACTCAACAGGATATAGAAATATCGCAAATGGAATCAGTGCACTTTTTGCCAATACAACCAGCACTAATAATGCGGCAATAGGCTATCATGCACTTATGAACAATACCAATTCAAGCCTGAATATTGCAATTGGCAGTGAAGCATTGTTTAGTCAATCTTATTCTAATACCGGTTCAGATTGGAGTAGTGAAAACATTGCTATTGGATATCAAGCCTTATATTCCAATCAACCAACCGCATCAGACAATGGCATTCAAAATATCGCAATAGGAGATTTGGCGCTTTATCACAATACTACAGGATTTAACAATATTGCAAATGGATTCCAGGCGCTTTTATATAATTCAACAGGGGGTAATAATATTGCTATTGGATATCAGGCGCTTCGTTCAAACACCACAGGATATGAAAATATCGCAAGTGGATATCATGCGCTTACACTAAACAGCACAGGATTTGATAATATCGGAATTGGGTTTGAAGCGCTTGAAAACAACACCACAGGAATTCAAAATGTAGGAGTGGGATACCAGGCTCTTGCTTTAAACACAACAGGAACGTATAATACAGCTTTGGGATGTATAGCATATCCCAGTGATGGTACTCTTAATAATTATACCGGAATAGGTTATGCCGCTGATAATTTAGTAGGCTTCAGTAATACTATAGATTTGGGAAATTCGAGTGTAACCTGGATTGGTGGTCAGGTTGGATGGAGTACATATAGTGATGAAAGAATAAAGGATAATATTAAATCCGATGTCCCGGGGCTTGCATTCATAAGCCTTTTAAACCCGGTGACTTACAACCTCAATATTCATCGTGAAAATGATATGGTGTATAAAGGAACAAATAAAGATAAAGGTAGCTGGCCTGAAAAATATGACATTGAAAAAGTCAAAATGACCGGCTTCCTGGCACAGCAGGTTGACAGCGCTGCAAAAGCAGTGGGCTATAATTTCAGTGGCGTGCAGATTCCAGCCAATTCTAATGAATTATATAGTTTGCGCTATAGCGATTTTGTGGTTCCGCTGGTGAAAGCAGTTCAGGAGTTGAATACTAAAAATGTAACTTTACAAAAGCAAAATGATGATCTTAAATCAGAATATGATAAAAAGATAGAACTTATGCAAAAGCAAATTGATGAGCTGAAGGCATTGATCAAGACAAATAAATGATTTTCAAGTAATGACCATAACAAATTTTTGATTTAAGATTTCTGATTTGAGATTTAAAAACGAATGACTTAATGACTATAAATGACACGAAGTAAATGACCTAAAAAATTTGTGATTTAAGATTTAAGATTTTTGATTTGAAATGACTATTGACTTTTGACTATTGACCAATGACACAATGACCAATGACTATTAATAACACGAAGTAAATGAAGCGCAGCAAATGACAATTAATGACGCGAAGTAAATGACGCGCAGCTAATGACTAATGACCAATGACTAATGACTATTGACGTAATGACAAATAATAACTTAAAATAAAATCCTATGAAAACAACAAATCTCAGATTAGTAGTCCTACTACTTTTCACATTTCAAATCTCAATATTCACAGCCTCTGCACAGGTGCCGCAGGCATTAAATTACCAGGCCGTCGCCCGCGATGCTTCCGGTCATTTAATAGCCAGTCATGCGGTAGGTCTGAAGATCATTATTCATCAGACTTCCTCGTCGGGAGCTATTGTTTATTCAGAAATATTTTCTCCGACAACCAACCAGTTTGGTTTGTTCACTGTGGCGATAGGCACAGGAACTCCGGTTACAGGCACTTTTAGCAGCATTGCATGGAGCAGCGGCAACTATTGGATGCAGGTGCAACTGGATGCCTCCGGAGGAACAACGTTTGTTGACATGGGTACAACGCAATTACTTTCGGTTCCTTATGCTCTTTATGCCGCTTCAAGCGGTTCAGGAGGAACAACAGGACCAACAGGTGCCGCAGGAACGACTTGTGTAACCGGAGCTACCGGAGCGACGGGAGTTACAGGCGCTACCGGTCCAACAGGAACTTTTACTAATAATGCTTGGCTTATTGCAGGAAATTCAGGCACTAACAGTACTAATTTTGTTGGCACAACTGATAATGTTTCATTTCGTGTCAAGACCAATAACACAACACAAATGATCATTGATTCTACAGGCAATGTCGGCGTAGGAACAACTCAACCTTTGACAACTCTGGCGGCAACAAAAACTTTAGATGTTGCAGGTAACATACAAGTTGAGGGAGGCATAAACAAAGGACCTACAAACATTCCGCTTTTCAGATGGCTTCCGGTGATGATGACGTCTTACACCGGAACCGGAAATCAACCTTATGGAATTGCCTTTGACGGGACGAACATGTGGACAACAAACTGGGATGATAATAATATATCAAAAATAGCATCCACAGGTACTATAACAACTTATAGTGGAACCGGAATCCAGCCAATGGGAATAGCCTTTGACGGGACGAATATGTGGACAGTAAATCAAGTTGATAATAGCGTAACAAAAATAACACCTGCCGGATCAATGGCTACATACACCGGAACCGGAAATGCTCCATGTTATATCGCTTTTGACGGGACGAATATGTGGACAGCAAACGAAGGTGATAATAGCGTAACAAAAATAACACCTGCTGGTACAATGACAACTTATAGTGGAACCGGTGGCTATCCATTTGGTATTGCTTTTGACGGGACGAATATGTGGACAGCAAATGCCGGTGATAATAGCGTAACAAAAATATCACCTACAGGGATGATGACAACATATACAGGAACCGGAAGTGAACCTTATGCTATAGCCTTCGATGGGAATAATATGTGGACAGCAAACTATGGTGATAATACTGTAACAAAGATAACACCTACAGGAACAATGACAACTTACACCGGAACCGGAAGTCAACCTTATGGAATTGCCTTCGATGGGACTTATATGTGGACAGCAAACTTTGGAGATAATAGTGTAACAAAAATCCTCGTAAACAGGGGGTATTAATAAGTTTCCATGTAAAATATTGTTTTAATAAGAAGTAAAATTTTAACTATGAAAAAAATGACTAATTTTCTCAAATTTGTAATGGTGATTATACCTTTCACCTTTGCTTTCATCCCTGCAATGGCTCAGGTTCCACAATCCATGAATTACCAGGCTGTGGCACGCGATGCAGGTGGTAACATTCTTGCAAACCAAACTGTGGGTTTGCGATTATCAATACTTGCAGGTTCCGGCGCAGGAACAGCGGTTTATGTGGAAACACAAACAACCTCTACCAACCAGTTTGGTTTGTTCACAATAGCAATCGGATCAGGAACTATTGTTACAGGCACATTCAGTACTATTAACTGGAGTACTGGTCTCTATTGGCTGAAAGTAGAAATGGATGCTACAGGAGGAGCAAATTATATTGTCATGGGTACTTCGCAACTGCTTTCGGTTCCCTATGCATTATATGCTGCAACGAGCGGCACACCTGGCGTCACCGGTGCAACAGGCCCCACAGGTCCCATTGGAAGCACCGGTGCTACTGGTCCCACAGGCGCTGATGGTGCTGCAAATGCATGGGGACTTACAGGAAATACAGGCACAATTCCGGGCACAAATTTTATTGGAACAACAGATAATAAGGATGTCGTTTTTAAAAGAAGTAATATACAATCGGGATTACTCGACAGCACAATAAATAATACATCATGGGGAGTAGGGGCGCTAAACCCTGCTACCACAGGACATGTAAATGCTGCTTTTGGATCATGGGCGCTTCAGAACAATACTACCGGATATGGTAATACTGCCTCCGGAGGCTTGGCGCTTCAGCAAAGCACTACAGGAAGCAGAAATACCGCTAATGGATGGACTGCGCTCATAATGAACAAAGCAGGAACCGATAATACCGCCATTGGAGCAAATACACTACGTAACAATGTTGCAGGAAACAATGCCACTGCCATTGGGACCAATGCTATGTATTACACCAACAACAGTTCAAATCCATTTACGAACACCAATGTGGCAGTGGGCTATGAGGCTTTGAGGGGTTCAACAAATGCAGCCAACAACACAGGAAACTATAATACCGCTCTTGGTTATCAGACATTATGGAGCAACACATCAGGATGGGGCAATACCGCCAATGGAGTATTTGCGCTTTATTCCAACACCACCGGATATACCAATACCGCCACCGGTGATAGTGCACTTTATTCAAACACCTCAGGAGATGAAAATACCGCTAACGGACATCAGTCACTTTTTTCCAATACAACAGGATCCAACAATACCGCCATTGGATTTAAATCACTTAATTCCAACACCACCGGATATGTCAATACTGCCAACGGCAATCAATCGCTTTATTCCAACACAACCGGATATGAAAATACAGCCAATGGATTTAAAGCGCTTTATTCCAACACAACGGGAATAGACAATACTGCCAACGGATATCAATCGCTTTATTCCAATAGTGTCGGGCTAGGCAATACCGCAACCGGAGAAAGTACCCTGTTTTCAAATACAAGCGGGTATAACAATACTGCCACCGGAGACGAGGCTTTATATGGTAACACCACTGGTCATGACAATACTGCATCAGGAGAATACGCTCTTTTTGCTAACACCACAGGAAGTAGCAATACTGCAACCGGAGAGAAGGCTCTTTTTGAAAACCTTACCGGCAGTGACAATACTGCATCAGGGTTGAATGCTCTCAATTCAAATTCAACCGGTGGTTTCAATAGTGCTTTTGGAGAAGGATCCCTTATGTCAAATACTATCGGAAGTAACAATACAGCCAATGGATTTAATGCACTTTATTCCAACACTACCGGCAGCAATAATACAGCAACCGGTGATAGTGCGCTTTATAATAACAGCGGGGGGACGGGTAGCAATAATACGGCAATAGGTCATGGCGCTGATGTTGCAGGCAATGATTTATCAAACGCAACTGCAATAGGAGCCAATGCAATTGTTGGCGAAAGTAACGCGCTGGTGCTTGGTAGCATTATCAATGTAAATGGCGCCACAGCTTCTGCTAATGTTGGCATCGGAACAACTACTCCTGCAGCAACTCTTGAAGTGGATGGCGTTTCGGGAACAACTATTAAAATTGTGGATGGAAACCAGGCAGCAGGAAAAGTACTTACTTCAGATGCTAATGGTAATGCAAGCTGGCAATCTACAGGAGCAGCAGCCTGGACGCTTAACGGAAATTCAGGAACTACCCCGGGCACAAATTTCATTGGAACAACAGATAATAATGATGTCGTTTTTAAACAAAATAATATACAATCAGGATTACTCGATAGCGCAATGTCTAATACATCATGGGGAGTTGGAGCGCTAAATCCGGCTACCACCGGAGGTGGCAATGATGCCAATGGATTTCAGGCACTTTTTTCCAACACAACAGGAGGAAGCAATGTCGCTTGCGGATTTCAATCGCTTTATTCCAACACTACCGGAAATTTAAATTTAGCTGTAGGACCTAATGCGCTTATGAGTAACACTTCAGGGAGCAACAATACAGCAATGGGTTGTGCTGCGCTTTTTTTCAACAAAAGTGGAAACTATAATACTGCCAACGGATTTATGGCGCTTTATTCCAATATTGCCGGAAGCTATGCCACTGCTATTGGTAATAATGCCATGTTATACGCCAATAATAGCCCGTCTTCATTTACTAACTACAACGTGGCAGTCGGTTTTAGCGCATTGAGAGGCTCATTAACTGCCGCCAATAACACTGGCAATTATAATACCGCACTTGGTTCCCAAACACTTTTTAGCAACACAACCGGAACCAACAATACTGCCAACGGATATCAATCGCTTTATTCCAACGCAGATGGAATCAACAATACTGCCGACGGATATCAATCGCTTTATTCCAACGCAGATGGAATCAACAATACTGCAATTGGATATCAATCGCTTTATTCCAACATCGCTGGGAGTAATGCCACAGCTATTGGTACTAATGCAATGTTATACGCCAATAACAGCCCGTCTTCATTTACTAACTACAACGTGGCAGTCGGTTTTAGCGCATTGAGAGGCTCATCAACTGCCGCCAATAACACTGGCAATTATAATACCGCACTTGGTTCCCAAACACTTTTTAGCAACACAACCGGAACCAACAATACTGCCAACGGATATCAATCGCTTTATTCAAACACCACAGGAAATGGCAATGTCGCCAATGGTTTCGCAGCGCTTACTGGCAACATTACAGGTAATTATAATGTCGCCAATGGTTTCGCAGCGCTTACTGGCAACATTACAGGTAATTATAATACCGCCATTGGAACTGAATCGCTTGAATCGAACACAACCGGATCGTATAATACTGCCACCGGATTTAATGCGCTTATTTATAGCACAACCGGAAATTATAATACCGCCACCGGAAATTATGCGCTTTTTTTTAACACAACCGGATCGTATAATACAGCCACCGGATATCAGGCGCTTGCCAGTAACAACGATGGATACTATAATACCGCCACAGGTTATAATGCACTTAGCAGTTCCACAGGAAGTAATAATACAGCGCTTGGAAATAATGCCGGTCAGAATATCACAACTGGTTCAAACAATCTTGCATTAGGCAGAGACGCAGTTGTACCTGATGGTACTGTGAATAACCAGGTAAGAATAGGAGATGTCTATATTACTTATGCAGGCATTCAGGTAGCCTGGACGATTACTTCTGATAATAGATACAAAACAGATATTCAGCCTTCCAATCTTGGTCTGGATTTTATTACCCAATTGAAGCCGGTATCGTACATCCGCATAAACAATGAAAAGAAAACAAGGGAGTATGGCTTCATTGCCCAGGATCTGAATGAAACATTAATAGCATCGGGAGCAGCAGATAATGATATTATCTCTAAAGATGCACAAGGCATGTATGGCGTTCGTTATAATGATTTAATGTCGCCAATGGTGAAAGCGATACAGGAACTAAATGCCAGGAATGAAAAACTTGAAAAGGTAATTGAAACACAAGCTGAAACCAATGCAGCGCTGCAAAAAGAAATTGATGAACTTAAAGCCCTGATAAAAACAAACAAATAACATTAAAAC
>Ga0209697_10007825_pt1 | contig 12336 bp, 13 predicted proteins | sample AliMusrvi5mmetaG_FD_184115 | JGI IMG/M metagenome (GOLD analysis project Ga0209697, IMG submission 184115) | Freshwater lake bacterial and archeal communities from Alinen Mustajarvi, Finland, to study Microbial Dark Matter (Phase II) - Alinen... | ecosystem: Environmental > Aquatic > Freshwater... | reverse complement strand
CCGCGTTCCTGGGCCGGCGTTAGCATGCCGTCTTTGTTCCGTGCGACTCGTGGCGGCGGCAGCGATTGGATGAAAGTCGTCAGGTCGTGCAACTGCTTCGGAGGAAACGGGTCAGTGCGCATGAGCACTTTGGCAAACCGGGGGCCGCATTGGATCTCCAGCGTGGGGTTCTTTCCATTCCACTTGAACGGTCCCGTGCCGGCCACGCCTTGGAGACTGCGGTTGTCCAACAGGTTGTCGCCGATGCCATCGCCATCGAAATCGTAGCTGAGGCCATCCACATGGCCGTCGGGGTGGCATGACCGGCATGAGAATTGATGCTGAAACGTATACGCGGCAGTGGTGAACATCCGTTCGCCCCGTCGAATCGCATCATCCATTCCCCCATCACCCAGTACGATTCGGCCCAACGGAGCGAGCTTGTTTGCGTCCACCACCAGGATCGAGTCCTCCAGGCGCTCGGCAATCAGCAGCGTGGCGCCATCCGAACTCAGGACAAGCTGGCGCGGATTGCGCCGGGTGGGGATCCGGCCAACCACATATTCTGCCGAGAGCGACAGGTCGTAAATCGCTTCCTGTCTCTCGGTCGCGGTGGCCTTTTGCAACCAGCCGGCCAGGCGGTCCAAGTCCACCACGGTCACCACATCCGCGCCGCCAGAGGCCACGAAAGCCCGGTGCCTCACAGCATCAACCGCCACAGCAGAGGGATCGGCGAAATAATCGTTGGCCTCGTCAAGCGGCACTTGAATCACGTCTCCCCGTTTGATGTCAGAAATTGCCAGGCCACTCGACATGACCCAGCCACCGGCTACCTGGGTTATCGGCACCATGTTTCTCACCTTGACCAGCGGAGTCAGGGCCCAGGAACGCGTTTCGTCCAGGCCAACCCCTTCAGAGAGGTGGGCCGATTCCAGGGCATCTCGCCGAATTACGCGAGCGGTGGTCGGATCTATCACCGTCATTTCGGAAGCCGGTGTTGTCTTGGGATTGGTCAAGCCAACTAGACGATTCGCCACGAACGCGCGTGCGCCATCGGACGTGGCCGCGACCGCGAACGGTTCCCGACCCGCGGCAGGACGCCCCAATTCCTTCAGTGGTGCCAGGGAAATCACCGAAACATCATCCGACATCGAATTGGCCACTATGAGGCGGTCACCCGCTGCCGTCCGGCAGAACGCAACTGCGGTCGGCCCCATTCCGACCGGCACCGACCCGGTTTCGTTTAGCGTTTCGATGTCCAGCAAGGCCAACCGATCAGCCTGCCTGCACGTGACGAACAAGCTCTTGCCACTCGCATCCATAGCCAGTCCGTAAGGTCCACCCGGGACCTTTGCCCGGCGCAAAACCTTACGCGTGGCAATGTCCGCTTCCGCCACCTCGTCCCGGTCGTCCAGGGCAATATAGAGCTTTTTGCCGTCGTGGCTGGTTACCAGGCCGGCGGGCGAATCGTGATGCGGCCGCGGCTTGGCCCAGGGCAGTCGGTCAGTAGAGACGAAATGGCAGTTGAGACAGGTTGCCTTGGCTAGCGGTTCCTGACCGATCCTTCTGCGTATGTGGGCACTGCTCCCATAGTGATGGCCCAGGAGCGCGACTGTGACCATCAATACCACGATGCCAACCCGGATGAGAATGCGGCTTGGTTTCATTTCACCGCGTCGTTTGGGTCTGGCCCGGCTCCGGCTCGGCTCGCAAGCACGGCACGGTGGCATAAACGGCCAGCGGCCGATGGTTGTGGGGCGCCCGGTTGTGTGCGGCATGACAACCAATACAGGAACGATTCTCCCCCTGGCGGACCCAAAAGACAGGTTCGACACGGCGCAGGACCTCCCCATCCTGGCTCAAGGCCTCGAACCCCATCGGGATATCAGCAGGGACCTCCGCCATGAATGAGCCGTCCGCCTGCACTGGCACTTCTCCCAAGGAGCGACAGCGTCCTGGCGATACCTCTGCCAGCACCCGAATCCGAGCAATGACCCCCTGTTTCTCGGCACTATAGGTAGTGTCGTTCACGTTCATGCAAAGGATCTGTCCGGTCTTCTTGGCCGGATCCATCGTGCTCAGCCGGCCCATAGGGCGCTCGTGCGAACGCGCCAGGACCGCTTCAACACAATCCCACTTTGCGTCCACAGACAGCGGCGCGCCCAACTTCTCCTCCTTCCCGTCCACCCGATACACCGCACAGGAAGACTGCGAATTCTCCGCGCAGACCAGAAGAGTGTTCTCTCCCTCAGAGCACACTGATCGGACGCGCGCCCCGAGGCCGGGCAGCAACTTCGCTCGGCTTAGAAACGGGCGCGCCATGCGGACGCACTCCTCCGAACCCTCGGCCACCGCGCTTTCGAGACCCGAACTCAAGAAAGCCACCCGGCCGTCGAGCAGTTGCCGAGGCCTGCCGATGGTCGCGGGTGGATCATGCTGGCAGGCGAAGGCCGTGATCTCGGTGCCATCGTTGTTGATAGTGAACAGCGAAAGGCCTCGCGATGCCCCCCCAGGACCCGCGGGGGTCGCCGAAACAAAGAGGATCCTGCCATCCAGGAGCACTGTCGGATCGGCTGCCCCCGAAAGCCCAAAGGTGAGTTGGCGCGGCTGGCCGCCCGGCAATTGCGTGTAGAGTTGGGGCTGCGGAGCAGTGACGTCCGGTTCGCCCAGCTTCGTGACGGGAGAGGCAAAGACCAGCCGCCCATCAGAGAGCAATGCTGGAGTCCCAGCTCCGCCCGGCATTGATGTGACCTTTCGCCGATGACCTCCATCAAGGCGCGTTTCATAGATCTGCCATTCGCTTGCGGCTCCTGTCCTCCCGGTGAAATAAACGTGCTCCCCGTCGTAAGCCAGCACCGGGCCGCCGGCCGCGTAAAGGCCCTCGGATAGCACGCGGACGTTCGTCGCGCCACAAGGTGCGGCGGCGAAAACAACCCGGCTTCCCGCGGGATAGCACTCGTCGAGTCTATCCTTGGCTGTCCCCGCGCGGCCGCCATGCGGGATTTGCGCGACCACGAGCGGCGTTGTCGGAACGGGCGATTGCCCCATGCCAGAGACAGTGCAACCGCACAAAAAGGCTGCGCAGAGCTTCCGCCACCCGCTCATTTGCGCTCCCCGGGTTCGCGAACCTTCAGGATTTGGTCCACCCTGACATTCGTCAACTCCTGCACCTGTTTGCTGGGCCAGCGGATCTCAATGCGGTCCACTGTCGCGGCTTTGCCCAGCCCAAAATGCAGGCGTCGATCACCCTGCGAAAGGAAACCAAAGGCGCAACGCGCCTGAGCAGAATACTGCCGGCCACCGGAGTTGACCCTGACCAGGGCGCCGAAGCCATCTCGGTTGCTCTTGGTTCCCTCCAAATCGAGAGTGAGCCAGTGATTCCCGGATTTATCACGGTTGTGGAGGAGGAAACAGCGGTCCCCCATCGCGGTCACCAGGAAGTCCATGCGTCCGTCGTTGTCATAATCGGCCACACAAGAGCCGCGCGCCCGGACTTTAGTCCGAAAGTAAGCACCGCCTTTGGCTGCCCCATCAGTGAAGGTGCCGTCGCCGCGATTCTCCAGCAGCAGGCTCTCCCAGCCCACCAGGTAATGGGCGTCGCCATTGGCGATCAGAATGTCCAGCTTGCCGGAATTGTCGAAATCCAGGAAACAACCGCCCCAACCGACGAACTGAGCGGTCAGCGAGCCCAGTCCCGAGGCCATCATCCGATCATCATAGATCCCTTTGGCCGTCCCCATATAGAGCGAGCCGTAGCCCAACCGCGTCACCAGGATGTCGTCGTAACCATCGCCATTACAGTCGCCGACAGTGGCCGCCATCGAACCCGCTGCCTCGCCCATCGCATTGAACGCCACACCTGCCTGGGGAGCCATATCCTTGAAATGACCCTTCCCGTCGTTCGCCAGCAGTACATTGGGCGTGCCGTCGTTGGAAAGGTAAAGGTCAGGTGCCCCATCCTGGTTATAATCCAGCACCGCCACCGACATCGCCCGGTGCCCGGGGATCTGGATGCCCGACGATTCACTGATGTCTTCGAAAGTGCCATTGCCGCGGTTGCGGAAGAGCTTGTTGAGTTGGGGTTTATAGGAGAGCGGTCCCGGGTAGGCATCGGCGCTGAAATACAACTGGTAACTGGGATCGAAGGTCAGATAGTTCGCCACGAAGAGGTCCAGATACCCATCGTTGTCCACGTCCAGAAACACCGCGCCGATCCCCGTACCGCCCGCGTTGGCCACTCCAGCTTTGTCCGTGACGTCCTCGAACGTGCCATCGCCCCGGTTGTGGTAGAGGATGCAGCGCCCCACCCCCGTGACGAACAAATCCACATGCCCGTCGTTGTCATAATCCGCGGCCACCGCTGCGGTGCAATATCCGGCGCCCTCCACCCCAGCCTTCTTGGTCACATCCTCAAATGTGCCGTCGCCGCGGTTGCGATACAGAGCATCGGGCCGGCGCACCGTGCCCGGCGGCTGATGTGTCACACCTTCCAGGGGACCTGGGTTGACGAGGTAAAGATCCATCAATCCGTCGCCGTCATAATCCAGCCAGCAGGCTCCGGCTCCGTTTGACTCGATAATATTCGCGATCTTGGAATCGCAGAACTGATTCACAAACCGCAAGCCGGCCTTCTCCGACACATCCTCAAACAAATCGTTCGGCTCCGCGACGATGGCGGGCGTAACAGACAGCGCGGCCACGGGTTGCCGCGAAACGCTCCCGCGCGGCGCCGAACGGGTGACCGAATTTCGGAACGCGATCACCACTGCCAGGCCACCCACCATGGCCACGACCGCGAGGACGGCGAGGCTTAGCAAACGCCGACGCGGTTTCCGGGTGAGCGCAACGGGCCGCCCAGCGACCTGCGAGTCGCTCATTTTGGGAGAATCGGACATAGCGAGCTAACGACTAGCAACAACGCACTGGGCAGTGAATCTGCGAGATTCATGCCTACTAGCACCAGGATAAAACATCACCGGACATGCCATGCAGTCAGCATCCGAAATCCGGGCAGAAAGGCAACCATGAAGCGACGACGGCCAACCACTCAAATCCGCGGTTGTTACAGCGGGGTCTTGTCCACCACGGCTCTCATTTTGGCCAGGCCGTTCTTGGCCACTGCCAACGGGTCCTCAGACCAGTACTTGCGATTGAACAATTCCAGGGACAGGACCTTGCGCCCGCCGGTCCGGCGCAGGGTCTGCAACAGGTCGGTCAGCGGCGCCACCCCATCTCCGGGATACTGCCGGAAACCGTCATCAATCTTGTCTCGCGGCGGGTCATTGGGATAATCGTTCATGTGCAGCACCTGGACTGCGTCGGGGCCGAGCAGTCTAATGCCACGGAGGTCCGAACCGCCTTTGTATAAATGGAATACATCGGGCAGCACACAAGCATTCCGATGCCCCGTTTCCATGGCTACGGCGACGCACTCGCTTAGGCGGCCCAGGTTCTGCGAGAAGCCCCACACCTCGAGCTCGGGCACCACGCCGATCTGTTCGCCTAATTCCAGCAGAGCCCGGTACCGTTCCGCCAGCTTGATCAGTTCCAGTTTCGGCAACCCGGTGGCGCCCGCCGGAGGCGCCGCGAACCGTTTGCCACCGATCTGCGCCACCATGTCCATCTCCTGTTTGGCTCGCTCCAGGCCCTTGCCGCGCCTAACGTCGTCGTCCACAACCCATTCCGGGAACCCGATGGCACCCTCGACTGTGAGCCCGGCATCACTGATGCGCTTCTTCAAATCCGGCAGGGTTCCACCATTCCGGGTGTAGTCAGTAATCGAATCCACCCACGGCTCAATGGCGTTGTAGCCTGCTTGGGCGATCACCTCAATTTCTTTGACGATCCCCAGCTTATGGCCGCGAATGGTCGCCGTATTCAAGCAGTACTGAAATGGCGGGAATGAGGTTTGGGCCGATGAGCTGGGCGGCTCCGCCAGGAGGTTGGACTTTGACCCGATCACCGCGGTTCCAACCAGCAATCCGGCGCCGGTCAGGGCCTCACGGCGTGATAACTTATTCGCTTTCATCGGCCTCTGAGATAGTCTAAATGGCTCTCGGCAGCCAGATTTGTTTGTTTTCCCCCGCTTCCCATCTTCTTGCCCTCCCACATTGAACAGAATCAGAGATTCCACCGTCCAATGGCGAAGTGAAAATCAGAACTAATAGCCTGCGGCCGCTAGCCAAAGGCCAGGTATGGAAGACGACAGCGGCCGACATTGAAATAGTGGCGCTGGGTAAGAGGCTCATCCATTACCGCATCACCAGGCAATTCGGTCGCAAGCGGGTCAGCGCCCAGATCAGCGGCATCGAAGCTATGGCCAACTACCTCGTGACCAACGCGGCCCGCTTGGTGAATGGCGCCTCCACTAACTGATTCTCACCCCGCAGATTATCGCAGATTCCCCTTGACCCCCCCCGCTATTTTAAGCAGACGATTCCATGCAGAAAGCAGAACTCCGTTGCATGGACGCGATATTATCAAATTTGCGGGTATGGCCGGCTTGGCAGAAGCAGAGCCGGATTGTGATTTCCGTAGTGCATGAGGATTTTGCGACCGGTGTCAGGGCCGACGACTTTTGTCAGACCCTTGCCAGGTGCCTGGGGGAGGACTGTGAAATCGCCAAAGAGCTGTGGCCTTTGACCGAGTTGCGGACACCCAAGCTGCGCGCCGTCGCGGCCGGGGAAGCCGCGGTTGCGGACCTGGTCATCATCTCCGTTCACCACAGCGAAAGCTTGCCGAGCGAAGTCAAGAGCTGGATCGACCTCTGGCTTAAACCGAAGGGCATCCAACCCAGGGTTTTGCTGGCGCTGTTCGATCCACTGTATCTCGGCTCCTCCAGTTCGATGCAGGCCTTCCTACAGGGCGTGGCCCGAAAGGCGAACATGGAGTTCCTTGCCCGCTCTGAGGATAAGGCGGAAGACTAATCGCGGCCCGCGGGGCGCACTCGTGCCAACCAATAACATTCCATCATGAAAAAGACAGCTCTACCTCTTCTCATCGGCGTGCTCGTGCTGACGGGATGTGCGCATCACTATGTGATGAGGCTCAACAATGGCATGGAGCTTACCACGGCTTCCAAACCCAAGCTCAGCGAGGGCACCTACTCTTTCAAAGATGCCAAGGGCGAGGAGCAGTTTGTGGGTGCAGGCCGTGTCCTCGAGATCGCGCCGGCCTCGGTGGCCGCAAAGGAAAAAAAGCCCAAGCCGATGCAGTCGCAGACGCCAAAGAAGCGAAAGTGGTACCTTCTCTGGCTGGCCTGATACCCGCCCGGGAAGCGAAGCTGTGGAGTTTTCCAGACGCCTCTCACCTCGTCCCTCTGCCCGTCCGAGGGGGAGACGTTGGCCGAAGCCCGGGTGAGGGATTTGCCAGCCAATCCACCGGTTCTTATCGGCGATTGGTATGATTTGTAGCCGACCGCGTGCTCGGCCGGGATCGCCGGGCAGCGACGAACTTTTCCACGTATTTGCCGATCAGGTCGGCTTCCAGGTTCACTGCGTCACCGGTCTTGCGCTCGCTTAATGCGGTCACCTCGTAGGTGTGCGGGATGATCCAAATGCGAAAGCTACCCCTGCCGACGCCAGCGACTGTCAGACTGATGCCATCGACAGCCATCGAGCCCTTGAACACCACGTAGCGCATCACCTCTGGCGGTGCGGTGACGTCAAGGACATGATCCTGCCCCATGCGCTCCCACCGCGTGATCCGGCCAATGCCGTCAATGTGGCCGGTCACGAAATGTCCGCCCAAATTGCCATCTGTGCGCAACGGCCGCTCGAGGTTAACCAGCGAGCCGGGCTTGGCGAACTGCAAGTTCGTTCGCTGCCAGGTCTCCTTCAGCAAGTCAAATTGCGCCAGCCTGGACTTGCCCCGCGCAACTACTTTCACCACCGTCAGGCAGCACCCATTGATCGCCAGGCTCGCGCCTACCTTCAGACCCCCACCGCACAGGGTCGTGCGCACCGTCAGTTCGATCGACTTCGCCGTTGGCTTAATCCGCTCGACGACGCCGGTTTCTTCAACAATTCCTGTAAACATGCCCGGATACTAAGGCCTGGGAGCCTGTTTGAAAACGAACATCGAGAGCCGTTGCGGCAGGTTTGGAGTCCCGCCTTTAGGCGGCGCGGCTCAGAAACCGCCTAAAGGCGGAACTCCAAACCTGCCGCAACGGCTCTCAACGGTCTTTTGTGGAGTCGAGGAGTGGCGCGGTGGCGTGAAGGCGGGCCGTAACGGTGTCCGGCCCTTTCGGTTGGCGGTCTTTGGGGCCAGTCGTAGCAATACCAACTCCCGGTGCAGATAAAGGAGCGCGTGGCGCATCGCATTCACGCCCCGACTCCGCTCTTTGCCATTCATCCACTGACGCAGTCGATGCCGGGCGTGGTTATCCACCGCCCGGTAAGCTCGGCTGACCGCGCCGAGACAAAAATAGTTGCCCCACCCGCGCAAGGTCCGATTGAGGTCTTCCACCATTTCCTCGACCGCCTTCCAACGGAAAGCCGGCCGGGTCATTTGGCTGATCGATTGGCAGATGGCGCCGATTCGCTTGCGGGAGGAGCGAGTGCCGATAAAGGCCCGGCCGTCCTTGAGCAAGTAACACCGGCCGATGGTGTATCCCAGGAAATCAAAGCTCTCCTCGGGCAAATTAGGCTCACGCCAACTCCTTGCGTTTGCTTCTGCTGGCATTGCCCTTGAACCAAGGCCCCTTCCCTCCACCGACCTTACCCGGCTTCTTCGGTAATATGGGCCTCTCCGACTTTCCACCCAGCCCCGCCCTGCCCTCGCGGGTGGCCAGTTGCTTCGCCGCTGGGCGTCGCACTGGACGGGATCTCCCGTGTTGCTACAGAACCCCTCTCGCTAACATGCGGTCATCAATTCGCCGGTGGACCCGAACCGCGCTATTTTCGCTCTCGTACTGTCCGGTGGCAGCCTTCCCCCTGTTTGAGCTGGGTCGGCATCCACATCAGATGGTTTCGGGACTTGCTCGATGTTCATTCGCATTACGGCCTGCTGCCTCGCTGACCCGCTATCGGGCCTTTTGCACCAAGGGCTTCGAACATTTCATCACTTCCATGCTCGCCCCGGCTGCTACCGGCTGGAACGTAAGTTGCCGGGCGGGTTTATTTACTCTCCCACTGGAGTTCTGCGCCTTCCCACGGCGCACCCAAACAGACTCTGAGAACGGCCAATCGGTTCCAGGCCTCTGTTCTGCCGGCTTTCTCCTTTCTGCATTCCGGATGGGTTTGCTTGGCTTGTTGTAGTGTGGTGCGAGGAAATCGTGCAAGAAACGAGTCGTTTTGTGCGAGCAGATCAGGTATGAACGAGACAGTGACATCGCAAACGGAACAATTCATTCCGACGCGTTACAGCCTGTTGAGTCGCTTGCAGAACTGGGACGACCAGGAGAGTTGGAGGAGTTTCTTTGACACCTACTGGCGGTTGATTTACTCGGTTGCGCTCAAGTCCGGCTTGACGGAGGCCGAGGCACAGGATGTTGTGCAGGAGACGATCATTTGCGTGGCCAAGGGCATCCAGAATTTCAGACGCGACCGTAACCTCGGCTCGTTCAAAGGCTGGCTGCGAAATCTCACTCGTTGGCGGATCGCGGACCAATTGAGAAAGCGCCAGCCGAACCCGCCCGGGGAGGAGCCTTCGTCGGACGGGAACCCTGGTTTGGCGCAACCCACGGAACTGACCGACCGAGTAGACGGCGGCCTCGAAAAGGTCTGGGAAGCTGAGTGGCAATCCAAATTGATGGAGGCCGCCCTGGAGCGGGTCAGGCGGCGCGTCAAAGAGGAGCATTATCAAATGTTCGATCTGAACGTGGTCAGACAATGGCCGGCCAGCAAGGTCGCCAGGGTACTTGAAGTCAATATCGCGCAGGTCTATCTCGCCAAACATCGGATCCTGGCGTTGATGAAAAGGGAAGTCCGCGCGCTCGAAAGACAATGGTGACGGGTTGAATTGAAGTGTGAGGGAACCAGAGACCATTCCAATTGTTCCAGAGCACGAACTGCTTCGCCCCATCGGGAGCGGCAGCGGCGGGCAGGTGTGGCTGGCCAGAAATGCCCTGGGCTCCTACCGCGCGGTCAAGATCGTGCAGGAACAAATGTTCAAGCACCGGCGGCCTTTTGAGCGTGAGTTCAACGGCATCCTGAAGTTTGAGCCCGTCTCACGGTTGCACGATGGCTTGGTTGATGTTTTGCAGGCCGGGCGCAACGAGGCCGCCGGATACTTCTACTGCGTGATGGAATTAGCGGATGATGTCACGACTGGCTCGATCATCCATCCGGCGACCTATTCGCCGCGAACCTTGGAACAGGACAAGCACCGGCTGAAGCGGCTCCCGGTCTCCGAATGTGTCCGCTTGGGCGCGGCCATCGCTTCGGCGCTGGGCTTCCTGCACAAGAATGGCTTGTTCCACCGCGACATCAAACCGTCGAACATCATTTTCGTAAACGGCATGCCCAAACTCGCCGACATCGGGCTGGTGACGGACGCTTCGGAGGGCCGGTCGTTTGTCGGCACGGACGGCTTCCTGGCGCCGGAAGGCTCGGGCACGATCCGCGCCGACATTTATGCGCTTGGAAAAGTCCTCTACGAAATCAGCACCGGCAACGATCGGAATGAGTATCCGGTGTTGCCGGACATGCAGGGCAGCCGGGCGGAAACGCGGGACTTGATCCTCTTGAACAAGATCATTCTCAAGGCCTGCCGCAAGAAGGCCTGGCAACGCTACGAAACCGCCGAGGAAATGATGCTGGCGCTGCTGGCATTTCAGTTCGACAAAGCCGCCCTGCGCCGGAGGAAGAACACGGACCTGCTGACCATAGTGATTGGCATCCTGGGCGCGATTGCCGCCCTTGGCGTTGTGGGCGGCCTCATTTGGCGGTTCATCTGGCTCATGAATCACAAGCCATAAAGTAAATGCCCCACGGTCTCGACCGGTGATGTCGGTCCGAAGTTGCCGGAAGCCAGCACGAATTCCGTATAGAAACTCCATTTCCGCGCTCGGGCTGATTCGTTGATGAACGCGAATAGGGGCCAGCACCGTCGAGGTTCCTCGGTGGTTTCGGTTGAGGCGATTCGGGCCATGCCGCTCGTTCATCGCCGGTTTTGTGGCAAAACGGCCTGCCAGGTTCCACTCCAACAGGGGACCTGCGAGCCTGCTGCAAGCGCACTACTAGGCAACAGATAGGGCGTTGATACGGTATCTTAGCGCTAAGATACCGTATCAACGCGCTATCCCCTGGCTAGCAGCAGGCTTGCAGGTGGCTTGTGGATGGCTGGCGGGGTGCTGGCTGTTTTCATGGAGCGCGGCCTGAAGGCCGCAGCAATGTCCGAATGCGCTGGCGCTATGGAGAAAACCGGCGCTTGGCCTCATCCTGCATTTCTGCGGCCTGAAGGCCGCGCTCCTATACCCGCGGGTTTGCCGAATGGCTGCCACCGAAAAACTTCCGATACGTTCACATCTGCCTATGGTCAAATGATTTACGCCTTATTTAAGCGCCATTCCGGTAGGGCTCCCGTAAGAGTCAAATGGAGTTTCCGAGTACGATCACATGGTAAGAGAGTCCACCAAAGACCGCGAAGTCCCGTTCGGAGATTCGCAAGTTACTTATTCTCAGTCACTTGGGAATTATTCTAAAATGCTGTTGGGGCCGAAGGCGGCCCGTCGAGCCACTGCGCGAAAGATTCTTGAAGATTGTTGAAAGAACCGTCTCCGCGCTTACGAGCTTATAGTGAATTGATAAAGCTAAGGGCAGATCGCCCACAAAGAACAGAGAGAAACAGTTTATGAAGATGCACCTAATGTCGCTTGCCTTCGTTCCGGAGTTCGCTGGCGCCGGACCAGCGTCAGGGGCCATGCTTTATGTGGAATTGGACAGCACCAATGCCACACCGCCCATCGCCACCAGACCATCTCAAAGTATGAGTATAAAGACCCTCAACCAGAAACCAAGCAGGCTGCTAGTCTCGTTGACTTGCCTGCTCTCTGCTACCGTACTTCACGCGGCCCAATTGATCACGGTCCCTGATCCCTGCCGCTCCCTCGCGGCCGGCGGCAACGGCGACTCGGCACTCCCACTGGTGTCCCACGATGGACGATTTGTCCTTTTCAGCAGCTCTGCCGACAATCTGCCCTCTGCAAACACCAACGCCCCCTTGCCGTCCGAGGTTGTAGCGCCACTCAATGTCTTCCTGCGCGACCGCAGCAACGCTGGTATGGCGCTGGTGAGCGTGAACCTCGCCGGCACCGGCGGAGGGAATAGCGCTTCATTCCCGGCTGGAATCTCGACCAACGGGCGCTACGTACTGATTGAAACAAGTGCGAGTAATCTGGTTGCAGGAGACACCAAC
>Ga0209697_10007819_pt1 | contig 12347 bp, 3 predicted proteins | sample AliMusrvi5mmetaG_FD_184115 | JGI IMG/M metagenome (GOLD analysis project Ga0209697, IMG submission 184115) | Freshwater lake bacterial and archeal communities from Alinen Mustajarvi, Finland, to study Microbial Dark Matter (Phase II) - Alinen... | ecosystem: Environmental > Aquatic > Freshwater... | reverse complement strand
GGGTTAGGATATACAATTACATCATGAGCCAGCGGTGATCCGTATTGATCAACCGACATCGCATATCCATCTTTGTTGACCTTGATCAGGGAAAGATACCGGATATATTCTGAGGTATGATGATAGTCCCAGAAAGTCCCATACATCAGGTACCCTTGATCCCTCGTCGGAAGCACTCCATAAAGAGTGTAATATCCGTCACCCCCGTAAAATTTTTGCCAGTTCAATCCCAGGGTTGTATCAATATTGTACAAAGAATACCATGAATTCTGCGAAGCGAAAATACCTGGAAAATAAAAATTCGTGGTACCTGCGAGAGCGATTGAATTTGCGGAAGAGGCGGAAATGTTTTTTATTAAACCAGGACAATCTACCGTGTCTGTTTTTCCAAGCGCTGCAAAATGTTCGAGGTTTAACGTTGTGTCATACAGGGCCGTACCAATATCCTGCTCGAGCCAATCAGGAGGTTGGGAGTACTCGCCTGTTACAAGAATATGCGTCGGATCTGTATAGGCCACTGAACCCAGATTTGTTACATCATGAGAAATATTGACCATGTTCCGAATATTCAGAGAATTGTCAATACTGAGAATATTCCCAGGTTTTCCGACAGGATTTACGCCTAAGACCACGGCATAGTATCCCATATGATCATTGCGTTCGATCAAATCCAGGCCATAGCCCCAGCGATCCATGAAAATCTTAGATTGCAAGCTATCCAGGTTTTTGGATTGCCGGTAAATAAAGAAATGATTTGTTTTCCATAAGGTCGTGTCTTCTACCGTACCGTAACAAATGATATCTTGCTTACTACCAGCAATGACCTTGCTTAAAAACAGGTTATTCCCGGCAAGTAGAAATGTTTTTTCCCTTATGATATTTAACGAGGTGTCGGTGATGCAAAGCCATAGCCGGTCAATTACCGGGTCGTGGATGACTCCGCTGAAAACAATTTCATTTTCGTTGATCTGGCTAACAGAAGTCAGTGCAGAGGAGATCCCTTCGTAACTGAAAGTCTGTTGCAGGATAATTTCACCTGTTGCGCTGACCTTGGTAACCCTTGAGGAAATCATATCGGATGGCTTGCGATATGAATCAATCATTATGAAACTGCCGGAGGGCATCTCCAAAGCTCCCATGACCTGGTGGTCATAAACAGTATCCTTAATCACGACATTAAAGGTTGATTGAGCACGAATTTCAATCTGATTGAAAATTAAAAGGCACAGGGTTGGGAGCAGGAGTCGGAGGCTGAGATTCATTAAGTTGGAGAGTTGGTTAGGTTTGATAAAGATACTATATTTTGCATAAGGACTTATAATTCATGAACTTAATTGATGTCGAATTTATCTGAACTAATCCCTCAAACACCTCACCGGAAACGCATTCGCTCTGCTCGATGGGTACAGCGACACCGAAAAGTCATACACATTCATCCCGTGCGAGATCGCTTTTACGGCATTCCACGCAGTGGAAGTCCAGAAGAGGGTAGCAAACCCGTTGAAGCTCCAGGTTGAATTAAGATAATATACGCCGCTTGTTTGCGCGCGGAATCCTGCCATGATGGTATCCTGCAATGGTTTGCCGGCTAAACCATTGCCCAGGTAAAAATTGAAAAGTGTTGTCCATTCGGCTTCCGTGGGCACATGCCAGCCCGGTGGGCACAAACCCTGACCGGCCGGGGAATCGTCGTATTTCATCACCTCATCCCACTGGTAAAGTCCGCCATATTTGGTACAATTGCCTGTTATGTCGTTGAAGCAATACTTTTCTGAAAGGCAATTATCATTCTGAACCTGTGAGGAGTTCAATGTTGTTCCGTAATTCAGGTTGACAGACATCCAGCATTGAGAACCGATTTGTACAGTCGGGTAGACTTTGTTATCCCGGATGTCAGTCAGGTTGCTGCCGCAGGTAAAAGCCGGGTTTGGTTGTACCAGGATGGTTTTTGTTTTAGTCGCAAGGCAGGTAAAAACGTTGGAGTAACCATAGGTGATTGTTTTCAGCCCGGTCCCGGCAATAGAAGGTGTAAAAGTTCCGGTAATCGAATTAACTCCCGGACCACTGTACTGGCCACCCAGCGGCAAACCTCCATATAAATTGAATGGCTTGGCATTCAGGATGGTTACCGTGTCGAAACACGTGGTAAAGGAAACGAGCGGAACGGGGTTGCCGCTCATGATGATCTTACCGGAGCTGGCCGGGTTGCCCGTAACACAGTTGAGATTGGAGGTGATTACGCACCGGATGCTGTCGCCCACGGCCGGGTAGCAAGTAAACGTGGTTGAGTTGGACCCGGCATTCACACCGTTTAATTTCCATTGATACGATGGCGACCCTCCTCCGTTGGTCGGGTTGCCAGTAAAGGTGACCGCAGTTCCCGGGCAGAACGGATTGGTCGGCGTTGAGATGGATACCCCTGCAGGCAGATTGGTGTTGACTGTCATCGTGATGATGTTTGACATGGCCGGGTTGCCAGTTATACAGGATGCCGATGAATTAAGGACGCAGGATACCTGGTCGCCATTGGCCGGTGAGTATGAGAACGACGCGCTGTTTGTCCCGGCATTGCTACCGTTGACTTTCCATTGATAACCGGGGACCAGGCCGCCATGGTTAGGAGTTGCCGTAAATGTCACCGAACTGCCGGCACAAAAAGGATTGGATGAAACCGCGATCGTAACGCTCACTGCAAGGATTGGGCTCGCAGTCATTGTAACCGGAGCGCTGGTTGCAGGATTGCCGGTGACGCAGTTATCAGAGGAAGTCAGCTCGCAGGTTACTACATCTCCATTTATGGGTATGTAAGTGAATGAGGAACTGTTGGTACCTGCATTACTTCCATTTACCTTCCACAGATACAATGGAAACAGGCCGCCATGGTTGGGAACTGCAATGAAAGTCACCTGACTCCCCGGGCAGAAAGGGTTTGCCGGAGGGGTGATTGATACGCTCACAGCAGGGTTTGGGGTGACGGTCATGGTTACCGGGGGACTTAGAGCCGGATTCCCGGACGGGCATAAAACATTTGAAGTCAGGGTACAGGTTACTGCGTCGCCATTGACCGGCACATAGGAATAATTAGGGGAATTCGTTCCGGCGATCAAACCGTTGACCTTCCATTGGTATTGAGGCGTCGTTCCGCCATTGATGGGTACGGCAATGAAATTTACCGCTGTTCCGGCACATACCGGGTTGAGAGACGGTGAAACAGACACGCTGACCGGCTCAAGTTGATTTACTACCATCGAAATGGTATTCGAGGTAGCCGGGTTATTGGAGGTGCAAACTGTATTGGATGAGGTCAGAATGCAGTTCACGATGTCCCCATTTGCGGGTACATAGTTAAAAGTCGGAGTGTTTGAACCAGCATCGACCCCATTGACTTTCCATTGATAGACGGGTGTTGTTCCGGGATTTACAGGAGTGGCGGTAAAAGTAACAGATATGCCAGGACAAACATTATTTTGTGATTCTGAAATATTGACATTAACAAGGGTGCCAGCAGCGACATCCACAGGATAATGAGTAGGAACTGAGGCACTGCAAGAATTGATATCCGTATAATTAACATCAACCCACTGGTTTCCAGAACTGATCCATTTTATCTGTATAAAATCATCAAACACCGTCCCACCTGAAATCTGTTGACCACCAGAGGAAAAAGTCCATTGATAATTTGATTTACCGGTGTCGGTTAAATAGTTTTCTGTTAACTGGATGCAACTCAAATCATTCCCGGTTATAACGGGAAGTGGTCTTTGATGGACTGTTATATGGAGTAGTGAACTGTCGCCGGTCCCACATGGATTTAGACCCCGAACTGATAATATTCCGGAAACCGCTGAAGAGGAAAAATCCACACCTATCATATTTGAATTCATTCCACTTGAAATAGTAGCTCCGGGTGGTAAATTCCAAATGTATGAGTTTGAATAATTGACGATGGGAACATTATATTGGACCGTATTATTATTACAAACATCGGTAGGGCCAGCTATTGCTTGAGCGCCATCCGGCTTTGTGCAATCTTCGAATTTAACCAGAAACCCATCAGTTCCTCCACCCCCATATACAGGTTGCCAGCCATTCGGTGTTGAAATGCTATTCAAAGATCCTGTGTATCCCAACAGATATTGGGTATCTCCAAGGGTTTCAACAGCAGTTCCACTTTCAGAGCCATCCGAACCGTAAAAGGTTGCCCAGATTCTCTGCCCGGTTGAATCAAATTTGGCTAAATAAGCATCGTTCGAACCACTTTTATTGGGTTGAAATGAATTTGGAGTTGCAATATTTAAAATTGATGAGGTAGCGCCGGTTATAAAAACATATGCGCTGTCATCACATGCAAGGTTATATATTAAATCGTCTTGTAATCCTCCGTAATAGGTAGCCCATATTCGCTGACCTTCGATATTGAACTTCGCAAGATAACCATCATCAGAACCAGCTAATGAAGGTTGAAAACTACCAGGGGTAGCCATATTATTCAATGATGCTGTACTCCCTGACAAATACAATCTGTTGTATTTATCTGAAACGATACAGCTATTCCCCTCATATTGCAGACCACCATAATAAGTTCCCCATCTTCTTTGCCCGCTGGTATCAAATCTAACTAAGAAAGCATCAGCAAGCCCTGAAAAACCTGGCTGGTGCGATCCGGGAGTAGAAATATTAGAAGATGACATGGTCGAGCCAGCCAGAAAAAGCATGGTATCGTTCACAATCCGGCATGAAGATCCTGCCTCCACACTGCTTCCTCCATAATAGGTGCCCCAGACACGTGAACCTGAGGTGTCAAATTTCACCAGGAACGCATCTTGCATACCGCTAAATGAAGGTTGAAAAGAATTTATTGTAGCAATGTTATTAGGAGAGTTGGTAGTACCACAAAAATACAGGCTGGTACCTGATACGCAACAGCAAATCCCTGATTCAATATTTGAACCACCATAATAACTCCCCCAGATGCGCTGACCAGCACTCGTAAACTTAACAAGGAATGCATCTGTAGTGTCACTTTTAAATTGCTGGAATGAGCCAGGTGTAGCAATATTAAAAGAAGAATTTGTGGTTCCGGCAAGATAGATGCTGCCGTCTTCTGAAATACAGCAATATTTGGATCCGTCATTTCCGGATCCCCCGAAATAGGTCCCGAATAATAGTAGTCCTGCAGGGTTGAATTTTGCAAAGTATCCATCAACATTCCCAGCATAGATGGTTTGGAAGGAACCGGAGGTCGCTATATTATTTACAGAGACTGTTTGCCCCGTTATTATAATATTTCCATTTGGATCCAATGACATTGAGACTGCAAAATCTACATCATTTCCTCCATAATAAGTTGACCATAAACGCTGAGGAACAGGGTCAATCAGCAATGTGGAATTTTCTGGAAACCTCTGATCTGCAGAGAAGCCATAAATTCCCTGCCTTATCTGGTAAAACCTGCAATGCACATCTGCTGTCCTATCATTCAGCCGGTAAAAACTATGTGGAATCTCCTCTTCCACTGTACCTATGGTAGTTGTTAGTTTCAATGAACCAGTGGAAGTAATATCTATTTCCGGACCCATGATCTTCATTCTGATGGAGCTGAGTTTTCCTCCCGGATTAACCACAAAATTGTATTTAACACCATGCTCCCCATCCGTTAAGAACTCCAAATCGATGCCGGGATAGATGTTTTTGTAGGTAACGGTCTGGAACGACCTGACATTTGCGATCCCTTCAACCGGTGTGCCCGTGGTGTAGTAATTCAGGTAGTCGGATGAAAGCCCAGAAGCAATGATCTTGCAGGCGGGGTTGGAGCCGACCAGGTCGAAGTCGATCCTATGAAAATTGTATAAAGGCTTAGTACTTTCTTGTATTGAATCCATAGCACCATGCAAGTGACTCAAAAATTCAAAATTCGATCTCCGATAAAGATCGTAACTGAACCCACCATTTCGCAACTGTACCTTCATTCCTGGTGTATTCAGCAAATAAAGCACTGAAGGATTTGGCTTGTTATACTGGTCGATGATCTGGCCTTTGTTTTCAATAAAGCCTGTTCTTTGTATTAATTCCTCTTTTTTAATGGAGATTTCATTTTTTGCATGGGAAACCATAGGCAGAAAGAACATCATCAGGAAGATGCTCGCAAAAAAGCCGTATGGTCTTCTTTCTCTCAAATTTCTAATGTTTATATCCGATAAATTTCATTCTTTCTAATCCCGCAAACACCTCACCGGAAAAGCATTTGCCCGGCTCGACTGGTACAGTGACACCGAAAAATCGTACACATTCATCCCGTGCGATATTGCTTTAACGGCATTCCACGGAGTGGAAGTCCAAAAGAGCGTGGCAAACCCGTTGAAGCTCCAGCTTGAGTTCAGATAGAAGACCCCGCTGATCTGTGCCCGGAATCCTGCCATGATGGTATCCTGCAAAGGTTTGCCGGCTAAACCATTGCCCAGGTAAAAATTGAACAATGTTGTCCACTCGGTTTCTGTGGGAACATGCCAGCCCGCTGGGCACAAGCCCTGTCCGGCCGGAGAATCGTCGTATTTCATCACTTCATCCCACTGGTATAGTCCTCCATATTTGGTACAATTGCCTGTTACGTCGTTGTAGCAATATTTTTCTGAAAGGCAATTGTCATTCTGAACCTGTGAGGAATTCAGTATCGTTCCGTAATTCAGGTTGGCAGCCATCCAGCATTGAGAACCGATTTGTACAGTCGGGTAGACTTTGTTATCCCGGATGTCAGTCAGGTTGCTGCCGCAGGAAAAAACCGGGTTTGGTTGTACCAGGATGGTTTTTGTTTTAGTCGCAAGGCAGGTAAAAACGTTGGAGTAACTATAGGTGATTGTTTTCAGCCCGGTTCCGGCAACGGAAGGGGTAAAAGTTCCGGTAACCGAATTAACTCCCGGACCACTGTATTGGCCACCCAGCGGCAATCCTCCGTGTAAATTGAATGGCTTGCCACTTAGGAGGGTTACCGTGTCGAAACACGCAGTAAAGGAAACGCCCGGAACGGGGTTGCCAATCATGATGATCTTACCGGAGCTGGCCGGGTTGCCCGTTACACAGTTGAGATTGGAAGTGATCACGCACCGGATGCTGTCGCCCACAGCCGGGTTGCAGGTGAACGTGGTTGAATTGGTTCCGGCATTCGCTCCATTAAGTTTCCACTGATAGGAAGGTGACGGGCCGCCGTTGGTCGGGTTGGCGGTAAAGGTGACCGCCGTTCCCGGGCAGAACGGATTGGTCGGCGTTGAGATGGAAACCCCCGCCGGCAGGTTGGTGTTGACTGTCATCGTGATGATGTTTGACAAGGCCGGGTTGCCGGTTATACAGGATGCCGATGAATTCAGGATGCAGGATACCTGGTCGCCATTTACCGGTGAGTAGGCGAAAGTAGGGCTGTTTGTCCCGGCATTGCCGCCGTTGACTTTCCATTGATAAGCCGGCACCAGTCCGCCATGGTCAGGAGTTGCCGTAAATGTCACCTGGCTGCCGGCACAAAATGGATTTGATGAAGCCGTGATCGCAACGCTCACTGCAAGTACTGGACTCGCAGTCATGGTTACCGGAGCGCTGGTTGCCGGGTTGCCGGTGACGCAGTTGTCAGAGGAAGTCAGTTCGCAGGTTACTACATCTCCATTTAGCGGTGCGAAGGTATATGAGGAACCGTTGGTACCGGCATTACTTCCATTTACCTTCCACTGATAAACAGGAAACAGACCGCCATGGTTGGGAACTGCAATAAACGTTACCTGGCTTCCCGGGCAGAAAGGATTTGCCGAGGGTGTAATCGAAACTGTCACGGGAGGGTTTGGGGTGACGGTCATGGTTACCGGGGGACTTAGAGCCGGATTGCCGGTCACACAGTTATCGGAAGAGGTCAGTTCGCAGGTTATTATGTCGCCGTTCAATGGTGTGTAGGCGTATGTTGAATTGGTAGCACCGACGATACTGGCCCCATTCACTTTCCATTGGTATCCTGGCAGGGATCCACCGTGTGTAGGATTGGCAATAAAGGTCACCATTGTGCTGGCACAGACAGTTGTTTGCGGAGTGGTAACCGTTACACTGACTGGCAACGGCTGATCAACGGTCATGCATATTGAGTTGGACAGGGCCGGGTTCCCTGTCGGGCAATTGATATCGGAGGTTAGCTGACAGGTGATGCATTCTCCGTTGGTCGGAGTATAGGTGAATATTTGGCTATTCGATCCGGAATTGGTCCCGTTGACTTTCCATTGATATACCGGATTGTTGCCAGGATTAGTCGGAAAGGCGTTAAATGTCACGGGCGTGCCTGCACAGGTATGAGTCGAAGTGGAAGTAATGGTCAGGCTGACGGCGTGAACCTGGTTCACCGTCATGCAGATCTGGTTGGAGTTGGCCGGGTTCCCGATCGCACAGGCATCATTCGATGTCATGCTGCAAACAATACAATCACCGTTTAATGGAGTGTAGGTAAAGACTGAATTGTTTGGGCCGGCATTGATTCCGTTCACTTTCCATTGGTATGAGAGCGAATTGCCTGCTGGCTGGCCGGTGGCTGTAATAGTTACCTGTGTTCCTGCACAAACCGTCGTGTTGCCAGTCGCAATGGTCACGCTGACGGCAACCGGCGTTCCGATGGTGAGCAGCACCGTATCCCGGCCGATGCATCCGTTAGGACCAGTCACATTAACTCGGTATAACCCAGGAGTGCCCGTTGTATAGGTTTGCCCGCTACCGATGTTCATGGTCATGGTTGTCAGGTCATCCCACTGGTAGGTGCAGCCGGTGCATGCTCCGGCATCAAATGTAGCTGTTTGCGGGGCACAGATGGTCTGGTCGGGGCCAAGAGCTGGTTGCGGTGCTGGTTGAATGGTAATGGTTTGCCAGGAAGTATCTGTGCGGTTATCAATATGTCGCACAAACAATTCAACCGAATAAGTTCCTGTATTCGCATAGATATGGGTTGCGTTGAACAGGTTTGAATAATTATTCAATCCTGATCCCGGATCCCCAAAATCCCAATGAACACTGTCGGGGGGAGGATAAATATCCCCTGTGAAGTGGACGAAATCATTTTGGCAAAAGCCTGAATGATGAATATATGCTTTGTATTTCTGAATAAACTGAGGAAGAGTACTGATATTGGGACCGGTTAATGCAATAGCATTCCTCTGGTAATTACAATTTTGCCCGTAATTTGATGGATTTTGAATAACAGACATAGAGTCAACATTGTATTCCGTTCCATAAATCTTCCAATCAGGTCCCATCTGTAAACCATTTCTTTTATATCCTGAATCAATCATTACGCGGCTTTGCACAAATGCTGTTGAATCAAGGAGCGTGGCATCATACTGATATATTGCACCATTAGGCGATGATTTGGAAAGATAAAGGTACTTCGAATCAATAGAAAACTCGGCACCAGTATTGGCTCCAAAATTGTCTGTGGGGATATAAAACAATCGACTCACACTACCAGTCTGTGGGTTGAATGTACAATATTCAGATTTGCCAAAGAATAATGCGATCAGTTTTGTACCATCTTGTGAAACCCTGATCCAAATTGGTGGGTTCCAGAAATTAACAAAGGGCATTTGCCCCCATCCCGCGGAGTAACTAAGAACAGGAGTAGTTGAAATCCCTGAATTGTTTATCAAAAATGCTGCATAATTCAGATGGGTTGTTGTTGAAATTGTAGTTATTATCCAGACATCTTTATTATTCTTGTGTCTTGTGCCTGTGACAGACCACCAAGTATTCGCGGTACCTGGGATTGGGACGTTCTTAAACCCAACTTCGATATCTCCCAAACCACCATTAAGGCGCATATTAATAATAGAATAATGTAAAGGTGAAGAAACCAGGGGGGCATCATGCGCAACAGTAAATATGTAATAGGAGCTATCGTCACCTGGTATTGGTGTTGAAATTACGAATTGCTTTAAATCCTCATTAGATCCAAGTAACCCCGATCCATTTGGCATAACAACCTTATTTCTATTATACACTTTAACTCCATCCGAAAAAAACAACAGATTTCCACTTGAGTCAGAAACACATACAGGAGATGATAAACTCCACATTACTCCATTCGGAATGGCAACCGGCGATCCTGAATTAAAAGTAAGACCTGCCCCAATCGGAGGACCATAACCTCCGAAATACCAATTGTTGAATTCTCCCTGAGAAAACCCAAAGTATGGTAATAAAAATATCAGACCGGTGATGAAAAAAACTCTCATTTAGTTATAAGACATCATATTTCATTCAAATTGTATCAATCCCGTAAACACGTCACTGTATGCCTTCAATGCATAAAGAACCCATTCATGATGATGCATTGTGAAATTCTATTTAGTATTCTGTTAATCAATTTAATGTGTATTATAGTGCAAAACCGAACCTAAGTCACCGTGATTGAAATCAGGAATTTCCCAGGGTTTTATGAAATGATCTTTACTGATTTTTATCTATATGTATTGATTTTATTACAAATTTACACATTGTCACGGATGCATTCATATCAGAGACAGCGGTGAGTTGTAATCGTTGGCTGAAAATAAACAATTTATGATCCCGGGACTGGGGATATTTCGGAAAAATCGAGGTTTACAAGGTAGTGGAAAACAGCACAATTTAACAGATAACCGATTGATTATGTTTAATATAAAACATAAATCAAGTTCTGTAAATTGCCTGGCATTTTTTATGACAATATTGTCAAATTATTTTACCGCCATGCAGAAGCAGAAGCAGACTTGAATTTGACTTGACGCTGAACTCTTTACGTAGTTTTGCCATGGTCTTCCCGATAGCTGATTCGGTCATGGATAATCTGGCCGCAATTTCTTTCAGACTATAATCCTGAATGAACAAGGTCAGTATTGCCTTTTCAGTGGGTTTCAGGCGGTGAACTGTTTCCGGGGAGTTAGCGTCATCCGTTGCAAGTTTCATTTCCGAAAGTTTCTTCCTGCACAAATTTTCGCCATTAGAGACTCTTTTTATGGTCTCTTTCAGACTTTTTCGCTGGTCGCTCTTTGTAAGATATGCCTGTACTCCGGCCTTACACATCTGAACTTCCCATACTGTTCGTTCCTCGGAAGTTAAAACCATAATGGGTTTCCCGGGGAAAGCAGTTTTCAATTTGCGGACATTCTCAACAGGTTCGGTGCCGGGTATAAGCAAATCAAGCAATATGAGATCAAACAAACCGGGATTCGTTGCAAGTGCGTCATCCATCGTTTCAGCGCTGCATGCAATGGATATATCATCCCGGTCGCCCCGGAACCGGGCCCGGAGTCCGTCCACCACCATCCAATGATCCTCAATGGATAATATTCTGATCATGGTTTTCTGTATTTTAAAGTTGGAGAGTTTTTGTCCCTATTCAACGGAATGGTGATCGAATAGTCGGTTCCAAACCAGGGCCGTGTATCCAGTTCTACCATCCCATTCAAAATTGTTACACGCTCAATGATATTGTCAAGTCCTGAACCCAGACCGTTCAACGCCTCCCTGTCAAACCCGGGTCCGTTGTCGTTGTACCTCAGGAATAGATGTGTCCCGTCAAAAGAAATCTCAAGAGTGATCTTTGATGATCGGGCATGTTGCATAGCATTGGCAAGCAGTTCCTGGACGATCCGGAACAGGTGGATCTTTGTTTCTCTTTCCATCTCAGGATATTTCTCTGGAGCATGAAATTCGAGGTTGAGACTGGCCATCTTGATACAATCGGTACACAACCCGCTGATCGACTCTTCCAGTGTGAATCGTTCCACCCATGCCCGGTTCATACGGTGTGACATCTCCCGTACTGCCTGACGGATCTCTTCAAGCATCTTCAACGCAATATTTTTAGTGACAGTTTGATGAAATTCCTGATTTTCAAGGTAACTCGCCAAGCCGGAAAATTTCTGGCCAGTCAGATCATGAAAATCCTTGCCGATTTTGGTCCGTTCCCGTTCTTCCGCTTCTATGATCTTTTTGGCAGCTTTTAACATAGTGGCATGGTATCGTAAACGATTACGCTGCAACCGCCATAGGATGAAAAAAATGGCCAGTGCCAGGATCAATACTGAAATCGAAAACAGAATGATGATCATGCGGGTTTTACTCTCCCTTTGTCTGAGTTCACGTTCATTCATTGCTAGCAGGAGTTCCTTATTCTTCACGTCGAGCAAGGTCGAGAGCAATCGCACCTGTTTTGGAGCTGTATTACTTTCAGCCAACCCTTTGGTTTTATAGGCCAGCCTGGCATATTTCAAAGCTTCATCCGTTTTTTTTGCTGCAATCAACACATCCGTGTAGGTATCATACAAGTTTGCAAGCCATGAATAATTCGGCTC
>Ga0209697_10007814_pt1 | contig 12354 bp, 7 predicted proteins | sample AliMusrvi5mmetaG_FD_184115 | JGI IMG/M metagenome (GOLD analysis project Ga0209697, IMG submission 184115) | Freshwater lake bacterial and archeal communities from Alinen Mustajarvi, Finland, to study Microbial Dark Matter (Phase II) - Alinen... | ecosystem: Environmental > Aquatic > Freshwater... | reverse complement strand
TTGGGCCTGCAGGCTGCCCAGGCCCAGGATCAGGCCCAGCCAGCAAGCCAGCAGGCCCAGGTGTCGCAAGAACGGTCGACTTGGTTGGCAAACGGGCATGGGGGGCTCCCGGATGTGGTCCCCTTAAGGTTCCACGTCGAAGGTTCCCAGGATGGCAGCTCCGGCGCCGGGCAGCATAAGGCGCTCCATGGTCCAGCGGCGCTCCTGGTCCGTGCCGGCGTCAAGGAGCACTTCCACGCGAACGCGCGCCGGTCGGCTACCCCGCCAGCCCCCGGTCCACTTCACGGTGTAAGTGCCCGGCGGTGGCGTGTCGTGGCTGTAACCATCCGACCAGAGCATCCGGCCGCCCGAAGGCGTACGCTGGCCCCGGTTGGCGATGGCGCCATCGGGTTCCAGGATCTGCATGGAGCCGCTGGAATATTCACCATCGCGCTGGACGGACAGGATCCTCAGCCGGGTGCGGGAGGTGGAGACCCACCAGCTCCGCACGATCCTGAGGCCGGAATCCGGCTCCAGGATTTCCAGCCGGTTCTCGCCGTTCTGGGAGGTCAAGGTGAACGCCTCAGTGCGCCCCACGCTCAGGCCCCGAGTGCTGGCCTCCCCATTGAACCAGACCTTCAGGGTGCGCTGGCGCCAGGCGTTGCGCTTGACCTCGGCCTCCCGCTCCTCCCGCGCCTTCCGCAGCTCCGCCGCCGAAGGTCTGGCCTCGTCCGAGTCCTCCCGGTCAAGATAGCGGCCCTCGTCACCCTCGTCCTCCCAGTCGTAGCGCCGGGCGCGCTCGTCCTTGGGCGGGTTGGGATCGCGGGGATCCACCAGCTTCACCGTCAAGGGAACCTCGCGGTCGCTGGTCCAGCCCCCCAGCTCCGGGCCCAGCTCCAGGCGCCAGAGCTTGAGGTCCGGCTCATAGGTTGCAGGTTTGGGCTTGGGAGCGACCTTCGGCGCAGCCTTGGCAGCGGGCTTGGCGGGAGCCTTCTGGGCGCTCAGGAGGCCCGCCGCGAGGAGGAGCAGGGCAGTCAGGACCTTCATCTGCGCCCTCATCGCGCACCTCCATCCACGACCTTGAGGTCCAGGCCATCACAGGTGGCCCACTGCCCCTCATTCGACATGAGGCTCAGCTTGGCCGGGCGCAGGCGGTAGCTCCCCGCCATGCCCGCCCGCAGGTGGATCCGCACTCGGTGCGCACTCCAGTACCAGCTCTTGGGGTAGAGGAAGGTGACCTTGTCCGGGTGGACCTCGATGCGGGGCTTCTCCCAGACATCCGTGGAACTGCCTTCCGTGAACGGATTGCCTTCCATCACGAAGCCTTCCAGCTTGACCGTGGGCGTGAGCCCGGCGGGGATGGGCACTTCGAGCATGAGATAGTCCGAGTCCTGGCTGGTCTGGAAGTGCACCTCCATCCAGGCCTCCTCACCGGCCTTGAGCGTGCCGGTCCAGGGCTGCCGAATCCAGCCCTGGTGGGCATTGCCGGTCTCCTGCGGGGTCTTCAAGCGCCAGATCTGGCGATTCACGCTCAACTTCAGGGCCGAGGAGGAAGCATCGGCCTTGAGCACACCCGAGGCGCTGCCCGGTACCTGGTAGGCATAGGTCCAGACCAGGATGCCCCGGCCGGTGGCACTGAGGGTGACGGGCTTGGCTTCGCTCATGGCATAGGTACCGGGCCGGGCCTCTCGGGGATTCCAGCGCCGCGCTTCTGGGCGCTCCTTGAAGTCGAAGGTGGGCCCGCCCTGCACGGTGGCCTGAAGGCCCGGCGCGGTCCAGTCCAGTTTCCGGGTCTTCATCAGGTAGGGCAGCAGGTCCACCACCTGGGACGTGCTCCAGGTGGAATACCAGCCGTAGCCCCGGTATTCGGAAGCCAGGAAGATCTCACCCTGGCGGATGAGGGGCGACTGGGGCCGAGTCAGGCAGAGGGCCTTCAGGGCCATGATGGTGGGCACCACATCGCCGGAGGCGTAGCTGTACCAGTCCGCCTGCGGGCCTTCCCAGCGGGCCAGGCCATTCTTGAAGGTGGCCTTCTGTTCCAGGCGCTCGGCCAGCAGGGCGGCCTTGGGATGTTTGGCCAAGCCTGCCGCCAAAGTGATCATGGCGTGCACATGGGCGCCCGGCCACTTGCCGCTCAGCACCTTGTCGGCGGCGCTGTCCAGGAGGCCCACGAGGGGCTCCCCGGTCTGGGCCAGGGAGACCAGCAGGAAGGCTGCATCAGCCTGGGGATCCACAGCCCGGCCTTCGCCCTTGATGGGCTTGGGCTGGTCCGCCTGCCGGGCCACCTGCTGGAAGAGGTTCATGGCCGCCATGCGGCCCCGGTGGTAGACGTTCTCGTCCACGGCGTAGCCCAGTCGCTTCATGGTGGCAAAGCTCTGGATGGCAAAGCCGGTGGTGTGCGGATTGGCGTCCAGGCCGAAGTCATGGGGGGCGTACCAGCCCCAGCCGCCATTGGGCTGCTGGTAGCCGTAGACCTTGAAGACCCCGTCGCGGATGTTGCGATCCAGATCCGTCAGCTGCTTCCAATCCAGGGCGGGCATGGCACCCGATTTCACCAGGTCCGCCACCAGCACATTGGGCACGAAGCTGGACAGGGTCTGTTCCACACAGCCATAGGGGTAGCCAATGAGGTAGGGCAGCGAGGGCGCCGCCAGATGTTCCAGGTTGCCCACGGCGGTGAAGACGAGGGCTGCGCCCCCCTTGGCCATGGGTGGTGTGGGGATGCTCAGGGTCTGGGAGCCGCCATCCAGCACCATGGAACCGGAGAGGGTGGCGGGGACCAGCTGGTCCAGCACTGTGACGCGCTGGCGCTCGGCATCCTTGAGGTTGCCTCCCTCAACCCGGGCCGTGACGACCAGGGGGCCAGTCTTGTCCGAGAAGAGCGGCAGCGCCAGGCGGAACTCACCCTGGTCCTGAAGGCTGAAGGTGGCCTCAGGATTTCCGGCGAAGCGGCCATTCTGCACTTCGAGCTTGATCTTGCCCTGGAGCGGCTGGCCCGAGAGGTTGCGCACCAGGGCGATGGCCCGGGCCTCTTCGCCCACACTGAGGGTGCGCGGCAGTGTGAGGGCCACCTGGAGGGGCTTGGAGGCGGGTTTGGAGCTGCGGCCCACGCCCACTTTGGTATCGCTGGTGATGGCCGTGGCCGTGGCCCGCCAGGCCGTGAGGTTGTCGGGCAGCACCAGGTCCACGCTGGCCTTGCCATCGCGACCAGCAGCCACGAAGGGAGCCCAGTGGGCCGTGTCCTTGAAGTTCTGGCGCACCTTGTCGTCGTCATCCGCCTTGAAGTCGCCGCGCTTGGTCTGCTTGAGGCTCCAGACCGGACGCTGGCGGTTCAGCACGTCATGGAAGCTCCAGTCTGTGGAGCCGGAGCGCAGGACGCCGTGGCGTCGCGTGGGATGGAAGAAGCGCACGGGATCGGGATTCAACTCCTGGCTGAGGGCATAGATGGCCTCGTCCACCACGCCCACGCTGAGGTCCGCGGCGGTGGGCTTGCCGGCGGCATCGGTCACCGCCACAGAGACCTTCATGGGCTGGCCAGGCTGGTAGCGCTCCTTGTCCGTGGTGACGGCCACTTGGAGGCGGCGGTCCCGCTTGGGCACCCGAATGGGCACCTCGACCAGTTGGCGCCGACCCTCGGCCACGATCTCGAAGACAGCCCAGGCATTGGGCTGCATGGCGGCTGTGACGGGGATTTCCACCAGGGCCGTGGTGCCCGCGATGGCGCGGCTCTGGCGTTGGCCCAGGGCCTCACTTTCGAGGGCCCAGTGCAGGGTGAGCTTGGGGCGGGGCAACTGCACAAGGATGCGGGCCGTGTCGCCGGGCTGGTACTCGGGCTTGTCCGCGGAAGCCCGCAGATCCGGCACCGCCGGCAGGGGCGTGCCCTCGGCGGCCACGGTCATCTGCCGCTGGGCCACCACGGGGCGGCCCTTGGAATCCTTGGCCTCGGCCACCAGCAGGTAGGCGCCGCCTTCGGGAATGCTGAGACTGGCCTGGGGTCCAGCCGCCGAGGCCACGGTCTCGCCAGCCTTCAGGGCACTGGGGCGCGACCACCAGTAGGTGTTGTCCTTTTCCACCACAATACGGGCCGCCCGGAGGGCGATGGCCACGCCGGGAACCTCCTTGCCGTCCAGATCCAAGGCCCGGGCCGTCACCTGGAAGGGCTTGCCCGGCAAGGCCACGGAACGGTCCGCAGCAATCATCAGCACCAGATCGCCAGCGGCGGCGCGAACCTGAGCCTGGCCGCTGTTGCGCTGACCGGAACCATCCACCACCTTCACCACCATGCGCCAGAGCCCGTCGCTCTGGGCCTTGAAGCTGGGGAGCTCCGCCTGGCCCTCGTCGCCCAGGTCCAGCTGGCCGCTCTCCATGAGCTCAGGAGCGGGGCCCGAGTCCTCGTCATCCCAGATCCAGCGGCTCTTGGGTGGCACCACCTTGTAAAGGAACCAGTCAGCCTTGGCCCCGCGCACCGCGGCGCCATAGAAGTAGCGGGCGCTGGCGTGGAATGCCAGGGCATCGCCCAGGCCCACCTTGGTCTTTTCCGAGCTGACCTTCACCTCGAAGGCGGGCTTCACGAACTGCTCGACCTTGAACTCCGCCTGCCCCGGGCCCTGGGGCCCCTGGAAGACGATGCGGTAGAGGCCCAGGCGCCCGGCGCCGGGCAGGTTGAACTGGGCGGCATAGGTGCCAGTCTCGGCGCTGAGCAGCTTGGCCTGCCCTTCCGTGACCTTGGTGTCCTCGGGATCCAGCACGGTGTAGGCAAGGCTGGCGGTGCCGCCGGCCACGTGGTTCTCGCCGTCCTCCACCCGCCGGAGGATGGCTTTGGCGAAGACCTCCTGGCCGGGCCGGTAGAGGGGCCGCTCCGTGAAGGCATAGAGCCGCTGCCGTACCGCCGCGGTGGCCTGCCCTTCGCTGGCCAGAAGGGCCAGGCTGGCCCCGCTGCGAGCCAGCACCACCCGGCGCAGGCCGGGGCTGGCCTTGAGTTCGGCCCGGCCCAGGGCGTCGAAGGTGGCCGCGCTGAGTTTGGTGCCTTCGAAGACCTGGGCACTCACGCCCGCCTTGGGCGCGCCGTCGCGGCTGTCCACGGCCTGAAGCCGCAGCTTCGCCCCATCCTGCTCTGACAGCAGGGCCAGATCCGTGACCATCCAGGGCACGTAGGCCGCGTCGCTGCCCTTCAGGACCTCCACCAGGTAGAGGCCCGCAGCCTGGGCTGGCAACTCCACGCGGCTGAGGAAGCCGTCCTCGCCATCGCCTTCGTCTTCATCTTCCACTTCGGCCTCGCCTTTGCGGCGCTGCTTCTTGGTGATGTCCTCGCTGACCTTGGGCACCAGCTCTGTGATGAGCGTGAAGCCGGGCCGACCCTCCAGGGGCAGGGCATTCCCTTCCCTCACCTGGGCGCTCCGGGTCTGGGCCGGGGCCAAGCGCTCCGTCTGTTTTGCAGCATCGCGCAGGGCGCGCGTGGCCGTGCGGTGCACAGTGACGAAGGCCCGCCGCCCGCCCCAGAGCACCGCCTCGCGCAGCAGGTCCAGAGGGTCCTTGGCGCCGCGCCCGCCCTCGGCCATGGGCTTGTCCCGCTCCAGGAGCACCTGCTTCAGGAACGTGTCGGGATCCTCCACGCGGTAGATTCGGATACGGGCGCCCACAGGGATGGGCCCCGCAGCTTCCAACTGGCCGGGCTTGCCCGGCAGGGTGGGCCGGAGGGTGGCGAAGGCGCCGGTCCAGCCCTCCTCCCGCCAGGGGGCTTCCGAGCTCCTCTTTTGCGCGGTGCCCAGGGTGGGCAGCAGCAGCGCAACGGGCAGCAGCAGGGTGAGGAGGGGACGGAACCAGCGCATATCAGGACCTGGGGAGGAGAGGTTCGAAGGGTTCACCCGCCAGCAGGCGCCAGCGGAAGAGCCCTAGGAAGGCCGGGTTCTCGGGAAGGGGACGGAAATCGGGCTCGGGATGGTGGAGCAGGTCCTCCAGGCGGACGCGGCGCAGCTCGCCCTCCTGCCTGGTGGCGCCGCTGCCCTCGGGACCGGTGTGGTAGAGCAGCATGGGCAGGCCGTCCACGTCGGGCCTCACGAAGGCCATGGCGTGGTCGGGTTGGGAGCGGGAGCCGCCCCGGGCGAAGAAGAGCAGGTCCCCGGGTTGGGCCGACTGCAGGTCACGGCCCAGAGACACACAGGCCAGGCGGCGCAGGAAGGCCCCCTTGGCGAAGGGCTGGAGCCCCTCAGGCGTGGGAAAGCCTCCGCGCCAGGTTCGACTGAAGGCGGCCGAGGGATCCTGCCCCGGCGGACCCGAGCTGAAACCCACCCGCTGGTGCCAGGTGGTGGTGTGGGCGGCGAGGGCCTCCCGGAAGGCGAAGCGGAGCAGGCCAGCGCAGTCCCGCTGCGCTGGCTCCCAGGCGGGACTGGGGCCTTCCAACTGCTGCTCCAGAATGGCCACGAACCAGTGGCGGAAGGCCTCGCGATCGCCCTCCTCCCGCAGCGCGTGGTGGGCCGTCACGGCCGTGGGAGCCATGGACATGGACTGTCGAAAACCCGGCCAGGCTCGCACAGTGAAAGCCAGGGGCTGGTCCACCATCAGGTAGAAGCTTCCGTGACCATCCGTCGAGGCGGCAGCACCCTCCAGGCTCAGGCCCCAGGCGGGCCGGACCAGACCCAGGAGGCTGCGGCTATCTACCTGTAAGCGACGCACGGGGTTGAAGGCATCGGCCTCCACCCGCACCCTGTGGCGCAGGGGTACCAGAGCCAGGGCGGCGAGGACCAGCAGGGCGGCCGCGGCGGCCAGGCCCCGGCTGAATTGCCCGAAGCGCTTCATCGCGGGCGCCCCTCCAGCCCGGCGGCGCTCCAGTTCCACTCCAGGTGCACCGGACCCAGACCCCGCAGAGCCCCCAGGAAGGGACCGAGGCTGAAGGCCAGCTCGGCGGCGGCCTCATCTTCCGTGGTGGCGGCCCCGATCCACCAGGCACTGCCGCTGCTGCTGCGCAGGTAGGCCAGCACCAGGTTTTCCAATTCCTTGGAGGCCAGCGCACCATCGATATCCATCCGAGCCCAAGCCTGGGATGGGCTGTCCGCCAGGGTAGGTGCCTGGCCCTGGAGACCAGCACTGACGGCCTTCACGGCACCCTCATCGGTTCCCAGCACCAAGGTGTCGCCCACCAGGGTCCAGGAGGGCCGGAAGGCCTGGGCCGTGGCCACTCGGTGCAGCTCCGCCGCCCCGTTGGCCTGCTTCTGGTTCTCGCCCTTGAAGACCTTGGGCACCAGCCGCTTGAGCAGGTTCTCCACCTGGGCCCGCTTGGCCCCCTGGATGGGGATGGCCAGGGCCAGGCTGGGCGCCATGCCGGGTTCACCGAAGCCGCCGAAGGCCGTGATCTTGCCATCTCGTTGAGCCCGCATGGCCTGCCAGGGCGATTCCCGGCGCAAGCGGTTCAGCTCCGCCAGGGAGGCCTTGTCAGCGGCACTCAGAGCGGGCGCGGAAACCCAGCCGTTCCAATGGAGAGCAGCCCCCCGGGGATCCAGGCAGGCCTGCAGGGCCACCACGTCCATGCGTAAGGCCTGGCGCTGGATCTGGCGCTGCTGGGCACTGGCCTTGGCCGCCAGGAATTCCTTCTTCTGCTGGGGATTCAAGCTCTCCAGGCCATTCACGTAGCTGGGCAACTCCGGCTCTGGAATCGCCGTTTCGTCATCCACCCGCAGGATCGACTGCACCATGAGCTCCGTGGGGCCCGCGCCCACGGCCAGGGACATCGCGCCGGTCCGGGGCGCGGCCTTGGCGATGAAGGGATTGGGCCAGGTACCCTGCTGTGCGCGGCCCAGGCGACGGGCGAGGGCCTGAGTCTCGAAGGTCGCGTCGGCGCCGATGCTCGGCATCACCCAGAAGGAGAGTTCCGTGCCGGGGTTCATCCCTGAGAGGGCCACCCGCGACCACTCCAGGCGCTCGCCCAAGGTGGGCTGCAGGCCCGGAAAGAGCAGCGCCCGCAGAGGGGCCTCCTGGTCGCTGATCCAGGTGCCCTCGGGCCGCTGGACCAGGTGGAAGACGCCACCGGAACCGCGCAGCTGCTGGACTTCCACGCTGCCGCCGGGTCCAGTCCACTGCAGCGTCCGAGAGCGGGCCCCACTGCTCAAGGGATTCAGCTTCAGCAGGCTCATTATGAGGTAGGTACGGTTGGGCAGTTCCCCAGGCAGGAAGACCAGGGTTCCCTTGAGGCTGGGCCTGGCGCTGCGGTCTGCCCCGTAGTGCAGCACCCAGGCCTCGCGCTGGGCCAGGGGCTCCAGGGCGGGGGACACCTGCTTCAGCCAGGGCTCCAGGTGCCGGACCAGGAAGCCGGCGCGGCTGCCCTGGGCCAGGGCGGAGACCATGCCTGTGGGAGTGCCGCCACCCGGCTGGCTGCCACCCGCCAGGCTCACCAGCTTCTCGAGGCCGGGTCGCAGACGGTTCAGGTGCATGAGCACGCCGGGCTGGGGAGCCTGTTCCAATCCCTTCGGAAGCTTGGCACTGCCGGACTGAGTGAACAACACGGGGCTGGGGATCCACTGGAAGCGCCAGCCCCCGTTCTCCAGGTGCAGGCCCAAGCCGTGGGTCCAGGGGCGCTCGAGGTCGGCATGGTTTTTCAGATAGTTGGTGGGGTCCTGCCCAGGCTGGCGATACCCCCGCTGGTAGAGGAAGAGGGCCGCCTCGGTCCCGCCCCGCTCGAGGGCCATGGGAGCCCACTGTTCCATGGGCCAGGCGCTGAGATACCAGAGGGCCGTGCGGCGGTCTTGGCTACTGGGCACGCGGCCCAGGGCCTCTAGCATCTGCTCTTTTGTGGAGGCCTGTGCCCAGGTATGAAGGGTGCTCTGCTGGTTGCCGTATTTGTCCCAGCTATGGGTCGACCAACTCTTCACGCGCTCATTCACCCAGGGTGGCGCCTGGGCCAGGAGCGGCTGGTTCGCGCAGGCCAGCCACAACGCGGCCACGCACAGGGGCGCACACCACGGTCGCACGATGGATTGCCTGGAATTGGCCCTGGGTGGCACGGGTACCTCCGGTGTGTGCCGATGCTAACAAGGGTGGGGATCCGTGGGGACTGGCACTTGCTTACAATTGTGAAAAGTAATGAACGGAATCGCGGAAGCCCGGATTCGGAATTTCAGACCCAGGCGGGCGGAGGCGAGGCCACCCTGGCAGACTGGAGCCATGTCCGAACGCCGCGTCCTCATCAACCTCCGGGGTCTGCTCACGCCCGATCCTAAGCAGGCCTGGGCCGTGGACTGCATCCCCGCCGCGGCCCTGGCCCTGGAGGGTGGTCGTGTGGCCTGGCTCGGCGCCGAGGCGGACCTGCCCTCGGCCTGGGCCGACGCGCCCCGGGTGGATGGCGGAGGCGCCTGGGCCACGCCGGGCTTCGTGGACCCCCACACCCACCTGCTCTTCGGCGGCAACCGCTCGGGGGAGTTCAACCGCCGCCTTCACGGCGTCAGCTACCAGCAGATTGCCGCCGAGGGGGGCGGCATCCGCGAAACGGTGCGCGCCACCCGCGCGGCCAGCGTGGCCGATTTGGTGGACCTGGGCGAGGCCCGCCTGCGGGCCTTCCGGGAGCGGGGTGTGGTGCACCTGGAAGCCAAGACCGGCTACGGCCTGGAGTTGGAGGCGGAGTCGCGCCTCACGGCCGCCTACGCGGAGCTGCGCCGCCGGGGCTGGAGCCTGGACGTGACCCTCCTCCCCGCCCACGATCTGGCACCGGAATTCGGCGGCGACGCTGAGGCCAATGCCCGCGCCGTGGCCGAGGACTGGCTGCCGGAGCTGGTGCGGCGCCACCCCGGCGTGGCCCGCTTCTGCGATGTGTTCGTGGAGACCGGCGTCTACAGCGCTGAGCAGGGCCGCCGCATCTGCCAGGCGGGCCAGGCCCTGGGGCTCATCCCGCGCATCCACGCGGACGAGCTCAGCTGGACCGGCGGCGCCGAGCTGGCTGCGGAGTTGGGGGCCGCCAGCGCGGACCACCTGATGTTCTGCAGCGCGGCGGGCATGAAGGCTATGGCCGCCGCCGACGTGACGCCGGTGCTGCTGCCGGGCACCACCCTCTTCCTGGGCATGCGGGACTGGGCCCCGGCCCGGCAGATGATCGAAGCGGGCTGCCGCGTGGCCCTGGCCACGGACTTCAACCCCGGCTCCTGTCCTTGCGTGGATCCCCTCACGATCCTGCGTCTGGGCTGCCTGCAGCTGCGCCTCACCTTCGAGGAGGCCTTCACGGCCATGACCCTCCACGCCGCCCGCAGCCTTCGCCACCCGGACTTGGGCCACCTGCACCCCGGCGCTCGCGCTGAGGTGCTGCTCTGGGATGTGGAGGAACTGCTGGAGCTGGTCTATTGGGTGGGGGAGCCCTATTGGCCGCGGTTCCTACCGGCTTGATCGCCTCCAATTTTCGCCTGCGGCGGAAATTGCTAGTTAAGGAAGCACCAGACGACGAAGCCCCGGGAAATCCCGGGGCTTCGTCGTCATTCTTGCGAGGGCTACTGATCAGTGCGCTTGGTCGTTTCCTGCACGATGCTGTAGATGCGCTCCTTGGCCCGGAGCTTGGTCTTCTTCAACTCCACTTCCTCAAGGGATTCCTTGGCGGAAAGGCTGGGTTTCTTCTGGAGATCACTGAGGCGCGTATCAGCGGCTTTGTGTTCTTCCATGAGCTTCCGGAATTCGAAATGCTCCTTCATCAAGCGGTCCTGAACCTCAGGGCGCAAGAAATCCATGATTCCTCCATTCCAGGTCGGTGTCTGTGGGACACCAGGGTGATTGGGTGGACCAAGGGTAGGACCGCCCGGTCGGGCGTCAAGTGCTTTTCGGCCTTATTCGGGAAGTCCATTGACAGCCATCACTTCCCTGCGATGCTTCGGCCATGTCCCTGGTATTAGAGGCCTTCGAGCTGCGCCGGACGGATGGGGTGCCCCTGCTGGGGCCCCTACGACTGAGCCTTGGCTCCGGGGAACGCCCGGGCCTCGTGGGCGAAAGCGGCGCCGGCAAGAGCCTCCTAGCCCGGGCCTGCTTTGGCGCCCTGCCTCCGGGCGTGGTTCAACACGGTGGCACTTTGCGGGTCTTCGGTGTGACCCTGGAGCCGGGTCCAGCCCGGGAGGCCCTGCGCCCCCGCCTGGGGTGGCTACCCCAGGACCCGCAGCAGGGCCTGCATCCCCTCCTGAGCCTGAGTGAGCACCTGGCCCTGCCGCCCAGGCTCTACCGCGGCGAGTCCTCTGCCGCAGCCCTGGCGCGCCTGGGGCCCCTGCTGGCGCGACTCCGCGTGCCCGGAGATCCCGCCTTCCTGGGCCGCTTCCCCCACCAGATCAGCGGGGGGCAACGCCAGCGCCTGGGCCTGGCCATGGCCATTGCCTGCGACCCGGAACTCTTGCTCCTGGACGAGCCCACCTCCGCCTTGGATCCGGGCGTCCGGGGGGATTTTCTGGACCTGGTGCTGGACCTGCAGCGGGCGCGGGGCCTGGGCTGCCTCTGGATTACCCACGACCTGACCCTGGCGGCCCGGTCCTGCGAGCGCCTGGTGGTGCTCTACGCAGGCCAGATCCTGGAGGCGGGCCCCACGGCCGAACTGCTGCGCGCCCCGCGCCATCCCTACACGGTGCGCCTCCTGGCGGCGGCCCGGGGGCTGCCATCCACCGAAGCCGGCTTCCAGCCCGCACCTGAAGCTCGTCCGCCCGGCTGCCCCTTCCAGCCCCGCTGCGCCCGACAGCTGGACAGTTGCCAACAGTCCCAACCCTGGCGGGGCAGTACCATGGACGGTGTGCGTTGCGGGCGACCTCTGGGATCCGCCCACTGGGTGGGTCAAGCGTCTCCCACCCCGAACCCTGGACATTGCCCCCGGTAGGCGTCCTCTGCCCTCTCGGTTTTTCTCGGCGAGTTTAGTTAAGAGCCCCCGCCGTTGGAGTTAGTTGACCACCACAGACCGCCTGCTGGAACGAGGCCCAGGGCCGTGAGACCATGGCTTGCAAGGTCCCGCAGACAGCGGGCCAAGAGAAAAGGCACCCCATGCTGACCTTGCCCCTGATGCGCGCCCTCACCTTCGACGATGTCCTGCTGGTACCGGGCTTCTCAACGGTTCATCCGAACCAGGTGGCCCTCGACAGCCAGCTAGCGAAGGACATCCAGCTGCGCATCCCCCTCCTGTCGGCAGCCATGGACACGGTGACAGAGAGCCGCATGGCCATCGCCCTGGCCCAGCTGGGCGGCATTGGCATCATCCACAAGAACCTCAGCATCGAGCGTCAGGCAGAGGAAGTGGACAAAGTGAAGCGCTCGGAGTCGGGCATGATCACCGACCCCATCACCATCGAGCCCAACGCCCCCATCCGCGAGGCCGAGGCCCTCATGGCCAAGTTCCGCATCAGCGGCGTGCCCGTGGTGGAGGGCCACAAGCTGGTGGGC
>Ga0209697_10007812_pt1 | contig 12354 bp, 4 predicted proteins | sample AliMusrvi5mmetaG_FD_184115 | JGI IMG/M metagenome (GOLD analysis project Ga0209697, IMG submission 184115) | Freshwater lake bacterial and archeal communities from Alinen Mustajarvi, Finland, to study Microbial Dark Matter (Phase II) - Alinen... | ecosystem: Environmental > Aquatic > Freshwater... | reverse complement strand
ATATTCCATATCCCGTCAGGTAAACCGGCGGTATTTATATACAAAATATCGGAAACCGGATTAGGATAAAATTTTAATCCACTTCTATCAATGGTTTTGTCTGATATGCCAGTAGAAACCGATCCCGAAATGATTGGCAAGGTGCCGCTCCAATCGATTTTCCCCTCTTCGCCGGTTACGGGATTGGTAATCGTCAGCACTTTGTTGACCATGGTTACCAGAGGATGCGTTTCATCAATTCTGGCATCTATGTCGGGCCAGTGGTCAGAAATATTAGCTATGCTATTTACCCAAACACTTGGAATCATCTTAACTTTCCCTTCGGTGTCACGTGTCAGGTTGGTGTCATACTCTGTTTTGAGTGTTACATTATCTGAATTGGTATATTCTACAAGCAATGAAGGAGTAGTGCCAGAACCCCAGGCAACTGTTGGATTCCGGGCCAACAGGTTTGTTTTGAAGGCATCGAAAGAGGCAAACTTGCCACCACTCATTGTGCTGGTACCTATCTCAACCACAAAACCGGTTTGGGAACGTCCGCCATGAAGTACTGCCGTTGCGTAAAACGCTTTCCAAACATTGGCATCATCTGGTTGTACATTGGCAATTGTCAGCGAACGTATCCCGATGTAAGTGTAGCCCTCATTAAGAAAGAGCCATTTTGTACCATCAGGGTTTGCTACCTCGTTAACCTGCTCCATTGTTACAGGATATCGGATTCCACATTCCTTTCGAAGGTTGTTGGCATGGTTGCTGCGACGCATTGTTGTACCTGTCGTGTAGAAAAATTCCGGTCGATCAGGAGCAGAATTCGGCCATGGATCAGTTTCGGTAATGTTAAACATCACGATAGCAGTGTTTTTGTAATGAGCCACCTGCATGAACGGCGATTGAGGTGCCTGCCACCAGGCGAAATTGGATGGCGTTTCAGACTCATCGGCTAACCAGTAAGGGTGCCCTGCCTGAAGATACTGCAACCGGTCATCCGAACGATAGGCAATTCCCAGCTTGCTCCCGTCCTGCAAATAGAAAGCATTAGGAACAAGATATCCAATCGATGAGCCAATAGCGAACTCCCTGTCGCGCCAGACGCTTCGCAGTTGAGCATCGTGTACCCGAATATTGTAATTGTTCTTTACCAATGGCCACATCGGTTCAGAAGTACGTACCCAATGAGCTTTGTCAGGATTGTCGCTGCTTAGGTTGGCAATTAGCTCCAGTGCAATAGGCGGACGGTAAGACGAAAGCGCCGCGTAAATCAGGTAGGTATTGTCTCCAAACTGATACATTCGCGAAGCCCATGGCTTACATTGGTTCCAATAAAGCCAATTCAGCAATATTGTGTTATTTTTCATTCCATCGTCACTCCCTGGACCAGTCCCCCCATTGGTGTAAAGAGAATTGTAAAAGCGCGGGTAGGGATCTAGGATATAGCCACGGTAAACATTAACCGACAAGTGCGACAGCAATTGAAGGATCATGGCCTCGGCAATGTTTTTTACTTCCTTGTCTTCCGCAAATTCGTAAAGCTGCAGCAAAGGAATCAGATGCGCCAAAACGTAATTCGGAGAGGAGGCCTCAGTGAACGAGTGATCGTATCGCTTCTGTCCTTCAACACGCAACATCTCCTTGACATCCGCCATCAACCTGGCGGAGCCCACCTTGGTGCTGCTTGTGTTTGTAGGGTACCACATGCCTGTAGGAAATTTCTGAGCAAACAAATAACCGTTGGACAGGAGTATCAAATTTTGGTTCTCGGTGCCCCCCCCATACCAGTTGGTCATCGTTTGAGCATCTGTACCTATATCATTCAACTGTGCGGAGGTAAAACGGTCGACAAACTGGTAAATAGCCCGAACAACACCTATGGGGTAGAAAAGAGGGTCTACCATATCGGGGGTTAGACCATGAAGTATGCTTAATGTTTGAATAACAGCATCATTGGACAGGGAAGATCCTTTGGGGTATTTGTAAAAATTTGCAAGGTTGTATGCCATACCCATTTTCTTACTCGGACTCGGTGTCGGCCAGGGTAGGTTGAGAAGCCAGTTCCTCCGCGCTTCAATACTGCTCCAATCCTGTCCATTCGTATTAAGACAAAATCCTGTTAGAATGCAGACGAAAAGACAAACAGCGGTTAAATTTCGAAAGTTCATTAGCGTTAAATTTCTCTTCTCAAAAAACGAATTACTATCATAGATATATGGTGATGCAATCAAACATCATATTACATACAACATAATAAAGACACGCTAAACATCACGAAAAATCCAGTTTCATTATACCCCGGTACAATGGAGATTTTCAATGGGATGAAAATTCATGTCGTACCGGGGTCTGGACCTGACCTGATTCACCTTGGTACCCTCAGCAAGGACTGACTCCTACTTCTTTGACTATTCGATAGGTGAAATTCAGGTTATTTAGTAAACCTGTGGTTGAAAAGTCTCCAATACTACACCCCTGTCTCTGACAACCAGTGTATCATTAGCGGAAAATGAATAAACTCCCGATTTGATCTTATACTGCAGATATATCGCATCGCGCTTTTTATTGCCCCACGAATCAGCGTCGCTTACCAGTTTTCCTGTTCCGGTAATAATATAGCTGGATCCGGTTGCCTCAGTTATTGTACAACTTCCATCATCTGAAAATGTAAGATCCATTTGGAGGAATCCGGGAACCCTTCGAGAATGGGATCCCCCGCTCAGGGTAACCTTATAAAGACTCTTGGTAATCAAACTCCATAACTCATCCTGTTCAACATATTTTTGATGATACAGGCTGGTTTCTACCTTCATTGCTGATGAATCTACAGAACTAGTCCCCCGGTGAAGGTATGTCCCATGATAAGGATTAATAAATTTTACAGCAAACATGGTAAAATCCTTTGGCAAAACAGACCAATTGGCAGCAATTAACGGATTGGGATTATTAACTAAAGCCCTACCCTTCAGAATCGAGTCGATGTTTGTTACATTGACAATACGGAGCGGTATAACATATTTTAATTTTATGGACAAAGGATCCTTAAAGAAATTATCTGTCAACTGAACATCAATTCCTCCGTTAACTTCACCAGCCGGAATGGATATTTTAGATGAGCTTAATGTATAATAGGACTGAGGCATCAACCTGAGCGTATCTTTAGTTGACACAAACAATACATTATTACAAAGGGAGCCTGCCAATTCAACAGTAAATTCCCTGTCAATGGTGTTTTCATAGACTCCGCCCATTGCAGTTGAAATCAGGAATTTATGATTGTTGTCGCTTGTATTGTCCCAGATAACATCTTTGCCCAGCTCAATTGTGCGTACTGGATACTGATAAGGAAAATAACCTGTGGTATAGTTAAAATCCGGGAATTCATTTATTTGATTTTTGCAGGATATCAGAAATAATATCAAGCCAATAAATAATTTCAGTATTATAAATATTTTTTTCATATTATGTATAATTGTTTATTAATTCTTTTACCAATGATAACCGAATTCATGCTACCACCCTTTGTTTTGAATAATAGCGTTATACTTGACAACTTCGTTCTGCGGTATTGGTCCGTAGTACATATATTTGTTATCATACACACGTGGTTCAACATCAACAACATTAAAAGTTGTACCCATCTGGTTGATATTTACACCTTTCGCAGGCACTGTCAGATCGGCCTTCCAGCGGCGCAAATCCCAGAAGTGAAAACCTTCAAAACATAGTTCCAGTCTTCTCTCATTACGGATTAAATCCCTCATCACCTCTTTGGTTGTTATTGATGCAAGGTAATTGTCGGGTTGCGTTAGTCCTGCACGTTTCCGGATAGCGGCAATAACCTGCTTCGCTGAAAAACCGCTGGGTCCCACCCCGTCAGGCCCCCAGGCTTCATTGGCAGCTTCAGCATAGATGAGAAATAATTCTGTAAACCGCATATGAACTTCATAATGTCTTTGTGTACTTGTGGCAGTAGGGTTCATGTTAACATTTTCATTTAAAAGCTTCCTTAAATAATATCCTGTACGTGTGGATGTTTCAATGGAATCTTTAGCATTTGTGCCTCCTCCGACACCCGTAATTATTTTCGTACCCCTCATCGTAGCCCCGTTATATAGGATGTATAAGGCCATGCGAGGGTCACGCTTGGCATAAGGATTAGCCGGATCGAACAGGCTAAGGGGATTTGAAACAGGGTAGCCGTTAGCCCCGGGAAATGCATCAACCAGATTTTGGGTTGGATTGATACGCCCCCGCCCAAATAGCGATGGAGGATAATTGTCTGCTTCCCTGAGATTATTGGTAACCAAAGCCGTTCTCCAGATCATCTCTTTCTGTTCTACCCCAGTTGCCAGATTAATGGCAGCGACCCTGGTGGCATCAAAGTACTTGTGACCATTCGGATCTAGGCCTGCTATCCCGCCACCATCCGTAATAACGGCATCTGCGTAATTAGCTGCTTTGTCCCACAATTGGGAACTGCCATCAGAAAAGGCCGGGCTGGCTACCAGTAAAGCAACACGCGCTTTAAGTGCTTTTACGATTCTCCCGCTGACACGCTGGTTCCATGACGAACCGAAAACGACGTTATATTTGGTAACGGTGACTCCCGGTACTCCCTGGATCAATGTCTTTACAAGATTCTCGTTGGCAGCATTGACGGCCAGGTCCTTATAATCAAGCATGGTTAGATATTGAAGTGCCTTGTCAAGGTCGGAATAGATCTGAGTGACCGATTCAGAAAATCCGGCGCGGGGAATATTGAAATCAGTTTCTTCGCTCAAGACTTTCGTAATAACCGGTATCCCTAATAACTGACCATTTGAACCAACACCCCCTGTTCTTTGCAACAGATGATACTCAAACAACCCCCTTAAGGCGTAAACCTCACCTTTCAAACGCCATTTGAACAAATCGTTTATTACATAATCAGACTTTTTCCAGGGTACAGAGTCAACAACGCTCAGGAACCGGTTCAGATACATGATGGCCGAAATACAATTAGTCCATTGGTCCTCAGGGTTAAATTGGGCTGACCACTGGCCCGAGGCCATCCGAAGGTATACGTTAAACTTGTCGTTGGTAACGGCATCGTCAGTAGCCACCTCGTCAAAAGGAAAGCTAGCGGTAGGCAATTTGCTGTATGCGGTAAATAACAATCCTTCAGCATAAGACTGATCCGTATAAATCCTGCTCAAAGTACTATGATTATCATCCAACGGATCAATAAGCATTTTACAGGCAGCTACAATCAATATTATCAATATTAAATAAAATATTTTAAGTGATCTCATGATATTATTTTTGAGTTGTTAAAACAAGGCTTTCACTCCCAACGAAAATGAACGGTACTGAGGTTCACTTCCAACATTTAATTCTCTTATATCTCTGTATTTGGAAATAGTAAAAAGATTTGAGCCATAAACATAAATGCTTAAGTTCTTCATTTTCGACATTTGTAAAGCTTCTCCGGGGATTGTCCAAGTCAATTGCATATGATTTAAGGTGAAGTAGTTATCCTTGTAGAGCCAAAATGTTGAGACCCTATAGTTGTTATTGTTCGTCTGTGAACTTAACCTTGGCAACGTTGCTGTTGTTTTGGTTGCCTCTGTCCACCGGTCAACGATATAGGTTGAATATTTATCATTGCCATCTACCCAGTAGTAGTCATTGGAAATATACGCATCACGCCCGATACTCCCGTTCCCAAGGGCATACAATGTTAAACCCTTATAGGATATTTTCATGTTTAACCCGTAAGTGAAAGGCGACATTGTACGTCCTATCTGAACCTGATCATTATCATTAATAATCCCGTCTTTGTTCTGATCTATATATTTAATGTCGCCAGGCTTGGCTACTCCAAACATCTGGAATTCATGATTTTTAATTTCGTTCTGATCCATAAATAATCCATCAGCAACGAGGCCAAACAGCGCATCAACCGGACGGCCTGCCCTGTAAAGATAATCCTTAGACCACGTCTCATCTCTTTTCAAAACCTTATTGTCAATTAAAAGACCTGTAGCCCCGACAGAGAACGAGAGATCACCAAAGCTTTTATTAAATGATAATCCCAATTCAACTCCGCGGTAAGAATTTTCATTGTAATTACCGTAGGGTACATAATTGGCAAAATAACCCGGAAAAGAATTATTAAGCCTCGTCAACTGATCCGAATAAATACTACTAAAAGCATTAAAATCAAGGGAGAGTTTATGGTTAAACAGGACACTTTCAAACCCCAGGTTAATTTCTTTCCGTTTTTCGAAAGAGAGCTGTGGGTTTCTGCCAATAGTTGATACTGTACCGGCATAAGCAGTGGCATCATACCAAGAGTAATTCGATGCTGTGCCGTAAATATTATCGTAATAATAATAACCGCTTATCCCTGCATCAGTATTTAGTATCCCTGCCGAAGCCTTAAGCTTAAGATAATTAACAGCCGGGAATGACGACATGAAATTCTCGGAACTGATTAGCCAGGCTAGCCCCAAAGATGGAGAGAAAGCGCTTCTGTTTCCTTCTGGCAACTTACCTGAAGTTACAAGAGCACCGCTGAAATCAGCTAAATACTTGTCGTTATAACTATACATTAAACGCAATCCAAAGTTCAGATTTTTATCAGGCTGCACGACATTTTGTGTTGAAATCTGATTGCCGAACCCGGACAATGAGGCCTGTACCCGGTGTACCCCGAAAGTCTTATCATAATCAAATAAACCGTAATAGCCTAATCTCCGTTGAAAAGACTGGCCTGAAATATTCTGTATTCCGCTCCTGGCATCGGTGCCATTTTTTGTAAGGCTTACAATTGAATCCTTTGCTGCATCCCACGTGGGCGTATAAACTGAATAGCTATTCTGCACTACCTGATTGTAACTCGTAAAGAAATCGAAGCTTAGATTCGTGTGAAATGACAGACCATCAACCAGCGCCTTCAAGTCAAAATCTAGCCGGTTGTTAAACGAGAGCATCCGGTTAATATTTTCAGACCTTCCTGCTGAATATCCATCGGCAAACGCGTTGGTTAGATAACTTGATGTCCCACCAAGCAAGTACCTACCATCAACATCATTTTTTCTTGACTTTAATAACACATTTTTGTCCGGACTCATAATAAGACTGATGGGTATAACCGGCGCATATAAATTTGGCAAGCGGGTTGCTGCTTCGGAAAAATAATTACCAAGTGCTCCTGTGCTGTTGTCCAAAACCGCTACACCATCAATAGAACTCCGTATCCAGTTATTGATTTTCATATCCACATTGCCCCGGAAATTGAACTTGTTTTCTTTTGAATTTTTTCCTTCACCGAAATTCATCAGGCTTCCTTTCTGGTCCCAACCCATATAAATGAAGTACTTCATTGTATTATTACCTCCTGAAAAATCGGTAGTTACCCTTGAAAATGGCTTGAATGGCTTGAGATATTCATCCGAATAATAATCTGTGGATGGATAACGGTATTTGTTGCCCGTACGGTAATTAGTAATTGTCCCGGAATCGTATAATGGAGCAAGCCCGTCATTTTTCCTAGCTTCGTTATTCAATTCCATGTAATCGGCTGACGATAAATATCGAGGCAGAGCACTTGGAATAGAAATACCATAATTAGCCGACACGTTAACCTGTTTTTTTAGCGTCACCCCCCTTTTAGTTGTCACCAGGACTACTCCGTTAATAGCCTTGGTCCCATACAGAATTGCCGAGTTAATGTCTTTGAGTACAGTGATCTGTTCCACTTCATCAAGGTTGATATAGGTATAATCACGTGGAAGCCCGTCAACAATAAATAACGGCGTACCTATCCCCCGGACATTGGTACTGCTATATAACCCTGACACACGGCCAGAAAGTGCTTCTAATACATTTTGTTCATTAGCATACAATAGAAAATCAGCCGGGTTAACAACACTGACAGCATTTACCAGGCTTCCACTTTTAACTTTCCTAAAAGCTATATTAACATCGTCTTTAGATCCCTGGCGGTATAAACTGGTAGTCAAGGTTAAAACTTTTAAATTTTTACTTGAACCTGCGTTGAAAACGGCAGGTTCATAACCATCGGCTTCAATCAATAGGTCCTGTTCCCCGGAAACCGATATCGAGAACTGACCCGAAGGGCCCGTTTTTGAAACAACGGAACCTTCATTGCCATATACCGTGGCTCCTTTTATTGGATTACCTTTCTCATCTTTCACAACCGATTCAATCATTATTGTATTCTCCTTCATCGGTTTTTGAGCCAAAACTCCAGATGTGGAAAACAATATGATGATACTGAGAAAGATTAATATTTGTATATATCTTTTCTTCATTTTATACGATTTTAATTTGAATTAATTTTAGAATGATGGAATTAAGAAATGAAAGAATTAATATCGCCATACGGGAGGATATTCTTAATTTTTTCATTCATTCATTTTTCATTCTTTTGACTTACCATCCCGGATTTTGTGGAAACTCTTTATACAATGTTGTATATTTTACTTCTATAGGTAACCAGTTATTCCTTTTGGTAATAGCCCTTTCAACAACAACCCTTTCTTTAATATTGATCGGTTTTTTTGTTACCGGGTTACGATCGAAATCTATTGCGGTTTTCTTCAAATACCTTGCATCGCCATTCAGGTTCCACCTGCGCAGGTCGCAAAAGCGGTGTGAGTTCTCCCAGCAAAGCTCCACGGCACGTTCACGGATGATTTCACCCATAAATTTTTCTTTTGTAGCAGTATAGGGCGCGGAGATATTGGGCAACTGGGCGCGGTTGCGAACAACATTCAATGCTCCCTCGGCTGTAAGAGCCGGAAGACCTGGATCACTGCTTTGAGCGGTTCCATAACCCTGAAGCACAGCTTCGGCATACATGAGATAGACATCAGCAAGCCTGACAAAAGGATCCAATGCCATTACATTGCTATATCCCGGGGTATAATACTTACCCCAGCCAAAAGGATACCATTTTTTTAAAAAATATCCAGAGTAACTGCCTGTCGCAGTTCTGTGGTATCCGCCAGTATATAATTGTGCATACATGTCAGTACCTGCAGTGGCGTTATTACTCATCTGATCACCGTCTATAGTGATATCCTTATAAAAGCGGGCTTCTCTCCCTGTCCAGGGGTCAGCCGGATTATAACCTGAAGCAGGATCGTCGATTGGCAATCCGTTGGCCATTGCATAATTTTTAACATAGTTATTTGCCGGTACAATTAGAGTACCTGCTTGCACATTAAGTCCAGTAGGAACAGTACCGAGCATCAATCCAAAATTCCATGCTCCAAAAGCTGGTGTTGGTAAGGGATCATGGATAACTTCAGTACCACCCGGAAGTATAGAGCAACCTGATGAATAAAGGTAAAAAACATCGGTTATGGATGACCAGGGCTGCAGCTTATATACCCCCGTTTTATTACAAATATCAATTACCTGAGCAAAAGCATTCGCAGCTTTTTTGCATAGTTCAGGATCAAAGGCATTGGTACCTGTGGATTCTTCGTTCATCATGGGACTTGCCGCGTATAACAGATCCTTGCCGAGATAGGCCAGTGCATAAATTTTATTTACACGCTGCCTGTTAGCTCCGATAGTGATTTTTCCGGTCTCCGTATCATCCCAATTTACAGGTAGCAATGGTGCTGCATCCTGGAAATCCTTAGCCGCTTTCAAAGCTGTTTCACGGTAGTTGAGTCGCGGATATTTCATTTCTTCAGTCGGGGACAATACCTTATCAAGATAAGGCATGCCGCCCCAGTACCGCATCAATTCAAAATAAAACCATCCCCTGAAAAACAGCGCCTGCCCTTTGATCAGGTCCTTTTGCTCCTGCGTAGCGTCTAAAAGTTTATCCAAATTTTCCAGAGCCTGATTTGCTCTTCTGATTCCATACCAGGCACAAGGCCAAATTCTTTTATTACGAGGTGCAATGGTCAGGTCAAAGGTTCCGGTAAACATATCACTCGTGTTCCAGTAATTTCCGTCCTCAAAAGGCAACTGGTAATTACTAATATATTCATCTGCTTTCCAACCATTAGTACTTGAATAGGATGCGCCATAGGAAACCTCCATCAAATACATCTCCTCCACAAATCCCTGGAACGCGTTCCAGTTGGAGAAAGCGTCGTTTTCATTAATCATGGCTTCCGGCGCATTATTAAGATACTTTTTGCAGGAAACCGTCGCAAGACTAACAACAATCATACTGATTATAAATGTTTTATTTATAAATTTTCTCATGATTCTAAAATTTTAAAAAGTTACATCTATTCCGAGATTGATACGTTTTACAGCTGGGTATACTGAACTCGTTCCACCCACGAATGATGCCTCCCTGTCGTCAGGCAGGTTGGTCCAGAGAAAAAGGTTGTTGCCATTGAGATAAACCCTTAAAGCCGATAAGTTCACTTTTTTAATCCATTTATCCCTAAAAGTATAAGCAAATTCAACCGTCTTAAGCCTCAAATACGAACCATCCTTGGCAGTATAATCCCCAATACTTCCTCCCTGACTTCTCCACCTTGGGAGAGCCGTGGAAGCATTCTGGTTATCTTTGGACCAGGCATCCAACAGGTTTATGAAAACAAGATCCGTATTTGCATAAAAATTGGAATACCCATAATTACGCGTAACATTATTGACACCGTAAAACATCAACATGACGCTGAATCCTTTGTAATCGGCGCCGAATGAAGTAGAATAGGTATTCTGTGGCACCTGGGAATAATTATAAGGAACTACATCATTGGCTGTAATAACGCCATCCCCGTTAAAATCTATTATGTTCCAGAAACCCGGAATTTTTTGATTGTCGCTGGCTTCCAGTGGAGCGCTCGCGTAGATGTCATTCCAGTTATTCATCATCCCGGCCCTGACTTGTGTCCGCTGCTGATCGACGGCATAACCTTCAGCTTTTAAATAAGAGGGAAGTAATGCGGGATCATCCTTAAACAATATTTTATTCTTCGTGTGGGACATGGCAAACGTTGCCCACGGATGTAACCCATTAGCCATCCTTTTATCAAACTTTAATTCGAGCTCGTATCCATGTGAATCCACTTCTCCCAGATTAGCGGCTGGAGCGGTGGCGCCAAAGTATGGAGCAATAGCTCTCTGATCTCCTGAAAGCAACATATCTGTCCTGTGCTCGGTAAAATAATCATAGGTAATAGAAACAAGATTATCGAACAATCCCGATTCAAGGCCAAAGTTGTATTTGCGAGCTTTTTCCCAGTGTATATCAGGATTGCCAATGACCGAATAGTCATAACCTTTATACGGGCTTCTCCCGGTGTTCACGTTAGCTGCATTCATAGGTACAGCGGTAGAAGCAGGTGTAATCTGATCGGCATATAACCATCTTGAACCGCTAACATTGTCATCACCCACCAGTCCTCCGCTAAGACGGAACTTTAACCTGTTCATCCAGCTAATCTTAAAGAATTTTTCATTCGAGACGACCCACCCAAGAGCTACGGAAGGAAAGAAAGCAAAACGATAATTGGGACCGAATTGTTCGGATCCGTTATAAGCCCCGTTCGTTTCAAATAAATATTTTGAATCATAATCGTAGGTGCCTCGGAAAACCCAGTCCTCACGGTAATGTTTGAACTCGCTTCCCCAGGCGTTTTCCTGCCGCTTGAACAAACCCAGTAAACCGACGCTATGCTTACCAAACTTCCTGGAATAATCTAACTGGAACTGGTATAATTTACTTCTCGAAAGGAGAGAACCATCCACGTTTTCAGGTCGAAGGACCCATGGCACAACTGAGAAATCATAATATGGCCTTGTGAGGCTGGAAACTGGCATATAACTTGTATAATCAGCGGGGTTTTGCCCGGGACCGGTAAAAAGGGTCGGGTCAATAACCACTGACTGGGTATTGGTCCCAGTTTCCGGGCGCACGAGTGTTGCATTGTCATAGAGCCCACCAGTAGATAAAAAATTATTGTTCATTGATATTAATGCCTTGGCGCTTAAGCCATTCGCAATAAAATCAAGCTTCTGTGTCAGGCTTAAATCAATGTTTATTTCTGTCTCGCGCTGCTGGAAAACACCAAGGTTATAAAGGTCGGACAAGGGATTGCCATTTGAATACAAAGGATTCCATCCAAAAGAACCATTAGCATTTTGGGGAGGAAATAAATCTGGAGCAGCGTAATATAGCCCACCATATATCCATGAAAAATCAGTAACTCCAGCGTAATTTTGGTTTTTACGTCCTTGAAATCCGGACAGACTCAAAGCCATATTTGTCGTCTTCGTCAGGCTGAAGTCGAAATTACTTCTAAAATTAAACCGGTTAAACGCGAAACTCGGTTCGTAGCCTCTGCCATTGGTATAATCTTTCCTGAACATATCATC
>Ga0209697_10007811_pt1 | contig 12355 bp, 14 predicted proteins | sample AliMusrvi5mmetaG_FD_184115 | JGI IMG/M metagenome (GOLD analysis project Ga0209697, IMG submission 184115) | Freshwater lake bacterial and archeal communities from Alinen Mustajarvi, Finland, to study Microbial Dark Matter (Phase II) - Alinen... | ecosystem: Environmental > Aquatic > Freshwater... | reverse complement strand
TGCGTCTGCTAACGAACACCCGGGATAGTGACCGAGCAGTACGTAGCCCTTGCTCTTGTTAAGTTCGAACAGATACACAAAGGCTTTTGCACCGGAGGGTAGGATTTGCAGGGCGAATCCCCGTCCTTCTCTTATGTAGTAACGAGCCTTCCTGGGCTTAGCCGCAGCTATGGCTTTTTCCGTGAATTGTTTACCCATTTTGCTTCCTTTTCGTGTTTCCGTTTTGTTTCCGTTTTGTGGGTGGCAACAGCAGAGAAATAGTGAAACAACTAGAAAGAAAAATATGATAAATAATAATAAAAGTCAAGTAGATACACGAAGGAGATGAAGCAGAATGAAACATTGGGAACACCGGAGAAACAATGAATTGTCAGCTTCCCAAGCTGAAGGTCGCGGGTCCGAATCCCGTTTCCCGCTCCAATAAAATCAAGGATTTAGCCTTAACTGGTTAAGTCCTTTTTTGTTGCTTCAGAGATTTTGTTTCCGTTTTTGTTTCCGTTTGAATTGAAAATTTAGAAATATACAGAGACGTTTTGAAAATTGAAGCGACAACCACGCGTTAATCGTTACTGGAAATTTCCTAGAAGCTTTTTAAATGGCAGCCATAGGCCATAACCGCAGGGGGATTCCAGACTGGCAGCGTTTTGCACGCCATGAAGTGGGAAATAACACTTTCTGGCGGTCAATATTTGAGCAAGGCTTTTAATCAGCGCCCTGTTCGGTGGCTCGGAACTGACTTAAATATCCAACCTTGCCAAGGTTGAAGTCGCGGGTCCGAATCCCGTTTACCGCTCCAAAAGAAATCAAAGGGTTAGCTCAAAAAGCTAACCCTTTTTTCATGCCTTTTTTCCTCGATTGTGCAGTAATTGTGCAGTAACCTCAAAATTGTGTCCCTAAAGCAAGCCTGATATAGCAATGGAAAATCAAATCGATTTTATCATTTGGACCGTTACGGAGCATTACTCTCTCTTTATCACAACACTACTTACCCAAAAGCTGAATGCTCCAGAATGTCAAAAATCCTGAGAACAGAACAAGAGTCGAAATCGGCTTTTCCTGTACCACATGTGCTTCCATCAGCAATTCTTCCGTAACCAGATAGAGAAGCGCAGCAGCACTGAACGCAAGTGACGCACCGATAACGGTATGTGATGCTCCTGCGAGAATCACGCTCCCGAGAATGGCGCAGATTAGCACGGTTACCCCGAGCCCGCCGGAGACAAGTATGATTTGTCGACTGCTTACCTTGTCAGAGGTGAGTGCCAATCCTAGAAATAACAACTCTACAGATAAGCCGATGGCAAGAATGGCCCCGGTTTCACCACCTGCCGCAAATCCAGCACCGATGATAAAACCATCTACGGCAACATCGATAAATGTGGCAAGCAGCAACCCGCGACCTATTGCAGCGTTTATGCCGCTGACAGTGTCCTGGTGCTCCAGTCGTTCCGTCCAGATCTTCAGTCCGAACATAAACAGACTACCTAACGCAAATGCTCCAATCAAAACTGGCCCGGCGGTATGTTCGCGACCGATTTCAGGCAAAAGTTCCACTGCCAGAGCAGCTAATACCACACCAGCAGCAAAGTGTTGGATCAATGACCGACTTTGATGATTTGGCTTCCAATATATTGCCAGGACACCACCACACAAAGAAACCACAGCCGGTATCATCATTAGGAGAAGATTGTGCTTTGTCACTCAATACCTCGATATAGTCAATTTGATCAGTATTACTTCAGACTGTGCAGTTGGTAGTGCACACTTCGTCCCTTGCCGAATCGTTCCAACACGCCCCATTCAAATAACTGATCCAGTTCCCTGAAAGCAGTTCCCTTGCTGGTATGGGTCATGGAAGCATACTTTTTGGTCGTCAATCCACCTTCAAAACCACCCGGCCCATCTTCAAGCAGCCTATTGATCACTTTTTTCTGCCGATCGCTCAGCTGAAGATGTTCATGTAGCCGCCAGAACTCGGATCGGGTAAAGACACCATCAAGGATGTCCTCAGACCGTCGAATTGCTCTCGTAAAGCACCCCAGGAACCATAACAGCCAGGCAGTAATATCGCTGGCACCCTTTTGGCACTTCTCCAGTATGTCATAGTACTCTTCACGGTCTGCCATGATCTGAGCAGAGAGGCTGTAGGTTCGTATACTCTGTTTGTCGTCCTGTGCTAAAGCCATATCGGTTAGTGCACGGGCAATACGACCATTGCCATCATCAAAAGGGTGGATAGTTATGAACCAAAAATGAGTTACTGCTGCCCGAATGATTCCTTCCAGATCATTATGCTGAATCTGCCACCAGTTAAGAAATGATTCCATTTCTGTAGTAAGCCTGCTGCTTGGCGGAGCTTCATAATGTACCTTTTCTCTGCCAATAGGTCCTGAAACAACTCTCATGGGTTCATCACCAGTTCGCCATTGACCAACCTGAATTTTGTGCAAACCGGAATAACCGGTTGGAAATAATGCAGCCTGCCATCCCCACAGACGTTCTGCTGTTAAATGTGCTGAACAGTTCAAAGTTGCATCCATCAATATGGATACTAGATCGTCAATCCGGCGATCAACTGGCAAGCCTGCTGTCGGAATACCGAGTCTTCGTGCTACAGATGACCGGACAGATCTGGCATCAAGCAGCTCACCCTCGATGGCTGATGTCTTGATTATCTCTTCTATCAGAATTTCAGCCTGTGCCTGCTGCCCCATGGTTAGGCAGTCCCGGAAAGCCGATCTGCCGGTTTTTTCTGTTACGGAATAAAATGATCCCATGTATTAAAATTTCAGTTATTCTGGTGATGATGTTGTAAACTGATTCGCGCGCATAATATTAATTGCAATTTTGCATTATTTGTGCAAAATTCGCAATTATTTTTATATCGAGGTGTGAAATGCTTGTTGAATTTAGGGTCAAGAACTTTCGTTCCATCCGTTCAGAGCAGTGTCTGAGTTTAGTTGCCGGCAAAGACACCGAGCATAAAGAAACCCATCTAATAAATAGTGGTATTAAGTCTCTTCCAACAGTGCTGAAATCAGCTGTCATTTACGGTCCTAATGCCAGCGGTAAGTCCAATTTGGTTAACGCATTGGCCTTTATGCAGTCAATTGTAGCTACGTCTGCAACTCAAATGAGGGAAGGCCAGACATATAATCATCAGCCATTCAAATTGGATGCTGAATCAACAACTCAGCCAAGTGAATTTGAAATCACTTTCATCGAGGAAGGTGTTAGATATCAGTACGGATTCAGTATGCTACCAGAGCGGATTGTATCAGAATGGCTTTTAACTTATAAAACCAGCCAGCCTCAGATGTGGTTCAATCGTACATACAACTCAGAATCAAAAAAGGATGACTACAAATTTGGATCACATTTAACTGGGCAGCGGAAACTATGGCAGGATTCAACACGTTCTAATGCCTTATTCCTTTCCAAGGCTGTTGATCTTAATAGCGATCAGCTTCGTCCGATCTTTCTTTGGATTGTCCAGAAAATTAAAATAATCGGGACAGGTCATCAACCTATTCACGATTTTACGATCAGTTATGCTCAGAAGGATAATGGACGAGTAGAATTAATGAAATTCTTGAATGCAGCGGACCTGAGCATTGATGACTTTTCTCTTGAGAATAAAAAAATGAAACAGCTGGGTTTTAAATTGGAAGATGGTCAGCCCCCTGTTTACATGGACAATGAATATGAGGCACCTATGCCCATGTTCCTTCATAAGTCAGAGAAAGGATCCGCAACTTTTGAACTCCATGACGAATCAACTGGAACTCAAAGGCTGTTTGCATTTGCAGGACCAATACTTGAAGTGCTTAAGTCAGGTTCTATCATTGTGGTTGATGAGTTAGATGGTAGCCTCCATGCTCTCATGGTTAGATTTTTAGTAGATATATTTCACAAATCAAATAAAAACGGCGCACAACTGATCTTTACTACCCATGATACTTCACTGCTGGACACAAAAATATTCCGAAGAGATCAGGTGTGGTTTGTCGAGAAAGATCGTTCCCAGGCAACAAAAATATATCCATTGACCGATTTCAGTCCACGTAAGAAAGAAGCTTTGGAACAAGGTTATCTGATGGGGCGTTATGATGCGTTGCCTTTTTTCTCTGACTTGAATTTAGGAGAATAAAATGCGCGATAGGCATCCAAAAGAACGTCAAGCGGCGAAACTGGCACGTAAGAAAGCAAGCAGAAATAGTCATGATCGGATATTGATTATTTGTGAAGGCAAGAAAACTGAACCACAGTACTTTAATGAAATCCGTCAGTTTTATCGGCTTAATACAGCTTATGTCAGCATCCTACAAAGTGAATATGGTACGTCGCCTCAGCAGGTAGTTGATTATGCCAGAGATAAGTGCTTAGAGACCCGTCAGTGGGAGCAGGTATTTTGCGTCTTTGACCGTGACGAGCACCCGAGCTTCAACAATGCACTACAAAGTGCCAATACCTTGGATAAGAAGCATAAAAACGAATATAAACAGCCAATTCTATTTAAGGCAATTCCTTCAATCCCATGCTTTGAGTTATGGTTGCTATTACATTTTGAATGTGTAACGAGGGAAATGCAACGTGACGAAGTATGCCGACGTCTGGACAGACCTGGATTGTTACCTGGCTATTCAAAGGGCAGCACAGGTCAATTCAAGCGAACTATGAAACAATTGAGTGAAGCCTATGAAAATGCCGCAAGAGCGAAAGAAGAGCGTCAGCGCACAGGGCGCGAAAATCCATTTACTGCTGTCGATGAATTGGTTATACTACTTACGTCGTTAAAGTCGGAATAGCCGCTATCTAGGGCGTTGAGAGTGTGCAGTAATTGTGCAGTGGATTTTCAGTATGAGGTAGGAATTGACGGTAAATGAATCAGGGAGTGGAATTGGTTTTACGAATAAAAAGAGTAGGATAGCAAATTAAGGGTTTCGGTTTACCGGTTTTGACAACTTTGCCAAGGTTGAAGTCGCGGGTTCGAATCCCGTTTCCCGCTCCAAAAAATATGAACCATTTCAATGGTTTTAGGGCAAAAAGCCCCGGCTTTCGCAGGTTCTTTCGCATGCGGCCGGGGCTTTCCCTTTTTCTACCCCCTGCCTTTCAGAAAATCCCTGCCGAAATAACGGAGGATTGCCATCCGGTCTTTTTCAAGACCTTCCACATATTTCCCGTAGACTTCGTAAACCATTTGCTTCGATGCATGCCCCATCAGGCTGACCAGACGGTTTTGGTCGATCCTGATGCAAAGTGCCCAAGCAGCAAACGTGTGGCGGGTTGTGTACGGCTTGCGGTATTTTATTCCAGACGCTTTCATTGCCTTGACCCATACCCTGCGTTGGAACAGTTCCGCGGTGAAAGTGTCGCCATCTTTCATGGTAAACAGATACTCGCTGGTAGCTTTACTCTGCATGTGTTCAAGAATTTCAGCGATTGCCTGGGTTATGGGGATGCGCCGTTCGCGGTAGCCGTTTTTCAGCTCATCTTTCTCCACATCCCGAACAATTGATTCTTCGATGTAAAGATAGCCATCCCGGATATGCTGATGTTTAATAGCGGCAATCTCTGAAGCAATAATACCAGTCAGTACCATTAGCTTGGCGACCGGATGATAGAACTCGTCCATGGCGGCCAATAATGTTTCCCACTCGTTGAACCGGAAGACATCAACTTTCTTTTTGCCTTTTTTTGGCAGACTCTTTTTGATTCCTTTTAGCGGGTCAAAAATCATCCAGCGATGTTCGATAACGGCATCATCCCAGACCGTCTTGAAAATTTGCAGGGTATTAACCATTGTTGATCGTGCCAGTTTCTTTCCAATATTCGGCCCGTCACGGTGTACCAACGTTGCAACAAACTCCTGCATGGTCACACCGGTAATATGAAAGAAGCTCATGTCCTTGAAGTAGGAGAGCAACCGGAACTCAATTACCGACTTGAAGTCCTGCTGTTTTTGTTGCGGATAATTTGACCATACCCGCGTATACCACTTTCTAACATAATCACCGAACGTCACCGCTTTTGGAGTCGGCGCATATTCGCCTTTCTCAATGCGGGTGTGGAACTCTTTTTCCACTTCGCTGGCACCTGGGAACAATTTGGCAAACTCCAGAGTGCCTTCGTTTTTCATTTTCAGGATCTGTTCAAGCATGGCCTCCGCTTTGCGCCGGTTGGCACTGTCATCGTTCAGGCCGGTAGATTTTTCAATCCTGATGCCATGGTAAAAGAAGTCAAAATACAATTTCTTTGTTCCCCGCTTGTTTGCGATACGCCCTTCGTTTCGCTTGTTGTCAAAGACCGATATATCAACTGCTGCATTACCTGCCATTTGATACCCCTTTCGTAAAACTTCACTCCGGGGCATCCGTCCAGAGAGAACTATACCTCGAGTCCTGATAACTAGCAATGAACTTGCAGATAATCAGGGTCAAGAGCGCAACAATTCCGGCCACCCTTACCATTTCTTACGAGGGTAGGGCGATGTGCCTCGGTGGCCGACTGCCTTAACAGATTTTCAAACAATTCTTTACTCCAGACAATTCTCACAATGCGACCAATTCTCAGTACATGACGCCCGGTTTCCAAGCGTCCCGTAGCCAGCCAGTTATAGGCTGTGCTGCGACTGATTCGCATCAGCTTGGCGAATTCTTCGATGGATAGTAATGTCATATCTGACGTAGTGTTCACATAGGCACCTGATAGCAAAATTCTGCTTCTTATATATAAGATCAGGTAGGTGTCCGGTTTTTGTGTCCAAGTACAAGAAGTGACATCAAAGAGGGCTATGAAGGGGGTTTTTGATGAATACCTTCAGACAGCGCAAAATAATTTGTACTTGCACTGCACGCAGATACCGTATATACTGTATGCATGCGAAATATTAATAAAAAAGAGATTAACGTCCTTCTCACTCCCCGACAGCATAGTATTATCGCTAAGCTGAAGGAGACGGGGATCAATATGTCCAGCCTGTCCAGGCTGGCAATTCGTAAGTTTGGTGAATTCAGTCTTCAGCAGGATGATGGGGACGGCGCAAAGTCAAAGCGTGTTGTGCTTTATCTCGAAGGTGAGGATGTCGACAAGCTCGAAGTAATAGCTGCACGTGAAGGCATCACTAAATCGGAAACATTACGCAGACTCCTCGCTATATATCTTTCGGTTAACGAACAAGCCTTGAACCAACTATTCTAAACACCAATTTTTATCCCGGTGTATTTTTTTCTTGACTTTATACAGCATATACTGTATATTATTTTTATCAATTGAAACAAAACAACACCGCATTCAGAAGGAGATTCACAATGAAAAAATTGTATGTAATAGCCGCTATCACCATTACCGCAAGTGCCGTCTACATAACAAATTCGGAACTTCTTGAACACGCCAGTCATTACCTCCATTGGCTGACGATCATCGTTAGTGGCCATCACATTGTCGACGAATTCGCCAACGCAATACACCATAAGAACGCTGATGCGGTGATCTGATGCTCGCCGGAAATAGCCGCTTCCGAGAGATTTACTGAAAAGAACGATCAGTGGAAGACCTATTCAATGCCTTCAAAAGATGTGCTTCGATGCGTTTTGCTACGAGAGAATTATTCTCAATGCTCTCGCCCAATATCGAACTTTGCACCTTTATCGTATCGAATATTAATGACATCATGTGCTGTACCATGCTGATGAGAACCTTATTAGATTTCAACTGTGTTTCAACGAGATCATTGTCAATAGACGGCGCATTAATTGAGTTCGTTGCAACTGAAAACCAGTCGGCATTAAGCTGTGAAATCAAAGTGCTTTTATCGTTACTTAACGAAGCTACTTTTTCCTTCTCAGATGCAAGATTGGCCTCAGCAACGGCAAGGCACTTTTCAACGTTAATCCTGGCGGCTATTGCCTCGTTTTTTTCCTGAATAATCCTGTCAATGGCAGCGTTCTGATTTTCCAGAAGTATTGTTTTTGTTTTCAACTCATAGCGAAGTTCGGCAACATCGGTAAATGCCGTATTCGCCCTGCGTTGTTCCAACAAGACATGCCCTGTCAGAGCCTCAAATTGTTGATCATGATTTTGTGATTGTCTGCGCAGTAGTTCGTTTTGTGCCGAAAGATCACATATATTCTGCAAGTATTCTGATTTCTCTGCTTCAAGCTCAGCACACCTGTCAGACAGAGCATCGGCATCCGCTTTTTCAACGGCAAGTTGCAGCGAAAGTTCCGATTTTGCCTCTGACACATGCATATTGACAAATTCGAAGAAGGGAGTGCTTATTGCTGGCGGCAGTTCTGCAATCACCTCTTTCTGTTTTTGATGAGAAGCTCTCCAACGCTGTAGATGCCGGTGAATAGTTGAATCGCTGCCTCCTCCCAGCTTTTCGCGCACATTGTGATTGGTAGGTATAATGCCACCAGCACTGAGGCCGTCGGCCACTGATGCCACTTCTTCGTATAACACTCCAGCTTTTGGCATGGTATGCTCCTTTGCGTAACGTAACGTAATGGACTGATTACGTTACGATGCTTTACTTGCACTGTAATATTTGCTTAACAATCTATTCTGACGGTTCAACATCTACCGCAGCATACGGAACCCCGCTCTTGGCATAGCTCGCTCCTTTGGGTAACGTAATGTAATGTAATGTAATGGGTGAAATACATTACGTTACTGGCCACTGCATATATGGTCGACATGTCTTTCAGGCACAAAAAAAGCCCCGCAAGACGCAGATATGGCGTCAGACGAGGCTTCGATAGACAATGGCAACATCCGACTGTGTCGGAAACAGTTGCTGTAGGTTTGATAATATATCCGGACATGTTTATTTTATCCCCAGATAATGCGTAGTAATCTCAATTCTGTTATGTCCGAGCTCATGAGAGACAACGCCGAGAGATTTCTCATAACCAGCACCTTGGGCCTGAAGTTCCGCAAACCTCTCTTTTGCAAAATTCCAGCGTAACCCATGACTGCCGTTGTAATCTTGACCAGTTAACTTGGCAGCGTTTTTTAGACTCAAACGATAGCCATCGGTGTTAACGGTAAGATGTCCATATTTGCTGATGTGTTCAACAATTTGCTGATAGGTGTTCGGAGAGACGAGGGCAGTACCCGGTTTCCCTCCTTTGCCTAAGTAATCAATTAAGCCGATAATCCTGCCAGTGTGAATATCTTTTGCCAGACCTCTCAGCTGTTCAGCAGAAATAGAACTGGCACCGGCAATCCTTAGCCCGCTTTCGTGCTGAATTTTTGCAACTAATTGGTGTTTTTGATTAGCTACTGCGCTAATCAGCTTGGTCGGGTTATCATAATTCCGAGTGCCAATAAAGCGAGGTAGTTCTGACCGAGCTTCAGATCGAAGAGCTTTAATTGCACTCCTGAAGTTATATGTGTTACCACGATTAAACGTGGCGCTGTACGCAGTCAGGGCATTTTCAAGTTTACCCAAGGCAGCGGCATATCCACCCCAGTGCGAGTATGAAACACCTTTTTCAATTTTATACGACATGAACTGACTCACATGTTCTGCTGATAGCCGCTCAATATCTTTGACATTGAATTCTGATTTACAGAACCGCCCGAACTCCTGCCATTTTTCCAAATAGCCATCTCTGGAACTTATGGAATGGATGCCTGTCTTTTCGGCAATTGCCGTTGACGTGCCGCTGCGGCCAACTGCGGCCAGTGCAATACGGGCACTGGCCTTTGCCTTGAATTTGCTTTGACCAATGCAGTTTATTCCTGAACTATTGAATAAATGTAAGGTCTGACCACGAGTGCTTCCTCTCATAAATGACTCCTCCGTTCAAAAAAAGCTCCTACTTATAAGATCAGGTAGCTGTCCGGTTTTTGAAGAAGAAGTGTTTTGCGGCATTTATTGACCCCCCGCTGGGACAGACAGTTAAGAAAAAGCTTTTTTTATTGTGCTTGCTTGTGCACCTGCTGCAAGAAATACGGTTCAGTTTTTCCCTGTCAACGGTCGGACTGAAAACCGATAGAGCGCCTAAACGCTATTTAGCTACAATAGTCAGAGTCCATTGCTCTTTACCAAAGCGGCTGATTCTGGTAGGCCACCCTATGTGCATATGAATACGGAAATGCACAGGGGGCAGTGATGGCAAACAGTGTTTATTGTTTGACCGACGGTATGTGAAACAGAGGGGTATTGCCCTCTGGAATATTTAATAAAGTTTGGGGCTGCGCCTTAAGCCGATATCGGCGGGAATGGATAAAACAAATTTGCTTCATCCGCAAAATTTGTGGGTGACTACCGGTTCGGGTAGCTTCCCAAGCGTATGATATAGGGCCAGTTTTATCACCTCATAGCTTTTGAAACCGTAGGCTTTTTTCGTAGTCACTTTGGCTTTGTTGTTCAAGCCTTCCACGGCACCCAGGGCTATCAGCTCTTTTGCTCGAAACCAGTTTAGAATCAGACCTCGGTGCGCACGCAGCATTTTGGCAATTTTTTTCATCGGATCGATCCGTGAACGCATAGTCCGCCTGCACCATTGATCGATAAATTTGGCTGCCCAGCCAGCTCTTTTATAATTCCAGAACTGCTGGAAATCCTCTTTGAGGAGGTAGGCCCGAACTGTCTTCAGGTTAATGGCAACCAGCTCTTTTAATTTGATAGCTTGTTTCTCGGTACAGTTTTCTGGTCGCTTGAGCAGACACCATCGACTGCCAGTGAGTGTTGCTTGCTTTCCCTTGGTTTTGAGTGCCTTGAATTCAGTTGCCCGAACTTTGTCAATGGCCTTGTTCATATGGCTCATGATGTGGAAACGATCCAAGATATTGATGGCTTGGCTTGCTTTCTCGGCCACCACCTGCAAGTAGGGCTTCCACATGTCCGTGCAGATGAAGCGCAACAACGACGAACGATCAGGGGCAAACTCATCGAAGAAGCTCACCAAGGTTTTCTTCGTGCGATCTTTACCAATCCAGAGGAGCCGCTTGCAGCCGTTGTCTATCTGGTAAACCAGCGTCAGAAACTTAGAGCCTTTCTTTCTCCAACAGATTTCGTCGATGCCGATTGCAGTTATATTGTCCAGATTCCGGTTGGCCAGGCCCCAGGCAACAGCCATCTTTACGGAGCGAAAGACATTGTCCCATTTGGTCTGGAACGCATCGGCAACCTCTTTCCAGGAAAGGCGCTTTGCCCATCTGGCAAGAAACCAGGCGTAGGTAGTGGTCAGATGATTCTTGCCTTCAGCCCAGGGGACTCGCTCCACCTTAACGCCGCAACGAGGGCAATCGACGCGACGCATGGCATACAAGAAGAATACAGCGATGCCCCATAATGGAACAAACTCGAAGCGCCGAACCGGCAGAGTATCGTAGCCGGGACCAGATGCGCCGCAACCTGAACAAACAGGACGACATCCTTTCCGAGGCCGGATTTCGATTTCAAGGAGCAAGCGCGTTGCCTTTTCAACCAGACGGACAGCGCCATACACAAAACCATGATGCAATTGAATCCGATTCAGGATAGACTTGAGCAGCATCCCGTTCTCCTTGGCTGTCTTGGATTTCTTGGCGGAAAACCATAATGACAGACTCGAAGACGGGATGCTCTATTTTCAACAACAGGGTAGCTGATCAGACCTCCAAGACCTGACATTTACCCACAGATTCTGCGGAAGAACCGTATTTACGTGCTCGACTTGCCCAACCCTCTCCGCGCCAGCCATGGTAGAAAATTGTCTGATGACGCCAGTCACAGTCGCGGTTCAACCAAGCTCCGATTGAGAATCCCACTCCGAAAGTTATGAATCCATATGCTGGTGCCGGGTCAGTGTATACTATTAGCGGGTCATACTGAGGAACATAAATCACTTGTGGAGCAGCCGGGACTATCTGTATTAACCCGTTAGTAACAATTACTCCCTGTTGAGGAGTAGAAACCAGATTCCCCTCTTGTAATGCTTTGGTTCGTAGGCGCTGGATCGCGTCCATTACGTCACCCGGCTGATTAAAGTAGGCCTGCCCGAGAGATATGGTCCAGTCATACTTATTATCCAGCATATTAAGTACCTCAGGGTAATGTGCCACCGACCGAACGCTCACATCCCATGGCTGATCGTCAATCAATGCCGATTTTCCGTACCGTTTCTGGTAACGTACTGCTTCGTCAATTTGATCAATATAAGTTGAGGCGGGTAGTTCTACTTTGTCACATTTGAAATTAGCATAAACAATTGATTTTACTTTGATAATATGGTATAAGCGGTTATCTTTTACAACATTTTTTGTAACTATTCAGCACCTTGTTCTTTCACATTCATAAAATCCGGGAATTTTCCCTCAAAGAGCAGGCGCAAGCCCTCGGACGCAGTGACGCCTTGTTTCA
>Ga0209697_10007810_pt1 | contig 12355 bp, 10 predicted proteins | sample AliMusrvi5mmetaG_FD_184115 | JGI IMG/M metagenome (GOLD analysis project Ga0209697, IMG submission 184115) | Freshwater lake bacterial and archeal communities from Alinen Mustajarvi, Finland, to study Microbial Dark Matter (Phase II) - Alinen... | ecosystem: Environmental > Aquatic > Freshwater... | reverse complement strand
TGAGCTTGCGCGTCACGGTCGTCGGATCGGGCAGCTGGGGCAGCGCCTTCTCGCGTCTGCTGGTGCGCGGCGGTCACGACGTACAGGTCCTCACGCTGACGCGGGGCGAGGCCGCCCAGCTCAACGCCACGCACGAGAACCCGCACTTCCTGCCCGGTCTCGTGCTCCCGTCCGAGGTGCGCTTCGTGGCCCTCGAGGACGCCGGGCTCGAGGGCTCGGGCCTGATCGTCTATGCGGTGCCCACGCAGGCGGTGCGCAAGGTGGCCGGGTGGGTGGCGCCGCGCCGCGACTCCGGGTCGCTGCAGCTGTCGCTGGCCAAGGGCTACGAGCTCGGCACGCTCAAGCGCCCGACGGAAGTCGTGGAGGAGGAGACCGGCGCCGCCGCGGCAGCGCTCTCGGGACCGAACCACGCGGAAGAGGTGAGCCGCGACATGCCGTCGGCGACGGTCGTCGCGGCGGAGGACGAGGCGATGGCGCTCGCGCTCCAGGAGGCGATCACCAGCGACACGTTTCGCGTGTACACCAACGACGACGTCGTCGGCGTCGAGTTCTGTGGCGCGGTCAAGAACCCCATCGCCGTGGCCGTCGGCATGTCGGACGGCCTCGGCTTCGGCGACAACTCGCGCGCCAGCTTGATCACGCGCAGCATCGCCGAGATGACGCGCCTGGGCATGATCCAGGGCGCGCACGTCGCGACCTTCACGGGGCTGGCCGGCATCGGCGACCTGATCGCCACCTGCACGTCGCGACACAGCCGCAACAGGCTGGCCGGCGAACTGCTCGCTAGAGGGGCCTCGCCGGCCGAAGTGGAGAAGGAGGTGGGCCAGGTCGTGGAGGGCATCCCGACCGCCTACGCCCTTCACGACCTGTCCGGCCGCCTCGGCATCGACATGCCGGTCACCGAGAACGTGTACCAGGTGCTCGAGGGCCGGCGCACGCCGCAGGAGTCGGTCGCCGACCTGATGGGCCGTCGCCCGCGCAAAGAACGGCACGACGACTGAGGCTCGGCGCAGGCTCTCCCCGGCACGCGCCGCCGAGGGCGGCGCGTTGAAGGGCGTCCTCGGCGTCTGGTAGACTCCCCGGGTCCGTGCGCCCATGCGGAGCACGCGTTCCGCCGCTCCGCATCCCCGCGCACGCCAGCCAGACGCACGCATCAATACGCGCCCGCGGCCTCGCCGGCAGGGCGCGCATCTCCTAGGAGGCACAGTGGGCAAGAGGAACTACCTGTTCACGTCGGAGTCGGTCACCGAGGGCCACCCGGACAAGATCGCCGACCAGATCTCGGACGCCGTCCTCGACGCCATCTTCACCAACGACCCCTACGGCCGCGTCGCCTGCGAGACGCTCATCACGACCGGGATGATCGTCGTCTCCGGCGAGATCACCACCGACACCTACGTGGAGATCCCCAAGATCGCACGCGAGACCGTGCGCAGCATCGGCTACGACAACGCCGCCTACGGCTTCGACTGCGACACCTGCGGCGTCATCACGTCCATCGACCCGCAGTCCCCGGACATCAGCCAGGGCGTCAACACGTCGCGCGAAGTGCGCACCGACGTCAACGACGACGACGTCCTCGACACGCAGGGCGCCGGCGACCAGGGCATGATGTTCGGGTACGCCTGCACGGAGACTCCGGAGCTCATGCCGTTGCCGATCTCGCTGGCGCACAAGCTCGCGCGGCGGCTGGCCGACGTGCGCAAGGCGGAGATCCTCCCGTACCTGCGTCCCGACGGCAAGTCACAGGTGACCGTGCGCTACGAGGACGGCAAGCCGGTCGAGATCGTCAAGGTCGTGCTCGCCACCCAGCATGCCGAGAGCGCCGACCTGCAGAGCATCATCTATCCGGACCTGCTCGAGCACGTCGTCGAGCCGATCCTCCCGAAGAGCATGTACGACGCCAGCAAGCTCGAGGACATCACGGTCATCAACGCGACCGGCAAGTTCGTCATCGGCGGCCCCATGGGCGACTGTGGCCTCACGGGCCGCAAGATCGTCGTCGACACGTATGGCGGCGCCGCTCCGCACGGCGGCGGCGCCTTCTCGGGCAAGGACCCGAGCAAGGTCGACCGCTCCGGCGCCTACGCGGCCCGCTACGTCGCCAAGAACGTCGTCGCCGCCGGCCTGGCCGAGCGCTGCGAGCTCCAGGTCGCCTACGCTATCGGCGTGGCGCATCCCGTCTCGGTGATGGTCGACTGCGAGGGCACCGAGAAGGTCGACATCGACCTCATCGAGAGGCTCGTGTCCGAGCACTTCGACCTCCGCCCGGCGGCGATCGTGCGCGATCTCGACCTGCGACGCCCGATCTACCAGAAGACGGCCGCCTACGGCCACTTCGGCCGCAACGACCACGATTTCACGTGGGAGCGCACGGACAAAGCCGCAGCGCTTCGCGCCGCCGCCGGCCTCAAAGGCTGAGCCGCGGCGCCGGGAAGACGGCGGTGTAGCGTGAGCTACGCCGCCGTCTTCCCGCTCGTGCGTACGCGCGCCTTCAGCGGCGCGTTCGACTACCTCGTCCCGGCGGAGCTCGAGGGCAGGCTCGCGCCGGGCGCGCTCGTCGCCGTCTCTCTCGGGCCGCAGACCGTGATCGGAGTCGTCCTCGAGCTCCGCGCCGAGACGGCCCACGAGGGCCGTGTGCTGCCGGTGCGCGACCTGCTGGACGTGCCGGCTATCCCGGCCGACCTCCTGAAGCTGGCGCGGCGGATCGAGGACTACTACCTCACTTCCTTCGCGGCCGCGCTGACCCTCGTGTGCCCTCCTACGGGTGCGCTCAAGGTCGTGCGCCAGTACGAGCTCACCCGGGCAGGTGAGGCCGCGCGCGAAGCCGGCGAGTCCGACCTCGACGAGGTCGCCGGCCTCAAGCTCCCCGCAGGTCCGCTGGAGCGTCTGGCCGCGCGCTACAGACGCAAGGGGTGGATACGCATCGCCTATCGCGTCCACGTGGCCGGCGCGGCTCCGGCGAGCCGGCGGCTGCGGCGCGGCGAGGTGACGCCGCAGCGGCTCGGCGCGCGCCAGCGCGCCGCGCTCGCCGTCGTCGAGGCGGAAGGTCCCATCGGCGAGCGCGAGCTGCGTGCCGCCTGCGGGATCGGGCTCCCGGGCCTGACGAAGTTGCTCGAGACGGGTGCGCTGATCGCGGAGGAGGCGGGGGAGGGTGCCGGCGGCTCGTCTCCGGCGCTCCGTGCCGCGCCGCGCCCCTCCGGCGCGGAGGATTCCACAGGCGCTCCGGTGCCGACGTCAGCGCCGGCCGGCACGGCCGCCATGGCGCAGGCCGCCCGGCTGCAGGCTTGCGCCACGCTCGCGGACGTGCCAGATCTCCTGCCCGAGCAGCGCCGCGCCCTGCACGCCGTCCTCTGCGAGGCGCGCGGCGGCGACGAGATCCTCGTCCACGGCGTCACGGGCAGCGGCAAGACGGAGGTGTACCTGCAGGCCGCCCAGTCGGCATTGGAGCACGGCCGCTCGGTGTTGATCCTCGTGCCCGAGATCGGGCTCACCGGTCAGACGGTGGCGCGCGTCCGCGAGCGCTTCGGCGGCCAGGACGTCGCCGTGCTCCACTCCGGGCTGACGGCGCGCGAGCGGCTGCTCGCCTACCGCGCCGTGGCGAGTGGGCAGACGCGGATCGTCGTGGGCGCGCGCTCCGCGGTGTTCGCCCCGTTGCGCGATATCGGGCTCATCGTGGTGGACGAGGAGCACGACACCTCGTTCAAGCAGGAGAGTGAGCCCGCCTACGACGCACGCACCGTCGCGCGCTGGCGCGCCGAGGCGAGCGGCGCCGTCGTGGTGCTCGGCTCGGCGACCCCGTGCGTCGAGAGCTTCGCGCGCGTGCCCCTGCACGCCGACCTGCGGCTGCGCGTCGACGGCTCGCAGCCGCCGGCTCTCGAGATCGTGGACATGCGCGACCACCATGGCGTCTTCTCGACGGAACTCGCCGAGGCCCTGGTGGCGACTGTGGACGCCGGCGACAAGGCGATCCTCTTCCTCAACCGGCGCGGGTTCGCCTCGTTCCTCGTCTGCGACCACTGCGGCTTCACCTGGATGTGCCCGCACTGCGACGTCACGCTCACGCTGTTCGGCGGGCGTGGCTTGCGCTGCCGCACCTGCGGGCACGCGCAGGCTGCGCCGGGAGCGTGCCCTTCCTGCGGCAGCGCCGACCTCGTGCGCCACGGCTTCGGCACCGAGCGCGTGGAGCGCGAGGTGCGCGGGCTTCTCCCGGGCGTCGACCTCCTGCGTCTCGACTCGGACGTGGCCTCCTCCTACGGACGCCTGCGCACCGTCCTCGAGCGCTTCGCCGCGCCTGGCGCGCGCGTGCTCGTCGGCACGCAGATGATCGCCAAGGGCCACCACTTCCCGGACGTGACGCTCGTGGGCGTGGTGAACGCGGACCTGACGCTCCACTTCCCCGACTTCCGCGCCGAGGAGCGCACCTTCGCCATGTTGCTCCAGGTCGGCGGGCGCAGCGGCCGCGGCGAGCGGCCGGGCCGCGTGATCGTGCAGACGCTGAGCCCGGAGGCCCGGCCCATCGCCTATGCGGCCAACGGGGAGGAGGAGCGGTTCTACGCGGAGGAGGTCGAGCGTCGCCGGGAGCTGGGGTACCCGCCTTCCAGCACGCTCATCGGTCTGGAACTCTCCGGGAGTTCGGAGGAGAAGGTACTTGTCGCCGGACGGTTCACCGCCGAACGGCTCGTCGCACATCTGCGCAACGGCGAGCAGGTCCTCGGGCCGGGTCCGCTGTGGCGCGAGCGCGGGCGGTCCGCGTGCCGGGTCGTGGTCAAGACCACGGAGACGGGGAAGACTCTCGATACGCTGAGGCGCTGGCTCGGCGTCAACCGCGACCGGTTCGCCAAACGCGGCGTGCGGCTCGTGCCGGACGTCGACCCTCAGTGGCTCTGAGGTTCTGCGGTACCATAGGGACATGGCTCAGACGCAACAGACAGATACGGAACGGCGAGAGGCAGGCCGCAGGGAGCGCGAGGCGCGCCGGGAGATCCGCGTGATCGGCGATCCCGTACTGCGCGAACATGCCCAGGAGGTCACGACCTTCGACCGTGGCCTGCGCAAGCTCGCCAAGCGGATGATCCGCGTCATGCACGACGCCCCCGGCGTCGGTCTCGCGGCGCCGCAGATCGGGGTGCTCCAGCGGCTGCTGGTGTACGACGTCGACGACGATCCCCAGGCTCTCGTGAACCCGGTGCTCGACGAGTTCTCGGAGGAGAGCGAGGAGTCCGATGAGGGCTGCCTGAGCGTCCCCGGAGTCACCATGCCGGTGGAGCGGCCGGTGAGCCTGCGGGTGCGCGGCTTCGACGCCTCCGGCGAGCCGGTGGACTTCCGCGCCGAGGGCCTCAAGGCGCGCGTGATCCAGCACGAGTACGACCACCTCGAGGGCGTGCTCATCGTCGACCGCACCACGCGCAGCGCCCGCGCGGCCGCCCTGCGTGAGTTGCGCGACCGCGAGGACGCGGGTTACCGCGGCGCCGTCGGCGGAGGTCTCTGACCGCATGCGGTTCGCCTTCGCGGGGACCGCGCCGTTCGCAGCACTCGTCTTCACCGGACTCGCCGAGGCCGGTGATCTTCCCTGCGCGCTCGTCACCAATCCCGACCGCCCCAAGGGGCGGCACGGCACGCCGGTCCCGCCGGCGATCAAGGAGCTGGCTCTGGCGCGCGGCGTCCCGGTGCTTCAGCCGCCGCGTCTCAGGGAGACCGCCGACGCGGCGGCTCTGCTCGAGCGGGCGCCGCGGATCCTCGTGGTCTGCGCCTACGGGAGCATCGTCGGGCCGGCCTTGCTGGACGTCCTGCCGGCCATCGTCGTCCACCCGTCGCCCGTGCCGCGCTGGCGTGGGGCGGCGCCGGTGGAGAGGGCACTCATGGCCGGCGAGACGGAGCTGGGCGTCGCCATCCTGCGCATGACGGCCGGCGTCGACGAGGGGCCGGTCGGCTTCGAGCAGGCGGTGCACGTGCCGCGCAGCGCCGACGCCGGCGCGGCCTACGAGGCTCTCGCGCCCGTCGCCGTCGACGGCGTGCGGCGCGTGCTGGCCGCCGTCGCCGCCGGTACGGTGGAGTGGCGGCCGCAGCAGGGCCCCGCGTCCCATGCCGCCAAGATCGGCGTGGACGACAAGGCGATCGACTGGTCGCGCCCGGCGCAGGAGATCGTCGACCAGGTACGCGCCCTCTCGCCGCACATCGGCGCGCAGACGGAGTTGCTCGGCAAGCGCACGCGCATCTGGCGCGCGGCTGCCGGAGCGGGGCCGCTTCCGGTGGCGGCAGAGGGGCGCCTCGCGCTCCCGGCCGGCGCCGGCTGGGTCGAGGTGCTCGAGCTGCAGCAGGAAGGCCGCAACCGTATGAACGCCGCCGAGTTCCTGCGCGGCGCCGGCCGCGCGCTGGCGGGATCGTGAGCGGTCCGGCCGCCGGCGCCGTCAGCCCGGCGCGTCTGGCGGCGTGGCGGGCGCTGGTGCGCCTGCGCGGCGCCAGTGGCCACTTCGACGATTCGCTCGAGGCGCTCCCCGAGCTCCAATCCCTCGATCCGCGCGATCGCGGGCTCGCCAACGAGCTGATCGTCGGCACCATCAAGCGCCGCTGGTCGGTTGACGCGGTGCTGGGCGCCTTCACCAAGGCACCGCTCTCGGAGACCCGTGGACCCGTCCTCGAGGCGCTGCGCATCGCGACTTTCCAGCTCCTGTTCCTCGACCGCGTGCCGGAGTACGCCGTCGTGAACGACGCCGTGCGCCTCGTGAGTGCCAAGGACGCGCACGCCAAGGGCTTCGTGAACGCCGTGCTGCGCAAGGTCGCGGAGGACGGGGCGGACGTGTTCGGCACGCTCTCCGACGGTGACGGCATGCGCGCGTGGGCGGTGCGCCACTCGTGCCCCGTGTGGATGGTGCGGCTGTTGCGGCGCGACCTCGGCGACGAGGCGTCGGAGCGCTTCCTCGTGGCCGCCAACGCGCCACCCGAGCGCTGCCTGCGCGTCAACACTCTGAAGGGATCGTTGCCGGCGGCGCGGAGCGCGCTTGCCGCCACCGGCGCCGAGACGCGCGGCGTCCCCGGCCTGCCGCAGGCGCTCGTCTACGACGGGCCGTCGCTGCAGCGCTCGGCACCGTTCCGCGACGGCTTGGTCACGCCGCAGTCGCGCGGCTCCCAGATCGCCGGGATGGTCGCCGCGACCGGCGCTCGCGGAGGCACCGCGGTGCTCGATCTCTGCGCCGCGCCCGGCACGAAGACCGCCCAGCTCGCCGCTCTGCTCGGCGGCGGCACCGGCATCACCGCCGTCGACGTGGACGAAGGCCGGCTCGACGCCCTCCGCGCCAACCTCGCGCGGCTCGGCGTGGACGGCGTCCAGACTCTCGCCGCCGACGCCCTGGCGCTCCCGGCATCGAGCACGGGGGCCTACGACGCCGTGCTCCTCGATGCCCCCTGCAGCGGCCTCGGCACGCTCGGCAGCCGTGCCGACCTGCGCTGGCGCCGCCGCGCCTCGGACATCCCCCGCCTGGCCGACCTGCAGCGCCGGCTCCTGCTCGGCGCGGCGCGCTGCGTGCGTCCCGGAGGGGCGCTCACCTACGCGGTGTGCACCGTGACTCAAGCCGAGACGCTCGGCGCGCTCGAGCCGCTTGTGGCGACGGGAGAGTGGGCCTCGGACGATCTCGGCGCCGAGTGGCCCGGCCTGGCGCACCCGGACGCCGGTGGCTGCCTGCTGATCCTGCCGCCGGACGGCGGCGCCAGCGGCTTCTTCGTGGCGCGCTTTCGCCGCATCTCCGGCGCCTGAGAGTAGAATGGCGGCGCGGCCTGACGGCCGCGCCGCCGGCGGCAGCTCGACGGGCCGGCGCCACTCGACCGGAGGTGTCCGTGGAGGACCTGCTGCACCATATTCACATCGCCCCGTCGATCCTCTCCGCCGACTTCGCGCACCTCGGCGACGACGTGGCCGAGGTGCTGGACGCCGGCGCCAAGGTCGTGCACCTCGACGTCATGGACGGGCACTTCGTGCCCAACATCACCATCGGTCCTCTGGTCGTCTCCGCCCTCCGGCCGCTCATCCACGGCGCCGGGGCGCTGCTCGACGTCCACCTCATGATCGAGCACCCGGAGCGCTACGTCGACGCGTTCGCGTTGGCAGGCGCCGACGTCATCGCCGTCCATCAGGAGACGTGCCCGCATCTCCACCGCGTGCTTGCGCAGATCCGGGAGGCTGGTGCCGCCGCCGGGGTGGCCCTCAACCCGGCCACACCTGTGGAGACGCTGGACGAGGCGCGCCGGCACTGCGACATGGTGTTGGTCATGTCGGTGAACCCCGGCTTCGGCGGGCAGGGCTTCATCGAGACCTCGGTGGCCAAGATCGCCAAGGCGCGGGAGTACCTGCCGGAGTCCGTGGCGATCGAGGTCGATGGTGGCGTCACGGCGCTCAATGCCGCCCGCCTGGTGGCCGCGGGTGCCAACCTGCTGGTCGCCGGCTCGAGCGTCTTCGGCGGGCACGACATCGGCGGGCACTTCGCGGAACTGGCGCAGGCGGCCGGCGAAGCCGTATAATCGGCCCGTACCATCAAGCTGCTTCAGGGCGGGGTGAAAGTCCCCACCGGCGGTCATAGCCCGCGAACCTCCTCGGAGGCCGACCAGGTGAGATTCCTGGGCCGACGGTCATAGTCCGGATGAGAGAAGCACGCTGCGACGCCTCGGCGTCGTCCGCCCTGGAGCACGGCTCCGGGGCGCTTTTGTTGGACGACGAGCGGCATATGAACGAGGCCTTCGAGCTCGCGGAGCGCGGCCGTGGCCGTACCCATCCCAACCCGCTCGTCGGCGCCGTGCTGGTCAGGGACGACGAGGTCGTCGGTCGCGGCTTTCATCTGGGGCCGGGTGAGCCTCACGCCGAGGCGATGGCCCTTGCCGAGGCGGGCCCCCTCGCGGCCGGCGCCACGCTCTACTGCACGCTCGAGCCGTGCAGCCATCAAGGCCAGACGCCGCCGTGCGCCGACGCGCTGGTGGCGGCCGGCGTCTCTCGGGCGGTCATCGCCCTCGAGGACCCGAATCCGCTGGTGCTCGGGCGCGGGCTCCAGCGGCTCGCCGCCGGCGGCGTCGACGCGCGCCTGGCCGGCGACGAGTGGGCGCGGCGGGCCCGCCGGCAGAACGCGCCCTTCCTCAAGTTCCACGCCGGCGGCCTTTCGCACGTCACGTACAAGGCCGCCGTGACCCTCGACGGCAAGGTCGCTGCGGCAGGCGGCGACGCGCGCTGGATCTCGTGCCTCGACAGCCGGCGCGCCGTGCACCAGCTCCGCTCCGAGGTGGACGCGGTGATGGTGGGCGCGGGCACCGTCCGCCGCGACGATCCCGAGCTCACGGTGCGGCTCAGCGAGGGTCGCGACCCCGTGCGCGTGATCGTCACGCGGCAGGGCGTCCTGCCGCCGCAGGCCAAGGTACTGACGACGGCGCGCGAGGTGCGCACCATCGTCGTCGCCGAGACGGCCGACGGCGCCGCCCGGAGGCTCCTGGACAGGCGCGGCGCTGAGCTCCTGGAGATCGGCGACGCCGGCCTCGGCGGCATGCTTCGCGAGCTTGCCTCGCAGGGGCTGCTCGACATCCTCTGCGAGGGCGGTCCCACGCTCGCCGGCGAATTGCTCGCGGCCGGGCTCGTCGACCGGATGCTGCTGTTCGTGGCGCCACTCGTCGTCGGGCGCGGCGCGCCCGACCTGTTTGCGGCGCCCGCCGTGAGCGCCGTCGCCGACGCCTGGCGTCTGCGCGACGTGGAGTGGCGGGCGGTCTGCGACGACCTGCTCATCAGCGGCCGCCTCGCAAGGGCCGGAGACTAGATGTTCACGGGCATCGTGGAAGAAGTCGGGGCCTTGCGCAGTCTGCGCGTGGGCGAGAGCACGGCTACGCTCGACGTCGTGGCGCGCGGCGTGCTGAACGGCACCGCCGTCGGCGACAGCATCCTCACCGACGGCGTCTGTCTGACCGTCGTCTCACTGCGGCCGGACGGCTTCAGCGCCGACGTGATGCCGGAGACGGTGCGGCGCAGCACGCTGGGCGACCGCCGCCCGGGCGACAAACTGAATCTCGAGCGTGCCCTGACCATGCAGTCCCGCCTCGGCGGCCACCTGGTCGCCGGTCACGTCGACGGGGTCGGCACGGTCGCCTCCGTGACGCCGGAGGGGAACGCGCTCGTCGTCGATCTCGAGGCGCCGCCGGAAGTCACAGGCGTCAGCGTCCCGCAGGGGTCGCTCGCCGTCGACGGCGTCAGCCTCACGATCGTCGCTGTCGCAGCGAGTCGCGTGCGAGTCTCGCTGATCCCGCACACCGCGACCGTGACGACGCTGTCGCGGCTGGCGCCCGGCGTGCGCGTCAATCTCGAGGCCGACCTGATCGCAAAGTACGTTCATGCGTTCGTCGCCGGGCGCAAGCCCGCCGCCGGACTCACCTGGGAGAAGCTGGCGGAAGCGGGGTTCTGATGGCAGTGCACGAAGGAACGGTCGACGGTCACCTGCGCGAGCAGTTCGCGACCATCGAGGAGGCGATCGCCGACCTGCGCGAAGGCAAGATGATCATCGTCTGCGACGACGAGGACCGCGAGAACGAGGGAGACCTCACGCTCGCGGCCCAGTTCGCCACGGCGGAGCGGGTCAACTTCATGGCCAAGGAGGGCCGCGGCCTGATCTGCCTCACGCTCACGCCGCAGCGTTGCGCGGAGCTCAACCTGCCGCCGATGACGAGCAACAACCAGGCGCGCCTTCAGACCGCGTTCACCGTGTCCGTGGAGGCGCGCCACGGCGTGACCACCGGCATCTCCGCCGCCGACCGGGCGCACACCATCCAGGTGGCCATCGACCCGGAGACGAGCCCCGACGAATTGGTGCAGCCGGGCCACGTGTTCCCGCTGACGGCTCGGCCCGGCGGAGTGCTCGAGCGCGCGGGGCAGACCGAGGCCGGCGTCGACCTCGCTCGTCTCGCCGGCCTCAATCCGTCGTCGGTGATCTGCGAGATCATGAACGACGACGGCACGATGGCGCGCGTCCCGGACCTCGTGCCGTACGCGCGCAAGCACGGCCTCAAGATCGTCACCGTCGCGGAGCTGATCAAATACCGGCACCGCAACGAGAAGCTCATCCGCCGCGCCGCCACCGTGAGCATGCCCACCAAGTACGGCGACTTCAAGGCGGTCGGCTACGAGTCGACCCTCGACGGCGGGCATCATGTGGCGCTCGTCAAAGGCGACGTCGCCGGGCGCAAGGACGTCCTCGTGCGCGTGCACTCGGAGTGCCTCACGGGCGACACCTTCGGCTCGCTGCGCTGCGACTGCGGCGAGCAGCTTGCGGAGGCATTACGGCGCATCGAGGCAGAGGGCGCCGGCGTAGTCCTGTACATGCGCCAGGAGGGCCGTGGCATCGGTCTGATCAACAAGCTCAAAGCCTATGCGCTTCAGGAGCAGGGCCTCGACACCGTCGAGGCCAACGTGGAGCTCGGGTTCGCGCCGGACCTGCGCGACTACGGCACCGGCGCGCAGATCCTCGCCGATCTCGGCCTGACGACCATCCGCATCATGACCAACAATCCCAAGAAGATCGTCGCGCTGGAGGGCTACGGCCTGCGCGTCACAGGGCGCGAGTCCATCGAGGTCGCGCCCCAGGAAGACAACGTGTGCTACCTGCGCACCAAGAAGGACAAGATGGGTCACCTGCTCGTGCACGAGGACCTGTTCGGGGAAGACGGAGAGGGCCTGGAAGGCTGAGGCCCGCCGGGCGTCGCTCAACCCAACCACGACGGCGAAGGAGCCGGACGATGACGACCTACGAAGGCAAGCTCAGCGGCAAGGGCATGAAGTTCGCCCTCGTCGTGGGGCGGTTCAACGAACTGATCTCGACGAGGCTCTACGAGGGTGCCCTGGACTGCCTGCGGCGGCACGACGTCGCCGACGGCGACGTCGATTCCGCCTGGGTGCCGGGCGCCTTCGAGATGCCGCTCGTCGCCAAGCGGCTCGCCGAGACCGGCAAGTACGACGCCGTGATCTGCGTCGGCGCCGTGATCCGCGGCGGCACGCCGCACTTCGACTACGTCGCCGCCGAGGCGGCCAAGGGCATCGCCAAGGTGAGCCTCGACAGCGGCGTGCCGGTCGTCTTCGGCGTCCTCACCACCGACACGATCGAACAGGCGGTGGAGCGCGCCGGGACCAAAGGCGGCAACAAGGGATGGTCGGCCGCCTCGACGGCGCTCGAGATGGCGAACCTGGGCCGCGTCCTGCCCTGAGCGTCAGGGGCGCCCTCTACCTCCGTCGAACCGGCGTCCGTCGCCGGGGGCGTCGCCCCACATGCGCGGCGCCGGCGGCTCGGCGACGGTGTCGGCCGGAGAGGAAGGCGTGAGTCGGGGCTCGGGCACCCGCGGG
>Ga0209697_10007807_pt1 | contig 12359 bp, 9 predicted proteins | sample AliMusrvi5mmetaG_FD_184115 | JGI IMG/M metagenome (GOLD analysis project Ga0209697, IMG submission 184115) | Freshwater lake bacterial and archeal communities from Alinen Mustajarvi, Finland, to study Microbial Dark Matter (Phase II) - Alinen... | ecosystem: Environmental > Aquatic > Freshwater... | reverse complement strand
GTAGACGCGATTCGGGAACTGTTCGAACGGATTATCTCGAAGCGCTTGAAACGGACGCCGGAACCGAAGTATCCACTTCCTGAGGGAGACGAGCTCGAGTATCCGGCGGAGGCGGTCGTCCGCACGCGCGCCGGCGAGGCAGAACCGGACGTGTGGAGTGATACGGAATTTCACGAGAAGGAAGGCGATTTTGTCGGTGATTTCGACATCATTCTCGTCGGCGATACGTCGACTTCTATGGCCGAAAATGGCGGGAAAAAACGGGATGAACAAAAGAAAGGACTAGTCCTCGTTATGGAGGCCCTTTCAGAGTTTTCTGAGCGACTCGAGGAAATCCGGTCACGGCTTCGATATGATTTGCATGTGAGGAATGAGTTGTGGGTGTTCGGCAATTCGGCAGAGTGCGTCAAATCACTATCCGACGAATTGACCGAAAAAGACCGGGTTTCGATGTACAGGCGCCTCGGCAGTACGAGTGGATCGACAAAAGATTTTTTGGTACTCGGAAAACTGCTTGCTTCCGTGACCGAAGAAGAGATCATCTGCATACGCGAGGGCAAATTGAAGAAAATCGTCATTGTCATGACCGACGGGGATAGTGATAAGGTAGAGGATGTCCAGGAACAGCTTGGAAAACTTCGGGAGGCCGGAGTGATTGTTGTCGGGGTCGGCATAACGGAAGATGGCAAATCTGCGCTGACAACCTATGCCCCGGAGGCGAGATTGTGTGCGGAGTCGTCGGATTTGGCTCCTGTCCTGGGTGAATTGCTCAAGGAGCATTTGCGGGCCTTGTGACCCTTCGGCTGATTTCCGGCATCGGGAATTCCATGCTATACTGGACCATAAGGTAATCACTAGGTCTTCCACTATGCCAGAAACTCCGCCATACCTTTCGATCGTCATACCCTCGTACAAGGAAGGGGAGCGGATCGGACGGAACCTGCTTGAGATCGACAAGTACTTGAAGGCGAAGGATTTTCCGTACGAGATCATCGTCGTCGTGGACGGGTCGCCGGACAATACGGCCGAGGTGGTGCGGAATTACGCGCTTCAGATACCGAATCTCCGCGTCATCGAGAATCCCGAGAATCACGGGAAGGGATACGTGGTGCGACAGGGGCTGCTCGAGGCGAAAGGGAAATACCGAATTTTCATGGATGCCGACGGCTCCACTTCCATCACGCACTGGGACTCGTTCGAGCCGGAATTCGCGAAGGGGTTCGATGTCGTCATCGGCTCCCGCGAGCATAAGGACGCCTTCATCCAGGTGCATCAGCCGAAGTACCGGGAGATCATGGGGGATATGGGCAACTGGCTCATCCGTATCGTGCTCGGATTGTGGCGGTATCCGGACACGCAGTGCGGGTTCAAGGCGCTCTCCGGGGAGGCCGCCAACGCGGTCGCGAGTCGGATGGTCGTCGACCGGTTCGGGTTCGATTTCGAGCTTGTGACGCTCGCGGAACGTCTCGGATACAGGGTCGCCCAGATGCCGGTCCGGTGGATGAACGAAGAAGGATCGACCGTGTCGCTTACGGGCAAGAACGGCTTCATACGGGTACTGCTTGATTTATGGAAGACGCGGGTGCGACTGTGGAAGGGCGAATATAGGCTCAAAGAAAAGTCATAAAAAAAAGTGTCGGTATCGTCGACGGATAAACAGACGAAAACACAAACGTCGTGAACATAGAAATACGTGACGGGGAAAAGAAACGGGTCGAGCCGAAGGTGGCCGGCCAGTCCGAACTCCGTCAGGATATCATCACGGGGGACTGGGTCGTCATCGCGACCGGCCGGGCCAAGCGCCCGGACGAGTTCGCGGTGTGGGAGCGGATCCCGATGGACGGGAACGCGCCCGACCCGTTCTTCGACCTCTCGGCAAGCGGGCAGAAGGAGCCGATCCTCCTGTATCGGGGAAGGAACGGGGAATGGAGTCTGGCCGTCATCCCGAACCTGTACCCGGCATTCGCGAGCGGTCGGATGTCGAAGGATCTTTCCGAGGGACCGTACTTCGCGATGAGCGGTGTCGGATATCACGAGGTCATCATTACGCGTGATCCGGACAAGAGTATCGCGCAGCTCGAGCTGTGGCAGGTGGCCGAAATCATCGACTCGTATCAGGACCGGTACCTTTCGCTCATGACGAAAAAGACGGTGAAGTACGTTCAGATCTTCCACAATCACGGGAAGGAGGCGGGCGCGTCCATCGCGCACCCGCATTCGCAACTGATGGCGATACCGGTCGTCTCACCCTATATCGAATCGCAGCTTCGGGGCGCGGAGCTCTATCACCGGAACCATCGGACGAACGTGTTCCAGACGATCCTCGACCACGAATGCGAAGTCCGTACCCGCCACGTGTACGAGAACGAGCATTTTTTCGTGTTCTGTCCGTTCTCGTCACGCGTCGCGTTCGAGATCTGGATCATGCCGAAACGTTCCGAGAACCCGTATTTCGAACGGATCACGGAAGAGGAAAAGCTCTCGCTTGCCGACGCGCTCAGACAGGCGCTCCTCACGATCCGAAAGGGGCTCGGGGATCCGGCATATAATTTTTTTCTGAATACCGCCCCATGCGACGGGAAGGAATACCCGCATTACCGGTGGCATTTCGAGATCTTGCCGAAGACGTCCGTCTGGGCCGGGTTCGAGCTTTCCACCGGGATAGAGGTTTCCACGATCGAACCGGAACGGGCGGCCGAATACCTCCGCGGACAACTGGATTCGTGACGGGGTGGCACCCATTCAATCCGGTATGTATGCTCCCATTTATGAAAAAACGATACCTTGTCGGGAACCTGAAGATGAATCTGAACTCCGTTTCCGAGACGGAGCAGTATCTCGTCGCGCTCCGGAAGGAATCGTTCGGGAAACGTATCAATGGCGTCGAGGTCGTCGTCGCCCCGTCGTCGGTTTCCCTGGAGCGGTTCTCACGAGAGCTTCCGGAGCCGTTCCTTCTCGGGGCACAGGACGTTTTTTGGGAAAAGGAAGGATCATATACCGGACAGACTTCGGCTCCCATGCTGCATGACCTGCACGCATCGTTCGTCATCGTGGGACACAGCGAACGCCGTCTGTACGCGCACGAGACCGACGCGGAAATCGGATGGAAGGTCCGTACGGCGCTACACGAGCATCTTCGTCCGATCCTGTGCGTCGGGGAGACGGCCGAGGAACGGGAACAGGGCGAGGAAGCGGATGTCGTCTCGCGGCAGATCGTCGAGGCGTTCCGGGATATCCCGCCGCTTTCGGCCGAGCGGGTGCTGATCGCGTACGAGCCGCGCTGGGCCATCGGATCGGATACGACGCCCGAGTCGGAAGAGATCTTCGAGATGCGGATCGTGATTCATCGGGCTCTCGCGGATGCGTACGATCCGACGGTCGCGGACAAGATACCGGTCCTCTACGGCGGATCCGTGAAGCTGTCGCTCCTCGAACGGGTCTGTTTCGAACCGCGGATGGACGGCGTGCTGGTCGGTCGGGAAAGCCTGTATCCGCACGAACTGGTCCGGATAGCGCAGGCGATCGGGGAACACGAGTCCCGAAAGGGCGACGGGTCGGATATCAATTCTCAGTAACACCCATATGATCGTCACCACGAAGATACTCCTGGAGAAAGCGAAGAAGGAGGGCTATGCCGTCGGCGCGTTCAATACGATCAATCTCGAGACCACGAGGGCGATTCTCGATGCGGCGGAAGCTCTTTCCGCGCCGGTCATCATCCAGATGACCGAGAAGACGATGGAATATGCCGGCGGTCATGCGCTGTTCCAGCTCGTTCGTAACCTGGCTGAATTCTACCATCCGCGTATTCCGGTCGCGATCCATCTCGACCATGGCAAGAGCTTCGAGATCGTCGAGCGAGCCGTCGAGATCGGCTTTCCTTCGGTGATGTACGACGGGTCGCGTCACACGTACGTCGACAATGTCCGGACGACCGCGAAGGTCGCGAAGTTCGCGCAGGCGAAAGGGGTGACCGTGCAAGGAGAACTCGGGAACGTCCCATACCTTTCCGAAGTTCACGGTTCTGTCGACTGGGACGAATACATGACCGATCCGGACCAGGCGGTTCGATTCGTCGCGGAGACCGGGATCGACACGCTTGCCGTGGCGATCGGCAACGCGCACGGATTCGCGACCGAACGACCGGAACCGGATTATGATCGGCTTTCGGAAATCGCCGGCAAGGTCTCTATCCCCCTTGTCTTGCACGGGGCTTCCGATTGGGAGGACGGTCGGGCGGAAGAGGTCATCCGTCGCGGGATCTCCTGCTTCAATGTCGACACGGCCATCAAACTCGCGTTCATCGGCGAACTGACCAAAGTGATCAGCGAAGGGGACAAGACGGACATCAGGAGCATTCTCGAGCCGGCCCGGAACGCGGTGATGGAAACGGTGAAGCGGAAGATCCGATTATACGGGAGCGGGGGAAAGGCATAGAAAGCGTGCGGCGAAAAGCGTACAATGAAAGAGTCGTAAGTCGAAAGTATGCCCCGTAGCCGGGTCGGCGAGGCTGTACGGGGTCACGAAGTCCGGATGAGGCGCGGGTCACAAGCCGGGATAAGAGACGGTTAAAGAAGATCGGAAATCATATACATCGATAATACGAAAAACATATGGCGACGAAAAGGATATCAATCAACGGATTCGGGCGTATCGGACGGGCGGCGTTCAAGATCGCCCTCGCGAGAAAGGGGACGGAAGTCGTCGCGATCAATGACCTGACGGACGCGATTACGCTTGCGCATCTTTTGTGTCACGATACGACCTACGGCGCGTACCGGAGCGAGGTGACCGCCGAGAAGGGCGCGATCATCGTCGATGGGAAATGCTATCCCGTCTATGCCGAGCCGGATCCGAAAAATCTCCCCTGGAAGGACCTCGATGTCGACGTCGTGCTCGAGTGCACGGGCCGATTCGTGGACGGGGAGTCCGCCGGACAGCACCTCGTGGCCGGAGCGAAGAAGGTCGTCCTTTCCGCCCCGCCGAAAGGGGAGAACGAGATCCCGACCTACCTTATCGGCGTGAACGACCGGGAATACAAGGGCGAGCCGATCGTCTCGAACGCGTCGTGCACCACCAACTGCATCGCGCCGGTCGCGAAGATCATCGCGGAGCGATTCGGCATCGTGAAGGCGATGATGACGACCATCCACTCGTATACCGCGGATCAGAACCTCGAGGACGGACCGCACAAAGACCTCCGTCGCGCGCGTGCCGCAGCGCAGAACATCGTGCCGACCACGACCGGGGCTGCTATTTCCGTGACGCGCCTCATGCCCGAGATCGCGGGGAAATTCGACGGGCTCGCCGTGCGCGTGCCGACCATCGTCGCGTCGCTGACCGACTTCACCTTCCTGGTGGGGAAGAAGACGACCGCCGAGGAGGTGAACGCCGTGCTCGAGGAGGCAAGTCGGGACAAGGAATACGCCCGGGCTCTGTCCGTCACCCGCGAGCCACTCGTCTCGTCGGACTTCATCGGCAATCCCTATTCGAGCATCGTCGACCTCTCGCTCACCAAGGTGGTGGACGGAGACCTGGTCAAGGTCATGGCATGGTATGATAATGAGTGGGGATATTCGAACCGTCTCGTCGAACTGGCCGAACAGATATAGAAACTGATAACTCGCAACTGATAACTCGCAACTGACGACAAAACGAACAGGCATCCGATGGAATAAGTGATTCCTTGCGGTCCGGTCGTATGTCGTAAGCGGTGTGTTGTGCGTCCGGGATATGTACGACCTTCTCATAAAAAACGGTACCGTGATAGACGGCGCGGGAACACCGATGTTCCGGGCCGATATCGCCGTGAAGGAAGGGCGTATCGTCTCGGTCGGTTCCCTCAAGGGCGAGACGGCCGAGAGGATCGTCGACGCGGACGGATGCTACGTGACGCCCGGATTCATCGACGTGAACAACCACTCGGATACGTACTGGGAAATCTTCCGCAATCCCGGATTGCACGGAATGCTCCTGCAGGGCGTGACGACGATCATCGGGGGAAATTCAGGCGCATCGCTCGCGCCGCTCATCGAGCCCGAGAGCCTTCGTTCCATCCAGAAATGGACGGATGTCGACGCGATCAGTTTCAACTGGCTCTCGATGCGGGAATTCCTGAAGGAAATGGAGCTCCGTCCGTTGTCCGTGAACTTCGCGACGCTCGCCGGGCACGGGACGATTCGCCGCGGCATCCTTCGCAATCCGACGAAAAAACCCTCCGAGAACGACCTGTCCGCGATGAAGCTCCTGCTCCGACGGGCGCTCGATGAGGGCGCGATCGGTCTTTCGACCGGACTCAAATACACGCATGCCCGGCTCGCCGAAGACAGGGAAATCGCGGCGTTGCTCTCCCTGGTCGCGAAGCGCAAGGGCGTGTATGCGACCTACCTGCGAGACGAAGGGGAGGACCTGCTTCGTGCCGCCGAGGAAGCCGTGGTCTCGGCGAAGGCAGCCGGTGTCCCACTTCACATCTCGCACCTGAAGGCGGTCGGAAAGCGGAACTGGCACCTGTTCGAGGAGGTGCTCGATCTGGTCCGGAACGCCGCTTTAGACGGGCTCGATATCAGTTTCGACGTCTATCCGTATACCGCGAGCGGGTCGGTGCTCTATACGTTCCTTCCGGATTGGGTGACCGAGAGCGGCCGTGAGACGATGCTTCACCGGCTCCGCGACTTCAAGGTGCGGCAGTCCGTCGTACGCGATATGCGCGAGAGCGGGCTCGACTACGCCGGCATGAGGCTCTTCGTTTCGGCCCTGAGTCCGATGACCGGTCAGAAGACGGTGGCCGAGATCGCGAAGGCGCAACAGAAGGCGCCCGAGGAAGTCGTCATTGACATCCTGCTCGGAAGTGGCGGTCGGGCGATCGTTTCGCTCGAGGTGTCGAGTCCGGAGAATGTCGCGAAAGCGGTCCAACACCCGTATTCCATCATCAGTTCCAACGGCGTCGGCTACTCCGCGGAGTACGGTGCGACCGGAAACATGGTCCATCCGAGAAACTTCGGGACGTTCCCGAAGGCCTTCGACGAATATGTCCGCAAGAAGAAGACCCTTTCCTGGGAGGAGGCGGTGCACAAGATGACTGGAAAGCCCGCGCTTAAGTTCGGTCTTGAGGATCGCGGTTTCCTGCGGGAGAAGGCCAAGGCCGATATCGTGATATTCGATCCGGCGACCATTATTGACCGTTCTACGATGGACGATCCATTTCGGTACCCGGACGGCATCCGTATGGTCATCGTCGGTGGCAAGGTGACGGCCGAGAACGGTATTTGGAACGGGACCCGGGCCGGGGAAACGATACGGAGCCGTCGGCACGGACTGTTCGGATAGGATCGTGAGGCATCCCGTCGATACCCGTTAAGCCGTGCCCGGGAATGTTTTCCGGGGCGGCTTTTTCAGTCCGCGGTTGATGGGAACGTTGATGAATGGTAGACTGGAAATCACCATAACGCATCATCGGTATGGCATCGAAACCGAAATCGACACAGTTCATTTTCGTCGACTATGTGCTGGAACCCGAGAATAAACGGGCCGTTTTTTGGTATGAGATCGCGTTCGAGAACCGGCCCAGCCTCACCTTTTCTGATGCAATCGTTTTCCCCAGGGAAATTTTCCTCGACGGGATTCCAGCTGGACTGCTCGGGAATGCGCTACGCAGTCTTCATCTGATGCTCGGCATCAGCTACTACAAGTTGTATTGTCCGCCGGAGATTGTCCTCTTGACAGACCCTCTCTCAAAAGAGCAGGCTGATTTCTGGAATGCCATCTATGGGAGAGGTCTTGGGGAATTTTATTATCGAAACGGGATCGATCCGAATATCAAGATACGATTTCCGTATGATGAGTCGGTTTTCACTCATTCGTATGCCTTTCAGAGAAAAGATCGTTCGCTTGTCGGAATCGGCGGAGGCAAAGATTCTATTGTGGTCGGGGAACTCCTGAAAGAACATGGAGACGATTTTTCGGCACTGCTCATCGAAATACTGAAAGAATCGCCGATTTCGAACGCTGTCGCGGAGCTGATGGATGTCTCGTCTGTGAAGATTCGGTATTCTCTTGATCCGAAAATTTTCGAACCGCATGAAGGAGCCTATAACGGTCATATCCCGATTTCCGCGATATTCGCCTTTATCGGGTATCTGACGGCAATCCTCTATGGCTTTTCATATGTCATTGTCGGCAATGAACAGAGCAGTGATTTTGGGAATGTCCGCGTTGGTGAAACGGAGGTGAATCATCAGTGGAGCAAATCGTCCGAGTTCGAACGGCTCTTCAGAAGGTATGCAGACCGGTTTCTCTCCCCGGACATCATCTATTTTTCTTTGCTTCGTCCGTTCCACGAGATCCGCATCGCGGAAATGTTCACGCGGTTTCCGAAATACTTTCCGGTCTTCTCGAGCTGTAACCGGAACGTGCGGATACGGAAGGAGCGACCGAAGACGATCTGGTGCGGGGAATGTCCGAAATGTCTCTTCGTCTTCACGATGCTGTCCGCATTTCTTGAAAAAGAATCATTGATTGGCATATTCGGACGAAACCTCTACGAGGAAGAATCACTTGTCCCGCGGTTCGCCGATATCCTCGGGTTCGGCGGGATGAAACCGTTCGACTGCGTCGGTACATTTGAAGAGTCGCGTGCAGCCCTGTTTCTCGCACGGGAAGCGTATGCTGATTCGATCGTCATGCGGACCTTTCTCGATCGTATCGAAGATCCGGAGCGGCTTATCGAGGATGTCTTTCGGACGAGTGTTTCTCCGATGATTCCCGCACGGTTCGCGCTCTACGGCATGAAGAGCGCGCTTATTCTCGGGTACGGAAAGGAGGGAGAAACGACGAAGCGTTATCTGAAGCGATATTTTCCGGGACTCGAAATCACGGTGGTGGATAAATCGACGGATCCCGACTACCTGGAAAAGCAGATCGGGTATGACTTCGCGATCAAGACACCGGGCATGCGCAAAGATCTTGTCACGATACCGTACACGACGGCGACGAACCTGTTTTTTTCCTCGGTCCGAAACACCGTCATCGGTGTGACGGGCTCCAAGGGAAAAAGTACGACCGCATCACTCATATACGCCATCCTGAAGGAGGCCGGAAAAAAAGTCAGATTGTTGGGCAATATCGGAACACCTATGGTGTCGGTCCTGTTGGAGCCGATCGATCCGGAGGAGATTTTCGTCGTGGAACTTTCGAGCTATCAGCTTGATGACATCGCATACTCACCGAATATCGCGGTCGTTCTTAATCTGTTCCCCGAACACATGGACTATCACGACGGCGTCGGGAACTACTATGAAGCGAAGCGAAACATCGTACGGTATCAGAGACCTGGTGATCGTTTCATTTATAACGGGAAAGACGAACGATTGAAAGCGTGGACGACGACACCGGGAGTGGAACGCTTCGCGTTCTCGTCGGAGTGCGGTCTGTCCGAACTCGTCACCTCTCTTCGTGGCACGCATAACGCGGAGAATATCTCGGCAGCCGTCGCGGTCGCTCGATCATTCGATATCTCGGAAGAACGGATACGGGCGGCGATAGCGACGTTCCGACCGTTGCCACATCGGCTGGAGACCGTCGGAGAACATCGCGGAATCACTTTTATTGACGATGCGATTTCCACGACTCCGGAATCGACGATGATGGCGCTTGCCACTGTTCCGAACGTCGCTACCATCTTCCTCGGAGGAGAGGATCGCGGATATGAGTTTTCCAGGCTCGAAGAGGCGTTGCGAGGCGGTGTCGTGAAGAACGTCGTGCTGTTTCCCGAGAGCGGGAAGCGTATCCTGTCGTCGAAAGAAGGATTCAACGTGCTCGAGACGTCGAGTATGGAAGAAGCTGTCGGGTTCTCATATGCGCACACACCGAAAGGAAGCGTGTGTCTTCTTTCGACGGCCTCGCCGAGTTACAGTCTGTGGAAGAATTTCGAGGAGAAAGGGGATCAATTTCGATACTTCGTCGAAAGGCTCGGACGGGAGTCGGATTAAGTATGTGTCGGGATAATCGGAAATAAAAAATATATGTCTTACGACGTCATCATCATCGGAGGCGGGCCGGCGGGAGTCGCGGCCGGAGTGTATGCCGCACGCAAGAAGATGAACGCGCTCCTGCTCACCGGTACGATCGGCGGGTCGTCGTCGGTGTCGGCGACCATCGAGAACTGGATCGGTGAACCGTCGATTCCCGGGGTCGAGTTCGGGCAACGGCTCGAGAAGCACCTCCGCGCGCAGGAGGGGATCGACATCCGGACGGACGAATCGGTGAAGGGTGTCACGAGACTTTCCGATGGTTCGTTTGGGGTAAGGACGGAGAACGGGGAAACATTCGAGGCACTGTCGGTCATCGTTGCCTCCGGCGTCCGTCATCGTCCACTCGGCATTCCCGGCGAGGATACGTTTCGGGGAAAGGGCGTCGCGTACTGTTCGACCTGCGATGCGCCGTTTTTCCGCAACAAGTCGGTTACGGTGGTCGGTGGCGGGAACTGCGCGTTCGAGGCAGTCGAGGATCTTCTTCCATATGCCGCTGCCGTGACGCTACTTACGATCGATCCGGATTTTTCGGCGGATCGGGTCCTGCGTGATCGCGTGCTTTTGTCCGACAAGGTGACGTCGATCCGGCTCGCGAAGTCCGAAGAGATCGTCGGGGAGCGCAAGGTGACCGCGCTCCGGTACGAGAATCTCATGACCGGAGAAAAAAAGGAACTTCCATGCGCCGGTGTCTTCATCGAGATCGGCATGATACCGAATTCGGAATCGGTCGCACTTATCGCGAAACGGAATTACGCGAGTGAGATAGTCGTCGATCCGAGAACCTTCATGACCTCGTCGCCTGGCATTTTCGCGGCTGGTGATGTGACGGACCAGCCGTACCGGCAGAACAACATCTCCGCGGGTCAGGGTGCCACCGCGGTTCTCTCGGCGTATGAGTATGTGAAGGCGATCGGATCGGAACCGACCGGAACCGTTTGACCGGCCGGATTTTTCGTGCTATAATGGGCTTGTAAATGAGAAGAAAGCGGGTGTTTCTAGGGTGAAACGCCCGCTTTTCCTTTTTATACGAACACAAACGGTTATGAAACGGTCCATACTCATCATTATCGCCCTCCTGGCTCTCCTCGTTCCGTCGAGCGGTGTTTCCGCATCCGGTGGCCAGTCTCCGTGGGCGGAGACCGTGGTGACACTCGCGAACCAGGAACGGAGGGACCGGGATATTCCCGAGCTGACGGTGAGTCCGCTACTTGAGAAGGCCGCGGCGCTGAAGCTTGCGGATATGGAGAAGAACGGATACTTCGCGCATACGTCTTCCGCGGGCCTGACCCCGTGGTCGTTCATGGACCAGGCGGGATACGGATACCGGTACGCGGGGGAGAACCTTGCCATCCATTATACCGACCCGGTAAGTGAACATTCCGCCTGGATGAAGAGCGAGAAGCACTGTCAGAATATTCTCGATCCCCGGTTCCGCGAGATCGGCATCGCCGTGAAGAAGGTGTTCTTCGAAGGACGCGAGACGATGCTGACCGTCGAGATGTTCGGGACGATTCCGGGCCGGGAAGTCCAGACCAAGCTGACCAAGGCGGATGCGCTTTCCATGTGTCAGGGAGGATTGCCGACGGTTTCCGGCGTCTCCACCGATCAGGGGACCGGCAACGCTTCTCCCGAAGGACGGATCGCCTTGTTCTCGAAGGGTATCCTTCCGGATGCCGAGGCGTATGCTCGTTCGCTTTCCGGCGACCTGTACGGGGTGGCGGAAATCCTGACGACCCTGGTGTTCGCCCTGGCGCAGCTCGTCGCGGTCGTCTTATCGATACGGCTCCTGCTTGCCCGTGAAACCCGTGAAGGCGTCTATCTCTCCTGATTTCTTTCCGGACGGAAGAGAGCTCCCGATATGCGGGGATTCCCTTCCGTCCGGAAAAGACGGACCGCACCTTGAAAAAAACAAAAACGGAAAGAAATACAAAACTCCGGAACCGGTTTCCGGAAATACTTCGAAAGGGATGAATCCTCTTCCCCCTCGCCTGGTGGCATATTCATGCCCCGGCAACCACACATACAAGAACAACCCCATCAGGGGTTTTCTTTTTTGTTTATGAAGGCGGAAGAGGAATGTCTTCCAAATAGAGGCCCAGTTTCTTCTTTACACCAGAAACGTTCCTTGATCCTTCGGGAAAGCAGGGAGGGTCTTGGAGTCTGTTTTGTCTGTGCTATAATTCATAGGGTAAAACAAGCTTAGGTGTTAGATTCTAGAGCGTTGTTTACAGTTTCTCATAGATTCTCTGGATAGAAGTATTGTATCAGTTTTTCCAGAGGTGTCATGTTTTCAATGCCTTTATGCGGTTTCACGGTGTTGTAGTAGTTTAC
>Ga0209697_10007798_pt1 | contig 12369 bp, 9 predicted proteins | sample AliMusrvi5mmetaG_FD_184115 | JGI IMG/M metagenome (GOLD analysis project Ga0209697, IMG submission 184115) | Freshwater lake bacterial and archeal communities from Alinen Mustajarvi, Finland, to study Microbial Dark Matter (Phase II) - Alinen... | ecosystem: Environmental > Aquatic > Freshwater... | reverse complement strand
TTTTTCCATGTTATACGGGTAATACACAAAAGGGTGGGGTATCCCCTGCTCAACCATGAAAAAATTATAAAAAAAGATAACAATAGAGCAGAGAGATGACGCCCATCTCTTTCATTGAATTTTTTATCTGTTTGATAGCGTGGGTGATATGATCTTCAACAGTTTTTTCAGAAATATTCAGTTGCAGGGCTATTTCACTGTTGGAAAGTCCTTCGGTTCGACTTAAAACAAAAACCTGCTGCCTTTTTTCGGGGAGATTGGCTACTATTTTGTCAATCCCGGCTTTGATTTCGTCGAATTCAAGCTGACTTTGTTGTTGATATTCTTCAGCGACTGACCGAAGAAAAAGCTGGTCTCTGAAAGCCTGATCCCGGATGTTGGCCCGGATTAAATTGAGGAGTTCGTTTTTAGTAATGGTGAAGATATAGGCATTGAAGGTTTCCGGGTTCCCGATCTTCAGCCGGTTGAGCCAGATTTTCACAAATACCTCCTGTAGAATATCGTCAATATCATTTTCGATTTTAAGAATTGATTTTGAGAAATGGTATAACCGGGTGTAATAATAACCAAACAGCTCATCCAGCGCAGATTTATCATGCTTCTTCAGCCTGAGGATAATCTCTTCAATATCATTGATAGTAAGTACCCTGTTTTTTTCCATATTTTGTTAACCTTCAAAAATAAGGGTTTTGCATTGAATCAGGTCAGTTGATCAAAAGTAATTAATTCTGATGATTTTGCAATTTTCGAATCAGGAATCTCTCCCTGGAGTTTAAAATTGTCACAAGTCAACAGAATAAAATTGTTGTGAATCCTGGTTATTCGGCGTAATTTCCTATCTTCTTAATTTTGTTTATTCCAGTTTGTTTATTCTTTAATGCATCTTCTAAATCAAAATCATCTTGAAGTCCTAACCAAAATTTAGGCGTTGTCCCAAAATACATACTTAATCTAAGTGCCGTATCTGCAGTAATGCCTCGTGCCCCTTTTAATATAGCGGATGTCCTTGTATGATGAATTCCAATGCCAAGAACATTACTAAACCTTAGCGGTTTTTTTTAATTAAGACGACTAATTTTATTATTGTAGTCTTATAGAATACAATATTGTTTGATTCAATCGAATAATATTGTATCTTTGAATCAAATAAATTTGATTGTTATGATACTGGAAAGTGTAATTGCCCGTGTAATTGAGCAACAAAAGAGCCGTTTAATGGTAAAAGATAGCGGTCTGAGGCGTGAACTTATACCTGCAACGCAAAGCTTATCGTCTCAAGCACTGATTATCTCAGGAGTCAGACGTTGTGGTAAAAGTACCCTTTTGATGCAAATGATGAAGGGAATGGAGCCAGATTCTGTCTTGTACCTTAACTTTGAGTCACCGCAACTTTATGATTTTGCACTTCACGATTTTACCCGTTTGGATAATCTGATTTCACCAACTGGGATCAATACACTTTTTTTCGACGAATTACAACTGGTTGAGGGTTGGGAAATGTATGTCAGGCAAAAGCTGGACGAAGGCTTTAAAGTAATTATTACCGGATCAAACGCCTCTTTACTAAGCAAAGAATTAGGAACCAGACTTACCGGACGCCATATTACGCAGGAACTTTTCCCATTCTCGTACTCTGAATTTCTCAAATTCAAAACATTAGAGCCTTCTGCTGAAAGTTTGAAAATTTATATGAGTATGGGTGGTTTCCCTGAATTTTTGAAGATAGGAGATCAGGAACAACTTACAACACTCTTCGATGATGTGCTTATTCGGGATATTGTTACCCGTTATGGGTTAAAAGATATAAAAAGTCTACATCGGCTGGCTTCTTTTCTTATTTCAAATATTGGCAATCGTGTAACAGCCACAAAACTCAGGCAACCGCTTTCAATTGGAGCGACAAGCACAATTCTGATTTGGTTTTCCCATCTGGAACTATCATATCTTTTCTCTTTTCTCCCAATGTTTAGTTATTCCAATAAAGCACAACTAATCAATCCCAGAAAAGTATATGCCATTGATTTAGGTCTCGTTGACGCGGTTTCGAATGCCATGACTGAGGATGCAGGACGGAAATTAGAGAATCTGATCTTTCTTCATCTGAGAAGAAAATATACAGAACTTTACTATTTTGATGATAAAGGTGAATGCGATTTTATAGCAATGAAACAGGGCGTCGTAAAAGAAATAATTCAAGTCTGTTACGAACTTAACCCCGATAATCTCAAACGGGAATTAAATGGGCTATTAGAGGCTATGAAATTTTTTAAACAGGAAAGAGCTACAATTGTTACTTTTTCCGACTCCGATCTTATTGAAGAAGATGGTTTTAAAATAGACGTAATCCCGGCTTATAAATACTTGGTTAATAGCGGAATCTGCTAATTGCCGAATTGCCGGATTAAAAAATCACCTTCCATCGCCCCATCTCGCTTCATCTCCCTCTCGCCAATTCTCTCTTTCTCCCCATCCCTGTTTCAGAATTCCACCATAATCCCAATTGTAGGAAGCACGGTCCCAACTGTATTTTTTATCGTCCTGAGCAGGTATTTATTGGGATCCGCCGGATCGGTAACGGGGTTGCCACCGGCATCCTCAACCCTGACGAGATAATCAGGCTGTTCTGCCTGGAAATTGTAAACATTCTGGACATCAAAATAGAGCATCAGCGACCATTTGTTGTAATACCACGCTTTATCAACCCTCAAATCCAACTGATGAAAGGCTGTTAAACGTTGAGTATTAAATTTGCTGTAATCCAGGTAACCAATTCCTTGTGCGTCCCAGGCTGTTTTTATAGCCGATTTCGTTAAATCCCAAGGGGTAAAAGGGGCTCCGCCGATATAACGCCACCTGAAACCCAGATCCCAGTTCTTTTTAAAAGTTTGTGTTGCAGTAATTGTCAGAAGATTGCGATTATCCCATGAAGAAGGGATGTATTCACCATTTTTATTGGTAAATTCACTTCGCACCCAGGTGTAGGTGATAACTGCACTAAGTCCTTTGTACTTTTTAATGCGACCCAGAATCTCCATCCCGTAGGCATTCCCCTTACTGGTTGGTGTGACCGCTTCGTCACCACTTACCCCGTAATCAGCCCCTTTGCTCGCCAGCGAGACCGAATCCCTGACCGAGAACGGGTAATGGCTGTATCTTTTGTAAAAACCTTCCACCGTAATCTGGGAATTGTCAGATGGACGGAATTCAATTCCTCCTACCAGATGTTTAACCTGAATATAAGTCAGATTGTTATCCTTATTCACAAGCACACTGTTGTTATCCCGAAAACCTAAAGTGGTGTAGGATGGAAGCTGGGCAAACTGCCCGACATTAAAGTTCAGTGAAGTGCCCGGAGTTAACCGGTAGCTGGCAGAGAGTCGCGGTGATAACTGACTCAATGGGCTGGCCATATTTCCCGAATAGGTATTTCCGTCGGCCCGTATGCCAAAGGATAGATCAAGCAGCTGGTCGATAAAAGAGCGGCTGACCTGTCCGAATGCGGCATATTTGGCAAAACCAAGTGTCGACCTGTAATTAATGGTAACCGGGGCTTCCTTTAGGAAACTTTTTTGAACTGTCCGGTTAAAATAGCTCACATATTGAAGGTCAACTCCATAATTAACTTTTATCCCGGATTTTGAGCGATAATTGTGTTCGTACCGGAATTTGGATTCCATCTCGTACGAATTATAATCCAGATTCAGAAACTGAGGCTGAACCACGTTATTCTGATATTTGAGCTGCGAATTGTCCAATTTATTCTGACTTAACACATACGTATCATTTCCGTTTGGATTAAAATGCTTTAAGACCGCCCCGAATGTATAATTCCATTGGGTATTTTCGGGCAGATAACTTAAAATATAGCGCTGCTGATCGGTCTTATCGGCACCTGTATTTAAAACTGACTTATCGAGCGCCCCAAGACCAATAAAGGAGAGCTCAGTTTTAGAATTGATTTTGGTTTTTATTTTGAACTGGAAATCATTATAGGTTGGCAGAAAAGGGAGACCAATAGCCTGGAATAAAAATTGAAGGTATGACCGGCGTACCGAGGCCATGAAACTTGTTTTTTGGGTGAGAGGCCCTTCTACCGCAACTGCCAGATCTGAAGCCCCCACGGTTCCCCGGAACTTTAGCTTTTCATTGGCTTCACGCTGATTAAATTCGAGCACCGAGCTCATCGCGTTTCCGCGGGAGGCAGGAAATGCCCCGGAATAAAAATTCACTTCCCTGATAAAATCGACATTAATAATCCCAACCGGTCCGCCAGATGCCCCCTGGGTCGCAAAGTGATTGATATTTGGAATTTCGACTCCGTCAAGGAAGAACCGGTTTTCACTCGGCCCCCCGCCGCGCACTATGATATCATTCCGGTAAGCTGCAGTTGAAGCGACACCCGGATAGGACTGAATTACTTTTGAGATATCCCGGTTGCCGCCCGGGTTTTTCTCAATTTCATCAATTCCAATGGTTCGCAGCGAAACGGGGCTCTCCTCCTTTTTGGGGAAATAGGATGGCCTGACCACCACTTCTTCGAGCTTTATATTTTCCTCTTCCAATGGAACAAGGATCGTCGCTCCAACCGATTTGGTGATTCGAAATGATTCCGAAAGATAGGTCTTAAACCCGATAACTGAGACTTTAATCTTGTAAAACCCGGGTTCGATATTATCGATATTAAAATTCCCCTGGTCATCTGAAACTGTTCCTTTGGTAGTCCCTGAAATCTGGACAGTCGCATAAACAATTGATTCATTGTTTTTTGAATTAAATATCCTACCTTTTACAGAGCCCTCTCCCCGAGAGGTGAATGAGACAAACAGGAGTATGATCAGGAACAAAACTATAAAATTCTTCATGGTATTGGTTTAAGGTTATTCCACATCAAAATAACAAAAAAAGTGGAAAAGGGTTTTTCATTATCCATAACTTTGCAAAATGTTAACGTTAGGACAATTTATAAATTTAGTTTCCGGGTGGCTAGCCATGTTTTGGACAGTCACCCGGAAACTGATCTAAATAGATCTATGGAACAAATCATTGAGCTTTCCGGGTACCCTATAAACACAAAAGTCGAAGGGGAAGGTCCTCCGGTATTACTGCTGCACAGCTATTGGGGAAGTCTGCTCTTATTTGACGAAATGGCTGGTGAGCTTTCTAAGACCAGGAAAGTTATCCGGATTGACCTTCCCGGGCACGGAAATTCGGCCACCCCACCTCCCGGTTATCGTTTTGATTCATTTGCCGTGGTTCTTAATGAACTACTTCAACGGCTGAATATCGCCGGGAAAATATCCATTATTGGTCATTCCATGGGTGGTTATGTTGCCATGGCATTTGCGGAACGTTTTCCCGAAAGAATGGAATCGTTGATTCTGATGCATTCTCCTGTAAGGCGCGCAGATGATCAAAGCATTAATTCACGGAACCGGGAGGCTGACTTGTTGCGGAAAGGGAAGAAGGAGCTTCTTTTACAAGTGACTGTTCCATCCAATTTTGCTCCCGGTCAAGATGGAAATATGGCCAAAACCCTTGCGATGGTTATGCAGACCAGCAAACAGGTAACTCTCGATGGAGCCCTGCGCTCAATAGAAGCTATGAATCATCGAAACAACTATCTCAAATTCCTTCAAAATCAAACATTTCCGGTTTTTATCATTGTTGGGAAACATGATAAAGTCTATGATTCAGAGGGACAACTGGAGGATGGATTCAAAATTCCTTGTGCAGAAATACTGTTTCTGGAACATTCAGGCCATATGGGGTTTCTGGAAGAGTCGATAAAGGTTTTAAGCAGGTTGAAACAATTCCTGGATCAAATTTGATTCCCCTGGATATCCAGGTAAGTTCATGAATTTAAATTTGACTTTTAAATAAATTCAGGAATTCCTGTCCGGTTTATAGGATCAAAAAAATTATTTTTACCGGTCTTTATAGAACCATTTTAAATTAGCCATTGGAGCATATTTATGTTGTAAACCAATTTGTCAACGGCTAATTTTGCATGGAATTTTATAAAGGCAGTTTTTAACTCAAATATTTATTAAAATCAAGTACTTATGAGCAATTTCCTGAGCGCCTCCATTGGCCGGAAAGTTTTTATGAGCCTCACAGGACTGTTCCTTATCTCATTTTTATCACTTCACCTGACGTTGAATCTCTTGCTGATATTCGATGATACAGGCGTTCTGTTTAATCAGGCAGCCTATTTTATGGCCACAAATCCAATGATTAAGATAATGGAACCGATCCTCGCTTTAGGTTTTATTATTCACATTATCTGGGCGGGCTGGATTACCCTCGATAATATGAGAGCACGTCCGCAGGGATATGCTTCGGGAGACCAGCTTCTCAAATGGTGGGCTCCTTCCAAGAACATGTTTATTCTGGGTGGAATGATTTTGGTTTTCCTTATTCTACACATCTTTAATTTCTGGGTGAAGTTGAAAATTACAGGGGATCCACTTCTTTCCAAACCTACTGGTACCGGAATTGAAATGCACAATACCTATGAATTGGTTAAAACCTTGTTTGTCAACTTTCCGCTTTATGATGTGCTTTATGTAATTGGCGGAATTCTGGTAGGTCTGCATCTCTCTCACGGGTTTTGGAGTGCCTTCCAGACCATTGGGCTGAGTAACATCAATTGGATGAAACGGTTGAAATGTCTTGCAAACCTGATTGGAATTATTTTTGCCGTTGGGTTTTCAGCCATCCCGATCTATTTTCTCCTTAAATTTTAATTGAAAATAAAAAGATCCATAATTATGAGCATCTTAAATTCAAAGATACCGGAAGGATCCATATCCGAAAAATGGTCCAACCATAAGGCAAATATTAAAGTTGTCAGCCCTGCCAACAAGCGCAAACTGGAAGTCATTGTGATTGGAACCGGGCTGGCCGGAGCCTCTGCTGCAGCTTCCCTTTCCGAGTTGGGGTACAATGTAAAGGCATTCTGTTACCAGGATAGTCCCCGTCGTGCACACTCCATTGCTGCTCAGGGAGGTATCAATGCCGCAAAGAATTACCAGAATGATAATGACTCGGTTTACCGGTTATTCTACGATACCATTAAAGGGGGTGACTACCGTTCACGCGAAGCGAATGTTCACCGTCTGGCTGAGGTTTCACCAAATATTATTGATCAGTGTGTTGCGCAGGGTGTTCCCTTTGCCCGCGAATATGGCGGTCTTCTTTCGAACCGCTCTTTTGGCGGAGTATTGGTAAGCCGTACTTTTTATGCACGCGGTCAGACAGGCCAGCAGCTTTTACTGGGAGCCTACTCCGCCCTGAACAGGCAGATTGCCGAAGGTGGAGTAAAGATGTACACCCGTCACGAAATGATTGACCTCGTTACCATCGATGGCAAAGCGCGCGGTATTATTGCCCGCGACATGGTAACCGGCGAAATTAAACCTTTTGGAGCTCATGCCGTTGTAATCGCTTCAGGCGGATATGGAAACGTATTCTTCCTTTCTACCAATGCCATGGGCTGCAATGCTTCAGCTTCATGGGTATGTTATAAAAAGGGGGCTTTCTTTGCAAATCCGTGTTATGTTCAGATCCATCCGACCTGTATTCCCGTTCATGGTTCGCAACAATCCAAACTGACCCTGATGTCAGAATCGCTCAGAAACGATGGCCGGGTTTGGGCTCCAAAGAAACAGGAAGATGCGGAAAAACTGCGTAAAGGACTGATTGGCCCAAATGATATTGCAGATGAAGATCGCGATTTCTACCTGGAGAGACGCTACCCCTCGTACGGAAATCTTGTTCCACGTGATGTCGCTTCCAGGGCAGCCAAGGAGCGTTGCGATGCCGGATTTGGAGTTAATTCAGAAGGGAAAGCAGTATATCTTGATTTTAAATACGCCATTGAACGTCTGGGACGCCACACCATCGAAAAAAGGTATGGCAATCTCTTTCAGATGTATGAGAAAATTACCGATACCGATCCTTATAAAGAGCCGATGCAGATCTACCCCGCCATCCATTATACCATGGGGGGAACCTGGGTTGACTACAACCTGATGACTACTATTCCGGGTCTTTATGCCCTGGGAGAAGCCAATTTCTCAGATCATGGTGCCAACCGACTTGGCGCTTCTGCACTGATGCAGGGATTGGCTGACGGATATTTTGTACTGCCTTATACCATTGGCGATTATCTTGCCGGCGAGATTATGGTACCCAAAATTGACACCAATCGTCCCGAATTCATTGAAGCAGAAAAGAGTGCAACTGCCAAACTTGAAAAGCTTTTCAATATCAAAGGAAAAACACCTGTCGATCATTTCCATAAGAAATTAGGTCATATCATGTGGGAATATGTTGGTATGGCTCGTAATGCCGAAGGATTGACCAAGGCTATTCAGGAGATCCAGGAGTTGCGGGTTGAGTTCTATAAAGATCTTCTGGTTCCTGGTGAACTGAAAAATGTAAATCCTGAACTGGAAAAGGCAGGAAGAGTTGCAGATTTTATTGAACTTGGAGAATTACTGGCCCGCGATGCTCTCAACCGAAACGAATCCTGCGGAGGACACTTCAGGGAAGAATCTTCCACCGAAGAGGGTGAAGCAAAACGCGATGATGAAAACTTTGCTTATGTAGCGGCATGGGAATTTAAAGGCGTAGACGCAGAACCGGTCCTTCATAAAGAAGAATTGGTCTTCGAAACAATTCATTTAACCCAGAGAAGTTATAAATAAAGAATCTCCTTTTTAGTAGCTCATATATCTAATATTCTATAAAAATGGCTGATAAAATTCTCAATAAAATATATGTAAAGGTCTGGAGGCAAAATAGCGCTAAGGCTAAGGGGCGGTTTGAGACCTACACCGTGGAAAATATATCCCAGGGAAACTCCTTCCTCGAAATGATTGACATTTTGAATGACCAACTCATCCTGGGCGGAAAAGATCCGATTGCCTTTGATCATGATTGCCGCGAAGGAATATGCGGAATGTGTTCGCTTTATATTAATGGTCATGCACATGGCCCCGATACCCTGGTAACCACGTGTCAGCTGCACATGCGGAAGTTCAGCGAAGGTCAGACGATCACCGTTGAGCCCTGGCGCGTAGGAGCATTTCCGGTGATCAAGGATGTTATGGTGGACCGTACAGCATTCGAAAAGATTCAACAGGCCGGAGGTTTCGTGTCAGTCAATACCGGAGGCGTTCCTGACGGAAATACGATTCCCATCTCTCAGGATGATGCAGAAGAAGCGATGGATGCCGCTGCCTGTATCGGATGTGGCGCCTGTGCCGCTACTTGTAAAAATTCGTCGGCCATGCTGTTTTTGGCTGCCAAAGTTTCGCAGTTTGCCAAATTACCGCAAGGTCAGGTTGAGGCAAAAAGACGGGCGAAAGCCATGTATGCCAAAATGGATGAGCTTGGATTTGGTGGCTGTACCAATACCGGTGCATGCGAATTAGCCTGTCCAAAAAGTATTTCAATCGCCCACATTGCCCGGTTAAATCGCGAATACCTCAAGGCAAAAATTGCTGATTAACTCATTATCAAAAGGTTCATAACAAAAAAGCACGATCTCAAAATCGTGCTTTTTTGTTATGAACTTATCGTAGTTGATAACTCTTATTTTTTATACCTTGCGAAGAAGCAATAAAGCTATAATTTGTATAAATTCGCAGTGGAAGGACTAATGAAGAAAAACTTAAGAGAATGCCATACAGAAGACTACCGAACACGGATCAGGCAAGATTAAGGGCCCTTCAAACAGCCATAATGCTGGGGCAGAAGAGAGATCCTGAGGAGCTCGCTTTTTCTGCAAAATCATTGAACAGGCTCAGAGCATTTTATACAAATTTTGAAACGACTCTTATTCATCATAAGCTCGCCAGAACCCAGCAGGAGAAAAGCAGCAATGCTTACCTCGAAACTGTAAGGAAGGCCAGAATCTATTTGTCGCATTTCATTCAGGTATTGAATTTTTCAATACAGCGAGGTGACATGAAATCTTCAGTAAGAGAGTTTTACGGTTTTAGTGACAAAAAATCGCCTTCGCTGATTATGGACTCTGAGGTATTGGAGTGGGGGAAGAAGATCATTGAAGGTGAGCATAAACGGGTTAATCATGGAGGAAATCCATTATACAATCCCTCCATTGCACTTGTAAAAGTGAAATTTGACCAATTTGTCGATGCCTACCATTTTCAAAAGACCCTGCAGAGCAATACAGCCAGGTGGACAACAAAGGTGGCCGATCTGAGAAAAGAGGCTGACGAGATTATTCTTGATATCTGGAATGAGGTAGAGGAACATTTCTCCGAATTTCCTGATGATTTAAAAAGAGAGAGAGCTGGAGAATATGGTTTGACCTACGTTTATCGCCCAATGGAACGGATGAAAAACGAAAGCCATAAAATCAATAATAACGCATACCTGAGCTGATCAATCTGCTGCTCCCATCAGACAGTCATTTTTGGTCAAATAAAGATTAGTTTAATTTTAATTGGAAATAAAAATAGGGTGGATAACTTTGGTTATCTGCCCTTAATAATTTTTGAACTGGACCCCCGGAATGCCAGATTTTCAATTTTATCCGTTTAGAGTAAAGCTGAAAATGCACCCCTTTCCAGGAATATTTTCGCTTGATACAAATACCTGGCCCCCTAATTTCTCGATAATTCGCTTCGTGATCGAGAGTCCAAGTCCATGCCCTTCCACATTATTTTTACCCAACCGTTCAAAATCAATGAATAATTTTTCAAACGATTTGGAAGGAAGCCCATTCCCATTATCCTGAATCCAAAAACGATAATGGCCATCATTCAAATCTTCACTTCCCATTACAACCTTAGGTGGGTCTCCACCATATTTAATGGCATTGCTTAGCAGATTGACCCAAACCTCTTCAATCCATTGCGGATGACCTAATACTACTGGCCATTTTTCAGGCAAACTGAACGTTGCCTTCCGCTCTTCAGCAAGGAGGCTAAGTCTTTTAATCGCCTCATTGACTACTGAATACATATCTACAGCCTCCAGGTTGATGTCTTCTTTTCTGATCCTTGATAACATCAACAACTCATCAACAATCTTAATCATTTTATGTCCCTGCTCGTTAAGCAGGTCAAGAAGCTCAAAAGCCTGTTCTTCCTGTTGATTCTGAATGTCCTCCTTTATAAACTCTGTCAACCCGATTACTCCGCTGATCGGATTTTTAAGGTCGTGGGCTACAGTTCGGGCATAAGCATCAAGATCCGCAATCAATTTTTCCTTTTCAACAATCTCATTCCGTAAAAGGGTATTTGATTCGAATGCCGCATCAAGCGCTTTTTTCCGGATAGATATATCATGGAGAAGAAAGATCCTGCCAATTAACTGCCGTTTACTGTTAGTTACCGGGCTGTATTTTACCTCAAAATGTTTGATCCCACCATTGGTCCGGATAGTAGTTTCAGTCAAAAATTCGCTTTCGGATGAATGTTCAGGCCTATCGGCCAGAAACAAGTTGCTAAACCTTTTGAAGTGATTTCCGATAAGCACATCCCTATCTGCATTGATGATTCTGCCAAAAGCCTGATTTACATCTACAATCCGGTCGACCATGTCAATCACGATAACTCCGTCCGATAAGTTGTTGATGGTCTGCCGGCGGGCAACAGGAACCACATCAAACATTCGTTGAAAGTAAATCCCTATTGCCGAGAGTATCCCCGAGAAAATGAGGACAATGGGGGTGAGATCCGCCTTAACCGGTATTAACTTAAATACATACATAATACTGGTAACCAGTGGCATAATTGAGGCGAGAATCAGGTAAATCAGTTGAACCTTATAGATTTTATAAAACCTGAATGTCCCCACAAGCAGAACAATTATTGCTGTGCCCAAAATTAAATACTCATAAAATGCATATATCCAAAACCAACTTCCATAATAGTAAACATTTTCATTGGTCAAGGGAAAGAAATCAACTTTTTCCCAGATCAGATGATGGTATGAATTTGTAAAAACCAGCAAAACGGTAATAAAGGGGATCAACAAAAATATCCCAATAGCCATCGGTTTGGTGAACTTATTCGACTGGGTATAGGCCAGGGTGAAAAAGAGGAAAAAAAGAGTTGTGGTTGAGGCTCCGATGTATCCGATCTGTGACCAGAGGAGTTTGACCTGAAAATTTGTCGCTGCATGTTCAAAACTTTCGCTTATGGCCCACAAGGAGGCCGCGAATTCAAAAAGTATCATGAAATTTACCCCGTCTGTCTTTCTCTTTTTCCAAAGTGCTAAAACTAAGGCTAGAGCAAAAACGCCTGATAATAAACGCACTAAGAAAAGCAAAGTAAATTCGAAACTCATAATAAAGATTAGATTACTTTATTTATTAGGGAACTCCAATAG
>Ga0209697_10007797_pt1 | contig 12369 bp, 10 predicted proteins | sample AliMusrvi5mmetaG_FD_184115 | JGI IMG/M metagenome (GOLD analysis project Ga0209697, IMG submission 184115) | Freshwater lake bacterial and archeal communities from Alinen Mustajarvi, Finland, to study Microbial Dark Matter (Phase II) - Alinen... | ecosystem: Environmental > Aquatic > Freshwater... | reverse complement strand
CGGCCCGGCGTCCGATGCCCTGCCCGGCGGCTTCCCGCCGGTGATTGCGGAATACAACGCCCATGCCGGCCCGCACGAGCATGTCGTCTCAAAATATTGCAACATCCTCGGCACAAGTTTCCCCGGTGTCGTGGCCCACGAAGACCGAATCGCGTTCAACTACCTCCGCTCCCGGTCGGATGTGCTGGCGAACCGCGTCTCATGTGTGGGCTTGTCCGGCGGCGGCAATCGCGCCGGCATGTTGCGCGCCACGGCGGACGGCTTGCAGGCGGCGGTGGTCATCGGCTTGATGAGCACCTATGCCGGCCTGCTCGACAAATACGTGGCCGTGCATACGTGGATGTTCTTCCCGTTTGACTGGGCGCGGCATGGTGACTGGCCGGACCTCGTGGCCTGCCAAGCGCCGGCGCCATTGCTCGTGCAGTACGACCTTGAAGACGACCTCTTCACCGTCGAAGGCATGCGGAACGCCGATGCGCGCCTGAAGCAGCTCTACAAACTGGCCGGCAACGAGACCGCCTACACCGGCCAATTCTACCCCGGCCCGCACAAGTTCGACGTGCCCATGCAGACCGCCGCGTTCAACTGGCTAAAAGCCCTCTGACAAGACAACGCACGGTTAGTGCGACTGCTGAGGTGGCTGCGCTCCGGGCTTGATTGCGCTAAACTGTTGGATTATAGATATTGCGCTGATAGATGCTATGAATGGAAAAATTACTATTGATCCTGAAGTCCAGCACGGCAAACCTGTGATTCGCGGCACGCGCGTACCGGTGACTCGCATCCTCGGCGGGTTGGCGGCGGGCATGACCCTCGACGAGGTCGCCCATGAATACGATGTGACCATCGAAGATATCCGGGCTGCCCTTCGCTATGCCGAGGAACTGGTCGAAGAGGAAGCCCATTACCTGCTTCCCGCGTAGTCACGAACTCCCGTGCGCTTCCTGATTGATGCCGATCTGCCGCGTTCCACCAAACCGCTGTTAGAAGAAGTCGGTCACGAGGTGATTGACGTTCGCGACATCGGGCTGCGCCACGCCAAAGATCCGTTGATTGCGCAGTACGCCCAACAACACCAAGCCTGTCTGTTGACCGGTGATTTTGGTTTTGCTGACGTGCGCAACTACCCGCCTAAAACTTACCACGGCATCGTCGTTTTGGAACTACCCCGTGATGCCAGCGCCAAGTTCATCCTTGGCTTGATTGGGAACTTTGTTCAGCAGACCGCCATCCTTGCCCGCCTGCCCGGCCGACTGGCCATTGTTGAGGCCGGTCGCATTCGCCTGCGCCCCAGCTAATCCAACGCGGTTTGTTTGGCAATCGCATCGCTCCTTCCACCTTCAATGGATTCCCGGGGTTGTCTTCATTGAAGCTCAAACAGTCTCGATCAATGAGACTCTCTTTTGCCACCGTTCTGCTGGAACATGCTCCTTCACGACTGCCGACACGATGCTTGGAAGATGGAACTCCAACTTGTTTTCATAATCGACAGTGAGAACAAGAATAAACCGGCCACTCGAAACAGTACGAATACTTGCCCAAGGAACCAGAATCGGAGTTTGTCTGGCGAACGATGAACGAATCCGAACTCCGTCTGGCGTTAGCTGAACATCGAAGCCTTGTTCGTAGCAGTTATTGCCAATGATACCAGTTTGCTGTTTGTAAGTCTCACCGAGTGTGAGAGTGGTTGCTGCTGGAAATCTGACTGCGAGTGCGTCCCATCCGCTCTCTTTCCTACAAAGTTTCTTAAAAATCAGCGGCCACGCAACTAATAACGAGACGCCAATTAGTATCAACGGTATTGCCGCAGGACCGCTCACCACAACCGCTATAATCAATTTGTCATGTATCAGCGTAAAATCAAACATTCGCATCCCCAACTCATCGTGCCACTCGACTTCGTTTCAGCAGCGATTGTGAAACTGAATCGTTAGCAGGTCAACCAAATAGCCCGACTAACAGTCTGTCAATACAGGCCAGAAGATGATGATCAAAGCGACCGTGGTTGCTCGATGAGTCATATTTTTGACTATTGAGACAAGCTTGTTAAACATTGCTTCGCTGCCCCGGTCGGATAATCTAACTCACCGTGAACAGGAACCATTTGCGGCATTCGTGGTGGGTATGGATTGCCGTCACGCTGCTCGTGCAAACAATCCACGGCGAAGACGCATTCCAGATTCAATGGCCGTTGGTCCGCGCCGGACAACCATCAGGGTTAAGTCTTGAGTTGAAACTTCCCAAGACTGATTTCTATCAGGGCGAGATTATCCCAGCAACGCTCGTATTCACGAACGCATCCACAAACCCCTATCACCTTTGGATTGGCACATATGACCGTTCCGGGAGAATTACTGACATCGGTTTCCATGCCGTGAACGAACATGGGGAACCCGTAACCGATCCATTGCAATGGTACTTCAAGAGCAACGGCTTCCTTGGCGGAGGTTTGGGCAACTTTCGAGATTTAGGGCAATGGAGCATCACCTTGACAGCCAACCAATGGCTCCGCTTCGATAAGCCCGGTACCTATCGGCTTTACGCTTGGTCAAATCGCCCGCACCCAGGCAAAATGGACGACAGCAATGGCAGTAATTATTTTATTAATCTTGTCTCGGATATTGCAACGATTCGAGTCGTGCCTTTGCCAGAGCAGCAAGCGAAAACGATCATGGAAGAAACTAGTGCGGAACTAAAGACAGGTGGGAAGGATGCCGCACGTGCTGTCGAGATTCTGCGTTATTTGCCGATTCCTGCCGCACAACAGCAGTTGCTGGAATTATTGGATGGCGAATATAGTTTTGCTGCCTCGATGGGATTGATCGGAGCTGTCGATCCGACGGCGAACGCCCAAGCCCTCCTACAATTAGCCTTACGTCCAGAGGTTGCCGTTACCAGCAGGATGCTTTGGTTGTATCCGTTGCTGAAAACCGCCGATGTGCAAGTGACCGGATCTGATCGCAAAGAGTGGGTAAAGGTTGCCACTGCACGCAGTACGGCTAAGGACGAATTTCTAGCAGCTATCCGGGAAAGTCTCAGCAGCAAACAGGGCAAAGCTCTGGCAATCACCACCCTCACCTTGTTGGTTGCGAATCCGCACGACAAGGAATTACGGGCAAACCTTGTCGCTCACAAAGACGATCTCGACAAAAGCCAAATTCGGGACATTGTGAGTTCGTGGGAAGCACTCCACGGCAAAGATCTATTGCCAGTATTAGAAATGGCCGTTAAAGAGCCATTGTTCGACCCGCAAGCACTTGGCTTGCTGGCTAAAGAGGAGCCGGAACTGGCGCGCCCACTGATTATTGAGGACTTGCTTCGGGAAAAATCGCGATATGTTGATGGCACTCAGGGTCGATATGCTATCGAGCCACTTCTGGCATTGCCTGATCGCGAACTGCCCGAACTTGACGATGCGTTCCGTAGTAAACTGCTTGCCAAAGACCCGGACCTTTTCCACATCATGCCCCTGATCTCCAGATATGCGACGACGAACCTGCTTGCAGAGGTGCTGGTTGTCTACCGCCGTGCAGAGGGTCGGTGGGCCTGTGACATTCAAGATGCAGCGTTGCGCTACTGGATCCGGTGCCAACCCACGGAGGGAGTAGCTGCTCTGGCGCGGGTACTTGAATCGCGGGTCGCGACTGGTTGTTACCGTGGAACGCTCGCCGGAGTGCTCATGAACAGTTGGAATGATGCGGCCTTGCCGGTGGTTATCGAAGCACTCGAAGACGATGAACCCGATGTTGTAGATTCTGCCGTAAGAGTTTTAGAGCAGCATGCTGGCACCGAGGTGATTCCACAAGTCATCGTCGCAATCAAGCGTCTGGCAGGGGCAACTTTTAAAGGTGTTGACCAAACAGGGCGAGCGAATTACTTGGCTTCGAACTTGCAGCATAGCAAGCGATGGTGCCTGATACCGGAACAACTGCAACAGCTCACCGATGCCTTGCTGGTAAAACCGACGGGTACCCCTTTCTCTGGTTCGAAAGCGGCAGCGCGAATCCAAAGCCGGTGGGCCTCGCCACCAACGAATTGGACGCTTCAGGTTAGCGCCAATATACGACCGTACGAAGAATTCTCGATCGCAATCGCAGGGGCCGATGTGCACAATGAAAACTTCAGAGTTTCTGCTCTGACAAAGATTGACGGAAAAGAAATTGGTGGCGAGGCTGAGCAACTAACCATTCAAGGACGCGGCAACCATTCGGGGATTTATGCGATCGTGCTGGTGAATTCGTACTTACCAGTTTTCCAATTTCCGAAATCGTTGGGTGAGCATTCGGTTGACTTGGTGCTCTCAACTGCCATGACAGACTACCATTTTCAACAATGTGTTGTACGAGTGAAGGCTTCAGAGGAGGATAGCAAGTTAGTAGCCGAGTTTGAAGCATCTGGAGCCAATCGTTTCCTCAACGACCCTTATGGGATTACGACTCGCCGGTCGAAGACGCCGGTCAACAACCAAGAATCGATACCCTATGCTGAGGTGATCGGTTTTGTGGCACGGCACCCCAAGGGTTACCTCACAGATCTGATTGCAAGACGAACCGAGTTGCTTTGGCTATGGGATGTCAACGAAAAGGGCATTGCACCTGAAGAACGTCTGTTGCTGGGGAAAATTCTTGGAGCGATCGACAAAGAAAGATATGTCACGGAGTTCCGAACGCGAGTTGGTAACAAATTCTCTGCCGATGTATCCAAATCTTGGCTTGATGGCATCGAGTCTTACGCACCTTAATGCGTCATCCACCAAGTTCGGAAGAGGAGTTCTGCATCTTATATATTTAATACCACTACTTCACAGGCTCATGCAGCTGGAGGCGTCGCACCAATCGCTGTAGCCGGTCGTGCCGCCGATGGCGCGGACTTCGACCATGTAGGTCGTGCCGGGAGTCAGGTTGTTCAACGCCAGCGCGCGGGAGTTGGAACTGAGCCCACCGTTTTGCCACGGACCGACCGAACCGTCGGCGCTGACCACAGCGTACCGGAGTTCGTAGCACTTGGCGTTGGCGCAGGGTTTGACCCTGACGAGCAGTTGGCCCGAGGTGCCGTTGACAATGCGCATGGAGCGGGGCTTGTCCAGCGCCGTTCGCGTGTGGCTGGTGCTCGCGGCTGTGAATCCGCTGGAGAGCAATGTGGTGAGACTGCCGTCGCAGTTGTCCTCCACGTACCCAGCCAGTTTGCGCAACAATGTCACCAAGGCTTCGCGCTTCTTTTTCTTGATCGCGGTCGCCAAGGTGCCGCCTTGCGCTTGGGCAACGAGGGCAGCAATGAACTCGGTGGTCGCTGCTTGCAATGCCACCAGCGATACCGGTGGATTGGGGAAAGCGCTGTTGTCAGTCAATCCTTGAATGACAGTCCGAGCAACATCGGGTAGTGAATTATCGACGGTTTTGCTGAAACTGGTTAGGACGCGGGGATTAGCCATGATGTGAGTTTCCTTGGTTGATTGGCAGCATTATCGGTTGTAAATCGCATCGAAAAGCCTGTTTTCTATGTAAAACATGGCCGATATGGCTCTGACAAGCTTTATTTTGTTGTGGAAACGACCTTTTCCAGCACGGAGAAGCCCTTCTCCGTCATGCAGCAAGGCTTATCCACTATTGAGAAGAGCTTCTTTATAGTGCAGCAAGGCTTTTCTATTATGAATCAAGGCTTCTCAGCTATGGAGCAAGGCTTCTCCGTAACGGAGAAGGTCTGCTTTGCAACGGATACGGTTGCTTCCATGACGGAATTAACCGTGTCCGTGATGGATAAGGTCACTTCGCTGATGGAAACGGTTACTTCCGTGACGGACAGGCTCGCCGGCGGTTCGGACTTAAGTTGGTCCGCAACGGAAAAGATTACCGGCGTAACGGAAACTACCTTGTCCGAACCGCAAACGATTCACTCGGTCACCACTGAGGTAATGGTGGTAGGTAGTCGCCTTCATTTACGCGGCGTTGCACCGAACGGAAGTCCACTGCCATAAACGTTAGACCTTTGAAACTCCGGATAGCCAACCACACCGGTCTCTGACAAGTCCAAACCTTCCAATTCAACTTCTGGCGCGACGCGCATCGGCAAAAACTTCCCGGCGATCTTGAAGAACAACCATGAAATCCCAAAGGCCCATGCCGCCAACGCCACGCCACCCAGCGCCTGCACGCCCAGCGAAGCTTCGCGGCGCGCAAAAATACCGGCAGCGATGACGCCCCAGAGGCCGGCCACGCCGTGCGCAGCAATCGCGCCGACCGGGTCGTCGATGTGCTTCCGGTCCAGCACCGGCAACATCAAGCACACCAACACACCGGCCACGCCGCCCGTAATTACGCCGGCGGCCGGGCTGATAATGGCCACTGCTGCCGAGGAAGAAACCAAACCGGCCACCAACCCATTCACCGCAATCGTCGGATCCGGCCGGCGCGTGGAGAAAATCATGAAGGCCGCTGCCGCCACCGCGCCCGCCGCGCCGGCCAGCAATGTAACCATCGCCAACCGCGGCGCCTCCGCCGGCAAGTCGCCGGTATTGATGCCGAGCCAGCCAACCGTCAGCACAAAACACCCGAGCAATGCCAGCGGGACATTGTGCGCCGGGATCGGCGCGAGCACGCCGTCGCGATTGTACCGGCCGATGCGCGGTCCAAGCACAACGGCGCCAGCCAACGCCGAAAAACCACCCACGACATGCACGCTACCGGCGCCCGCAAAATCGACGAGTGACCGGCTGCCAAGCACCGCCACCGGGAAGAGCAATGTCGCTGCGAATATCGCGTAGAGGAAAAAGTTTTTTAAACTCCACCGCTCCGCCAGCACGCCGACCGGGATGGCAACGACGATCCCGGCTTGTACGGCGCGGTAGAGAAAAACTGCATCAGTGCCGCCGCCCATCACGCGGAATCCGACCGCCCACAAGCCCAGCGTCGCCAGCGCGCCGCCGATGAAAACCATGAACGCGGTTTGCGTCGCATTTTTTGCGCGCGTCAAACCGGTCACCAGCATGGCCAAGCCGGCCGGAATCAGCAGAGCAATGACACTTGGTAAAATCATGCCGGCTAGAAATGCAGCCGGTATGCCAACCGCAAAAACTGGCGAAAATTGAGGGTTACCGGCGCATTACCAGAGCAATGTTGCGCAGCGTGGTCAAAATACGTCAGTGATGACCGCGACCGGTCTTCATGGCCAGCCACGCAAACAAAACGATGACAATCGCCGGGATCAAGATTTTCCAGACGAGCGACCGGTATTTCTGCCAACCGGTTTGCCACGGCGTCGTCTGCTGCAACCGGCCGGCGCGGCCGGTAATCGGCACCGACTGCGGGGCATCGAGTTCCGCTTTCATCGCGGCGACATTCGGATACCGGTCGGCAGGGTCGCGCGCCATCGCGTGCAGAATAACTTCTTCAACCGCCGGCGAGACTTTCGGATTGCGTTGCCGGGGCGCAACCGGGTCGCTGATGACGCGGGCGTTCATGATGACGAATGGATTTTCACCTTCGAACGGCGTGTGGCCGGTTACCATCTCGTACAGAATCGCACCGAGCGAATAGATGTCGGTGCGTTCGTCACCGCGCTTGCCTTTGACTTGTTCGGGCGCCATGTAATCGGGTGTGCCGACGGCCGGGGTGAAGCCGGTAAAGGTGATGCGCCGGCCTTCCGCCGCTTTGGCGATGCCGAAATCCATGATCCGCAATGTGCCGTCGGTACAGACCATGATGTTTTGCGGTTTGAGGTCGCGGTGGACGATCTCGCGTTCGTGCATGTGGGCGAGCGCGTCGCAGATGCGGCTGGCGAATTTGAGCGCGTCGGCTTCCGGCAACGGGCGGATGTTGTTGAGTAGATGCGCGAGGGTGTAGCCGCGCAGATATTCGGTGACGATGTAAGGCCGGCTGCGGTTTTCGACGGGAATGAATTTCAACAGATACGGATGATCGAGTTTCATGCCGATGGCTTCTTCGCGCTGGAAGCGTGAGTAGAACCCGGGATCACTTTCGAATTGCAGGAACGGCACTTTGACGGCCACGGTCTGGTTGGTCTGCTTGTCGGTCGCTTTGAAAATTGTCGCCATGCCGCTGCGACTGATGATCTCCGTGATGTAAAACCGGTCGTCGAGCGTCTGGCCCGGCTGCACATCGCGGCTGCCCATCACGTCCGCCGACGTGTGATACGCCGGAACGCCCCGGTAAAACGAGACGGCTTCGACTTCGTCAATCTGAACGACTTGGATGCTGAGATTGTCGTCGGTGCCACGTTGTTCGGCGAGCGCGACGAGTTGCCGGCAGGCTTGCGCGGGCGAACTACGATTGACGATTTCGGCAATTTCATTATCCGCAACGTGCGTGTGCAGGCCATCGGAACAGAGCACCACCCGGTCGCCTTTGAAAACCTGGACTTCGTCGGCATCCACGCGGGTGACCGGTTCCTGGCCGACGCTGCGGGTCAGGAGCGACCGCTGGTCACTGGTTTTGGCTTCCTGCTCGGAAATCAAACCAAACTTGCGTTGCATCCCGACGTAGGAATGGTCGGTGGTGAGTTGTTTGACTTCGGTTTTGCGGACGAGATAAACGCGGGAATCGCCGACATTGCCGACGGCGACTTGGTTGTTCCGAAACACGGCGACCGCCATCGTGGTGGCCATGCGGCCACCGGCATCGCGGAGTGCCAGGCCTTTGTCATAAACAGCGACATTGGCGGCGTTGACGGTTTCGACGACGAGATCAGTGGCGGCGTTACCGGATTTGCCTTCCCGGAATGTTTTTAGACCGGTCTCGACAGCCAACCGGCTGGCGACTTCGCCATGGTTCTGACCGCCGACGCCGTCGCAGAGAATGGCGACCGCGCCGCGCTGGCGTTTTTCCTCGACGGAATCCGGTTGCCAGAAGCCAACGAAGTCCTCGTTGTTCTCGCGCGCCGGTCCTGGCGAAGAAAGCTCAGCGTACGTCAAATCCATAGGTCAGCAGGTTAAACAGCAACCAGCAAAATAGCAAGGCGGTCGCCCCGTTAAAGGAGCGACCGCCTTGAGTTGAGGTTAGGCTTGCACTGTGTACGGCTTAGCGGAGAGCAAGACTTCCCGGCCTTTGGCTTTGCTGGCCTTGAGAAAGTAGTATGCCCCATAGATGCCCCACGCGCCGCAGAAGGCCAGCGCGATGTACGGTTCTTTCCAGCTCATGCCGGCAACGGTGAACGGGCCGATGAGGTAGAACAACATGCAGGCCAGGTTCGCCACCAAGCCGAAGATCGGCACCACGAAGTGCTTGAAGCCGTTAAAGCTGTGGTGCTCCTTGAACGCCACCATCGCGACGTAGCAGGTGAGCATGTACAGCAGGAACGTGCCAAAGTTGCTGATCAATGTGACGATGACGAGCGTGTTCGGCAGTTTCGCGTAGGTCTCGGGCGAGAAGATGCCGAAGCTGTACCAGACGTTGTGATACTTCGGATCCAGCGCCGTCGGCGTTGTGCCGCCGAGATAGATGACGACCGTGGCAATCCCAATCACCGCCGAGATACCGGCCAAGGTCCAGATGGCCCGGTAGGGCGACAAGGTCTTGCCGTGCACGAGTCCGAAGTGAGCGGGCACTTCTTCATCCCGGCCCATGGCGTAGGTCACCCGCGCGCCGGTGCTGAGGCAGCTCAACGTGGTTCCCACCAATGCCAGAAACACCGTTAACGCCTGCACGAGCATGAACGCCCGCCCGGCCGCGTAGCTGCCGAATAACCATGTGCCGACAATTACCATCATGTCGCCCAGCGGCGCGCCGGAGGCGGCAGCAGTCGGCATGGTGTAGCCGTTGTGCAGGAAATAATTCGCGGCGAAATATTCGATGGCGTAACAGATGCCGCCTTGGATCGCCAGCGACAGCAGCACGGCCCGCGGAATATCGCGCGTGGGATGCCGGGATTCTTCGCCCATCGACGTGACCGACTCGAATCCGACAAGGATCAGAATCGCGATGCACGCTTGGATGAAGATGAAGTTGAACCCGTGTGGCGCGACCACGGATTTGGCCGTGGTGTGGAAATTGAATGTCTCCACACCCTTGTCATCTTTCGTGACGGCTTCTTCCGGTTTGTAGCTGACCGTGAACGGCGCGGCCAGACTCAGATCCGTGACCGGCTTGCCATCCTTGTCGGCGCCAACCGGATTGCCATCTTTATCCGCAGAATCTTGCATCGCGTAGACTGGCTTGCCATCCTTGTCCACCGTCGGCTTACCGGCAGCATCGAGAACCGGCGTGAGATTGCCCTTGTCGTCTTTCACGACTTCCTGGGCGACCTGATAATTCACCGCGATGCCGTTCGACAAGTGATACCCGACCGAATCCTGCGGATGCCGGCCCCGGTACGCAATCGCCATCACCGAGAACACCAGCAACGCTGTGATTTGGACGATGTTGATCGCCAGGTTCACGCCCGTGGTGCCAGTCACGCCCCGGTAAGCGATGTACGCCACGCCGAATGCGAACACACCGCAGAACAGGATCATGAACAACGGGCTGTTGTAGTTACCGGCGAACGTGTCCGGCCAGAATTGATTCAGCAGATACCCGCCGAGGATGGCCGTGACGCCGACCATGCAGCCGGGATAAACCCAGTAATACAAGTGACTCGCCCAGCCGGTAATGAACTTCGCCAGCCGCGCGAACTTGAATGTCTTCGATTTCGCCATGAACGCTTGCTCGGCGTAGAAGTACGACGAGCCGGCGCCGGGATACAGTTTCGACAATTCCGCGTAGCTGACTGCCGTGGCAAAGCACAGCAGCAATGCCGCCAAGATGCCGAACCACATCGCGCAGCCAGCCATCGGCGCGCCGTAAAGCGATTGGATCTGGAACGTTAGCCAGAGGAATGCGCCGGGCGCGATCAGCGCCATCGCGTTTGAAGTCAGCCCGGTCAAACCGAGCGTCGCTTTCGCTGTCCCGCCGCTGGATGGTTTCGTTTCAGTTGCCATTATTGGTTACTCCTTCTTGTTTGCGTTAGGTTAAAACACGACGTTGAAGCCGACATTGGCGATGACTTCATTGCCCTGATTAAGGGTGTGCAACGAATTCATCGCGAGCGAGACCTGCACGCCTGTATGGACTGCGAGATACTTGTTAATTTGCAGGTTCGCGACCAGGCCCAGCAATACGTCATCCCAATCCGCATTTTTCGTGGTGTCGTTGTAACCAAAGTCAATCCCCAGCGCCGCGGACGGCGTGATCGTCAGCGCCAGCGGATCTTTCAAGCCCAACGGCTTCGTCAGATCAAACGCGTGGCTGATGCAGAACTGACCGTAGCCCGCATGGAACGCGTCCACATCCCAGTTGATGCAGAACTTCGGATTAAGCAGCGCCCAATTCCACGCGAGCACACCGTACAACTCGACGGTATCCACCCCGTCACGGCCGTCAACGTAGGTGTAACCATAGGCGCCACCGGTCAATGACAACTGATCCTTGAAGAAGTTGATGGTGTAGTCACCGGAGAAGTCCTGTTCTTCATAGAAGCGGTTACCGGCCACGCCTGAATCGCCATAGTAGCCGGTATAGTACACGCCGAAGTTATTCCACTTGAAAAACACATGAGGCTCGGCAACCGGATTATTGTGAAGCAAGTCCACGCCCCGGAAAATATATTCCGAGAAATAATCCGCCCCGGTATCCACTGACCAACTTTTCGCCGGCGGCGCAGCGGGCGCAGCCGCTTCATCACCCCGCGTCACAGTTACCTCCAAAATTCCTGCCGCCACACACACTCCCAGGATAAACAGCCGATTGATCTTCATGATTTCTCCCGTCTTCCGTTTATTGTTATAATTCTAATTTTAGTGCGTCACCAAACTGGCGACCATCAGACAACTCACTGAAACTTACCTAGGTCATTGTCTGAATCGTTCTATTCGCACGCTGCGTGCCAAGCTGGCCGGCCGGACTGTCAATCGGCACAAGCAGAATGAGTTGCGAAAGATTCCGGCCGTTGCCGGTAATTCATCGCCAGCCGAATCATTGGCACGGTGGTCAAATCGCAACAGTCCGGCTGCCAGATTTTGGTGGATTTCTGCGCTGCCTTGTTGCACAGTTCGTCCGGCGATGGGGTTCGCCTGCAACCGTCCCGAATTGTTCGGGTCTGATGACTCCTACCATGAAACAGAATTATGCTCAGATTGATTTTGCTCACGGTGGACGGCGGTCGCGATACCTCACTCCGGTATCTGGCCGTCAAACTCATTTCTAATCGCCAATCCCGACGATCCAACCCTCACGGAGGCTTGTAACCAGTATGTTGCTAAGACAAAACTGGCGTGAAAACCTGGCGTTCGCCGGACGCGGCCTGAAGTGGCTGCTCATTCTACTGCCAATGGCGGCGCTGGTTGGTTCAGCTTGCGCTCTGTTTCTCTGGAGCTTGGAC
>Ga0209697_10007795_pt1 | contig 12372 bp, 11 predicted proteins | sample AliMusrvi5mmetaG_FD_184115 | JGI IMG/M metagenome (GOLD analysis project Ga0209697, IMG submission 184115) | Freshwater lake bacterial and archeal communities from Alinen Mustajarvi, Finland, to study Microbial Dark Matter (Phase II) - Alinen... | ecosystem: Environmental > Aquatic > Freshwater... | reverse complement strand
GTTTCATTCTCCGCTGCAGAATAATCAGAAAAAAAGGCCCCCCTGCAAGAGCGGTTACAACACCGACAGGAATCTCAATCGGAGCAAGAAGGGTTCGCGCCAGAGCATCGCACACAACAAGGAATGTGCCTCCGCCAAGAGCCGCAAGAGGTACCAGCTTGCGGTTATCGGGGCCGAAAAATGCCCGCATGACATGGGGAACAATCAGTCCGACAAAACCGATCATGCCCGAAAGAGAAACAGCTGTTGCCGCAAGAAGTGTTGCAAAAAGCAATCCGACAACGAGCACAAGATCGGCATGCAGTCCCTGATAATGAGCCATCTCACGGCCAAGCGCAAGGGCGTTCAGGCGGGGAGAAAGCAGCCAGATTCCACCAAGTCCCCCAACAATAAGTGCTGCAGAAAGCAGCTGCTGACCGGAAGAGACCGGCTGAAGACTTCCAAGCATCCACCAGATAACGTTGTGCATACCTTCAACGCTGGCTGTTGAAACAAGAAACATGATAACGCTTGAGCATATTGAGCTCACGATAACACCGCTGAGAATAAGACTGTAGACAGAAGGATGACCAGTTGAACCCTGACTTGCAATCAGGTAGACCAGCATCAGGGTCAAGACAGCAGCAATAAAAGCTACTAAAGGAAGACCGAGAGAAACAAAAAGACCTGACCCGCCAAGAATGCTGAGTGTTGCCCCGAGACCGGCTCCACCGCTGACCCCAAGAACATAGGGTTCAGCAAGCGGATTACGCAGGAGAGCCTGAAACACTACCCCTGAGGCTGACAAGGCAGCTCCGGTCATCAGGCCCATCAGAAGACGGCTGAAACGGAGTGAAAGAATCGCACTGCCGGATGGTGATTGCAGATCGGGAATACCTATACCGGAAGGGCCGAGAAGCATCGAGAGAGCGAGGAGGAGCAAGACCGCAGTAAAAAACAGAACAATCCTGAAACCAACTTTTATACGGCTTCTGCCGGTAAAGCTGTTATCCCGGCAGATCTCTGAATCCTGCATAGCCATCAGTTTTCAACACCCTTCATTGCCCCAATCCCCTGTTCAAACCCGTGTTTGATCATTGTCATTTCCGTAACCGTATCGGCAACGGCAATTAGCTCAGCAGGAGCATTCCTGCCGGTCACCACCACAATTTTACCGTCCTCTCCTGAACGCACTGCATCAAGAAGAGGCTCAAGGGGAATAAGGTTCTGGCTCAGCGCAAAACAGAGTTCATCAAGAAGCACGAAATCGTAATCCGGTGAAAGAAGAGCTGCAATAGAGGCATCCAATCCTTTCCGTGCTGCAATTCGGTGCTGCTCCATAGCCGGACTATCAGGATCCCGCGGAAGAAACCCCTTGCCGAACTGTTCCCACTCTACCCCGGGAAAGTGGCTGAAAAACTTCTGTTCACCAACAGCATCATCGGATTTGACAAACTGAATCACCCTGGCCCGCATTCCATGCCCCAGAGCTCTAGCCAGCATTCCGAATGCCGCAGTACTTTTTCCTTTACCATTTCCCGTAAAAAGAAGAATCCTTCGTTTTTTCATAGATATATGAGTTCAAAAACGATCATGATGTTATTAAGCTGCAAAATATATCATCATTCCATGTTGCAGGATTGTTCACGATATAAGAGGCAATGGTTTCATACGACTGTCCATCACGAATGATATGTTCATGATAATTGCGTTGCCACAATTTCGCGATACATGGTTGCCAACCAAAAATTTTAATCCCGCGAATATATGCAACAGTGGTTATTGATTTGAACGCATCCATCATATCCCCAACCGTTTTATTCCCCCTCCCCGTGGTTGCCCCATTTCCGGTTTATCATCATGGTTTTGACCGACCACATGGGTCGCCCCTACGGGGATGATTTGCAATATTCCGTGAAAATGATTGGGCATTACAACAAATTCATGCAATTCAATGTTCGTAAATCTATTGATTACTTCCTGCCATTGGGTTTCTATCATGTGTCCGGCATCATTCAATATCATTTCACCATCCGCAATATTTCCAAACATAGACGCCCTGTCCTGACAACATATTGTAACAAAATATGCCCCTGCCTGCGAATAATCGTATCCCTTCAATCGTATTGACCGTCGATGATATGTATTTGGATTATAAGGCATTGGTTTATTGTTTTGAACGCATCCAAAATATCCTCGTAGGGGCAATCCCTTGTGGTTGCCCTGTTTTTATTTCCCTATTTCCGATTTATTACCACGGTTTTGGGCAACCACAAGGGTCGCCCCTACGAACCGATATGTATTTGGATTATACGGTACCGGTTTATTGATTTGAATAAATCCCGATTTTCTTTCCCCTCCCCGTAGGGGCAACCCTTGTGGTTGCCCTCCTCGTAATTGCCCAATTTCTTGTTGCCCTATTTCCTGTTTATTGAAAAAAATGTCTGATACCCATACCTGCCCCAAGAAAGAGCACGGCAGTCATCCACATCAGCGCAATGCTCTGCCTGATTACGAGTGGAGTACATACACCCGGTTTAACTCCAAGCAAGGGGGCCTGACAGACAACGCCGCCATAGCTTCGTTCCCCACCAAATGTCACGCCCAAGGCTCCGGCAAAAGCTGATTCAGGGTAGCCCGAGTTAGGACTTGCATGAAGCCGCGCCCCCTTAAATACCGCCTTGAACGTATCAAAAAACTTGAGCTTGCCGATAGCCGCCGCCACCGCTATCGTCAAAACGGTCAAACGTGCAGGAAGGTAGTTGGCAACATCATCCAGCCTGGCGGCAGCCCATCCGAACTCCATATAACGCTCATTTTTATAACCGAACATGGAATCGAGCGTGTTGATAGCCTTATACGTTATTGCGCCAACCGGACCGAACAACAGTGCGTAGAACAAGGGCGCAGTCACACCGTCGACCGTGTTTTCGGCTACACTTTCTGTTGCGGCCAGAGCTATGCCGCCTTCGTCGAGAGTGGCAGTATCGCGACCTACCATCAGGGAAACCTTCTCGCGTGCCAGCTCACTGTCGCCTGCTTCAAGAGCGGCCTGCACAGCTGTCGCATGATCACCCAGGTCCCTGAGAGCAAAAGAGCTGTAGAGCAGGTAGATACTCAGGGCGAGACCTGCAACACGATGCAGTTGGCTTAAGAGAGTGATAAGGAGCCAGGCTGAAAGCGCAGAACCGCCGACAATCATAATAACAGCCACTATACCAGCCAGACGAAGCGACAGATTGGTGCTTCGTATCCATGTTTCAGTTCTCTGGGCAAGCCATCCAATCCCTTTGACAGGATGAATAATCCCGCGCGGATCGCCAAAGGTGAGATCAAGGGTAAATGCCAGGGGGAGAATAAACTCATCCATAAATGCCATAACGACTCAGCTCTATTTTAGTGAATCAGTTGCCTCATGCATTGCATCAAGAAAACGGTTGTTTTCGAAAGGAGTCCTGACTGCAAACCGGAAATAATCAACTTCAAGGCCGGGAAAATTCCGACAATCTCGAACAAGAATTCCTTGAGTCCCAAGATAAACAAGAAGCTCATCAAGAGAGCAGCCCCTCTGCCATTGCGCAAGAAAAAAATTTGCTGCACCTCCTGCAAGTTCCAGCCCCTCAATCATCGACAGTGCTGCGCTGATTCTTGGTCTTTCACTTAAAATCATGGCTCGCAGCGACTCTTCGTAAGCACTGCATTGCAACAGCCTGATGGCAACCGAATCGGCAATCGCATTAACCGTCCAGGGTTCCTTAAACTCAAGAAGCCGTTTGATAACTTCAGGATGAGCAATCAGTGCTCCAAGGCGCAACCCGGGCAGGGCATAAAATTTGGTAAGCGAGTGTACCACGATCACATTTTTAAGCGCCGTCACCTTATCCATCAGGGAGTTATCGGGAAACTCCAGTGTAAACTGTATAAACGCTTCATCAATAATAAACCATTTATCAGGGAAGCGGCTTGCCAATGCCATGATAATCTCCGGCGGCACTTCCGTACCTGTGGGATTATTGGGATTAGCGGCAAAAAAAGCATCCGCATTGCGCAGGCTGTCAGCAAGAGCCTCAATCCCGGGCAACTGGAAGCCGTTATCGGCATCGAGAGACAAAAAAACAATCTCAGCGCCAGCTATCCTTGCCGCCCGTTCATACTCATAAAAAGAGGGGGAAAGCAGCACAACACGGCGAAGTCCGAGTGCCCTTGGAAGCAGATAAATACCTTCAATTGCCCCATTGAGCGAAAGCACCATGGAGCTTGCCAGAGCAAACTTTTCCTGATAATACTCCTTTATACCCCGACCATCGATCGATGGATAAGCCTGAAGAGCAAAATCCTCGAGCGAAAAAGTCCCGATCGGAGGAAAAATCGGGCTGACATTGACACTGAAGTCAAGCACCTCCCTGCAGTCATCAGTGTAACTTTTTTTGGCGGCGCCACCGTGTTTATGATAATAAAGGCTTGTCATGAAAAAGGTTGTTGATCAATAATTTCATTAACCTTATCAAGATCCAGGTGCTGTGAAAAATGTGCAGCAAGAAGTTCATAGCTCTCCTGTCGACCCTTTTCCAGCCGTTCAGCTCTGTATGCCGGATCCACGAGGGAAAGAAACCATTGTTTTACCGCAGGTTCATCGAATATACCATGAAAATAGGTCCCTGTAACTTTGCCATCTCGACTTACAGCCCCGTCAAGGTCATCTGCAGGAGTGTTATTTCGGGATGATACCCTGAGAAATGGCATGCAGTCACCGGCAACAATGCTTCGGCCCATGTGAATCTCATACCCGCAAGCCTCACAGGTTTCCCCGATAATAAGACCACGAGCATTTGCAAGGCATTTATCCTGTTCAAGAACGGTCTCAACATCAAGAAGACCAAGAGCCTCACTTATACCGGCTGGTCCCTCAACTCCATACGGATCGGCAATACTCTTTCCAAGCATCTGAAACCCTCCGCAAAGGCCCATGATAATCCCGCCATCTTCCCTGAATGCACGGATTTCTTGTTCCCAGCCAAGTGATAAAAGCCATTCGAGATCACCACGCACATTTTTCGATCCCGGAAGAATAAGAGCTTTGTAGCCTTTCAGTGATCTGGGATAGTGAAGATAGTGCAGCGCGACTTCTGAGTCATGCTCAAGAGGAGAAAGATCGGTAAAATTGGATATATGAGGGAAATAGATGACAGCAATCCCTATTTTCCCCGCTTCAGGCTCGCCTGTTGGATCAACCTTTGCAGAAAGCGGCACAGCGTCTTCAGCATCAATCTGGAACCCCCGGAAATAAGGAATAACGCCAAGAACAGGAACCCCTGTCATCGATTCAAGCATGGTCACACCATCTTTAAACAGCTCTATATCCCCCCGAAAACGATTGATGACAACCCCTTTGACCAGAGCCCTGTCTTCCGGGGGAATGATAGCAAGGGTCCCCGCAACCTGCGCAAAAACCCCTCCCCTGTCAATGTCCGCAACAAGGATCACGGCTGCACCTGCAGCTCTGGCAGTTCTGAAGTTTACAAAGTCTCTCTTATATAGATTCATCTCAGCGCATGAACCGGCCCCCTCAATAACCACAAGTTCATGCTTGAGCATCAGGCGCTCCAGACTCTCCATTGCAGCTGAAGCCCAGACAGTGGTATCCCGGAAATACCCCTGTGCCGTCTCGGTGGTGCATACCTTTCCCTGCAGCACCACCTGTGCTCCGGTATCGGAATTCGGCTTGAGAAGCACGGGGTTCATGTCAGCCGTGGGCACAACCCGGGCAGCCTCGGCCTGGACAATCTGCGCCCGGCCGATTTCATACCCGTCAGGCGTAACACCTGAATTATTCGACATGTTCTGCGCCTTAAAAGGTGCAACATCGATACCGGCATTGCTGAATATCCTGCACAGTGCAGTCGCAACAATGCTTTTACCGACATCCGAACCGGTCCCTAATACTGCAAGGGAGCGGAATTTTTTTTGTGGCATTACCATGTTTCGTGATGAACCAGAGAGTCAAGCTCCATTCTCGGCAGCCATCCTGCCTGCTCGAGCTCCGGTGTTGTATGAAAAAAGCTTACATAACCAATCGCAAGATAGGCAACCGGCACAATATGCGCAGGAATACCGAGCGCTGAACGAATATGGTCGTGATGAATAATGCTTACCCACCCCACACCAAGGTTTTCGGCTCTGGCAGCAAGCCACAGGTTCTGCACAGCACAGACTGAGCTGTAAAGATCCATCTCGGGATTTGCTGTTCTGCCGATTACCACCTCTCCTGTGCGCGAGCGGTCACAGGTAATACAGATACCCAGCGGCGACTCCATAATCCCTTCAAGCTTGAACGAGCGGTAGGCATCCTTCTTTTCACCGCTGAACATCTCCGCCGCCTCGGCATGAGCTATCTCAAAACCATCTTTAACCTTTCTGCGCACCTCTGGATCTTTCACTACGATAAAATCCCACGGTTGCATAAACCCAACGCTAGGCGCATGATGGGCCGCATCGAGCAGCCTTGCTATAACCTCTTCCGGAACAGCATCCGGCAAAAACTGCCCTCTGACGTCACGACGACTGTAAATCACCTTGTAAAGGGCCTCTCTTTCCGCTTCACTGATGGTCATATTCATAACACGTTGTTTTGTGATGAAAAAAGAAACTCCATTAAAAAGTAACCTTGATACCCGCATAAGCGGACCTGCCGGGAGTTGCATAACCCCAGGCTTCCTCATAATAATCGTTAAAGAGGTTGTCGAGCCGGCCATAAAGCTCAACCGTGTCGCTTAACTTATACGAAGCTGTCATGTTCATTAAAAAATAGCTTGGAAGCTGCCCCTTGCTTTTTCCCTCAACGCCATTATCTATACGCGTGCCAACCCACTGCATGTTGCTGCTGACCTTCAGCTTCGAGGATAACTTGCCGGTTCCCGTTATCCCGACCTTGTTTTTCGGTCGTCTCAGAAGCTCACTGCCAAGGGGATCAGCAGTTGAGGTATAGGTATAATTACAGGCAAGAAGGAGCGGATCAATCGGGTTCCATTCAGCAAAGCTCTCGACACCGTGGGTTTTTGTCAAGCCTGCAACCTGGGCATAGGTGTATGTTGAAAGATTAAAATCAATACGGTTATCAAAATCCATCCGGAAATAGGTTGCGCCGAACTTCAGACGATCAGAAAGCTTCTGCTCAAAACCTGTATCCCAGCCGGAAGTTGTTTCAGCGGTAAGTTGTGTATTTCCATAGGGCGAAAAGAGCTCATAGAGAGAGGGAGCCCTGAAGCCTGTTCCATAACTGAACTTCAGAACAGTATCATTGATGGTGTAAGATGGCGCAACCCTGTAGGTGGTTTTACTGCCGAACTTTTCGTTATCCTCATACCTCAAACCGCCAACGACTTTCACTCCACCAAGACGCCACTGATCCTGCACGAAAATACTCTTCGAACCAACTCCTTTGTCAAGCAGGGATGCATACGTGCCAAAATTCTGGTTGATCATGCTCTCCTGCTGGTAATTCAACCCGACAGACACTGTATTGTTTTCTTCTACAGCAACATCCCCCTGCCAGCCTATTTCATAGCGGTGTCCATTAAACTTGCTTGACAAGGCACCGCTCGTCAGATAGGATCGATCCTGATCATAAACATTATAGTAAAGCGTTGAAACAAGGGGCTTATAGTTCATTTTCAGCGCAATACGACCACTGAACTGGTCAGAATCCTGATTAAGTCCTGATGTATCAGATCCACTGTAATCGTACGCCACATTAGCTTTCGTATATCTGAGAACTGTTTCAAGAGAGGTATGGTCGTTCAAACGCAAACCGAAGTTTCCCGACAGGGATGTATTTTCATAGCCATCTTTTTCAAAAACTTTTCCTTTTGGATTTATCCAGCTGTTGTTTTGATCAACTGCTGAAAAGCCTTCTGTTTTTAACCGTGAAACCCCGACTGAATAGTTCAGAATACCCTGTTCACCGTTTGTTCCCGCATAGGCTTTGTATGTCCCATAGGATCCCCCTTCTATACCGGCAAACGACTGAGGCGTTGACGAACCCTTTTTGGTAATAATATTGATAACCCCTGCTGATGCATTAGAACCATACAAAAAGCTGACCGTGCCACGTACAATTTCTATTCGATCAATGTTATCGACGGTGAGATTGGCGAAATTCGGAGCACGATTTGCATCAGCTGGATCGTTGGATGGAACACCATCGATAAGGACAAGAGTGTTTTTTGCGTCTGCACCTCTTAAAAAAACACTTGCAAGGGTACCAGGTCCACCATTGGAAGCAACATCAATTCCTGCAGTTCCCTTGATAACCTCTTCAACGCTCTGTTTTCCTGAATTCCTGATATCCTCAGAGGTAATGACCGTGACGGATGAACCGCCGGTATCACTGATAGAATTGAGGGTTTTGGTGGCCGTAACAATCATCTCATCTCCGGCATAGCTTCTGGTCTGCTCTGCACCGAAAACTCCCTTGCTGCATAGCAAACCTGCCATCACAACAAAAAATACTTTTTTGTTCATTTTTGATTTTACCTGTTTTCAGTTTTAGAAATACATCAACTGACAGGGGTTAGCTAAAGGCGGCGTGTAACGGCATGAAACATTGCTTGATGATTTTTCACAAAAGGCTGTTTTTGGAAACAGAATAGACATGCAAAAGCCTGATGGCTTATGTGTTCTCAGTAATCCAAAAAAATACCTTGCAAAAAGATCAAGCGGAAAGCAATGCAAAAGAAGTACAGCTTTGCCCCGACTATATCCCGTAGTCCGATCTTGTAATGCAAAAATAACTGGCAGGTCTCCTGACTATAACGGCTTACATCTGTTCCGGGCCTTCCCGCAGTTTTCCTGAGTGGAAAACAGTGCAGTGACCTGAAACAACCGCGAAATAACTGTGCATGTGGCCATGCCTCAGCTTTGCGGTTACCGTTGTACAGTTGCGGGTACAGTTTACGATTCTCACGTAATTCCCTATTCTCCGGCTTTTAAGCCGGCACCAGCTACAACAAAAGAACAATTATGGTGTACTAAATAACAAAATCCCCGGAAAGAAACAAAAATTAAGGGCTAGCTCCTCATTTATAGCGACCTTGAAGTGCTACATTAAATCACACATTTAATACAATACATTGTACTGTTAAAACACGCACATAGTCTGTTCCAAACAGTAGTGTCCGGTTAAAAATGAAAAAGGTCTGAAAACGCTTGAGAAACGGCGATATTAAAAGTGACTAAACAATTGATATCAGCCCTATACACAAGGAGTTCCAGACCATGAAACAAGTTACAACGATGCTCGGTGAGTTGCTAAAGATTTTTCCGAGATACGAATTCGAGAAACTCGAAAAGCAGCATCAAAGCAACCACTATACAAAGTATTTCACGGGCTGGCAGCAGCTAATTACCCTGTTCTACGCGCAGATTGTAGGTCATGACAGTCTGCGAGGCATTCAAACAAGCCTTGGCGTCCATGCTCAAAAATGGTACCATCTCGGACTGGAAGACATCAAAAGGAGCACGCTGTCTGATGCTATGAAAAACCGCCCACACCAAATCTATGAAGGACTGTTTTACAAGCTGCTCGAAAAGTGCCGTTCAGTCACCCCTGACCATAAGTTCCGGTTCAAAAACCCTCTCTTTTCAATGGATGCCACCGTCATTGATCTCTGCCTGAGCGTTTTTCCCTAGGCAGAATTCCGTCAACGCAAGGGGGCCATCAAATTGCACTACCTTTTTGACCACCGTAGCTCGCTGCCAGCATTCATGGTCATGACGGACGCTAAAAACCATGATGTCCGGGTTGCGAGAAGCGAAGAGAAACTTGATTTTCAGCTGTTGCCGGACAGCATAATTTCCTTCGACCGTGCATATATCGATTTCCAGTGGCTGTATACCCTTGATCGGCGCAAAGTCTGGTTTGTTACACGCTCAAAAACAAACATCCAGTACCGAATCATCGGACAGCATCTACCGATAACAAACAAGCAGGTGACACGAGACGAAAAAATTGAGCTGGTCGTTGAAAAATCAAAACCAAAATATCCGAAATCGTTTCGTTTGGTCTGTTATACTGATCCGGATACCGGTAAAGAATATGAGTTCATCACCAACAACATGAAGCTCGCAGCCTCAACGATAGCAGCCATTTACAAGTCTCGCTGGCAGATTGAAACATTTTTCAGGTGGATCAAACAAAACCTGAAAATCAAGTCCTTCCTTGGTACCAGTCAGAACGCAGTATTAACGCAGATTTGGGTGGCCATGTGCTATTATCTGCTAGTATCATACATCAAGTTCCAAACAAAATATCGCCATTCATTACAGGAATTAACCAGAATGATTGCCTCAGTTATCATGGAACAGCGACTGTTGATCGATATTTTATCTCTTAAAGAACAATCTCTCAAAAAGGTGAGGGAACCTGTACTTCAACTGGATTTATTTTAACCGGACACTACTGTGTTCCAAATATGTTCGTTTATGTCTTGATTAAAATGAACATGAGGATCAACAACAAAAGCGTAAAGTTGGATATGACATATACAAACGGCAGTGCGGCGAGTGTACCGCAAGGAAAGAAACAAACTCTATGGTGTTATCAGAAGACTTAAAGTAAATTGCAGTAGTTTGAGGATATTCTCAACCCTCAAAAGCAAATCTTTTTAAGACAAAGTGCGTTACTCTATTTTATTATGTTTTAACTCCTTTCATTCCACCCATGGCAAATCCATCACATGTTGAAATAATTTATCAAGGAGTTGATGTTTGGAATCAATGGAGAGAGAAGAATTCTTCAATTGACCCTGATCTTTCCGGCGCAAATCTTACCGGACTTGAACTCTATGAAGTCAATTTTGAAAGCACTGATCTAAAGGGAGCTGATCTAACAGGAGCTAACCTCAGAGAAGCCAATATCACCTATGCTGATTTTACAGCAGCCAATCTCACTGGAGCCAACTTCTCCCGAGGATGTCGCAGCTGTGGTGGACCTGCAGGTGGCAGTGATTCCGTTGTGTTTAATCGTGCTAATCTTACTCATGCCGACCTTACTAATAACTATCTGGCAGGTGTTGACTTCAATAGTGTTAGTCTTAAAGGAGCTACCCTAAGTAATACTACCATTGATTTTTGTGATTTATCAGGGGCAGATCTTACCGATGCAACCCTGTTTGGTGCACAATTGAGCAAAACGAAGCTCATTGGCACCATATTTCAATAACCTGCAAATTAGCGGCACGAGATTTTCTGATCTTGATTTCAGCGAAGCCCTAGGGCTTGATACGGTAATCCACGACAGTCCATCCAGTATTGATATTGCAACTCTTTACCAATCCAAGGGAAAAATCCCGGAAGTTTTATTCCGAGCCTGCGGAGTCCCTTTTGAAAGCCTTATTGCATTTAAAGAATTTCAAGATGCAATGAGGATAATCAATCACTAGGCTTCTTTGCAAACTCTAGAAAAAAATATCGATGGAATATCCTCCATACAAAGAAAACGAAAAGAAGGAAACGTATCTGAATAGCATAAGAAACAATATCATCGCAATTCTTGCTACTAACTCCGAAAAGCACCATAAAAAAGATCTACTGGATATCTGCATTTGGCAAATAACTGAGATAGACGGGAAATACAACACTCGTTATCGCTCTGAAGGGGCCATGGATAAAAAAAACTGGAATGAGGTACGACATGAACATGTTTACCAAAGAAAACATCTAATTGAACGCCTTCTCGAAGGAGATAACATAGACAAGGTGATTAGTGATGCAACTGCTTGTCTTGTAACAAAAGCCGAACATGGAAAACTGTCAGAAGCACTTATAGGATGGGAACGATACAAAAGTGCGAATATCAGGGTGTTCGACTTAAAAGAAACAAGACAGTTACTCTAGTGATATTTCCCACTTTAATGTCCCCTATGATTCATGCAAGTCGTTTTTTTTCGCAAGCCCTCACTGGTTCTTACTGCCATCTTCGGGCATGGTGGGGCGTGGCCCATTTACCATACCACCTGCGTCTGGAAAAAATCTTTTTGTGCGTCAATCCCGTAAACTGTAACGGCCAATAGTAGAGATTTCCGGAATAGCTATTTCAGTTCTTTGAATCTTCGAGTACGTCTGAATACGTAATATTGAAGCGTGATTGGTTCATTGGATATAAGTCAATCATAAAAAACTGTTCACAAAAAGATTTAAAATAATCAGGCTGGGTTTGCTTTAGCATTTTTTTTATAACACCGATCCCTTCTGGCGGAGTAACCCCTGATTATAGTGGACCCCGATTTTTAGACAGCGGTTTAAGATGTTAACTTGCCCTCAAAAGGAGCAGGTAATGACAAAAAGGACACGAAAAATTTTCAGCAGTGACTTGAAGGCCAAGGTGGCGCTTGAAGC
>Ga0209697_10007789_pt1 | contig 12380 bp, 16 predicted proteins | sample AliMusrvi5mmetaG_FD_184115 | JGI IMG/M metagenome (GOLD analysis project Ga0209697, IMG submission 184115) | Freshwater lake bacterial and archeal communities from Alinen Mustajarvi, Finland, to study Microbial Dark Matter (Phase II) - Alinen... | ecosystem: Environmental > Aquatic > Freshwater... | reverse complement strand
ACGCGGGCGTCGGCGGTTTCGTCTACGGCAGCGGCAACCTCATGGGCACTACGGTATTCGTATTCGCCCAGATCGCGGAAGTAGCCACAGACATCATCGGGCACAGTGAGCCGGTCGATCAGCGGATCGTCGGCGAATAACCCTCCGTTATAGGCAGGAATCCGCAATGCCTCGTTGCCAGCGTTGATCGAGCGGAACAGTCCACGGAAGTTTTCCCAAATGGGACGCGGGTTGAACGGATCGCGATGCTCGAAGGCCCGTCGCAACACGGCATCAGGCAACAGCCCGCGGTCCTCGCAGAATGCGGTGAAGAGCACGCGGTCCAAGATCTTTTGCGTGGCGGCCAGCACGGCGTGGCGGGATTCGCTGGTGTTGACCTCGCACAACGACTCAAAGGCTTCCTGCCGCATGTTGGCATAGCCGACATAGAAATCCTTGGTCAGTTGCTTGCCGATCTTGTCGGAGGCGGTGATCAGGTCGTGCAGATGGCAGCGGCCACGGGCGGGCACGATACGCTCGGCACCAAGCAGGAAGACGAGCTTCTTGAGCAGCGTTTCGTTGTGGGCCAACTCGTCAGTATCGAACTGCTCAAAGGTGTGCTGATCGGTTCCCTTGTAGTAAAGTCGGGTCTGCCGGATCGAGGTGACGATGATCCAGTCACAAGGGAGGTTGATGGCATAACGATAGCCCTGGTCCACGGCCGACATGTGGCGGCCGGCAAAAGGGCGGTCGAGCGGATCGAGCGGTCCCTTGCCCTCCAGTGCCACGACGAACTGCTCATTGCCTTCACGAAAGTCGCCCAGCACGGCGTCGGCGAACTTGCCGTCGACTTGGACATGCTTCTCGCGAGAGATCGTATGACGGTCGTGATCATCAGCGGGTCGGGCATAGTCCAGCACGCCGCAGAATACGTCGTTAAGAAAGTCGCCCAGGATCTCCTGCTCTTTGAATCGGTCGGCCTTGCCCGAGGCGAGCATGTCGGCCCACTTGCCCAGGATGGCACGGTACGTTTCCAACGGCCGTGGCAGTTGAAACCCCTTCAAATGGGGCCGCAAGGCATCAGGACGGAAAAGCGGTTTAGCTTCAATAGGCACGACATCTTCCCTCTGGCAAATGGCTCCGGCGACAGGGCGATCATGGCCCATTTCAGCAGACCGAAGCCAATTTTAACCGCTTAGGAGGGGATTGTCAGTGGACCGCCCTATTTGGTTGGTTCAACAACCTCCTTGAGACGTGGCATTCCAGACGTGATTCCATGTTCTTGCCGTTTATGAGGCCCCGAACGTGCATCATGCGTTCGCCCTCGAAGAGATCAGCAGCCGCGATGATGCCGAACACGCCGCCCGCCAAATGATGGAAACCTACAAGGCAGACCATTTCCGCCGCGTGATCGAAGTGGGTGAGCGGATAGGCTGAAGAGTGCTGGCTACATTTTGATCTTGATAACAAAATGTTGCTGGCTTTGGTGCTTATTCTTCCTCAATCTCAGGCTTCTTCAGATTGGCCAGATAATCGGCGATCTTGCCCGCCACGATGCCATAGCCAGCTTGCTGCCCCTTCATTTCCAGATGCTCGAAATCAGTACGGTTCTGGATCGGCGATACCACTCCCGGAATTGCATCCTTCATCGTGCCGAACATCGCTGCGATCATCTGGTCCCACTGCCCGACAACTTCGGCCAGGTCTTTCACGTCGCGTTTCGTCCAGAACCCACTTTCATCATCGACCTTTACCTTAAATCCGATGTCTTGGGCCTTTTCCAAGATGGCACAGACGGTCATGTGGGCACGGAGGAAATTAGGCATGCCGTACTCGTTGGCGAACTGGGTTTTGCAGAACGATGCCCAGGTGCCGGTTTCGCCAGGGATGGTATTCTCTTCACCCCATACTAGCCGGTCTATGTCAGCTTTGAACTCGGCGGAGCGGAAGAGTTTACGGGCATCCTCGATTGATCCCTTGAACCGCCAACGGATATGACCCTTATTCTGGTCTACCAGTTCGACCAATACCCAGGACGGAGCATCTCCGCGACGATGGCTTATATGTCGCCCTTGTACGACACAGGCCCGGTAGAATTCCTCGAAAAGCAGGGTTTCCTGTGAATCGGGATAGTCGTCTGACCAACGGAGTCGGTGAAGTTGCCACCGCATTGAGAACTTCTTCAAGATTTTGGCTGAGGCTGGATGGCGATTTGCATCAGTCACAGCCAAGGACCACGCGGGTTTTCTCAAACGCCCATCGGCTCCAACCTGCCTTTTGGGGAACACGAACGGTGGGAAGGCACGAATGCCAAGGTTCATCGGCTCGCAACCGGGAACCAGATTGACCGTGAACATGATCGAGTGATGCGGCGGCTGGAAATAGAAGCCGCTGAAATCCCAAGGAGACTTAACGCTTCGGGCAGATTGAATCTTCGCCCAGCGGGACGGCTCGTCCGGATTCTCCGCCTGGCGGCATTCTTCGCCCTTGAATTCCTGGAGTTCGCTGACATTAGCCACGGGCAGATCCATGCAGGCTTGCCGCAAGGCTTCCAGCTTGGCCCGAACGGTCTCGATGGACCACTTGTTCGGCACGGTCAGTTCATAATGAATCGTCAAGCCCAAGGTAATTCTCCTAAAACACGAGTATACCCGAAGATGGGCCGGAGGAGTAAGTTGTGCCGGATCTACTTATTCGAGGTCCGGCGGCTCATTTCTGCTCAACAACAGCCGGATCGAGCTTGGCATGCCAGTTGCTTGGCTCTTCTGCCGCTACACTACGAGGCCCGCATATTCAAGCGGATGGCAGCCACTACTATACGCCGAGCGGTTCCACGCATTTCGGATCATCGTTCTTTGGGCTGTTGACGTGCGTTGAAACGGGGTGTGCCGTCAGTCCTTCCGTCGTCGTCTTGAGAATTGCCTCCAGAACCGGCACTTCGGTTGCCGGGAGCATCCACTTATCATAATCCTCTGAACGAAGAATCAGCGGCATACGGTCGTGGATGGTGCGGCAGAACTCGTTGGGCTCGGTGGTGATGAGGGCACAGGTTTCGACGTCATTCCACCGCTCCCAGAGGCCAGCGAAAGCGAAGGCCCGCTTGTCGGGAAACTCGAATAGATAGGGCTGCTTGCTCTTGCCTCGCGTCTGCCACTCGTAGTAGCCATCAGCAACAATCAGGCATCGCTGCTTGCGGAACGCGTGCCGAAATGTGGGCTTTACAGCTACAGTGTCGCCACGGGCGTTAATGAATCCGCGGGGCTCTTTCGCCCAAGATGGAATCAGCCCCCATTGAAACATGGTAAAGCGTCGCTCTCGCACGCAGAGAACCTGCTGGCTGGGCGAAATGTTGTACCGGGGGGACAGCATCTCGCCGCCCTCGGCAAAGAACTGTTTGATGAGGACCGACATCGGTGTTCTGAGTGTAAATCGTCCGCACATAGAGTGGCTCCCATACGCAAGTTCCGAGACGCGTAACCTATCAGAATGTGTTTAGCCGCCAGATCGTGAAGTTCAACACGCTGGCGAAGCTAACCCAGGCCAGGTACGGAACGAAAAGGATCCCGGCAATCCTCGTCCTCTGCCAGAACGCTACCATCGTTATCGCAATCGAGGCCCAAAACAGCAGTACTTCGATAAACGCCACGCCCGGCATCTCTAAGCCGAAGAAGATGCACGACCAAAGCACGTTCAGAGCGAGTTGAACGCCAAACAGAGTCAGCGGCAGCTTGGCACCGGCAAACCCGTCTTGCCGCCAAACCGACCACGCAGCGACGGCCATGCCCAAGTACAACGCCGACCATACCGGGCCAAAGATCCAGTTCGGCGGATTCCAGCTTGGCTTCACCAAGGTCGCGTACCAAGTGCCGATCTTCGGCGTCGTGATTGCCCCGCCGATTCCGGCCGCCGCGAAGCAGATCACCAGGAAGACAACCAGACCGAGCCACTGGTACACCGGAGCAATCGATTTTCTTTCCATAGCGACCTACTTGAACTTCTCGTCCAGCGGAACCCGAAAGCCGGTGGCCAGGCGGTTGGTCAGATTCGCAGCACCGACGATGCTCATCAACTCGCCGAACATCGCGTCGGTCATGCCCTTCGATACGGCCGACGCCCGATGGGAAGCGATGCAATAATCGCAGCCGTTGGTCACGCTGACGGCGATGTAGATCAACTCGCGGACGAGCGGATCAAGTTCGCCGGGGCCGCCCATTACTTCCTTGAGCATGGCCCAAGTCCGTCGCAGTGTCGGCGGATGGTGGGCGATGGCCTTCCAGAAGTTGTTGATGTCGTCGGTCTTGCGGGTGGCCCGAATGTCGTCGTAGACTTCGCGGACCAACCCGGTACTCTGTTCGTATTCGATCAGGGGTTGCATTGGCGTCCTTTGCGTCGAATTGGTTATTGAGGTGCTCGCACTTGTTTTAGACATTCTGCCGCCTCGACACGCACCGCCTCGCGACTGTCGGTCTGCAAGGCTTCAAGTGCCGGTATAGCGACTGCGGCATCCGATCCCATCGCGACCAATGCCGAACAAGCATTCTTACGGACGGACGGGTCGTTGGCACCCAACATCTCGACCATCACCGGGATCCCCGCCGCACCGATGCTCTTCAGTGCGACTTCATAGTCGTTAGTGCCGAGAATGCCTCGTGTGTCTTCGAAGGTTACGAACGAGTCTCCTTGTCCGAACAGTCTTACCAGGTCCGGAACGGCAGCCTTGGCCTCTGGTCCGAAGTGCTTTAGGGCCGATGCAGCTGCCCAACGCGTCATTTGATGATCATCACCCAATAAGGCAACCAGTTGTTCCAAGGCAGGACGTGCAGCGATACCGAATTTGTCCAGAGCCTCGGCTGCATGGCATCGAATTTCGGGGTCCGCATTGCTCAGGAGTCGCACGAGGCACGGAATTGCATCTGTGCCGATCGCTTGCAAAGCAACTATCACTTGTCTGTGAAAATGCCCACCGGCGTCGACATCAAGCAACTCGGCGACGACTGGGATCGCGAGCGGTCCTACCCGCGATAACGCTTTGACCGATTGGTATCGAGACAGAGAGTCCTTTTCAAATGCTTGCTTGACAGCAGGAAATGCCGCCGGCCCCATACTGACGATGGCATTCGCCGCTTGTGCTCGGACATCGGCGTTGTGGCTCTTCAGGAGGTCAAGCCACTGACTGAGCCGCTTATCGGTAGGCATGGTTTTCTCTTTCATTTCAGGTCCGGCAGTTTTTCCCGCTCTAGCACCAGCCGTATCGACCGTGGTTTCCCAGGCTCGCGTGAAATTAAACCATGCTTCTCAAGCCTCACAATCATTTCATTCACCGCCGGCGGCGAGACATGAAAATACTTCCGCAAGTCAATTATGGCGGGTGCCCGCCCGTTAAGTTTCGTGTAGTGATCGATGAATGCAAGGTACTGGCCTTGCTTTGGCGTATACGTGGCGGCCTGTGTTGAACCTGTACCGGCCTTGCCCCTTTGATCCCACTTCGTGCCCTTCCAGTTGCAGATAATGCCGTATTGTTCGCAGATCAGGCACCCCCAGGTAATCTTGCCATCGAGCGTTTCCAGCGAAGCCTGAATTGATCCTTTGCAGTCACGCTTGAGGCAGGGAATGCCCAGATCGTGCCCAACGGTCGGATACACCCGCGTTACGGCGTTAATGATCGCTACCAGGAAGCCGCCCAGCTCGCGAACAGCAGCGGACATTGCGGCAAGTTCACTGGCGTCATCCGGGAAATGCGTGAGGTCGATAGCGTGAGTATTGGGCATGATGCTTATTCTATCATCCTACTCCGTCCGCACGCCGTACGCAATTCTCCCGCAAACGAGCTTTACGCGGTCATCGACCTTAATTCGAGCCATTTTCTCGGCATTATATCAAGATACCCACGTATTAACCGTCGTAAGGCTGTATCACCGCCCATTTCTGGGCACTACATCCTTCGACGGCAGTGTTTTCCACTTCACCCTTTGGCCACTCCGGCTTTGGGGTGGCCTGCACTCTAGGAGGTCATCCCATGGTCTGTATTGCGTCTGCTTGTCCCTCTCCCGATTGGCACCAAGATTTTCTCCGCATGCTGCCGACCATCGTGCAGCACGCCAAGTTCTCGTTCCGCCGTCTGCGGTCCGAAGCCCGTAGCGAAGCCGTTCAGGAAGTCGTCGCCAACTGCTGCCGAGCCTACGTTCGCTTGGTGGAGCTTGGCAAGACTTCCCTTGCCTATGCAAACGTGCTTGCCCGCTACGGCGTCAAGCAAGTTAAAGACCATCGCAAAGTCGGTGGCAGGCTCAATGTTCACGACGTTCTCGGCAGGTATTGTCAGACCCGCAAGCATGTTGTTGTGGAGCGACTCGACCGTCGCGACAAAGATGAGAACGGCTGGTATCAGATCCTCGTCGAAGACAAAACTGCTGGCCCCGCTGATACCGCATGCAGCCGCATTGACTTCGGCGATTGGTTGGGGCAACTCCCCCGCAGGAACCGCCGCATCGCCGAGTTCCTCGCTCTTGGCCACCGCACAGACGATACGGCCCGCAAGTTCAAGGTGAGCGAGGGCCGGATTTCTCAGTTACGCCGCGAGTTAGCCCAGTCGTGGAAAGAATTCTCCGGCGGCAACGAAGCCAACGCCGCGTAGCTCGGCATCAATCAGGTCAAGCCCTGCTAGCCGCCCTGCTCGATCTGGGCAGGGCGGCTCGCTGCCTACGTGTAGGGAATCTTGCCTTTGCCTGAACTCTGTAATTGCGGAAGGCTTCTGTCCAACATGTCGATGACCAGATCCTCTGCGGGTCGCTTCTGACCTTCCGCGGTCACTGCCAGCCGTTTGGCGAGATCGGCATCCATGTAAATCGTTAGCGGGAACTTCCCTTTGGTGTTTTGTTCGGGCATGGTCGTTGTCTCCTGAGTCGGGTCATACCAAGGAGATTATCGCCCATCGCTACCGGAGCGGCAACTCGCCAGCAAGATAAGCCCAACAGGAAATCTTGCCTGGCCTGCTGCGTTCTGAACCTGCTTTCCGTTAAACCCAGCGACATGCCCATCGCGACCGAAACAGCAGGAATCGAAAGTCGAAGGCAAATCGGTCTGCAAAAGGGTGTTTGAACCTGTTTATTCCCTTCCTTACTTACTTTATAAGTAAGTAAGTAAGGTCTGGGAATTTTTTATGTTATTTTCTTATCTAATCTTCCAACCAGATAGGCTTTCTCGACACCTGCTATCTCAGGCTTATCCTGACCTCTCGAAACCCTGGTAGCCAGTCAACCGCCTAGACACCCCCTAGGAAGACGTAAGAGGCTCACTGGAGCGACTTCTCAGGTTAAGTCGACCAACAGAGCCATCTAGCTGCCAGGGGCTGAAATAACCCTTTTTGGAGGCCGTGGGTAACACCTGCCAGAATCGCTGATTTTGTACATGAGAACAATATCTGGCAGCCTTTCTCGATCGATCTCCTCAATCTCGATTCTTGGCTCGGCATAGTACACCAGAGCCTTGCCAGTCTTGCTCTTCCTGACCAACCATCCTTACCTTCCAACTCGAAAGAGAGAAATCCCATGCTCACAGTCATACTGCTTGTCTCGACCCTTGCCGCCACACTCGTTGCCTGGCTATTACGGGGTCGTTTGGCCGCATCAACCCTCGCTCATCTTCCTCGAAAGGAAACCTTGAAGACCATAATTCTACTTGGCTCAGTCGGTTTACTTGCAACCATCGCTTTGTTGCCCGACCTCTTGATTATGCTCTCAACACTGATTCTTCTGTCCCGTTTTTCCAGGATCGCCTTCACGCTCTTGGTTGCCGCAGTCGTGGCCTGTATCGGCTGCTCGAAGCAGCCTGAACCACCACAGTCGCACGAGATCCACTGGCATGGCCCAGAAACAGGCTACGACGGAAAAACCATACATCCGCCCGATAACGCGGGCAAACCCAGGGAGGAACTATGAAACTCATCCTACTTGCATTTGGCATACTGGCGGTCTTCGCAGGCTTGCTGGTCTGCTTACGTCAACTCAACTTCGCTCAGCCGCCGCCACCAGTGGTCGTGACCTCAACCGGACCCACGATCGAAAGGCTTGAAAGGCTTTCAAGTTTAGTTACTAGCCGCGTCTACGTGGCTGACGTCCTCATCGGTGACGACAACGGATGCCGGGGCGTTTGGCTGATACGCGGCGACTCGCTGATCGCCGTCAATCTTGGCAAGGCCACGATCGTCGAAAAGGACGAACTCGCAAAGCGGGCCACGATCCGATTGCCTTTGCCAGAAGTCCTTCAAGCACGTGTCGATCACGAACGAACCAAGACCTGGGAAGTCAGAACGACCACGTGGATCTTATGGCACGCCAACCAAGACCGTCTACGTGACGAAGTCATGCTCCAGGCCCAACGCCTGGTCGCTCAGGCTGCCGCCTCGAAAGAGAACATCGAACAAGCCAAGCGAGCCGCCGAGGTCATCATCGGAGCGTTGTACGAGCACGTCGGCTGGAACGTGAAGGTTGTCTGGGAGGAAACACCAAACGCTCACGTTGCCAGCGACACGAAAGTCGTCACTGCCGAAGCCTGCCAACGCTGAACCGGCACTCCTGCATTGTCGCCAATTGCGGCATTGCCAAGCGTTCACAGTACGCAAACGCCGACTTTGCCTGCGACTTCGCGGACATAATTCTGTGAGCGTTCGTATTCCGCAGCTGAGCTCAGGTGTTCCATCATCAACGGCACGTCATGCGGCAACGCCGCCAATCGCTTCAGGTAGGTCGTGTAGTCCAGCGAGCCGGTACCCAGAGGCACCTCGCGGAAATGGACGTTCATCTCGACCTCCCATCGCAGATCCTTGGCATGGCAACTGACAATCCATGGGCCGAGCTTGTCGAATAACTCGTTAAGCAGCCCGCGATTGTCATAGAAACGGCCAGGCGAATTCACCGCATTGCAGGGATCGAGATGAACGCCAAATGCCGGGCGGTCAATCGCTTTGATCAGTTCCAGATAGGAATCGGCCCCATCGGGAATAGCCCAGCCCATCACCTCATAGGTGAGTTTCGCACGTTTCGGCTTCACGGCGTCGATGATCTTGCGAGCGTTTGCCACCGCTTCGTCGAAGAACCGCTTCGAGAGATTCTCGGGATGCGGGCCGTACCAAACGGTCGGATTGTAGGAACCCGCAATATCGACGCAACACAAGGCACCGATCTCGTCAGCCAGGGCGAGCCCATCCGTGACGGTCTGTAAGTTTGTCGCTCGCTTGCCAGCATCGGCCTCCATGAGATTGCACCAGCGGCCGACTTCCGCCAGCACTACGTCGTGTTTCGCGAATGCCTTTTGGGTGTCGCGAATGCGTTCCTTGTCAGCAAGATTCGCGTTCGGACAGTAGGCAGCCCGATAGCCAGCTTTCTTATGGGCCAAGGCGAGACCTTCAGGGTCTGACGGTGCATGGAAGAGCGGGCCACCCAAGCGAATCGGGTGTGGCTTATCTGAGGGCAGTTGCTCTGCGGCGTGTGAACGCGTACCAATCCAGGCCGCAGCTACCGTAGCTGTGGCACTTTTGAGGAATGTTCGGCGATTGCTGGGCATGTTCAAAGCTCCTTGTAAATTTATTCAAACAGAATGGAGAACCAAATTGAGTCACATTGTAACCGTAAAAACCGAAGTCCGCGACTTGTCTGCCGTGAAGGCTGCCTGTAAGCGGCTGGGTCTCACTGAGCCCGTGCAGGGCAAGACCAAGCTCTATGGCGGCGAAGTCGAAGGCTTGGCAGTGAAGCTGCCCGACTGGACTTACCCCATCGTCTGCGATACGGCCAGTTGCCAAGTCAAGTACGATAACTTTGGCGGCCGCTGGGGTGACCGGAAAGAACTCGATAAATTCCTGCAAGCATACGCGGCAGAGAAAGTGAAGATTGAAAGCAGGCGGAAAGGGCATACCGTAACGGAAAGCCAACTCGCCGATGGCTCAATCAAACTCACCATTCAGGTAGGAGGTGCCGCATGAAGACCATCGAAATCACAGTCTCACCGAGCGGACAGACCGCCATTACCACGAAGGGCTTTGCCGGCTCTTCGTGCCGCGATGCAAGTCGCTTCATCGAGCAGGCATTAGGCCAGCGAACCTCCGAGACGCTCACCGCCGAGTTTCATCAAGCAGCCACAACCGATCAGCAGCAACAGCAGCGATCATAGGACACCGCGATGAAACATCCACTCTACGACGATAAGGTAGAGCAGCTTCGCAGCCAACTCAAAGCCAGGATCGACACGGCAGCACGATCCTTCGCCGAGGTTCTGTATGTCGTTTCCGATCTGCTGATCGAGATTGTCCAGCAAAAAGCGGCTCCGACCCATGAGAAGCCTGAGAAAGTTGTAGGCAGGCCCGGTCGGGATCTGCTTACGACTCAAGAGGCCGCCGAATATCTCGATATGAAGGCATCAACCCTCACGGTGTGGCGATGTAAACGCCGCTACGACATTCCCTTTGTGAAGATCGGCAGCGGCGTGCGTTACCGCAAATCTGACTTGGACAAGTTCATTGAACGTCGTACCAAGGGCAGTCACGACGAATCCTGATCGCTCCGTCGATCAGCAGCAACGGCAGCAAGCATAGGACCGCGGCTCAGTCTTGGGCACACTGTATTGCCCGACACTTCAACTGAGGGCGAACAGCCTCCGCAGCCAGCAGATTCGCAAAGTAATGTAGATGCGACCGGCAGCGGCAATCCGACGCCCCGAACCTGCCGAGCGGGATCTGTGAATTGGCCGCTCGTTCGAGCATATTAGACCAGCGGCATTCCCGGCGTTCCGCTCCTCTGGCGTACCATATGGCCAGCAGCCGCGTTTCGGCACGCAGGTAATCGATATGCCAATGCGGCATCTTCTCACGAAGGGCATGCCGTTCTATGCGTGCAGCCAATCCGCCCGGCCCTAAAGCACTGCCGACGTACACGTAGATACCCGGCATCATGTGCAGTACGCCCAGCTTGCCGATGGGTACGTCCTGCATAGCAGTTGCCTCCAGAAGTAAGGCGTATGTGCCAGGCTGTGACGGCAAATCGAGCGTTTCACTATCGTGTCTTTTCTCGTTCATCACCCTATCGTAATCGAAAGCAACCTCAATGACACTCACTCAACGTCTGTCGGAATACATTTCCGCCTGTTTCACTGGCCTCTGGGTCACTTCACATGAGCACGAAGATGCCTTGACCGAAATTGCCGGGCTCTGCCGCGAGAACAACTGGAAACTGGCCGTCTGGGATATTGCCTCCGGCTTGCAGATTCCGGGCCAAAACAACCCCACTGATGCTGGCGGCAGCGATCCTCTGGCAGCCATCCGCAGCATCAACGCCCTGGCATCGGCAGATAGTTCGGCAATCCTTGTTTTGACCAACTTTCATCGATTTCTGTCGAGCCCAGAGATCGTCCAGGCACTGGCTAAGCAAATCAGCACAGGCAAAGCCAACCGTACGTTCATTATCGTCCTCTCACCGCTCGTCCAGATTCCCCCCGAGCTTGAACACCAGTTCGTTGTGCTGGACCATGATCTGCCTGGCCGCGAACAGCTTGAGCAGATTGCCCGCAGCATCGCAACCGAAGAGGGCGACTTGCCACAAGGCGATGACCTGAATATGGTACTCGATGCCGCTGCTGGCCTGACTCGATTTGAAGCTGAAGGTGCCTATTCCCTGAGTATAGTGAGGCATGGCAACATCCGGCCCGACGCGATCTGGGAACTGAAGTCCCAAACGCTAAAGAAGAGCGGCCTCATGCAGCTGCATCGTGGCGGCGAGCGATTCGATGGCCTTGGCGGTCTGCAATCGCTTAAAAGCTTTTGTCTTAGAGCAATGCGTCGTCAAGGTCATGCCAACTCACTCAAACGGCCTCGCGGGGTTTTATTACTCGGCGTCCCTGGCACGGGAAAGTCCGCTTTCGCAAAGGCACTTGGTTCGGAGACGAATAGGCCAACGCTGATTCTCGACATCGGCTCGCTGATGGGAAGCCTCGTAGGATCTACGGAGTCGAACATTCGCCAAGCCCTGAAGATCATCGACGCCATGGCACCATGCGTTGTCTTTCTGGATGAAGTAGAGAAAGCACTCTCCGGTGCCTCTGGTTCAGGCGACAGCGGCGTGTCGGCTCGGCTCTTTGGCACGTTTCTGACCTGGCTGAACGACCACGAGAGCGACGTCTTCACAATCTGTACATGTAACGACATCTCGAAGTTGCCGCCAGAATTTGGTCGTGCTGAAAGGTTTGACGGCTGCTTCTTCCTCGATCTGCCCAGCAAGGAACAACGCCTGAAAATCTGGGAGATTTATTTACGGCTGTTCGAGTTGGACGCCGATCAGGCCAAACCGAACGATCAGCAGTGGACAGGTGCTGAGATCAGAGCTTGTTGCAGATTGGCAGCGTTGCTGGACTTGCCACTG
>Ga0209697_10007787_pt1 | contig 12382 bp, 8 predicted proteins | sample AliMusrvi5mmetaG_FD_184115 | JGI IMG/M metagenome (GOLD analysis project Ga0209697, IMG submission 184115) | Freshwater lake bacterial and archeal communities from Alinen Mustajarvi, Finland, to study Microbial Dark Matter (Phase II) - Alinen... | ecosystem: Environmental > Aquatic > Freshwater... | reverse complement strand
AGAACAGCTTCTGTCGAATGCGATGGTGGCTCTGGCTGGCGTGTTCCGTTCGCAATGCTGCGTCACGTGATGGATATCTGACGTCAAGGCGCGATCAAGTCAAGAACGGTACTGGGCGGACGCTTACAATGCTTCCAACGCATTCTGGGCGATGCCGGCCCGGTATTTCGGTTTCACCACTTTCGTCACTCTTTTGCGACCTGGACTTTTTTGCTAATGGCGATTGCAGACAATCCCGCGCTTCTGGGGGCTGACACGGGATGGCTGGAACGCTGTGGCGTGACCCTTGGGCGCGCCAATGCGTTGAAAGCTAGGCTTTATCCGAGGTTGCTCGGCACGCCCGAGCCGATAACACGGCGCAACCTGTATATGCTGGCTTCAATGCTTGGACACTTAAGTCCGCTCACCAGTCTGAAGTATTACATCCACCTGCTTGATTGGCTCAGCGCGCGCGAAGTAGATGATGCGCTGCGTGAGCGAATTTCAAATTGGACGATGGAGCACACCAGTACCTTTTGCTCCCTCGGTCTCAGCACGCCGCGTGAGCGCCCCTATAGCCATTGCAAGAAAGATCGCTTAGAGTTTCTCCGATTGCATGTAGGACACAGCTATAGGGCTCTTGCTGTTCATCGGCCAGTAACAATGTCCCCACCACCTGTCCCTGACCTCTCGAAATTGCTAAATCGTGCGGCGCGAGCGCCCACGCCCGGACCAACCCAATTGTTGCTTGTGATGTCCAATGCGTTGCCGATTCTCAATTCGCTTTGGAAGTTGGAAGATAAGTTGGCGAAGCACGCACTCCGGGCCGCAGGAGATCAGTCCAACGAGGTGATGGCCGGTGTGCCCCAGGATGAGGAACAACGCATTCGTTGCCGGGTGAATGATCGTATGCGACAGATGCAGTCCAATCAGTCGCTGGCGCGTGAGTGGATCGAGGCCGCCTGCCAGCGTTACCGCGAAGTCACCGCACGGCGCCTGGCGATTCTGACCGATGTGCAACTGTTGTCGATACCGCGCCGGAAGGCTGATCGCGAGGAATTCTGGCGAATCATGGACGCTACGGCAAAAGCTTTCCACGGTGAACAGCATCGCAGTGACCTGATCTTTGCCGCTGATCGATTGCTCACTCGACCAGGCCCTCTGACAGGCAAATTCAACATCCATAGCCAGTTCGAAGTATTGCCTGGCCTGGTTCGGGGTTTGGTGGGTATGGGATTGAAGCCCGGGGATATGCTGTTGACGGTACGTACGCAGAGCCTATCGCAGAGCGCGATCTCGGCAGTTCAGACCACCGACGCCACTGACAGTACCCCGAATAGGCCACTGGCTCGAACGGGAAAGGCATCGCGCCGTAGTCGTCAAGAAAATGCAGCGGTCCGCCTGCTCGTCCAAGGGGTCCTGACCGAGCTTGAAGCGCTAGGGGTAAAGAGCCAATTCGAGTCGCAGGATAGTCGTCAGTCGCTGCCCATAGATGGCCTGATGATCTTGCGGTTTCTCCCGGAATCACAATTGCAGGGGGCGGCGTCGCGGACAAACAGCGCCGATGCGCCAATAAATCTATCGCACAACTGGCTGGTCAGGAGCGTGAACTATGCTGCGATCTGGATTTTGTTTGCCCAAGCCTACGAACGGCAAGCAAGGGAATGATCCCATCTTGCGCGTGAGTAAGATGGCCCCTTTTTCAGGATTGAAGTCACACCTATGACCTGGGACTACCCCGCCCCCTTTATCCAGCCCGCCGTGCCGCGGCCGGCGGACATCGACGGCCTGCAGCACACCAACAACGCGGTCTACGTGCAGTGGTGCGAGCGGATCGGCTGGGCGCATTCGGAGGCGCTGGGTCTGAGTCTGCTGGATTACCAGCGTCTGGACCGGGCCATGGCGATCCGCCGCGGCGAATATGACTACCTGCTGCCCACTGTACTGGGCGACGACTTGACCCTGGCAACCTGGCTCAGCGCCAGCGATGGCAAGCTCACCATGGAACGGCGCTTTCAGCTGATCCGCAACCGCGACCAGGCCACCGTGCTGCGCGGCCGATGGGACCTGGTCTGCATCGAACTCAGCACGGGCCGCCCCCGGCGCATGCCGGCCGAGTTTTGCGAGGTCTATCTGGCGGCGATGGTGCGCTGATCGTTATGGCGACAGCACGACCTTGTGCTTGGCGTTGGCTTCGGCCTTGGCTGGATTGAACCACCAGGCGCGGCGTTCACCGGCGGCCCAGAGCTTGGCCTGGTCGTTCTGGTGCGGCTGGAAGTGGCGCTCGTTGACGCCGCCGACCAGCACGGCTTCAATCTTGTCCGGGTCGCCAAAGTCAGCGACCATTTGCATCGATGCCGAGAACACCATGTCGTAGGGCTTCTGGAAATCGTAGCCCCCGCGATTCAGGGTCTCGCCGCTGCCGGGACGCTGCACCGTGAAGCCGCCCAGCAGTTCCTGGCCCGCCCCACTGCGCCGCAGCGGGCTGACAAAGCGCTGCGTGTGCGCCTTGCCCCAGGCCCATTGGGCCGGGTCCTTGCCCTGCATGGCTTCGATCTGCGCGCGCGCCCGCGGCGCGGCGGCGCGGATGACGTCGGCCAACGTCTCGCGTTGCTGCGGCGTGCGGGTGTCGTCGAACCAGACCGAGTCGGGTGTGGCCACCAGAGCGTCGAAGCGCTGCTGCCAGAAGTACCAGGTGGACGTCATGTCGCTCAGCGTGTCTGCATCGAGTTTGTCGACGAAAGTGCCGCGCACGATCTCGCGGTACAGCGTCTGGTAAAGCAGCGGTGCGGCTTGCTCGGCGCGGTCAACGCCGTCCCACTTTTCCAGGATGTCGGCCAGATCGCGCTGCGCCGGATCGACTTTCAGTGCGGCGACGATCGGGCCGCGCAGCGCATCGCTTTGCAGGTTGCGGTTGTCGTGCATGAGCTTCCAGTGGTCATCAACGCGCATGTTCTGCGCACTGCCCAGCACCTGGCCGATGCGGCGGTATCGGTAGTTCGGCGAGACGTAATTTGTGTAGTACCAGGGATAGCCTTCGGCCCGCGTATCGTTGTTCGCGCTGCCGACCCAGGCGCGCGCCGGATTGAGCATGCCCGGCATGCGGTCTTTCGGGATGAAGCCGGTCCAGTCGTCGCTGCCGTCCGTGGCGGGCAGGCGCGGGTAGCCGCCATCGGCGCCGGCGCGGATCGGCACCGCGCCGCTGGCCCGGTGGGCGATGTTGCCCTGGTCATCGGCGAACACAAAGTTGAACATCATCAGGTCGACCTTCTGCACCTCACGGTCGAAGGCCGCGGCGTCGGGCGCGGTGAGCATGTGTTCGTTTCCGATCATCGGTGCGAGCACCTCGGCGTCGGTCGAGCGCAGCACCAGCAACTTGTCGCCCTGAGGGCCCATGCCCGGATGGTCGCTGATGACCGGGCCGCGTTTGGTGTAGCGGATCTTGAGCGCCTGCTCGCGCATGCCGCCGGGTGCGGCCTTGTCCTTGATCTGGATGGTCTCGTTCACGACGTCGAAGGCAACGCTCTTGCCGCCGTCAAGGTAATGGCTGGGGTCTTTCGGGTCGATGGTTTCGACATACAAATCCTGCACATCGCCATAGGCATTGGTGACACCGAAAGCCACGTGTTTGGTGCGGCCCACCAGAATGCCGGGCATGCCGGGCAGGGCGGCGCCGACGGCTTGCACGTCCGGAGCAAACAAACCGATCGGGTGCCAGTTGCCGGGCAGGATGCGGCTGTCCAGATGCGGGTCGTTCGAGACCATTGCCTTGCCCGAGGCCGAGCGCGACGGTCCGACGGCCCAGTTGTTGGAACCGAGCCCCTGGTGGTTGAGGGTTTCCGGCGCCACGCTCAGGTCGCTCCATTTGACGTCGAGCTGCGCCCAGTTGTCGGGCGTTGTGCCGGGCGCGCGCTGCAGGGCTGCCACGGCCTTGCTCCTGGCCTCGGCTGACCAGTCGGGGTTGATGGTCAGCGGAAAGATCTCGCGGGCACGCTCCAAGCCGAGCTTGTCCATCAGTTTTTGCGCGACGACCTCAGCCTTGAAATTGGTCGAGTGTGTGTAGTGCACGAAGTGGACCAGCGTGACCATATCGGCCACGCTCCAGGGTCGAGGCTTGAGGCCGGCCAGTTTGAGTTCGACCGGCAGGTCCGACGGATAGGTCTTCACATAGCCGTTGACGCCATCCACGTAATACTGCAGATACGCACGGGCCTCGGCGTTGAGCTTGGCGGCGTGGCGCTCGCCGTTGCGGCTGATGCCCAGCACACGCATGCGGATGTCGGAGGGCAGGGCGTCGGGGCCGAACGTGGCGGCGAGTTCACCACGCCAGGTGGCGCGGAATAGCTCCATCTGCAGCAGCCGGTTCTGCGTTGTGACAAAGCCCTGGGCCCGAATCAGGTCCGGCGTGTTGGCAGCAAAGATGTAGGGGATGCCGAGCTCGTCGCGCAGCACCGTGACCGGCGACGTGAGGCCCACCAGTTTCATGTTGCCGTCCTCCTGTGGCTGCCCGGCTGCGCGCAGGTAAAAGTAGCCGCCCCCGAGCGCCAGAACGAGCAGTGCCGGCAGGCCGATGGCCAGCCATTTCAGAATTTTTCGCATGCTGGGTCACCTCTTTATCGTTTATTGGAATGCCGACAAATTGTGCCAGTTTTGGACGTTGCTGCGAGGCGCGCAGGTGACGCGCCAAGCCTAGACTTGCGGCAGCAGAAAGCGTCGTTCCCAGGCGCCGATCTCGTGCAGGTAGCTCTCGTACTCCAGCGCCTTGACCGCGCAATAGCCCGTGACGAAGGCATCGCCCAGCAGGCGACGGTTGCTGGCGCTGTGCTGCATCTTGCCTAGGGAACTCAGGAAGCTGCGCGACAGTTCGTGCGACAGGTCGTAGGCGCTCTCGCCGACCGGAACCGGCTCGTCCGCCGTCAGCCCTTCGTCCATGCCGGCAAGACCGGCCGCGAGCGAGGCTGCGATGGCGAAATAGGGGTTGGCATCGGCCCCGGCGATGCGGTTTTCTACCCGGCGGGCCACCGGGCTGCTCAGCGGAATGCGCAGGCCCGTGGTGCGGTTGTCGTAGCCCCAGTTGAGGTTGATCGGCGCCTGGCTCAATTTGACGAAGCGCCGGTACGAGTTGACCGAGGGCGCAAAGATCAGCATCAGGTCCGGCCCGTAAGTCTGCAAGCCGGCGATGAAGTGGCGAAAGCGCGGGCTCTCCGAGCCGTCGGCGGCGCTGAAGATGTTGCGCCCGCTGGCGTCAAGTACGCTCTGGTGCAGGTGCATGGAGCTGCCCGCGGCGCCGGCGATCGGTTTGGCCATGAAGACGGCGTTGAGACCGTGCTGAATGGCGACTTCTTTCGCCGCGTACTTGAACAGAAAGGCCTGGTCTGCGACCGCGACCGCGTCGCCATGCTGGAGGTTGATCTCGTACTGCGTCGGCCCGACTTCATGGATCCAGGTGTCGGCCTGCACACCCAGCGTGTCGAGCGCGCGGCGGAATTCGTCCCAGAACGGCGCCAGCTCGTTGAGCATGTTGAGACTGAAGGCCGATTGCCCGGCCTCCATGCGGCCGTTGCGCGCCGCAGGCGGCAGCAGGGGCTGGCTTGGGTCGGTGTTGGGCGCGGTCAGGTAGAACTCGATCTCGGGCGCGACCACGGGTGTCAGGCCCTGCGCCTGGTAGCGCGCCAGCACGGTCTTGAGCAGCGAGCGCCCGGCAAACGCGCAGGGCGAGCCGTCGAGCTCGACGCAGTCATGGATGGCCACGGCGCGCGGCACGCTCGACCAGGGCGAGCGTTTGAGCGTGGCGTAGTCCGGCACCAGGCGCAGATCGGGGTCGGTCTCGGGAAAGATCGGATGGTCCGAGTAGTCGCCGGTCACGGCCTGCATCGCTATCGCCTGCGCAATGCGCAGCTCGCCGCCAGCGGCAAAGGCGGACGCCGGCATCAGTTTGCCGCGCGGGTAGCCCGAGATGTCGGCGAAGATGCATTCGACATCGCGGATGCCGTGTTGCTCGAAGAAGTGGTTCAGCTCGATGCGGGTGGCTTGGTTCATGAAGGTCGGTGTTCAGGCGTTGAATGAACCATTGTGCCCCGATGTGACGGCTAATCTGGGCACAATCAAGACTGTTGTGACACCAGCCGATCCAAGAGGACCAATTCATGTTCAAAGTCAAGCCGGTGGCGCCGGATCGCCTGCCCGCGTTGTTGCGCCGCATGCCCAAGGCGGAACTGCATATCCACATCGAGGGCTCACTCGAGCCCGAGCTGATGTTCGCATTGGCCAAGCGCAATGGCCTGTCGCTGCCGTACCGCGATGTCGAGGCGCTGCGCAGCGCCTACGTGTTCGACGACCTGCAGAGCTTTCTCGACATCTACCACGCCGGTACGCTGGTGCTACGCACCGAGCAGGATTTCTACGACATGACCTACGCCTATCTCGCACGGGCGGCCGCCGATAACGTCTTGCATGCCGAGATCTTTTTCGATACCCAGACGCACACCGGCCACGGTGTGGGCGCCGATGTGGTGATCACCGGTCTGCACCGCGCCTGCGTCGATGCGCGCGCCGCGCTTGGCATCAGTGCGTCGCTGATCCTGTGTTTTCTGCGCCACCTGAGCGAGCAGGAGGCGTTTGAGTGCCTGGAGCAGGTGCTGCCGCAGCGCGATCTGCTGGTCGGCGTGGGCCTGGCGTCAAGCGAGCGCGGCCAACCACCGGAAAAGTTTGCGCGCGTTTTTGGCCGCGCCCGCGCGCTGGGCTTGCGCTTGGTGGCGCACGCGGGCGAGGAGGGCCCGCCGGCCTACATCTGGAGCGCGCTCGATGTGCTCAAGGTCGAGCGCATCGACCATGGCGTGCAGGCCGTCAATGACGCGGCGCTGATGGCGCGACTGGTCCACGATCGCATTCCACTGACGGTGTGCCCGCTGTCCAACCTGAAGCTGCGCGTCTTTCCGATGCTGGCCAATCACAACCTGGGGCAATTGCTCGAAGCCGGCATCGTGGCCACCGTCAATTCGGATGACCCGGCCTACTTTGGTGGCTACGTGAACCAGAACTTCACCGAGACCTTTGCTGCGCTGGGTCTGACGGCGCAGCACGCCTGGCAATTGGCGCGCAACAGCTTTGAGGCCAGCTTCATCGATGAGGCGCGCAAGCGGCAGTATCTGGATCGGCTTGACGCCTGCTTCGAGACCTTCGTTTGACCGGTTAAAATTGAGGCAAGGCCCGCTGCTCCGGCGGGCTTTGCCTTTTTTATTTCGGAGCCATGTAGAGGACTACCATGTATAAAAAATATACGTGAAAGTTAGTATTTACTACTGCTGCAAGCCATGTGTTTGCTGTGTTTCAAAAAGTGGCAAAACTGGGAACATATGCAAAACACTGCTCTGGTGCAATCCCCAATTTTCGTGTCACAAAATTGCACGTTTTCCTGCTAAAAAACCGGTTGTCCAGAGTATTTCTATACCGTACATTAAAAGCAGAAATAGTGACAAATTCGTCACAGTAATTTGCGGGAAATTTTCTTGGCAACAGCAAAAACACCCATCAAAACCAACTACGACGGCATTTTGCTGCGTGGCAATATTTGGCATCTGCGCTTTACTGTGCGCGGGATCAGCGTCGCCGAGTCCGCACACACGAGCAATAGACGCGAAGCGGAACGACTGCGAGACAAGCGCAGAAGCGAGCTGGTCGAGCAAGTGGTGCTTGGCAAGTTAAAGCCGATAAAACTGCACGATGCGATAGACCAGTTCCAGAAGTCACGCAAGGGCTTGAAAAGCCACAACAACGCCGTCTATCAGACGAACCCTTTCAAGGCACTGCCCAACAGTTACCTCCATGCAGTGACCAATGCTCAGTTGCTGGAGGTGATCGGCAAGCGAACGGAGGAAGGCTACAAGAAGTCAACCAACGCACTGACCGTGCGCTACTTCAATGCCATGATCAATTACTGCATCATGCATAGCTACGCGGTGTGCAAAAAGATGCAGGGCATTACAGGTGTCAAGAGCAAAATTAGATGGCTCACGGTCGAGGAAGAAGTCAGGTTCTTTGCCGCGATGGACAGCAAGGCGGTTGACTACAAACGCAAGAACGCCGAGAACGACAAGTACATGGATGAAAACAGGGACATTTGCTTGCAGTTGAGCCACACCGGTGCGCGGTGGCATGAAGCGGCGGATATGACCTGGAGCCAAGTGAACTTTGATCAAGGCACCATCTTCGTGCGTCGAGGAAAAGGAGGCAATGACACGACACTCAACATGACGCAGCGATTAGCCGAGATGCTCAGGCGCAGAAGGAAAGCCGACCCGGATGGCGACCACATCTACCCCCGGCACGTGGGCAAGCAATGTGCAGTCACATGGTTCCAAGCCGCCGTCAAGCGCGCCAAGCTCAGCCAAGTGGACGGGCGAGTCACTCCGCACACTTTTCGCCATACTTTTGCTGCCCGGCTACTGCACTTTGGCATGGGGTTGGAGGAAGTGAAGGAAATGCTCGGGCACAAAAATATCCAGAGTACGATGATCTACGCGCACTTGCAGCCGAATCGGGCGGCGGCGCGGACCGCTGCAATCTTCACCAAAATCGACGCAGAACAAGAGCAGGCTGACGCGATACGAAATGCAGGTGCAATGACGCCGGAGCAAGTGGCAGCGGCTTATGCCTGTAGCCCAACCGCCGTTTGAACCGTTATCGACGCCTTTATGCCATGCGCGATCTCCATTTTTGCCAAGATAGCGGCGTTGGCTCGGCATCTTGAGGAAAAACGTGCAATCCTGACGTTTTCGCACTGCCAAGCCACCCTACCCCTGGCCCCTTGGTTTTAATGGCCTTCACGTTTCAATCGGAAATGCTTGTTGCCCAAACTCGTCAGGCTGTATGCTGACTTGGCGTGACAAACTACGCCAACCTGCATCAACAAATGGAATCGCCACATGCCTGAACTTGATGACACCCATACCAGCCAACGGCTGCAATGGCGCATTGCCCAACTTGAGGCAGGCGACGAGATTGCAAAGCGTGACATCTATGCTGTGCTGGACCAGCAACAACAGCAAGCGTTGGAGTCCGAACTTGCGGCACAGCAAGCGTTGAAAAAGCTGAGCAGAGCAAGAACGGAAGAGGAGAAAAAGGCGGCTGGCTGGAAGACGATTCGGGAAGTCAGAATCGAGGTGCTAAAGCGGGCGTTGGCACAGGCTGCGACAAGAGAATTGGGTGCGTGGAAAAAGAAGGTACATGATTCTGAAGTCCGTGGAGCAAAAATCTACCTGGAAGCATTTTTCGAGGCAAAGAAGGCTGGAAAGACGACACAAGCCGCATACATTTGGGCCAACAATGCATTGACACGAGCTGGATTGCAACGGAGGGACGGGCGTGTTGTTGGCGACAGAAGTGCAAGGGACAAGGCAGTTCGAGAGATGGAAGAAAAAATCCTGCAACGGGCAAGGTCGGAAATGACGGCAGACGAACTTGAACAGCTTGAGTTGCTGGAAGAGCACATGAAGGAAGTTGCAGCCAGACGGTAAGTCCGAAAGGGCCAAACCGATTGATCGGTCGGTCGGTCAGTTGGGCCGGGGACCGGGACTTGGCGGCAGGCCGTAAGTGGGTGAAAACAGCTCTGACGCTTGTGGCGATAGGCCATGTTTTGTTAAAAGCACGGTTCTCGCAGTCAGCTGGCAAAAACCGTGCTTTTGCCAAAACCCATGTCCTTGCTGACCCGAAATCCCTGACCAAGCCGACCAAACCGACCATGTTCAGACCAACTCAGCCGCCGCACGCAATTGGTTGTCGTTCACGTCAAGATACCGCTGCGTCGTAGCCATGTTGCGGTGGCCTGCAAGCGCCATGAGCACGCGCACCCCAACGCCCTTTTCGGACAAGGATGATAAAAATCCCCTTCTTCCGCTGTGGCTACTGGCACCCTCGATGCCGACAGCATGGTAAAGATTATGAAAGTGCTGGCAAAGCGTGTTGGCCGTGAATCCTTCCTTCATGCGCTTCTGCGTGTAAAAAAGCTTCTGGCTTTGGTTGATCGGTGCATATAGCGCGAGGTACTTGGCAAGTTCCTTGCGTAGCTTTTCATTGACAAATACGACGCGTGAATGGTTGCCCTTTGTCTGTTCCGCATCCAAGCGTACTTCGCTGCGAACTTCGCCCCGTGTATCCAGCACGTCGTCTATGCGTAGTGCTGCAACTTCGCCGACGCGCATTCCGGCCCAATGCGTCATGAGGACCATTGCCCTGTTGCGTGCTGCGTGCTTTCGTGTCGCCACGTAATCCAGCACGCGTCGCAGTTCTTGGGGTGTAAGGGTTTTCGCTTGGCTCATGTCGCTCTCTCCTTGAATCAAATGAAAAACATGCGTGCAGTATGTTTTCTTTGGTTCGGTCTGAGCAACCGCTGCAAATCGTCCAGGCAAATTGGCGGGTTTCTATATGGATCAATTGGTTAAAGCACAGACCAAAGCTTCTACATATTTCCTTTGGTCTTGCTGGTGACTGTCGGTGGTCGCGGAAAAGCAACGGTTGATGCTGTTCTCTACAAGCGTCTTTCAAGTGGTGCCGCTACTCGGGTGCTTGGCTCACGGAGATTTTGGCTTGTAGGGGCAACGATGCACTTGCCTTGCATGTGGCAATGGACAAGGAAAGTTCGCTTGAGACTAAATCAGGGACTGCTGCAGGTCCGCATCGCCCACTGCGGGCGCTGTCTTGACCAGATCCACTCGGCCCATTGGCAGACTGATGCGCTTGCCTTCAAGTATCTCTGCGATGGTCACGATTTGTATGCAATCATCTTCGCGGTTAAACATTGGATGTTTGAACTTGCCCACACTGGCGGCCTCAGCACGCATTGGCTTCGTCGCATCCATCGTTATCAATATGCCAATGGCCGCTGATTCGCGTAAACGGTCGCTATTGAGCGTCGCAATGGTGGCTCGGTTTGCGCCACCGGACTTGACTTGAAACACGGCTTTGCCTGTGCTGTTCGCATCAAGCATAAAGTAGGCAATGCCATCAATGCCGCCATCAGCGCCCTTCTTGTCATTGATCCGAGCTTGGTTGTTTGAGTAGGTCAGTACGGCCCATTTTTCAAATTCCTTACGCGTCTTGTCATCCTTGCGGTTGGCCAGTGCGATAGCCGAAGCAATGTCACGAGGAACGCCATCCAGTTGAATGCTGGCCTCGACTGCTGCCCATTGCTCTGGATACTGGTCTTTCAGACGCTTCAGGATCAAGCTGATGCTCTGGTAGGTGATGTCGATACCGATCCAGCGCCGCTTCAATCGCTGCGCCACTGCGACCGTAGTGCCACAGCCGCAATACGCATCGAGCACAACATCGCCCTCGTTGCTGCTGGCAGCAATAATGCGCTCCAACAATGCCTCAGGTTTTTGCGTCGGGTAGCCCAATCGTTCTGATGTCTTGGCACTGAGTGGCTGGATGTCGGTGATCATGTCTTGAATAGCGGCGCCACTCGTTTCAAGCAAATACCGCTTGAAGCGCGGCATCCCGCCCGCCTTCGGTGGCCAATAGACCAGACCTTGCGAATCTAAAATATCAAGGCGTTCACGGACACTTCTTTGTGCATAGCCCTCTGGAAAGATGAACCAGTCAGGTAGCGCCCGATCAGGTGGAGGCTCCCAGTGACGGCTCTTACTTGTCGGGCTAACACCATGCCAGTCGCTTCCACTGTCGCCTGTTCTTATGCCTGGGCCGGTCAGGTTATCTACACTAAATCTCCCCTTATCGTCTTCCATTCGGTAATAGCTGTCGCGATAAGCAGGATCAAGGTTTTGCAAGACGCGATTCCAAACAAAATCCTTGGACTTCCCGTAGAAAAAAATTGTGTCATGAACCGGCCCCCACCGCTTTGCGCGGTTGTGGCTTGATGTGCGCTGCCAGCATATTTCGTTGATGTAATCACCGCCTTGTCCAGAGGAGCAAAACACAGAATCCAAGATCAGCTTTAAATAGTGAGAAGCAGTCGGATCGCAGTGCAGATAGAAGCTTCCGTTCGGTTTAAGCACGCGATGAATCTCGACGATTCTCAGCGTCATATGCACTAAGTAGGCGAACAAGTCGCCGTGCCCCAGAACTTCGTTCAGGCCTCGCATCAGTGCGACTGTCTGTGGCGTCAATTTGCCGTTGTTCAGATTGTTGAAGTCAAGAATGTAGGCGAGTCCGTGTTCGGCCTCCTCGCCCCACTCCCAAGTGTCCATAAACGCCTGCGCCTGCGCCTTATCTCCGCCGTCGGTACCGATGTTGTTGTATATCTGGAAGTAGTTCCGCCCCCCCGTGCCAGAATGACTTGCTACACCTACCCCTGTTAGTTTAGAGAGCAACGAGGTAGGTATGAAGATCAACAAACAACCCAAGGCACTGATGCATGCAGTTGGAGATTCAGTCGATACAGGCG
>Ga0209697_10007784_pt1 | contig 12391 bp, 11 predicted proteins | sample AliMusrvi5mmetaG_FD_184115 | JGI IMG/M metagenome (GOLD analysis project Ga0209697, IMG submission 184115) | Freshwater lake bacterial and archeal communities from Alinen Mustajarvi, Finland, to study Microbial Dark Matter (Phase II) - Alinen... | ecosystem: Environmental > Aquatic > Freshwater... | reverse complement strand
GTCCACGGATATCCGGAATCGCATTGCCAGAGGCCTCTCGGTGCGGTATCTCGTCCCTGACCCCGCATGCGAAATTATTTCCCAACACCGACTTTACCGGAATGACTGATTCCGAAACCATCGCCCGTGCCTGTGCCGCGGCGGCCGCAGATAAGAAAGCGGAGAATCCGGTCCTGTTGGACCTCCGGGGAGTCTCGGGCTTCACCGATTTTTTTCTGATCTGCTCGGGTTCATCCGAACCGCAACTGAAAGCGATTTCCTCCTCGATCCGCGAATCTCTCCGCGAGAAATTCGGCCAGCGCCCCCTCGCCGAGGACGGCTACCCCGCCAGCCAGTGGGTGGTCCTCGATTATGGCGATGTCATCTGCCACCTCTTCTACGGCGAAAAGCGGGGATATTACGATCTCGAAAACCTGTGGAGCGACGCCAAGCGCGTCACGCTGGAAGATTAGTCCTTACCGCCAGCGAGATGCTTCCGGAATGCGGCCCGGAGCTTGTGCGGGTCGGGGATTTTGATGGTCCTCCCGCGCACCGAGATGAGCCCGGACTCGCGGAGTTTCGCGAGCGTTCTGGAGAGGGTTTCCTGCCGGGTTCCCAGCTCGCCGCTGAGCATGGTCTTGGTCATGCCGATGGCCACCTCGATCGGTTTGTGGGAAAGCGGGTGCGGGCAGCGGTGCAGGATCCAGTTCATCAGCCGCGTCTCCGAGTCCTTGAGGGCAACGCTTTCGAGCGAGGAGATCAGCCCCCGCATGTGCTGGCTCATGGAGGCGAGGATGCGGAGTGCGATGTCCGCGCGCTGGCGGAGGATTTGGAGAAACTCCCACTTGGGAACGAGGATCACTTCGCTCTCTGCGACGGAACGCGCGTCGGTGAGATAGCCGCCGTCGTTGACGAGCGAGTTCTCGGCAAAAGATTCCCCAGGCCGGAAGAGGTGGATCACCTGCTCGCGACCGTCCGGCGCCACGCGGTGGACGTTGATGATGCCTCGCCGCACGATGTAAAACCCGTGCGCCGGCTCGCGCTGGCGGAACAAATACTCCCCCTTGCGAAAAGTTTTCAGAAGCGAAAACTCTGCGACCATCGCCAGATCATCATCGGGAAGCCCTGCGAAAACCGGTGTCCGCCTGAGAGAGAAAACGATCGCTGTATTCCGAAGGGTTTCGTGAGGTCTGGACATCGATAGCAGCGATTATGACACGTGGCCCGCGAGGAAATCAAGCCACTGTTCTCGGGGGCGGTCCGTCAGGCCGGATTTCCCGGCCAGCCAGGTCCGTCATTGGCAGGCTTCGCATTCACCGCCGTTGCGCATGGCCTCCAAAGAGCAGGCAAGTTTTTCCGCGTCATCAAATTCCTTTTTGGCGGTGGCGACGACTCCGCGGAGCTCCTTCTTCACGTTTGTCGTCGGCCCCTCGATGCTCGAAGCGCCGAGCGTGCGGAGGTAGTAGGTGGTTTTGAGCCCCGTGTGCCAGGCCCGGCGATACATGTGGCTCAAGATCTTGAGGTCCGGTTCGGAAATGAACAGGTTCACCGATTGCGACTGGTCGATCCACTTCTGGCGCCTGGCGGCGGCGTCGATCACGAACTGGTGGGGGATTCCGAACACGGTCAGATACTTGCGGCGCAATTCCTCCGGGATCCCTTCGATGTTCTTGAGCTCCCCCTCGAAATACTTGAGCTGTTCGAGCATGTCGCCGTCCCATTTGCCGAGCTTTTTGAGATCGCGGACGAGTTCCGGGCAAAGGATGGTGAATTTTCCTCCGAGGTTTTCCTTCGCGTAGAGGTTTTTGTAGTTCGGCTCGATGCACGGCGTTGTTCCCATGATGTTCGAGATCGTTGCTGTCGGGGCAATGGCCAGCACGTTCGAGTTCCGCATCCCTTGTGACTGGATTTTTTCGCGCACCGGAGCCCAGTCCATCGAGCCTCCGCGCGGCACGTCGATTTCGAGCCCGCGTTCGCGCTCGAGGATGTCGATGGTGTCCTGCGGCAGGAGTCCGCGGTCCCATTTGGAACCAAGGTAGGAGCTGTAGGTGCCGCGCTCTGCGGCCAGATCGCTCGAAGCGGAATAGGCGTAGTAGGCGATCGCCTCCATGAACTCGTCGTTAAACTCGACCGCGGCGTCGCTCGCGAAATCCAGCCCGCGCTTGAAGAGCGCATTCTGGACGCCCATCACGCCGAGCCCGATCGGCCGGTGGCGCATGTTCGAGCGCTTGGCGGACTCCGTCGGGTAAAAATTGATATCGATGACGTTGTCGAGCGCGCGGACCGCGACAAGGATCGTCTCGCGGAGCATGTCGTGGTCGAGCGAACCGTCCTCTTTCATGTGGGTGTCGAGAACGACCGAGCCGAGGTTGCAGACCGCCGTTTCGTCCGCGCTGGTGTTCAGGGTGATCTCGGTGCAGAGGTTCGAGGAATGGATCACGCCGGCATGGTCCTGCGGGCTGCGCAGGTTGCAGGGATCTTTGAAGGTGATCCAGGGGTGGCCGGTCTCGAGAAGCATTTTGAGCATCTGCTTCCACATGTCGATGGCGGGCACTTCGCGCCCGGTGATCTTGCCCTCCTTCGCGAGCGCCTCGTAGTGCAGGTATTTCTCCTCGAACTTTTGCCCGTAGAGGTCGTGCAGGTCGGGGGCTTCGTTCGACCGGAAGAGCGTCCAGTTTTCACGGGCCTCCATGCGCTTCATGAAAAGGTCGGGAACCCAGTTTGCGGTATTCAGGTCGTGCGCCCGGCGTCTGTCGTCGCCGGTATTGCGGCGGAGCTGGAGGAAGTCCTCCACGTCGTTGTGCCAGGATTCGAGATACGCGCAGCCGGAGCCCCGGCGCTTGCCGCCCTGGTTCACCGCGACGAGCTGGTCGTTGTGGAGTTTGAGGAACGGGATCACTCCCTGGCTTTCGCCGTTCGTTCCCTTGATGTAGCTTCCGGTGCCGCGCACCGCCGTCCACGAGCCGCCGAGGCCGCCCGCCCATTTCGAGAGGTAGGCATTGTCGGCGATGCCCCGCTGCATGATCGACTCGATCGAGTCATCGACTTTGTAGAGGTAGCAGCTCGAGAGCTGGCTGTGGAGGGTCCCGGCGTTGAAAAGCGTCGGGGTGCTCGAACAGAAACGCCGGCTCTTATACAAGTTGTAAAGGCGGATCACCCACGCCTCGCGGTCGGCCGGCTCGTCGATGAACAACCCCATCGCCACCCGCATCCAGAAAAATTGGGGGGTCTCGATCCGGCGGGCCTGTTTGCGGGTTTTATCGACGATGAGATAGCGGTCGTAAAGGGTCTGGATACCGAGGAAGTCGAAATCCATGTCGGCGGTCGGGTCGATCGCGTCGGCCAGGTTGTCGAAATTAAAGGACAGCAGTTTCGGCGAAAGCCGCTCGATGGAAACCCCGTGCCGCAGGTAGTTCTTGAACGCCTTCTTGTGCGCCGCGCGCAGCCCTTCGATCCCGTCGCGCACGATCTTCCAATCGAGCACCTCCTCGTAAATATAGGAAAGCATGATCCGCGCGGCGAACTTTGCGAAATCCGCGTCCCGCTCGATCAGGGTGCGCGCGTTCAGGATGATCGTGTTTTTCAGGATTTCCTCGCTGACCTCGGTCCCGATCGAGCGGCGGAGTTCGCGCTCGATCTGGAGAGCATCCATGTTGAGGTCGAGACCGATCATCGCGAACTGGATCCGCCGCTTGAGCTCGCTCCCGTCCCAGAAAACATTCTGCCCGTCGCGCTGGCGGACGACGATGAGCGACTCCTGCTGCGGCGCGGACTCGTCCGACCCCGGGCCGGATTCCTCGCGGAGGCGTGTCCTCTGGGCGCGGTAGAGGATGTAGCTCTCGGCCACTTTGTAATACCCGTGGCGCATCAGCTCCTCCTGGACCATGTCCTGCACGTCCTCGATGTGGACGAAAGCCTGGTCGCGGAAGCGGACCCTGTCGGTCACCGCGCGGGAGATTTCCGCTGCGGCTTCCGCGTTTTCTTTGGACGAGAGAAACGCCTTCCGGCACGCGGTTTCGATTTTCGCCTCGATCCACGGGACCACGGATCCGTTGCGCCTGATCAGGCGCACGTTGATCGGCGTCATCAGGGTGCCCGCCGAAGTTAAGGAATCCGCCGAGCGGACCGAGCGCTTGAAGACGAGGCTTTTTGCCACGTCGTGCGCATCGTTCTCGATCAGGGCCTTTTCGATGAGCAGCGAGAGATCATTTTCGGAAAGCTTGAGCCCGCTCCCTTCGCGGACCTGTTCGAGAAGCCGTGTCGCCACCGAATGGGCCACGTTGGCGACAAAACCCCGGTTTTCCTCGTTGAAAATATCCTTCTCCTCGCGCGACAGCAGGAGGTCCGTGAGCGCGGCACCGATCTCGTCGGCCACATCCGCGAGATTGAAGGCGCGCTCCTCTCCCGAGCTCCTGTAAACGAGGATCTCCGGGTGCGGGACATCGTCCTGGTTCAAGGCGTCCCTCCAAGCAAAGCCAGGCTTTTGTTCGCGAGGGGTGGTGACAAGGCGCTTGAGGGCGATGTCTTCGTCGAGCGTGATGTGGCGGATCATAGGGGAGTTTTCAGTGTTCGGTTTTCAGTTTTCAGTTCACGGTTTTCAGTGGTTGGCTTTCAGCGCAGAGGTGTTTTTCTGAACACTGAAAACGGAACACTGAAAACTTTCTTAAAGATCGTCGTCGGAAACGCCGGAGAGATCGACCGCCCGGCGGTATTCGGTCACGCGTCCCTCGAAGAAGTTGGTTTCTTTTTTGATTTCCATCATCTCGGAGAGCCAGGGGAGTGGGTTGGTGATCGGCGGGTTCAGCGGCTCGAGGCCGACCCCTTCCAGTCGGCGGTCGCCGATGTAGTCGATGTAGTTCGTGAATTCCTCGACCGTCAGGCCGACCGCGGAGACCGGCAGGCAGTCGTGGATGAACTGCTTTTCGAGCCTCACCGCCTCGCGCATCGTGTTCCGGAGATCCTCGCGGTATTCCTCGGTCCAGACGTCGGGGTTTTCGTCCACCAGATCCTGGAAAAGCTGGCGGAGAAGTTCGATGTGGTTGGACTCGTCGCGGAGCGTGTAGCTGAACATCTGCCCAATGCCCGGAAACTTGTTCTGGCGGTAGAGGGCCAGAACCATGCCGAAGAGCCCGTAGAACTGGGTGCCTTCCATGCACTGGCCGAAAAGGAAAATGTTTTTTGCCAGCGCCTGCTTGTTCGCCGTGACCGTGAGGTCGGAGTCCCGGCGCAGCGCCCGGCTATTGCTCACCACGAAGTCGGTCTTGTCCTTGATCGTGGCCACGTCCTCGAACATCGCCTCGCACTCGTGCGGGTTGATCCCGAGCGAGCTGATCATGTAAACCAGCGAATCCGCGTGGATGTTTTCCTCGTGCGCGTGCCGCCCGAGCACGAGCTTCAGCTCCGGTGCCGTCACCGCCTCGCGGATCACGTGGAGGATGTTGTCCCCGACGATCCCCTCGGCCGCGGAGAAATACCCGATCCCCATCTTGATGATCCACCGCTCGACCTCGGAGATGTGGCCGGTCGTGTCGCGCCAGTGCTCGCAATCTTTCTGCATCTGGATATCCTCCGGCTCCCAGTGGTTCGCCTTCATCTTTTTGTAGAGATCGTAGGCCCACTGGTATTTCAGCGGCAGAATGTTGAAGAACATCGTCTGGCGTCCGTTGATGACTTTTTTCGCGGCAAACGCTGCCTCCGCTTTGTCCTGGTCGAGAATAAATTGACGGTCTCCGATTGTGATCGTGATGGTTGCCATGCTGAGTTTTTGTTTTGCGGTCGGGGGTGGGCTCACAGGAAGTTCGCCCATTTTCACCCATTGCCTGCGCCGGTTTGAAAACATCTGTTTTGGATCGCGGGCCGTCAATAAAAATCCTTTATATGGTGGTTATTTTTATTCCGACCACCATATATTGTGTTTTATGCCGTTTTTTCCGCAGGCTTTCCTGTTCGTGCTTTTCCTTGCTTTAGAACAAGTTTTGCCAATTTGCACGGCGAGGGAGGAATCTGGAAAACCACAACGGAAATAAGACTGACCAGTGTTCAGTTTTCAGTGTTCAGCAGGAGAAACGTGGATCGTGCGCAGGTCCTGCTGCTCTGAAAACTGAATCACTGCGGAGGCAACGACGTGAGCCTACTGATTAATGTGGATGACCTTGGCGGGGGGGAAGCCGTTGAAGTTGGTCGAGGATGCCCACGTGTAGGCACCGATGTTTTCGGTGTAAACGAGGTCGCTGATGTTCAGGTCGGGCAGTTCGTTCGACAGGGAGATGGTGTCGAGGGCGTCGCAGGTGGGCCCGAAGACAGACGAGATCTGTTTGGGGCCTTTTTTGAACGCATGGACCCCGTAGGGAATGTGGTCGCACAGGACGCCCGAGTAAGTGTGGTAAATGCCGTCGTCGATGTAATAGAGGCGCTTCCCGTTGCGGTCGGCTTTGCCGATGACTTTGGCGACGAGCGTCGCGCAGGTGGCGCACAGGAACCGGCCGGGCTCGGCGAGGATTTCGATGTCCTTCGGAAAAAGGCGGTTGATCTCGGAGTTGATCTTTCTGGCGAGTTCGCGAAAGGGTCTCCCCCCTTTTTCGTAGGGGGCCGGGAAGCCGCCGCCGATGTCGATGAGTTTGAGATCAAGGCCCCGGCTGTTGGCTTCGTTGAATATGCCGGCCGAGAGATGGAGCGCCTGCACGTAGTTCTCGAAGTTCGTGCACTGGCTGCCGACGTGGAAGCTGATGCCTTCCACGCCGAGGCCGGCGTCTTTGGCGGCCAGCATCAGGTCCACCGCCTCGCCGGGAGGGCAGCCGAATTTCGACGAGAGCTCCACGACCGAGCCGGTGTTCGGAACCTGAAGGCGCAGCACCAGGCCGGAATGGGGGGCGTGATTTTTGATTTTTTTGACCTCTTCGATGTTGTCGTAGGTCAGAAGGATCTTGTAGCGGTCGAGGGCCTCGAGCGTTTCGATGGCTTTGATCGGGTTGGCGTAAATGATTTTGTCCCAGATGAAATCCTGCCGCTCTTTGGCGGGGAGGTGCTTGATGTTGGCGTGCACGACCTCGAATTCCGGCATGGAGGCGACATCGAAGCTCGCCCCCATTTTATAGAGCGTCTTGACGATCTCCGGGTGCGGGTTGGACTTGACCGCGTAATACGCCTGAACGCGCGGCAGATGCTTTTTGAACTGGAGGTAGGTCTCGCGCAGAACCTTGTGGTCAACGATGAACAGCGGGGTGCCGTGTTCCTTTGCGAGCCTGAGGAGTTGGGATTTTTCCATGGGGTCAGTCTTCCGCCGTGATGAGGAAGTTCTTGAACTGCCAAGGGTCGGACGGGTCGAGGTCGGGCTTGCTGTATTTTCCGAAGTAGTGCTTGCGTTCCTTGAGCGGGGTCCAGTCCGACGGGGTGGAGATGAAATTGCCGAGGTAGGGCTTGGCGATGCCGAGGATGTCGTCGTGGGGAATCTCATCCGGGACGACGATGCCGCGGTCGGGATGCTCGATCATCCACGTGGTGGCGGCCACGACGGAGATCGCCACTTGCATCGTGGTCGCATTCTGGTGCGGCACGAGGCGGCGGGATTCTTCGATGCTGAGGTCGCTGCCGGTCCACCAGGAATTGTATGCGTGCCCCATCAGGAGCGCGCCGAGAATGTCCGCGCCGCTCGTGATCTCGTCGTTCATGATCCGCAGCGCCGGCTGGAGCTCGTAATCGTATCCGCGCAGTTCGTTCAGCGAGATGATGGCGTTGTCGCAGGGGCAGTAGGCGTAGTGCATCGTCGGGCGATAGACGGCCTTGCCATCTTCCCAGACGGTCAGGTGATCGGAGATCGTGAAGGCCTCGCCGTGGCGGACGACCATGCCATGGATGTCGTAATTGGGAACCCACGAACGGACCCAGGTGTTCATGCCCATGCGTGCGAGGCAGATCTGGTTTTGCGGGCCTGTCGCGTGCGTGTAGGCATGCGCGGGGAGCGTCTTCTCGTGCGTGCCCCAACCCATTTCGGCGGTCGTCGTGCCCTCCTCGCGGAACCCTTCGATGCTCCAGGTGTTGACAAACTCATCCACCTGTTTCGGCTTGTTGGAAATCTGCGTGTCGCGCTCGCTGCAATGGATGACTTTGACTCCGAGCTTTTGGGCGAGCTTGTTGAACGCGCGTTTGGCGACGAACTCCCGGATTTCCTCCGCGTCCGCGCCGGTGGCTTTTTTGTCTTCGAGAACCTTCGCCGCGATGTCGAGCAAGCCCTGCTTTGTAAAATGGGAGATCAGGCCGGGATTGGCGCCGTGTTCGAGGACGGCGGTCGGGCCGGGTTCGCCCCAACTGGCTTTGAGGCGGCGGACATTCATGTGACGCCAGTAGAGCGTCTTTTCTGTCGGATGCTGGTCCTCGCCGGCCGCGTAGGGATCCCAGACTTCGACCGAGGTGTTGATGTAGAGGACTCCGTGCTTGTGGCACCAGTCGAGAATTTCGCAGGCATCGATGTTCCACGCGAGGTCGATGATCACGTCCCCCTTGCCGACGTGCTTGCCGAGGAGAGCGCCGAGGTTCTCGCGGGTCACGCGGTCTTTCACCCAGTTGACGCCGCGTTCGATCCAGCTTTTCAGCAGGCCTTCCTGGTTCTCGAAATCCATGACCGTGATGTTTGAGAGCGGAACCTTGATGTGCTTCTCCAGGATGGGAAGCGTGCATTGCGCGACGGCCCCGAAGCCGACGAAGAGGATTTTATTTTTGAACTCGACCATAGGAATTTTTTTGTTGAACGGCGGCCACTTTCCCAGAGGCGATATTTAGGGCAAGATTTTTCCGCGATTTCCGTCGTTCGTCCCATGCTTTTCAACAAAATCGAAATTCCCACCAACCTGGTCGTGTGACACGATGCTGAGATGGTCAAGCCCCTCAAGAAGCGCATTCGTTGGCAGATTCAGAGCGAGGTCATCAGGCGCAGATGGGAGGATTATTCGCCCGACCGCACCATCTCAGTGAGGGTGTCCATCATCTCTGGAAAAATGATCGACTTCGCCGTTGTGCTCCGAGTTCCGGTTGCCAGAGAGCTCCGGGAAATCGCCCGATACGACTACGCTCACGGATTCATCCATATTGACATCCAGCGAGAATCGGGCGAGCCTTTGAGGCGTCAATACCGCGACAAAATTCCGCTCAAACAGGCTGTCCGATATGCAACAGACGATTTCCAAGCAAACTGGCAAACTTACCTCGACTACTACCGTGGTAAAAAAGCCAACCTCTAAACGCGCGGTCCGCCCCGCTCCCGAACAGGACGTTGCCGACTTGGATCGCTGGTTGAAACTCCGCGGCTTCAAGCCCGTTCCAGCATAACCGGCGATTCAGAAATCCGGTTCTTTAATGCCGGGATGAAAAACCGTCAAGCAGCGTGAGGCGGCCGGAAAACGACCGCTCCGTTTTCGAGAATAGCCGCCACGGTTTGACCAGCTTTCAACCCGAACTCCGAAGTTAAAAAGCATCGTTTTGTGCGGAAGGCTGTGGCTGAAAGGGGTTGCGACACCAAAAGCAACCTCAACCCACGCACAAAACAATGCATTCAAAGTTTCACCCGATTTTCGGTTCCAGCCAAGTTCAATTCCGGAGCACGGCCAAGGCAGTCACCCCGTTCGGGGGATTGGTCAGCCTGATCGAGTTTTTCGACCGGATCGGTCTTGCCGAGCAGCTTCAAAAAGCGATGCCATTCCAGCTTCGTAGCCCCAATGCCATTCCGCCGGCACAGACATTGATGGCATTCTTGTTTTCCGTGGTGGTCGGGGCGAGCCGCTTTGCGCATACCGACTGGTTGCGCTCCGACAAGGCACTGCACGCGATGTTGGGGATCAGCCGTTTTCCCGGCACCGATACGATTCGCAACCTCTTCGGCCGTTTTACCCAGGGAAAGATCCAGGCGTTCTGGCGCCCGCTCTGGATCTGGATTGTGTCGATGTTTAGCGCGCCGCCCGAGGGCTTCAGTCTGGATCTGGATTCGACGATCTTCCAGCGCAGCGGACATCAAGAAGGGGCCGCCAAAGGCTATAACCCCCATCGCCCCGGGCGAAAAAGTCACCATCCCCTACTTGCCGTGCTTGCCGAGGCGCAGTGCATTCTCCACGGATGGCTGCGCAGCGGCAATACGAGCGCAAGCCGAGGGATTTCCGAGTTCCTCAAGGAGGCGCTGGCTCTCATGCCGGCAGGCTGGAAGATACGGACAGTGCGCGCAGACTCCGGGTTTTTTGCCGAGCCGCTACTGGAGTTTTTAGAGTCATGCCGACTTCCCTACGTGATCGTTGCCCGCATGAGCGCAAACATCAAACGCCATGCCACCGCACTTTGCCACTGGACTCCCATCGACGAGATCTACGCGGTGAGCGAATTTACCACCCAGCTCATGGGCTGGAAAGTGGCCCGCCGCTTTATCGTCGTGCGCGAACGTGTGCGCGAGGGCAAATCTCCCTTAGGTCGCAAGCTCATCGATGTGCCCGGCTACACCTTTCGCATCTTTGTGACCAATCGTAGCGAGGACGCCCTCACGCTCTGGCGCGATTATAACCAGCGCGCCATCATCGAACAGCGCATTGAAGAGCTCAAAGCCGAACTCAACGTCGATGGGTTTTGCATGAAGAACTTCTACGCGACCGAATCCGCCTTTCTCTCCGTGCTCTTCACCTTCAACCTCTTGAGCCTTTACCAAAAGGCACTTCAACCGGACGCCCCATACAGGCAGCCTGCCACGCTGCGCATGACCGTCTTTCTCGGCGGAGCCATCCTCGGGCGGGCCGCTCGCAAGCCAGTGCTTCACCTTTCCGATGCCTGGGGCGGATTCGAAAAGCATAACCCGCTCATAGAAGCAATATTACGATGGGTCATTCCAACTTCGCCGAAGTTGGATCCCGCTTTCTGTGTAGCGGTCGCGGAAGGAGGATTTTAACCCGGAATTTTATCTCCAACTTCGGAGTTCGGGTTCAAATTGCCGGCGAGGATGGCTTCCGCGAGGGGCTTGGAAACCAGCCGTTCGATGGTGCGTTCGAGCTCCCTGGCCCCGTATTCCGGGCTGAACCCTTCCTTCACGATCAAATCAACCACCTCGGGGGATAGGGAGACGGTGATTTGGCGGGCGGCGAGGCGAAAATTCAGAGCGGCGAGGCATTTCCCTGCGATCTCGCGGATGGCCGAGGCTGGCAAGGGTTTCCACCAGAGAGGAGGGAATGTTCTCGTCGAGCTTGATCCTCATGCCGCCACAGGAACCGCCGGAAGCGGAAGATCCTCCTCCGCCGAGGCTGCTGCAAAGGCAATCACCGCATGATACTTGCATTCCCAGGTTGTATGCCTGAGCGCTTCGTATACTTTCATTGCTGTCTCCTTTCGTAAACTTTGAGCGGTTCACGTTTCGGAGACTGTGAGCGACTCCCGGAGCTGTCAAACTTCGGGGGTCCTCCGGCAAAGCCGGAGGATTTCCCGGTGGATTAATCAGGCAGGGCAAGTCACTCTTCGACCCGCCGGACTTTGTGCAATGACTTCTGGAAAACATGCAATTCTTAGGTCGAGCATTTCTGCCTTTCCTTCCAGTTTTTGCTGGATGTCAATAGGCAAGAACTGACCCCTTTCCTAGAACTGACCCCTTTCCCGTGACAGCGTTTTTCGCTGCTCATGCCCGTGCTTTTTCAACCGCAAACCCTCTCCCATCCTTGCGCCGCTCTTCCCGGACTGGCTCTATTTATGCCGCCATGAGAGGGCGTTTGGTGCCGGCTTTCAGGGCGGCGCATAGCTCGATTTTTGGGCGCTCGGGGGCTTCTCGCTCGAGCTTGCGCAGGTCGTAATGGCTTTGCGCGTTGAGCCAGAATTCCGAGCTCATCCCGAAATAGCTGCCGAGCCGGCGCGCCATTTCGGGAGTGATCGCCCTCTCCCCGGCGAGGATCTGCCCGATGGCCGTGGGGCTCACGCCGATGTCTTTGGCGACCCGGTAGGCGCTCAGCCCCAAAGGCGCCAAGAACTCTTCCCGCAGGATCTCTCCGGGGGTGACAAGTGGTAGTGTGTTTTTCATAGCTATTTATCTGTGGTAATCGACGATCTCCACCTCTTCCGGGCCTCCCTCGGCCCAGCGAAAGCAGACCCGCCATTGCTGGTTGATCCGGATGCTATGCTGCCCTCGCCTCCCGCCTTTGAGCGCCTCGAGCTGGTTGCCGGGTGGAACCCGCAAGTCCTCCAGCCTTCCGGCGATATGCACCATCGTCAGCTTGCGGCTCATCACGCCGAGCAGGTTGCCGGGCAGCTTGCGAGACACCTGCCCCTCGAAGACTTTCTTCGTCTCTTTGCAGGCGAAACTCCTGATCATGCCGGAGTATTAACGCGGGACGTTAATACTGTCAAGCGGGGAAAAGGAATATCCAAATATAACCGCTCGGCCCGCCCCCCCCCACGGTAAAGG
>Ga0209697_10007783_pt1 | contig 12393 bp, 15 predicted proteins | sample AliMusrvi5mmetaG_FD_184115 | JGI IMG/M metagenome (GOLD analysis project Ga0209697, IMG submission 184115) | Freshwater lake bacterial and archeal communities from Alinen Mustajarvi, Finland, to study Microbial Dark Matter (Phase II) - Alinen... | ecosystem: Environmental > Aquatic > Freshwater... | reverse complement strand
TCCTACGGCTTTCGCACGTTCAACGCGATGGAAATGGCCCTTTATCACAACTTGGGACGACTGCCGGAACCGGAATCACCCCACAGATTCTGCTGAAGAGGCATATAACCGAGTGGCCCATCTTCCTCCATCATGTAAGTTGTAATCTCGCGAAAACTGCGAAGGTGCGGATTGCAGCCTTCAAGGCTTCCGCCAAGATTGACGCGCACGGGTTGAAGTTCGCTGTTGAGGAGGCCTCCGGTTCTCCAGTAAGGTTTCCAGTCATAATGCTCCGAAAGGATCACCTCATTTTGTCTGGTAACCGGCTTGTCAGTATCGACGTCGGGGCTAGTATAGACCTGCTCCTTCGTGATGCCAACGAGGACTTCACGAGCGGAATCGCAGATCTCTCTTACCACCTGTGTTGAAAGCAAAACCTTCTTGCGATTCAACCATCCACCGGCGGCAACCACCAGGTAGCGTATCTCCCAGGTGTCATCCAGATAAAAGAAATCATCAATGGTACCCATATAGCCGTTAGTCGCGGCTATTTGGTACCCCAGCATGTTCTCCAGCGAACGTAGCATTGTAGGAATTCCTTAATTCAAGATTACGCCTTGCGCAGTTTCGGAAACATCCTTAAGTTGCCGTAGCAACAAAGGTTTCATCCACCAGAGCCTGGATTCAACTGCGTGACGCGGCTATCTACGATGCTTGAGTTTGGGGAGCTTCGGCAGTATTAACAAAGCCGCCGGGCGGGTGCGCCCAGCGGCTTGTTTCCTACTTGTTCACAACGGGCGTGCCACTGGCAAAGGTGCTGTATAGCAGACCGAAAAGGAAACCGGCGATGCCTCCATCTACGATCCCGTACAAAGTACCAATCAGCACACGGCCGAATGTTGGCGCGGTGTCAGCGCCGGGATAGATCGAGCTCATGATTCGAAGGAAGTCCCCACCATAAGCTGGTACGGCCATGTGAACCAGGCCGACAAACAACATCGCACCTCCCCACATCATCGCTGAACTCAATGAGATCGCTTTCATCGAAACTTTCATATTACCTCCTTGCACCAAATTGGATGCAGCCGTCTCAATTCAGGGTACGGCTTGAGCGGCAGGCAAACATCAGAGTTCACGCGAGTATCGCCAAATACTGCCTAGACAGGATAATCCGTATCTCCTTTTGCCGCGTCCACAGAAATCGGAGGGGAAAAAGGAGAAACCGATGAGACTCAGCTCGATACTTTTGACTAGTTACATATCCGCCGCGTTGGCTGTGATTGCACTTCCAGCGACCGCTGCCCCAATTCACGAATGCGTGGCCGGAAGGGTAACGCCCCAGTCATATTCGTGGGACTTTAAGGGCGAGGCGAACTCGATCTTTAAAGACATTCAATACGAAGCCATGCAAGCGGTATATCATGCAGACGTTCTGCAGAGCTTCAAAGAGAACACCACCTTGGATTGGGAGACCCATGCCAGGCAATTGGACTTTTTGAAACAGGAAATCAACGAAATCGGAGCGAAGCTCTGCCGTCTGGAAACGATTCGCCGGGTGTTGGACCCATGGCAGCAGCATGTGGTTGACCGAGTCGCCGTGTCGGAGAGAGAGATGGCGGGCACCGCCCAAAATGCAATCCTGTTCGTCAATGAGAAGCCCGGCCAATTATGGCAAGTCACTTACCGCGATGACCTCGTCAACCTATATAACCAGGCGGACAGCCTGACGCACACGGTCAACAATGCAACCGAGTTCGCCGGCGTTTCAAAAACGTATCACGATCTGGGGCACAAACTTGGAATGAAAAGTCCGTCGTAAGCCTCAAACCAACTCAGCTCAAATTGATTCTTAGATGAAAGGAGAACGAAACAATGCTCAATGTCAAAAGCTCAATCCTTGTCAGCGCAGCGTGTGCCGTGCTGCTCTCGATCCCCTTGGCCGCGGCAGGCGGAGTGGCCGCAAAAACAAACTCGCCGTCGGCTAAGACCATGCGGAGTGCCTGGCATCAGGAGGCAATTACGGGAAAGATCGAAATGGTCAATCCAGAAAAGAGACAGGTGATTGTAAAGACTGCCGATGGAGTCTCTTTCGCAATGGTCGTTACGATGAAGACGCTTATTAAGGCTGGCGATCAGACGCTCGCCTTCAAAGACCTGACAAATGATATCAATAAAACAGCCACGGTAAGATTCACGCCGGCCCGCCGCGGCGATGTGGCCAACTCAATCCGACTAATAGGCTAGGCTCAGGTTCGCGCAGGGGTATCAGGAAATGATGCCCTTGCGCACTGCATAAAGGATTAGTTCTGGAACGCTGTGTATATCCAGTTTCTGCAGGATATGGCCGCGATGCGTTTCGACAGTGGTGACACTGATGTTCAGGAGGTTTGCAACTTCCTTATTCGCGCGCCCCTCCGCGATCATCTGCAGGATTTCCCGCTCCCGCTCTGACAGCAGATCGTATCGATCTTCCAGCCCCCGCTGCTGGAGCCGCGTAATATAGTCCTCCTGCATGATCCTGGCTATTTTGCGCGTCAGGAAAGAGCGTCCTTCCGCTACTGAGCGAATTGCCTCGATTACTTCGCTTCGCATCGAATCCTTCAGTAGATATCCTTTTGCGCCCGCCTTCAATGAGCCCAGAACATAGCTTTCGTCCTGGTGCATGCTAAGAATCACCACGCCGATATGGGAGTTCGCCGCAACGATGCGGCGAGTTGCTTCCATACCGTTCATGTTCGGCATTGCCAGGTCCATCACCACGACATCGGGCAGTTCCGAAGCGGCAAGCTCCACACACTCCCGCCCGTCAGCGGCTTCCCCAACCACGGTCATTCCGGACTCGCGATCGAGAATCGCTCTTAACCCGTCGCGTACTACTGTATGGTCATCTGCCAACAATATTCTAATCGGCATGGTGCCCGTTCCTCTGGTCAAGTTCAGTCATTGGCAGGGAAGCTTGAACAAGGGTTCCGCGCCCAGGTTCGGAGTTGACCTGAAGCGTGCCCCCAAGCCGGCGAACCCGCTCATCCATTCCCAACAGGCCAAGGCCCCGCATAGAGCGAGGATCGAATCCCGAACCGTCATCCCGCACTGACACACTCACTCTTTGCCGCTCCTTATTGACGACAACCTCAACCGTTCGAGCTTGCGCATGCTTTGCAGCATTATTCACCGCCTCCTGCACCAGTCGATAGATACATGTCCTATGATCGTCCGGCAGACTGTCAATCGAGTCGTCGGCTGTGACCAGGATATTCATTCCCGTTCGTTTGCTGGTCTCGCGCGCATGCCAGTTCAGTGCCGGCGCCAGGCCGAGATCGTCCAACATGGAGGGCCTGAGCAGTAGCGCAAGATCACGTACTTGATTGACGGTCTTTTCCGCCAACGATTTGACCGCGTTCAAGTGGTCGCGAACTTCAGGAGGCTGATCCGGGCGTTCCGCACCTTCGGTCTCCATTAGAATGGCGGAAAGGGATTGACCTACCTCGTCGTGTAACTCGCGCGCCAGAGCGCGGCGTTCATTTTCCTGTGCCCTCAGGAGTAGGGTCGAGAGCTTCTGCAAGTCGGCACGGCGCAGATCGAGTTCCTTCTCAAGCCGCAGCGTGAAACCAATCGTCAACAAGGCCAGAACCAAACCGCCGAATAGAGTCCCCGCAAATGTCCACATCAGATAGCGGCGTAGACTGTCCGCCGAGGCCGCAGTGCGTTCTTCCGAGCGAGTGAGTCCACGTTCATTCACGACGGCGATACGGTCTGCGACTTGAAGCATGGCTGTGCGACGTGGAACCAATTCCCTGTAAAAGAACGAGAACCGCAGACGGTCACGCTCTTGCGGGGTCCATGCGACGGTTGCGTCAAGAACTTCCCAATAGGCATCGATCTCTTTTCGCAGGGCAAGAAATGGTTCCCGCTCCTCCGATTCCAGTTCTCGCCCATAGGCCGTCAATGCATTGCGGGTCTCATCTTTCAATACTGCCAGGTGTGCCGCTTGCGACCTGGCAGTGTCCTGGTCAGGCGAAAGCAGGAAGTCGCGCACGTAGGTGCCCGAAAGGTAGATTTGAGCGCGAATTTGATTGAGTGCGCTCAAACGCCCAAGAAACGCCTTGCGCGACTGCGCTTCAGTATCGCGGACTCTTTGGAACGCGAACAGAGTGCCCACGGCCGCCGCGACAATGCAAATCAGCAGTCCTCCAAAGCCTAGGGTTAAGATCAGCCACGAAGGTTTGCGGTACTTTTCGGCCTGATTAGCCTGCGGACTGCCCGAGTGGGATAACAATATTGAGACGTGTCCTCTTCAGTCTGAGTGTAGATCAATACAAGCCCGCAATAAATCCTGTGCGGACAGGATTTCCCGAAATGAAAAAAGGGAGTTCAATAGGTCATGGTGAAAGGACCACTATGACTTACCTTCAACAACGATTTCTAATTGCAATTGCTGGCGCCGCACTGATGGCTGCTGGTTGCGCCAAGAAGCCAGTTGCGGCCGCCCCGCCGCCGCCTTCCAGCCAATCGACTCCGGCCGCCGCGTCTGCCTCGACCCCTAGACCGGCTCAGCAGCCAATGCGCGCTGACAACACGCGGACCTCATCATCAACAAAGCCGTCGTCGAATTTTCCGAACGCCGCAACCCGCGCCAGGATTGACCAGCTTCTAGCCAAGATCGAAGACGCCTATTTCGATTATGACAAGGCCTCTCTACGTGCAGATGCTACAAAGACCCTCGCAGCCGACTCGACGGAGTTGCGCAACATCCTGAAAGACTATCCCGAGTACAAGCTGACGATTGAAGGGCATTGCGACGAACGAGGTTCCGCCGAATACAACATGGCTCTCGGCGACAAGCGTGCAGCGTCTGCCAAGGACTATTTGGTCAATGTCGGCATCCCCTCGGCTCAATTGAACCTTGTCAGCATGGGCAAGGAGCGCCAAACATGCCAGGAACACGATGAAGCCTGCTGGCAGAAAAACCGCCGTGTTCACATTGTTGCCATGGCGCAGGCCCGCTAACCCATGAGCAGAACGGGAGCCAGGCGAATTACTTTTCTTGCCCTGGCTGTGTTGATTTCGCCGGCATTTGCGGAGACGGCTCCCGTCTGTAAGGGAAGTTCAACTCTCGGTACATTCCGCATTCTGGTGCGGCGCTCGATTGGCAGCGTCGCACTACCGATCAAGGCGATATCCTCAGTGCCTGCCGGTTCACTTCTACTTTGGGATCCGGTACGCCTCAATAGCAAAAAGGAAGAGGACACGGAAGTCACCGCGATCATCGCACCCTCGTCTGGCGCGGATCTGTTGGTTCTCGAACCGCACAAGGCTGACTCACAGGCAGAATGGAAGCTGGCTGTGAGGCCGGCCGCCATAGCGATAGTAGTTGGACCGCAAGGGTTCAGCATGGGGAAGGTGAGATCCCTGGTCACAAACAATCGGCAATTGGTCGACCAGCTTGCCGACTACGCCGAACAGACTTCGAAAGTGGAAGGCCTGGTGCAGGACCTGTCGACCGCCGAACAGACTGGTGGCGGCATTGACGCAGTGCTGAAAGGGTTTTCAGCACACTACGGCGTCACGTTGCCCAAACTCGACCCTAAGACTTCCACGGATCAACAGGCCGGAGTTCTGCTCAAAACAGTGCTGCCTGCCGCGGGGAACTACGATCCGCTATCCGCAAAAAGTTCGCAGATGCAGCAATCGGGCGGCTTGGCCGCTTCCATCGCCGGACTCTTCTTCGGCAATGCGGTGGGGTTGGCCGCCGGGGGAGCCATGCTGTTGCAGAACATCAAAGGCGCCGTCTTCCCCGGCGCCGAATTTCACTCGGCGTTTGCGCAGAACGCAGAGCGCGACGGACTTGCCATGTGCATTAAGGCGGTTCCGGCCCAGAAGGCACGGACGCGCGTCGCCTATCTGTGGGCGTACCGTGTACCGAACATCAAACCTCCCGTACTCTCCATGGTTGGCCCCACCTACCTGCCGGTTGGAGTCGCCTCTACCGTCCTTTTGAAGCCAGCCAAGGACTCCAGTGTGAAGCTTCTCGAGAAAGCGCGTGATTGGCGGCTTGTCCCGGCAAAAGGTGACGGTTCTGAGAAAATCCCCGTTCATGTCGCGGCCGCTCCCGATTCCATTGATGTCGATCTTGCTCAGGTAAAGGTCAAGCCCGGCGATTATAAGTTGATGGCCACCTGGGATTGGGATCCTCTGGAAATTGCGGGTACGCTCCACCTTCTTCAGCTTCCCGATTTCCAAGCCGTCAAACCAGCACCCAAATCATCTGACCTGTTGGTGGAAGGCAGTGGCCGCGTCACCTGGACATTGACTGGCGCCGACTTTGAGTTCCTGGAAAAGGCCACGATCTCAAAGGCTGCTCCGCATGCTGCGGCTCCAAGTGAAGCCCACTTCGTCTTACCGCTCGGCAAAAGAGCTGGCGTGCAGAATGCGGTGGACATTGAAATCGACACAGCTGCTCGTGGATCCTACCGGCTTGTGCTGACACAGTCGGGCGGTAGCACTCACCAGGTGCTGTTCAAGATCTTTCCACCGCATCCGGTCTTTGCCAGGTTGCCCGTTCGCGTCAATATCGGCCAGGCCAGTCAGGCTTTGCATTTAGAAGGCAAGAACCTTGCAGAGATTGAAGCGCTGTCCAGCGCTGCCGGCGAGATGGCGGGCAAAGCTTCCGATACCGAATGGGTTGGTAGTGTTCGCATCAACCCCAGGGCCCTGGTAGGCGAAGTATTCCCGATCTCCCTCAAAGTGAAGGGGCTCGAATCACCGCTCACAATCGAAGGAGCCATCAAAGTCTTCGGCACGCTGCCCGCGATTAGTGAGGTGAAGAAATCCGTGCCGGCTAACCTCGGTCTTTCGCTCCGCCCCGATGAATTGCCCGCTGGAACGCCGGTGGGCCTCTCCATTGCTTATAGCCGCTTTCACGACCCTTCGGGCAATGGCGTGGAAGCACGGCCTCACATCGAGTTGGGATGCAAATCCGGCGGGCTAAGAAAGTCTTTTCGTCTATCGCCCGACGACCATGTCGCCGGAGTGGAACTATCCGAAGCAGCCTCGGGAATGTTATTCCTTTCCATCGATCCTGCCATGGTCGGGTACCCTGCGTGCCTCTTGACGGCAGCAATTGAAATCGAGCCAGAAGGCCGCTCCGATCTATTCCCTATCGGTCGCATCGTTCGCGTTCCTCGCTTTGACCAATTCACTTTGACCAACGAACAGATAGGTCCTGCGGCGTTCGCAGGTATTCTGAAGGGCAGGGATCTCGATGTGATCGAACGCACCGGATGGGATGATCACAACGGCGTTCGTGTCGAGAGCGTGCCAACGCCGGTTCCTGGTGACCCGGTAAAACAGACCTTGAGGGTTGCTCTGCCCTGGCCCGCACCCGTTCCTCATGCGCCCTTGTTTGTGTGGCTGCGCGGTGAAAATGAAGGACGGCGAACTTCAGCCGTCTACTAAGGCTTGCGCTTGTAATTCTGTATCTACTGCCTCGACAGGATTTCACAAAAGCCCAGTCTGCTCCAAACTATTTTCGGGGATGACGACATCTCTCGCGAAACGGAAGGCACATTGAAATACGCACTTTGATCGCGACGGTTCGCACAATGTCATATGAAGGAGAATCGAACGATGCAGATTCGCAGTTTCCTGTTACCCGTCACCTGCCTGACTCTAGTCACTGCAGCAGGGCTCGCCGCCGCGTCCCTGAGTATCGGCGACAAGCAATTCCTGGTAATGGCCGCGAAGAACCGTATGATAGAAGCCCACGAAGGACACCTCGCAGAGGTTCAGGCCAAACGCGCAGGCGTCAAAGATTTGGCAACGGCAATGGTTCAAGACAACACCATGTCCTATCAGCACCTAACCGTATTGGCTGCAAAGGCCGGGGTTACGATTCCGCGGGGAATAGATGCCGCAAGAGATCCGATCCTTAAACAGTTAGTCCGATTGAAGGAGGAGCGATTTGACCGGCAATTCACAAGAGACGTGATCGCCGCGCACAGACAAGCAATCTCAGCATTCAAATGGGAATCGGCACACGGCAAGAACGCTGAGGTCAAGGCGTATGCAAAAGAGATGATTCCGACATTGGAAAAACATCTCCATCTCGCCGAGGAGTGTGCGAAGGCTCCAAGGCACAGTTAACGAATCGCGACTGGCGCCGAGAATTGCCAGCGGGCGCTTGGGGCCAGTTCCGCGAATTGAGTATCAGTCTCCTACTCCGGCCATTTCGACGTCACTCTCCTGCCTTCTCGGGATATTGCTCTCCCAATAGAACCCTCAAAATGCAGCAAGGTGTTGTGTGCATCTGACGGAGGATCTGAATGCCGGATTACATTGGGTCGCCTACAAGAGTTGAGACAGTGGGAAATCGGCCAAGAACAGTTGACGAATACTTCGGGATCATTAACACCGAGGACAAGAAGGTCTCCATTGCCCATTCCCGTTCGCCGGCTGGATGGATTGGGGTAGGCCAGCGGCCCGAATACGATGAATTCACAGTCGTAATAAAGGGAACTCTGAAAGTGGAGTACGCTGGAGGTTCGGTCGATGTGCAGGCCGGAGAAGCGATCCATTCTTATCGTGATGAATGGATCCGGTATTCAACGCCTCGTGAGAACGGCGCCGAATACTACTCTGTGTGCGTGCCGGCTCATACACGCGCCAACGTGCATCGTGATTGATAGCATTTTCACCTTGGTGACGGATGGGAGGCGCTTTGCGGTTCCAAGCCTCTCCGGCTAACCGGCACAGATTCCCTGACTTGCTAAACCTAGAAAAAGCAGTTGACGAGTTATCCTGACTCAGCCGATACTCTGCAAACCAGGGACTGACACCAGTTTCCGGCGCATTTTGCCGGAATTTGGCTGTCCGTCCCGGTTTGCCCCACGCCGTACTTCCCAGGTTTCTCATTTACCCACTGGGTGAGCATCGCTCCCGCGCCAACGGCCGTCAACTCAATCAGATAAGTGGCCATCCCTGCACTCAACTGCCTTTTCTAGGCTAAAGTGAAAAGAGATGAAGGTACCCCGACGGACCCCAGTTTGGATGTGGATCAATCTGTTGAGTCTGGACGCTCCAGTAGTAGCAGTCGTCTGGCAGAGTTTCCTGGCAGTCGTTTATCCCTCGGTCCTGCGGCCCGGCGGACGATTGGTTCTGGGACTTACCGTTTGGGTGATCTACCTGGCCGACCGGCTACTGGATGTGCGGTTGCCTCATTACAGTGGGGAGGCGATTTCACATCGTTTCTATCGGCAGCATCATCAATTCGCGGTGACTCTACTGGGAATTGCCTTCTCGGCAGATCTCGCTCTCTGCCTCTTATGGCTGCGGCATTCGGTGTTGATAAATGGGCTTTTTGTTTCTGCGTGTGTTATCGCATATTTCGGAATATTTCCGGCTTTGAGGATCGGAACCCGCTGGAAGCCAATAGCGACCTCAATCCTGTTTACGGCTGGCGTGTTCCTGGTAGCATGGACGGGGACCGCAAACCCTGAACGGACGTTTGGCTTACCAGCGGTTGCATTCTGCCTACTGTGTCAAGCAAATCTTGCTTTGATTAGTAGTTGGGAACGGGGGATTAGCCCTTCCAAGGCGATGACCTTGGTTGTGTTGCTCCTGGCGGTGTGTGCCTTTTCCGGCGCCTCAAAATGGTACGCGGCAGTAGCGCTTAGCGGATTTGGATTATTGGGCCTCATACTTCTTGGGAAGAATCTGTCGAACTCTACGCGAAGAGTAATGGCAGATGCTGTGCTGCTGAGTCCTTTGTTGTTCACATGGCAATAGTCACAACCTCCACGCTGACGGCGCGCAATACGTTAAAGATCAGTTGGCACGTGATCTGGGCTAGGAGCCTGGCACCATTCCCCCTCGGGGGACACCTGAAAACCGGCCAACGGAGAAGAAGCAGGACAAGCATCTGTACACCGTATTAGCGGCCTTCGGGCAAGAAAAACTTCGCATTTAGTTGTGTCCGCACTATAATGGCCAAACCTGGGTAGAGGATACGGCTCCGCAGGGATGCGACCGGAGCGCTGTCCAGCGGCCGGAACGTTGGGGCGGCGCAGGCCACCTCGCTCCGCACCTTTCTGGCGCAAGGCCTTAAATCCAGGGAGCGCGAGGGCAGGGCCCTCGCATTAAGAATGCCCTCATCCTTATTTGGTCCGGCTGGCGGTAAAGCAGTGGCGGCGGTTTAGGTGCGCCAGCTTTTCGGTCCGCACTTAAGCACGTGGCCGTGGTGAAGCAGGCGGTCGAACATGGCACTGACGGGGGGGAGCCTCGAGTCGAGGCCGCCCGCCACCTTTTGACTGATTCTCCGTTTGGGGTCGAGTGTGGTATCCCTGCCGAACTTGGTCTTGGGTGCCCGGATACGTAAGTCCCCGTCGTTGGCGATCTCCAGCGCGCGGCGGCGGGCGCTCTCGGCTAGGCCGCCTTCCGCCAACGCCTGGATGCGCCAGGCAATTCTCCGGAACAGGAACTGCTTGTGGTTCGATCGAGTCTCTTCGCCGAACACCTCCAGGTACTTCTTGTGGAACTGGCCGACGGTCATCCGGCTCAGCTCATCAATCTCTTTCTGCATCGTGGTCTCCACGTGTTTCTCCGTTCTCAATGCCGTTAATCTCATGGCCATAAGGGCTCGATTTCGGCTGACTAGCAAGTGGCGATTCGCGCCGGCGTTTGGCGCGGAGCCGGAGGTAGCCGTCTGCGAAGATGCGGGCAATGGATTGGAACTCCCCGGTCGGAATATTCAAGACGTTTCACCTCGCTGTGGATTGGCACCACAGCGAAAGTCCGCCTTGCGGTCGTTCCGCTGTCGAGTGGTTGCTGGAGCGTTCGAAATACTCTCCGCTGTAAACATACGCGAAAAACTCGAAACGTGTAAACCGAGACTACGGCCCTTGTTAACCTTGTGCTGAATTGTTGTCCCGCCAGCCATTGAGTCTGGGTAAGTTCTCTACTCGGCTGCGATTCGGGACTCCAACGTCGCCCAGAACGCTGCCCGCCGACGGCAAAAAGGTGCGAGTCAGACACCCGCTGTTAAGCAACACCCAGATTCCGAAAACAGAGTACCGAAACTAGAAAGCCGTTAACCGCGCGCGGGCATTCTCCGGTGCCGGAGCGAAGTCTGCCGGGGAGTGGAGAAAATGGACTCACCTGGCGGAGGCGTCGAATTCTTCGAGGCGCGAAACGGGGAACCCGATTGTCCTGAAATGGTTGGCTATACTGGGGATAAGACGCAAGGCGGGCCAAGCCACACGAAGGGTATTTGCGTTAACTATTGGGGGGGAATTTCGGAAGAAAAGGAATTGGCTCCCCGAGCGCGACATTACAAGAAATAGAAACTCGCCTTTTCGGACCCGCCTTTGTAATACATTGATTTATAGGATACTTCGGCAAACTTCTAGCCAAGCGGTACCGGCCGGATTTCCGGAGCTTCATAAGCTGTCGAAAAGCGCGGTTCAATCGTCGACTCTTGTTACGGTATGGACAATAGCCTTCGCACTGTGGCGAGCAGATGCGGAGACAAGTAGAAACTCGTACTGGATAGCTGCGCAACGACCGCGTCGAAATCCAATAAACCGCTTCGATGAGCCGCGGCCAGCACACCCAGAGTGCCAGTCACCCGCAGACTTCGGCGTTCAGCCTCGGCACGTCCATCGAAGTCATCTATCAGAAGACGGCTGGCTTGAATCGAGACCGCCAGCGCGATAGCGGCTCGCTCGCCGGGGTCGAGGGTAGTCAGAGTCACATCTAAAGGTGGATCCGCCATGATTTCCAGCCAGGGTGGCGGCTGCGCGATCCATGCGCGCGCAACAGCCGGGGTGCGGGAGGCTCGAAGTTCAACGACAACCGTCTGTGGAACGACGACGCGTGTATAAAGAGGCGCGAGGACGTCAACCGCCCCAATCAGTATGAGGTAGTTAAGCGGGCTCGTATCTGCTACAACGATCATTTGGGCGCTGCAGGAATATCCAGACCAGCAAGGTCATGTTCAAAATCCTCGGCCGAGTAAGTCTCGATCGCATGATATTTGAGGAGCGCGTCGAGTTCAAAGCGCGAAGGAATGCCGAGTAGAGTTCGAAGCTGGTACGCGGTAATTCGCCGCTCTCGGAAAGCTTCGAGCGCCATGGCCTGCAATGCCGCGCCTGCAGGATCGTGGTCCGTCAGCTTGAGCGCAACGGCCAGATCATCGGGAACTGTAACGGTGACCTGCATGCTTTGAGTATAACCGAATTGGATTTGCTAAACGAATTGCGGGCGGAATTTGCGAACAGCCACGATAGGTGATTTCGCTGGCAGGTTTGACGCAAGACGACTGTCTAAGGTGGATGGTTCGGAAGGAAAAAGTTTGGCTCCCCAAGAAGTACGCTGAAACGAAATGTTGAATGGAGAAATCCTGTGGAGAGGTTTTTTCCA
>Ga0209697_10007782_pt1 | contig 12393 bp, 4 predicted proteins | sample AliMusrvi5mmetaG_FD_184115 | JGI IMG/M metagenome (GOLD analysis project Ga0209697, IMG submission 184115) | Freshwater lake bacterial and archeal communities from Alinen Mustajarvi, Finland, to study Microbial Dark Matter (Phase II) - Alinen... | ecosystem: Environmental > Aquatic > Freshwater... | reverse complement strand
CCGCCATTCCCTAGCAATCCATTGCTGCCCGACCCCCAACTGGCAATGCTTCCGTCCGAGCACAGCGCCAGACTGTGGGCGTTGGCGGCCTGGATTGCGGTCACAGTCTTGCCGTTCAGGGTGCCCGTGAGTGTGACTGCCACTGGCATGGTGCTGTCCGTATTGCCGCCATTGCCGAGTTGGCCGTTCGTGTTCCTGCCAAATGTAACCAATGTTCCGTCAGAGCAGGTCACCAGGTTGTGAAATCCGCCTGCGGAAATCATTTCGACGATTCTTCCCGCCAGCACATCGGTGGCATCCACGTCCTGCGGGATCAGACTGCCCGTGGTGCTGCCATTGCCCAATTGGCCGTTGGCATTCTTCCCCCAGCTCACCAGCGATCCATCCAGGCACAGGACCAGACTATGATCGCTACCTGCCGCCACGGTGATGGCAGACCTGCCATTGAGTGTGCCTGAGGTGGAAATATTCACCGGCAGACTGCTGTCAGTCGAGCTGTTGTTGCCTAGCTGGCCGGAGTTGTTGCGGCCCCATGCCACGACCGTCCCGTCCGCACACAGCGCAAGGTTGTGGTAATAGCCCGCCACGACTGATGTGACGACTTTACCGCTCAGCACCCCGCTAGTCGTCACCAAGACTGGCACGTTGCTACTGGTCGTTGTGCCATTACCGAGCTGCCCGTAAAGATTGTATCCCCAACAAGCCACCGTGCCGTCCGAGCAAAGTGCCAGACTGTGGTAGAATCCGGCCGAGACAGCCACCACCGTCTTGCCTGCCAGCACTCCGCTTTGGGTCACTTCCATCGGAATACTGCTGTCGGTGTTGCCGGCGTTGCCGAGCTGTCCGTAGGTGTTGCGTCCCCAAGCCGCCACTGTGCCATCAGCACACAAGGCCAGACTGTGCGAGCTACCCGTTGAGATCGACAGAATCGTCTTGCCGCTCAAAACCCCGCTGTACGTGACCGCCACCGGGACATTGCTGCTTGGGCCAGCGACCCCAGAATCGCCGAGTTGCCCGTAGCTGTCAGATCCCCATGCATACGACTTGTCATTAGCCCACTGGAGAACCAGATCATTACCCGTGCCGCCATAGTAATTCACCACAAACCGATAGCTCGCGTTGTGGTATCCCAGTGTGATCACCTGCCCCTGCGTCAGATTCGAGAATCTTCCGGTGATAAACGACAGCCCCGTGTTTTCCACCAGCGTCAGGTTGGTGCCCACGATCGGCGCGTATCCCAGCGACAAGGTCACCACATTGGCCGGAGTCGTGATATTAGCCAAGGTCAGAGGAACCGATGTGGCGGAAGTGAAGCTGGGTGCCACCAACACCGGTCGCGTCACGGTGACCGTATACGAGCTAGTGAAACTGGAATCCTGGGCAGTCACCAGTACGGTAATGACATTCGTTCCAACTGCCAACGGGATCGCTGCACTGGCAGTGCCCGAAGCCACACTGACTCCATTGACTTTAACTGTAGCTGCGGAAGACGTCGCGCTGGGAGTTACTGTAATTGAAGATGTTGCGTTGGATACGCTGCTGGTATAGGCCGGCTTCCCGGGGGCGTACGTCGGGCTCAAAGTTCCAGAGCTGAGCGAGAGTGCGGAGAGCGTGGAGACTGTCGAAAAACGCGTCACAGTGACCGCATAAGTCGAAATCGTTACTCCGTCCTGGGCGGTAACAAGCACGGTGATCGAGTTTGAACCCACCACTAGAGGGATTGAGGAGCTGGCACTTCCAGATGATACGCTTGTCCCATTCACGGTGACCGCAGCGAAGGAATTTGTCAGAGTGGGCGTCACTGTCAGTCCAGTGATGGCATTTGGTACGCTGGCGCTGTAAACCTTGGTGTTCGACGCAAAGATTGGACTCAGTGTCCCCGCGCTAATTATAAGACCTGATAGCGTCGCAACCGCCGATATCCGATTCACCGCAACGGTATAGGTCGAAGTTGTGGTTCCGTCCTGCGCGGTGACCAAAATGGTAATCGTGTTGTTGCCCACCACGAGCGAAATTGATGCGCTGGCAGAACCCGACACGACTGTCGTGCCGTTCACTTTGACTGTTGCCGTCGCATCCGTCACAGTCGGTGTCACCGTCATCGAGGACGCGGCGTTTGGCACGCTTGTCGTGTAGGCAGTAGTCCCAGGGGCGAAAACCGGACTCAAAGTACCCACGCTGAGCGCCAGGCCCGATAGCGTTGAAACGGCCGAAATCCGGGTCACCGTGACCGTGTAAGTCGAGGTCGTGGTCCCGTCCTGCGCCGTGACAACTGCTGTGATGATATTCGTCCCAACCGTCAATGGGATTGAGGTGCTTGCATTTCCGGATGACACACCAGTTCCATTCACGGTGACCTCGGCAAATGAATTTGTTAGAGTGGGAGTCACTGTCAGACCGGTGATGGCATTTGGCACGCTGGCGGTGTATGTCTTGGTGCCCGACGCAAAGGCTGGACTCAGCGTCCCCGAGCTAAGCACGAGCTCGGAAAGTGTGGAGACTGTTGATATCCTATTCACCGTGACGGTATAGGTCGAAGTCGTTGTTCCGTCCTGCGCGGTGACTACCAATGCAATCGTGTTGTCGCCGATGCTCAGCGGGATGGAAGCGCTGGCGGTGCCTGATGTTACTGCCGTCCCATTCACCGTGACCGCAGCAAATGAATTTGTCAGAGTGGGGGTCATGGTAAGACCGGTGACGCCATTAGCCACGCTTGCCGTGTAAACATTGGTGCCAGACGCGAAGTTTGGACTCAGTGTCCCCGAGCTAAGCAACAAACCTGAAAGTGTGGAGACTGTTGATATCCGCGTTACCGTGACCGTGTAGCTTGAGGTTGTCGTACCGTCCTGCGCGGTGACCAAAACCGTGATCAGGTTAGTACCCACGACTAGAGGGATGGAAGCACTAGCGGTTCCCGGGGTGACCGGTGTTCCGTTGATCGTGACCGTGGCTGTTGAGTCTGTGACCGTGGGCGTGACCGTCATGCCGCTGATGGCATTGGCCACACTGACCGAGTAAACCTTTGTGCCCGATCCAAAAGTTGGACTCAGTGTCCCTGAACTTATCGCGAGCCCGGAGAGGGTGGAAACTGTCGAAATTCGATTCACCGTGATGGTGTAGAACGAAGTGGTGGTCCCGTCCTGAGCCGTACCCAACACCGTGATCGTGTTGTTGCCGACCACCAGCGGGATAGAAGCACTGGTAGAGCCTGAGGTGACTGCCGTCCCATTCACCGTGACCGTGGCAAATGAATTTGTCAGAGTGGGGGTCAGCGTCAGAGCACTAATAGCATTGGCCACGCTTGCTGTGTAAATATAGGTTCCCGATGCGAATGTTGGACTCAGCGTCCCCGAGCTAAGCACGAGCCCGGAAAGTGTGGAGACTGTTGATATCCTATTCACCGTGACGGTATAGGTTGAGGTTGTGGTTCCGTCCTGCGCAGTGACCAACACGGTGATCGGGTTATTTCCCACGGCCAGAGGGACGGCAGCGCTGGGAGTTCCCGAGATGACTTGCGTTCCATTGACCGTGATCGTGGCTGTCGAGTCTGTGACCGTAGGCGTGACAGTTATACTGCTGATGATATTGGCCACGCTGGTCGAGTAAACCTTGGTGCCTGAGACGAAGGTTGGACTCAGTGTTCCTGCGCTGAGCGCAAGTCCAGAGAGAGTGGAAACCGTTGATATCCTATTCACCGTGACGGTATAGATCGAAGTCGTGGTCCCGTCCTGGGCCGTGACCAACACGGCAATCGGGTTGTTTCCAACCACTAGAGGAATTGAGGCACTGGCAACTCCAGACACAACCGTGATTCCGTTGACTTTGATTGTCGCGGTAGCATCGCTCACCGCCGACGTGACTGTCATTGAATTGATGGCATTGGGCACACTGGTCGTGTAGGCCAATGTTCCAGTGGCGAATACCGGGCTCAACGTCCCCACGCTCAGTGCAAGCCCCGACAACGTGGAAACGGTCGAGATCCGCGTCACGGTCACCGTATAGGTCGAGGTTGTCACCCCGTCCTGCGCAGTGACCAGCAAGGTGATCGGGTTGGCACCCACAACCAGGGGGATTGAGGAGCTGGCGGCACCTGAGGTGACCGCTGCCCCGTTCACGGTGACCGTCGCAAATGAATTTGTCAGAGTGGGCGACACTGTCAGACCGGTGACACCATTGGCCACACTGAACGTGTAAACCTTGGTGCCCGACGCAAAGATTGGACTAAGCGTCCCGGCGCTCATTACAAGACCCGATAGAGTCGCAACCGTTGATATCCTATTCACCGTTATGGTATAGGTCGAAGTTGTGGTTTCGTCCTGCGCGGTGACCAAAATGGTGATCGTGTTGTTGCCCACGACCAGTGGGATCGAGGCACTGGCCGAACCGGATGCAACCGCGGTTCCGTTCACTTGGATCGTGGCCGTCGCATCCGTCACAGTCGATGTCACCGTCATCGAGGACGCGGCGTTCGGCACGCTTGTCGTGTAGGCAGTAGTTCCAGTTGAGAAGACCGGGCTCAAATTTCCCACGCTGAGCGCTAGGCTCGATAACGTAGAAACGGTCGATATCCGGGTCAAAGTGACCGTGTAGGTCGAGGTCGTGGTTCCGTCCTCGGCGGTAACCAGCACGGTGATCGGATTGGCACCCACGACTAGCGGAATAGAAGCGCTGGCAGTTCCCGATGCAACTGGCGTCCCATTCACTCTGACCGTAGAAGTAGCATCGGTAATTGTGGGAGTGATAGCCACCCCCGTCGTGGCGTTGGCCACGCTGGAAGTGTAGATCAGCGTCCCGGATGCAAAAGCCGGGCTCAAGGTGCCGGAACTCAGTGTCAGCCCGGACAGTGTGGAGACCGCCGATGGAGCCCGCGTCACAATGATCGTGTAGCTTGATGTCGTGGTGCCATCCTGGGCCGTGACCAGCACCGTGATCGGATTGGTGCCTACGACCAGCGGAATAAAGACACTGGCAGTTCCCGATGCGACAGGCGTGTCGTTTACTGTGACCGTAGCCGTCGCGTCCGAAACAGTGGGAATGACTGTCAGAGTGTTGGTGGCATGGGTCACGCTCGCTGCGTAAACCTTGGTGGTAGATGTGAAGGTTGGACTCAGTGTCCCCGAACTGAGAGTGAGCCCATCCAGCGTGGAGACCGCAGAAGGCGGGCGAGTGATCGTGACTGTGTAGGTTGATGTCGTGCTGCCGTCCTGGGCCGTGATCAACACCGTGATCGTGTTGGTGCCAACGGCCAGCGAGATTGAGAGGCTGGCGGAGCCTGAGATGGCAGAAACACCATTCACCAGCAGTGTGACAGTCGGGTCGGTGACCGTGGGAGTCACTGTCATTGTGGTGATGGCGTTGGCCACGCTAGCGGTGTAGGCCAATGTATCAGTGGCAAATGTAGGGCTCAAGGTGCCGGAGCTCAGTGTCAGGCAGGCTAGCCTCGGGACTTCCGAGGGCGGGCGAGTCACCGTGACCGTGTAGGTTGATGTCGTGCTGCCGTCCAGGGCCATGAGCAGCACCGTGATTGCATTGGTTCCTGCGACCAGCGGGATTGAGGGACTGGCGGAGCCTGAGATGGCAGAAACACCATTCACCAGCAGTGTGACAGTTGGGTCGGTGACCGTGGAAGTCACAGTAATTGCAGAAGTGGCGGTGGGTACGCTAGCGGTATAGTCCAATGCATCAGTGGCAAATGTCGGACTCAGGGTGCCAGAGCTCAGTGTCAGGCTGGCCAGCTTGGGGACTTCCGAGGGCGGGCGAGTGACCGTGACCGTGTAGGTTGATGTGGTGACCCCATCCTGCGCGGTGACCCTAATGGTGATTGCATTGGCTCCTGCGACTAGCGGGATGGAGTCACTGGCGGTGCCTGATGTTACTGGCCATCCGTTCACCCTGACCGTCGCCCTCGAATCCGTCACCGTGGGTGTCACAGTAATTGCGGAAGTGGCTGTGGGTACGCTAGCGGTGTAGGCCAATGTATCAGTAGTAAATGTAGGACTCAAGGTGCCGGAGCTCAGTGTCAGACCAAAGAGCGTGGAGATCTTCGATAGCGGAAGAAAATCCCCCCGCATCGCCCAACCAGGGGTGACTGAGGCATCCGTATTCGACGTTTGAACATTTGCAGCATAGGAACCTACCAACAGTGTCGTAGCTACTGTCCCTCCCGTCGCTCTAAAAATTATATGAGTAGCTGTTGGTATACTGTCGTCGGAGGCTAGAAATCGAGTCGCCAATTTGACAACCAATAAATGGTATGAAAGACCAAACGTGCGTCCATTGCCAGCGACCAAATACATATTTTTGTCCTCAAAGACAGAGCCAGCGATCGTAATGTTTGATGCAGATAAAGAAAAGATCCCGCGGTTCCCTGTGACACCAGAGGATACAAACGCGCCGGTCGCACCAGCGAGAATTGTGAAATCAGCCATCACAGGGCCGAAAGCCGAGGTGTCTGTGGAGAAAACGCCAATTGCAACGACACCAGGCCCCGCCGAGGTCCCACCACCTGAAGGAAATGAACTTCCGGCAGCAACCGTGCTTGAAAACGTACTACCAGAGAAGTCGGAAATACCCGATGCTGTCGAGCTGGACCCATTACTAAACGTATAAGATCCCCCTAGTGAGCTAACAACCAGCGCTGCTGAAACAGCAAGTATGAAGATTTCTTTCATGTGCTTAGCCAATGTATGAGTAATTTGCTTTGTGTTAATAGTCGGTAGGAGATGCTGCCGAATCGTTGAACGAGGTGAGCGGTTACCTTGGGGGGCAGCAGCACTTCCGAAATTTGCCAATGCTTGTCCAGTTCATGGTGACTTCAGCCATTACTGGGCTGACGAGTAAGAGACCGGCCAAAGCGGCCAGCCCGAGGCTGGGGATGATGGGATGTTTCATAGGAACTGATTTTTGAGAAATTGCTGTTTTCGGTGAAGATTGTTGATGGAACCGGACACCGGATTGAAGCTTGATTCCCATGGCTTGCGTTGTCATGACACCAGCGCGTGAGGCCGGATGCCGTGACCGCCTTGATGCGACCCCGCTGGTGCCATGAAGTGGCTGGCTTACGGGAGTCGGGGAAGGCATTCCCACGAATGAGCCTGCGTGGATGAATTCCGCCACCATGGACTGGTCCTGGGTGATGCTACCGGACCCGAGCAGCGGCGATCCCGTGCGAGGACGCAGGCCGCATTGATCGCGGGAATGCGCAGGTGCCGGGGATTTATGAGAACCGGGGTTCATGGCAGGAAGGACGGGAATTCGTCCTTCCTGGTGGACGGGGAGTTGAGAGAGTCGCAGATAGTCGACCGCAACGGCCTTTAGCCGTCCCCGAAAGGGCAGCCTGGACATGCGCCGCCGCCTCCCCGGCCTTTTGGTCGGTTTGGCGGCAATGTTGCGGTCATTGCCAACCGCTATCTGCGAGGACTCTCACATCCCCATCCGCCGGAGCGAACGAGTGGAGGCAAGCGATTTGGCGGCCGGGTGGCAAGCGGAAAAGTTAGGAAGGGAGAAATAATTTTGGATTTTGGATTGAGAGAGCTTTGCGCGGTCCGTGGGAAAGGCGAACATTGAACATTGCCTCCGGCTATGCCAGTTAGGGCATCGCCGCTTTTTCCAAGCTCGCTAGCGCTCACTCCGCGTTCAACGCCGAACGTCCAATGCCGAACCGAAGAGAAGAATGCGCCTCGCCGGAGCAGCTGCCGTGCCGCTTGGCTCTTTTGCTCGAGGTTAGCTCTACTTTATCATTTCGTTAAAAATAATTCTTACCAAGTGGAGCGGCACGGGTAAAATCGCCGCGATGGACCCGCTGCCAGCCTCATAAGACCCCGATTTTCACCACCAACCAACCCCCTCCGATGCCTCACAATACATCGTCGGAGCTGTTAGCCGCCTTGTGTCTTACGTCAAGGAATTCACCCGGTTTTTCCACACTCGAAGTGATTCCAATGCTGATGAGGTGCGTGCCTATTTGAGCGGCCTCATGCAAGCCAAGCGCGGGGCGAAGAACCTCGAACGCATGTTGGAGCAGCGAATAGAAAAACGCCTGAAAGACGAGGTCCGACGAAGAATCAAGACCCGAGCCACCCGCCCACCACTCTGGCCAGATGAGATCTCACCCAAATGACAGAGTAGAGGTAAATGAGGATGGTGCAGAAGTTCGATGGGCTGATGGGGACGGTTGGCGTTTCTGCCCGCCATGACAATGGGTGGAGAAAGGGTGGCGGCTGCCTCGGGCTTTCGCGTTGCATTGGCGAATGTGGGCGGGGACGCCCACACTCCTTGAAGGCCGGGGACGAAGTACCGAGGTGAATTCGTGGAACGGGTGGAGGCATTGGTGCGCGAGGCGTCAGGTACGATGCTGCCAATAGTTGGGGCGGTGGCTCATGTGCATGACGGCGAGGACTTGCAGTTCGTCGTTGCGAATTTGGAAGACGAGCGCAAACGAAAAAATCTCAAAACGACACCTGCGCAGCTTCCCTTCGAAGCAACGATGCATTTGCGGGCTGGGAGCGATCCACACGGGGAAGGTGTAGAACCTCCTCCTCCAAACGTTGGTAGGATTGAATTGTGACAGCCATGGTGGGAGTTTAAATGTAAAGTCGCACTTGTTCCAGCATTTTTCCATGTCAGGGAGTTCTGACAAGGCGGGCTGGCGGCAGCATGGACGCGGCGAACACCTCCAAGATGACGCCTCAGATGGATGAGAAGAATTGCGGCGAGACGCCGCAAACACGGCCTGCCGCGGGACGCGTCAGCCACACTGGAAGAGAGGACGTTCCACGGGTGGTGGCGGCACGCTGCGGCGTTCTCTTGGCAACGCTGATCGCCGATGCGTTGCTGAGCGACAAAATCACAGATGGACAACGTATCCGTCTAGACGCGAGTTGCGATCAGATTCAATTCCGTCAGTGATCCACACCTTGATATCAATCCAACCACACACCTAAGAACGGCTGCGGCAAATACGCCTTCGCCGCTTGCTTGCATGGCACGCTCATCCGGCGGCAGCAGGCAACTCCAAGCGAACTAATTTCATGAAACGATCCCAAAAGCGCTTGTTAGCCCTCATTGCCTCCCTGCTGGCGGTGCTGGTGGTCTCCGCGTTGCTGTACATGGTGGGCATGGCGGAGTTAGAAGGCAAGCCGCGCGGGTTCTGGCAAGCGCTGGAATGGGCGGCCGAGACGCTTTCAACCACGGGCTACGGTGCCGATAGTACGTGGAACCATCCGTTGATGGTTTGCCTGGTGGTGGTGGTGCAATTTCTCGGGGTTTTTCTGGTATTTCTGATATTCCCGATCTATCTGATTCCATTTTTGGAGGAGCGCTTTGAAATCCGGTTGCCTAGTGAATGCGGAAATGCCCGGAATCATGTGTTGATCTATCGAAATGGTCCGGCGGTGGCGACGCTTCTGGAGGAGCTCAAACTCGCCGGGGTCACTCCGGTTATTATTGAAGAGGATGAGACTGAAGCCCGGCGGGCGTTAGAGGCTGGGCACCGGGTGGTTTACGGCAGTTTGGAGGGCAACGTGATGAGCCGGGTGGCGCTAACGAAATCCCGGGCCTTGATCCTCAACAGCAGTGATCACCGCAATGCCGCCATCACGATCACCGCCCGTCAGTTGGGATTCACTGGCGATATTCTCGGCCTGATCGAACATCCCCTGCATCGCCAACCGACGATTCTAGCAGGAGCCACCGCCGCCTACACACCGCGACACATGCTTGGTGCCGCCCTCGCCGCCCGAGCCAGTCGCAAGGTAAGCCCGACGGTGGCCGGCGTGCAAAACCTAGGGCACCGGCTACAAGTCAGCGAGGTGCGGATCACTCCCGGCAGTGCGCTGGCGGGCCGCACGATCGCCGAGTGCCGGATCGGCCACGATACCGGTGTGACCGTGATCGGGCAATGGGTGAGTGGCCGCCTGAACGCCGCACCGAGATCGGACATGCGGCTGGAACCCGGCGGAATTCTCATTTTGGTGGGCAGCAACGAAAACATCTCGCGCTTCACCGAGATATGCACCGGTGCGGCGCCGCTCAGACGCCACGGCCCGTTCATTGTTGCCGGCTACGGCGAAGTCGGCCGCAAGGTCGAGCAATTGTTGCGCGATGCCGGCGAGGACGTCTGCGTCATCTCACAGGAATCCGGTCCCGGGGTCGATGTGGCGGGCAATGTGCTGGATCCGGAGTTATTGGTTAGCGCTGGAGTGGAGGATGCGCAGGCGGTGATTTTGGCGCTCAGCGAAGATGCCACCACTCTTTTTGCCACGGTTATTCTCAAGGATATGGCACCGCAAGTGCCGGTCATTGCTAGGGTCAACCTTCCGGAAAACGTCGAACGCATCCACGCTGCGGGAGTGGATTTCGCCTTATCCATCAGCCAGGTAACCGGCCAAATCCTTGCCCGAAAACTCCTCGGCAAGCGCACGGTGATGCTCGATCAAGCGCTGAAGGTGTCGATGGTCAGATCGCCAAAATTGGTAGGTGCCCATCCGGCCGGCCTGCGGATTCGCGAGCGCACCGGCTGCTCGGTGGTGGCGGTGGAACGCGGAGCGGAGGTGCTGGTTCGCTTCGAGCGCGAGTTTGCCTTCGCCCCCCGCGATCTGGTGTATATCTGCGGCAGCGAAGAGGCCACCCGCAAATTTGCTGCGGAATTTCCCCCCAGCCAAAGCTAACCCAGGCTAGCAGAAAGCCGGATATTCCTCGCGCCCAAACCGATGTAGTCGGAGGGAGTGCAGGTCAGAACAATGACTTGCAAGCCACGGGTGGCGGCCAGATCAAGCATGCGTTGGAGGGCTTGCACACGCTCGGGATCGGCGTAGGCAAAGGCGTCGTCAAAGACCAGCGGCAGGCAGCCATCATAGTTAGAGGCGAGGATTTCCGCAGTGGCGAGGCGCACGGCGGCGGCAACTTGTTCTTTGGCGCCGCCGCTGAGGGCATCAAAGACAAAGGCGGGTGATCCGGGGCGGGTGAGGGACAGCGAAGGATTGTTAGCATTGGATAGATCGACGCGTATCTGGACGCCGCGGCCGAAGATGCATTCAAGATAGCCAGCGACGCGCTCGGCGATGGGTTGGGTAAGGCTTTCGCTGATGGCGGTTTGTGACTCGGTAAAAAGCCGGTGGAGCAAGGCGATGGCGTTGGCGCGGCGCTGTTCGCGTGCCTGTTCATCCTGGATGGTGGCGAGACGGGCTTTGGCTTGGAGAACCTCCGCATCCGGGTCGCTGCTGCCGTCCAGCGCGAGGATGTTGCGCGTCACTGCGATCTGAGTCTCCGCCTCGCGCTGCTTTTCCACTTCCGCAGCAATCGACCGCGTGAAGCGCGCCAGATCACTTGTTAGGAGTTGGGGATTCAACTCGGCGAGGGCACGGGTGGTCACATCCAAGGCGGCCTTGGCGGCCGTCTCGGCAGCCTTGGCGTCGGCCAGCGCCTGTTGGCGGGCCGCGATGTCGCCGAAATTTTCCTCAAGAGCGGAGGCGGAAACCTCGAGGGTTGCGAGCTCGCGGCGGGCCGTGCCGATGGCTTCCTGACAGGTATGTAAAGCGCGGATGGCGCGTTGATGTTGGTCGCGGCGGGTATCGGCGTCGCGGCGCAATTGGTCCTCGTTGCGTTCACTTTGCTCAAAGGCGTCCGACGATGTGGCCAGCCAGGCGCGTGCGGAGTCCAGGGATTGCGGCAACCCTTGTTCAAGGGCTGAAGTGAGTGCAGCTTGGCGGCGCTCCACCGCAGCAGCAGCCGCCAGTTGGTCCGCAGTGGCGGCGCTGAGAGCTGCGGGCAATTCCCTGGCACCCGAGGCCCGGAGCTTCGTCTCGATATTCTCGATGCGTTTTTCAATGACTTGGCGTTTAGCTAGGATATCAACAGCTTCCGTTAGATCGCAGACGGTGAGTTCGTCGAGGCCATGGGCCAGTTGTTGGCGGGCTGACTCGAGCTTGTTGCGGGCTTCTTTGAGGGAGGTTCCGCCACCTGGACGAATGCGAAGGCGGGTGCCGCTGCCAAGCGACAACTCGGCCGCCTCCGTGATGACCCGCGCCTCCCCAGACGTGAGAGGGACCCCATCCAACAGAACCGGCTGATCGGAAACGACCAGCTCAACGCCTGCGGCAATGGCTTGCAGCGCCCCCTCTGCCAGACGGACCCGCTCGTCGAGCTTGCGCAGCGAGCTGAGTTGGGCGTCGTTGATAGACGGGAGTTTCGACAAGGCCTCACGATCGGCAGTTAGAGACTCGGTGATTCCGGCGGCCGCGTTGTGCCTGGCGGTTAAATCAGCGACCACTGCAGATTTTTCAAAATGGGAAACGCAAGCGGCGGCGAGGTCGTGCAGCTGGCGGGCTTGGCGGGCGGCCTCGGAGACCGCGCGCTGGGCGAGGTCAGCGGCGGTGGCGGTGTCGCGTGCGGAGG
>Ga0209697_10007780_pt1 | contig 12395 bp, 10 predicted proteins | sample AliMusrvi5mmetaG_FD_184115 | JGI IMG/M metagenome (GOLD analysis project Ga0209697, IMG submission 184115) | Freshwater lake bacterial and archeal communities from Alinen Mustajarvi, Finland, to study Microbial Dark Matter (Phase II) - Alinen... | ecosystem: Environmental > Aquatic > Freshwater... | reverse complement strand
TGGGGGATGGTGGATCGGGGATGGGTTAGACGGCCGCTGGTTTGTTAGGAATGGCAAAGACCTCCCTGGCATCGGCGATGGAGCCACGGATTGCCGCCGCGGCGACCATCACCGGCGACATCAGCACCGTGCGCCCGGTGGACGAGCCCTGGCGGCCCTTGAAGTTTCTGTTAGACGAGGAGGCACACAGTTGATCGCCGACGAGCTTGTCGGGATTCATGGCCAGGCACATCGAGCAGCCGGCATCGCGCCACTCGAAGCCCGCATCGCGGAACACCTGCGGCAAGCCTTCCTGTTCGCACAGCGCGGCGACGATTTGGGAACCGGGCACGGCAAGCGCCGTCACGCCGGGCGCCACCGTGCGGCCCCGCAGGTACTTGGCCACCTCGCGGAAATCCGACAGCCGGCCGTTGGTGCACGAACCGATGAAGGCCACATCAATGCCGACACCCTTGATCGGGGCGCCGGCGGGAATTTTCATGTAAGCCAGGGCTTCCTCGATGCTGTCCTTTTCCGCTTGGGTAGCCGCCGTGGCGGGGTCTGGAATCATTTCCGAAATGGCAATCCCCTGATCGGGCGAGATCCCCCAAGTGACCGTTGGCTCGATCTCGGCAGCATCGATGCGCACGATGTCGTCATAGACTGCGTCCGCGTCCGAGGCAAACGCCAGCCAGCGTGCCGCGGTCGCGGCAAAGTCCGTCATATCTACATAGGGTCGGCCGCGCAGGTAATCCACGGTCTTGGCATCGGGATTGACATAGCCACAGCGCGCGCCGCCTTCGATCGACATGTTGCACACCGTCATGCGTTCTTCCATCGACATGCGCTCGAACACCGCGCCGGCATATTCATAGGCATAGCCAATGCCGCCCCTGGCCCCTAACATACGGATGACGTGCAGGATCACGTCTTTGGCGTAAACGCCGGGAGGAAGCTGGCCGTTGACTTCGATGCGGCGGACTTTGAGGGCCTCCAGCGCCAGGGTTTGGGAGGCGAGGACATCGCGCACCTGGGTGGTGCCAATCCCGAAGGCGATGGCTCCGAAGGCGCCGTGGGTCGCGGTGTGGGAATCCCCGCAGGCAATCGTGGTCCCGGGTTGAGTGATCCCCTGCTCGGGGCCGACGACGTGTACGATTCCTTGCTTGCCGGATCCGAGATCAAAGTAGGTGATGCCGAAATCATCCACATTTTCCCGCAAGGCCTTCATCATCGCCGCGGCGAGCGGGTCCTGTGGCGCGCTTTGATTCTGTGTCGGCACGATGTGATCCACCGTGGCGAAGGTGCGCCGGGGAAATCTCACCTTGAGCCCGAGATCGCGGAGCATCCCGAAGGCTTGCGGCGAAGTGACCTCGTGAATGAGGTGGGTGCCGATGAAAAGTTGCGTGCGACCGTCTGCCAGAGTGCCGACGCGGTGATTTTCCCAGACTTTTTGGAACAGGCTTTTTCCCATGATGCGAGCTTCGCCGAGGTTTGCGGGCGAGCGCGTCACCATGATGCGGATTGTGCGCATTGTCAAAGCCACATCCCGCAAAGAGTGCCGAAAAGCACGCGTCGATCACTCGCTCACACCCGGCTCAGCTCGATGACGAGGCCTGCGATGATGCCGCCAAGCACGAGCAGGGCGAGGCAGATGCCGAGGATCTTCAGCCAGTTCCAGCGGCGGCCGGAACGGTTCCTATCGCCGTCGATCCATTGTTCCCATGACGAGCGGCGCACCCCGGCGCGGTGATAATGCCGCAGCCCTCCCGTTTCAGGGGAGGGCTGGTCGGAGGGTGACATGTGCTTCATACAGAAAATGGGAAAAAGACTTGGAATCACGCTTGGCTCAGCCGCAAGGCGCTGCGGCGGTCAGATCCGACACTCCGGCGCGACAAACACGCCCCCCGTATTCCGGAGGGCGCTTGAAATGGATTTTTGAGATCAATTCGACGAGACCTTATTTCTCGTGCCGCACCACCGGCGGTGCCGGGGCGACTTGCGGAGCGGCTTCGATTTCCCGGAATTTGGGCAGCGGACGCAGCTTCGGGGCTGCGGATTCACCGGTGCAGCAGCAGGAAACGGAAATGAGCGCGATAGCGGATGCGCAAAGGGCAAAGAGGGTACGAATCATGGGATCAAGAACGGTTGGGATATGCCTGGGGAGGGGGCTGGCTCTGCTTTAGAGGGAGGTTGCTGATGCGCCGCACCACGCCCGCCCCTGTGGAAGAACCGGGTTTGACAATCATTTCGTGGGAGCCACGTATGCCGCCGGCTTCGACGACGGGGCTGGAGCGGATTTCTCGCAGCAGGAAACTGCGAACAGTGAACCGGCCGCTAGCGCAGCGAGAACGGCAACTTTGACGAATTTCATAGTTTGATCGGGGTGTTGATTGGGGTTGTTGGTCCGCGTGCAAGTCACGCGGACCGGGCCGATGCTAGTGATCCGGTGCCCGTCTGCAAGGGAAATTGCACGACAAAAGTGAAGCCGGCAGACAGTCGGCCCGCCCGAACCTCGATTTTCTTCAAATTCAGGGTTGCAATCCGCCGTGGTGCCTGTTCTCCTGCGGCTTCCGGCTTGCCGGAACTCAGTGCGCGCGTGGCGGAATTGGTAGACGCGCTAGATTCAGGTTCTAGTATTCGCAAGGATGTGGAGGTTCGAGTCCTCTCGCGCGCACCATATTGATTATCAATGACTTAGTGATCCGGAAAGGCTCCCTTTTTCATTGCTAGAAATGGGGCTTCCGGCCATTTTCCGGCCACTTTTGCCGGTTGCTGCTATTTTGAGTGCCTAGGGAAAGCACGAATCTCCAGTCCAAGCCCTATCCCCAGCCCCATGATCGCCCTTCATGATGCGGCGGAGGCGCCGAGCGTCACACGCCTAGCCTGCGGCCTGCCCGAACATATCAGCCCGACGGCGGCGAAAAACCATCTCGGCTGGCGGCACACCCATTGCCACTGATGGGCGCAAGCTCGCCAGTGCTCCGGCGGTTGTTACGCCGGTTTCGTTCATCCTGGCCAACGCCGGCGTCCATGTCCTGGCCCACCCGGATTTCACCGGGCAAGGGGCGGAAATTTCGGTTTCGGAGGTTCCCGCACGCCGCACCCCATTCGCCATCGCCGGGCAGGCGGTAGCGCCAACCGTTAGACAAGACCGCTGCCCAAAGAATTTTCCAACAAAATTCCTTGGAAAGGCGGAAAGGATGGCTAGTTTCGCGTTTGAGAAGTTACGCTACCATCATTATGAAGTCACCTCGCAAGGAGAAGACCATCAATATCTGGACAAGGCAAGTGATCTTAGGAGCGTTGATCGCAACGAATCCGGCGATGCCAGTCTTGGCGGATGATTCGACGTTGCCGTTCACAATATCCATGCTACCGGATGAGTTGAAGGATGTGCCTAACTACATGGGGAGGAATCCTCCTATCGATATGGACTTCCCTCCGTGTCCGATTGCGATTGACGGGGAATACTGGATCATCTTTCGCAACAGAACCGACCCCCGGGTCTTCCGCTACAAGGGAACGAACATCGAAGATGCCAAGAGGCAGCCCGATGGCGATGCCGCCCAACCGGCCATGAATGGCGCCTATATTCTGGGCGGGATGTGGTACGATGAAACCGAGAAGAAACTGTACGCCCCGCTTCATCACGAAAACTTGCGTCTCTGGAAACAAGTCGCCTTGGCGACCAGCACCGATAAGGGGCTCACATGGAAGCATGAGGGACTGATCGTTGCCACCTATGATCCGAAAGACGCCTCCTCGAAACCGGGCGATTATGAAGGCGACTTCTACCTTCATGTCGACAAGCAGCACGGCTACTTCTACCTTTATTGTCTGCACTATGACCCGCCGCTAATGCGCCACTGCGTGGCCCGTTGTGCCATCGCGGACCGGATGGCGCCGGGGAAGTGGACGAAGTTCTACAACGGCGGTTGGACGGAACCTGCACTGGGAGGCAAGTCATCCCACGTCAACGCCTATTATGTCATGTATAACACGTTTCTCAAGAAGTACATCTCATTCAATCTAGGCGGCAGTCTCTCCTACTGCAGCGATCTCGAAAAGCAAGACTGGTCGCCGAGTTTCAAGATCGGAGACGCGTGGTGTCCCAGGCGGGAGTTATTCGGCTACCTTGTCACGGATGAGACCAAGAAAGACATCCACACGGGTGGAAGAACGCTTTTTGCGTGGAGTTTTTACCAAGGTAATTGGGGCGGGCGGAGCAGGATCGAATTTGGCAAAGGCGAGACGCCCAATACGAAAGGATATCATCCTTACGGGGGTGATTTAGGGAACTGCTACGGGGTGAGCATGAGCAAGCCGGAAAACCCTTGACTCGACAAGAGAGGGGCGCACGGTACAAGGCCAGTCGCCCTGCGGTGGGCGGTGAGGAGCAAGCGGCTGAGGATGGGAGACGGGTGATCTGGAAACCGGTTTTGCTGAAGTTGCTTGCCGGGACGGGCCTCATGCCATAGCCTCAGCACATGCAACAAATTCTTCGGTGTTGCGAGGGTGATGGGCGACAAGTCCCATCGCCTGCCGCCCGCTGCCTTTGGCAAGAAGTTCGTTGTGGCGGCTATACATCGCGGCAAGTCGATGGTGACCTATCAGGTTGAAAGCGTGGTTGCAGATGGCGGAAACCTCGTGCTGCATCGCGGCGAGTTATCCGGGTCGTGCAAACAATTCATCTTCTCTTCCGCTCCGCCCGGTTCATTCTGTCGCCATGAAGATCGTGTTTCTCTGGCTGTTGGCATGCGTCACAACCTTGGCTGAACCGTCGGCCCTGGTAATCGAGGCGGAAAAGGCGGCGATCAAAACCGAAGGTGGTCCCAATGCCGGAGGCGGCTGGAACCTCTGGAGCAACGGTCGTGTTGGGCAGGCAATCCGCTGCGTCGCGGCGGGGAAATTCCAAGTGGTCGTCCGTGCTTGGGGCAGCGTGGCCGGCGGGGTCTGGCCCGAGATGGCATTGCTGGTGGACGGGCTGTCGGTGAAGACAGTTTCGGTGAGCGGTGGCACCCGTGCCGACTATCGATTTGAGGCGGATCTGAAGGCGGGCATTCACGAGATCGGCGTCGCATTTCTGAACGACGCGCTCATCGGCAAGGAAGACCGCAACCTCTATCTGGAACGCTTCACCATCCTTCCACCCGAGGGCGCCGCATCACCGACCTTGATTGATGATGCCGGGGAATGGCAGGCTGAAATGGGGAAACGCGAGGAGGAAATTGTGGCGGCCACGCGTCAGGCCATTGAGAGAAACCGGAAGTCCGACGCCGTGGTCCGTGTAGTGGATGCTGCCGGCAAACCGGTGGCCGGTGCCAGGATCAGCCTCACACAAACCGGGCATGAATTTCTCTTCGGCTGCAACATCTACGGGTTCGCCATCTCCGCGCAAGCACTCAATGCCGCCTACAAGGAGCGATTCGCGGAGATGTTCAACTATGCCACCGTCGGGTTCTACTGGCGTTGGTATGAGGAACAACGTGGCAAGCCGAACTACGAGTACACCGACAAGGTGGTCGCATGGTGTGTTGAACATGGCGTCCGGATGAAAGGCCATCCGCTGTTGTGGGGCGATGAGGCCGGGATTCCGAAATGGTCTAACGGCCAGCCGCCGCCAGCGGACCGGCAACAGCGAGTGAAGGAGATCTTGAGTGACAAGCATTCCTGGCTGCCAGGCGGCGGCATGTTGCGGGCTGACATGTCTCCCAAACCGGTTTACGAGGAACTGAAGAAGCTGATCCATCAAGAATGGATGACCCGTACCGCGGGGGCCAGCAATGCCGGCGGCCAGTTCTCCTTCCGTGGGTTTCGCGGCCACTATCAAGTCTCGGTCGATGTTAACGGCGCGACCGTGCGGAAACCCTTCGAGCTGGGAAAGGGGGATAGGCAGGAGCTGCTCATCTCGCTGGGACAGTAGGCCAAGGGGGACCACACGCCGCAGTTGTTTCACGACATCGGCGATGATGTCGCGGTTGGATCACTGTTTTTGCGTGGGCGCGACGCGTGGGACGGTTTTTTGCGAGGCCAGCCACTCCAGGGACCGGGTTTGCCAAGCGTCCCACATCGGCCCATGGTAGCCATTCAGTCCGTGGCCGCCACTGGGCAGCTCCAGATATTCCGCCACCACTTTGTGAGCCTTGAGTGCCTCGTAAAGCATCCGGCTGTTGTCCGGTGCGACCGTCGTGTCATCCTTGGCGTGAGCCAGGAACATCGGCGGTGTCTTGTCGGTGACTTGCCTTTCGTTGGAGAACAGGTCCACCAGTTCCGGCTTGGGGTCGCGGCCGAGCAGGTTCTCCTTCGAGCCACCATGGGCCGTTGCGCCCGTCATCGTGATCACCGGGTAGATCAGGATGGCGAAGTCGGGGCGGCAACTCACGCGATTCACCGGATCACTCGCCTTGGAATCGCCGGCGTCGAAGTGGGTGCCCGCAGTGGAGGCCAAGTGCCCGCCCGCCGAGAACCCGATGATGCCGATGTTGCCTGGGTCGACCCCCCACGCTTTGGCATTGAACCGAACGGTGCGGATGGCCCGCTGCGCATCCAAAAGCGGCACAAAGGCGCGTCCCCGTGGGAGGCGGTACTCCAGCACGACCCCGGCGATGCCATGCGCGTTGAGCCACTGGGCGATGCCGTGCCCTTCCGGGCCGGTAACCAAGCCACCATAGCCGCCGCCCGGGCAAATCACCATGACGGCACCAGTGGCTCTCCCCGGGGGCGCACGGTGGACCGTAATGGCAGCAACGGTGCCGGTCTCGAACTGGCCGTCGCCCAAAGGTGCCTGGTCGGGCCATAGGGCGAGCCTTTCGGGGTTGGGCTGTGCCGCGGATTCGTCGGCAGAACTCGCGGCACAAAGCGCCATGCCCCACAGCGCCACTATCATCAGTTTCGGTTTCATGTTTTGTCAGTTTTGGCGAATCGCAGGATTCGCCGGTTAGTCTGAGTACGCTGAATCGAACCCACTATTTCCTCAATGATTGGCTGGACATGTATCGACTGGGGATTTAAGACGAACGCAAGCCCTGCACATGACCCTATCTCACCTTTCTGCCCTTGCCGCGGTGGCCCTATGTCTGGTCGCCTGCTCGTTGCGGAATCAAACCGCGCACGTCAGCAGCAAGACGCCCGACACCGCAGTGCTCGTGTTCGTTGGCGACATCATGCTCGCAGGCCGGCCCGGCCAATGCATTGCGCGGGGGATGGATCCCTTCAACGAATTCGCCGGCATCTTGAAGGCGTCCGATGCCAGCATCGGCAACCTCGAATGCGTCGTGTCCACCAAAGGTAAGCCCATGGAAGGCAAGTCTTGGACCTTCCAGCCGCACCCGCGCGTGCTGCCCCTGGTGGCACGGCACTTCGATGTCGTCTCGCTCGCCAACAACCACACCGGCGACTTCGGGAATGATGCCTTTGTGGAACAGCTTGATCTGCTCGACCAACACCACATCGCCCACATCGGAGGCGGCCGCAACACCTCCGAGGCGCGCACGCCACACATTCTCATGATCAACGGTCTGCGTATCGTCCTGCTGGCATACGACGAGTTCCATCCCCGCGAGTTTGAAGCCGGCCCTTGCTGGCCCGGTGTCGCTTGGGGCGTGGACGAGCAGGTGCTAGCCGATATCAAAGCCGCACGCTCCATCCACAAGGCTGATCTGGTTATTCCTTTCATGCATTGGGGTGAGGAACATGAGCCGGTCAACCAGCGCCAGAGACAGTTCGCGCGGCAAATGATCGACGCCGGGGCTGATGTCATCGTCGGCAGTCATCCGCACTGCACGCAAGGCGCGGAGTATTACAAGGGCAAGCTCATCGTCTACAGCCTCAGCGACTTCGTCTTTGATGGCTTCAAGGAGGGTCCTTCGCGCTACGGTTGGCTCCTGCGCCTGCGGCTCGACCGCCAAGGGCTCACCACCTGGGACACCGTCGTCTCTCACGTGGACGACGAGGGGATTCCTCATCTGGAAAAGCTAACAGTCTCACCCGCCGGAGACGCCCGCAAAGGCACTATCGGCATGAAACGCGCGCTGGCGGAGTCATCGGTCAGCTCAAGAGTCACGCCGCACTGTCCATAGGGACCGTCTGGCATGGAGCGCCAACTGCAAAACCCTCGCAAGCCTCACGCCCTCAGCCCGGCACAGTCAACGGGCGGCCATTGTCCTTGCGGCCGAGCTGGATGAAGAATGGCACGGCGCGCCTGGCCCAGTCGTCGGGGTCCGGGTAATGACCGGTCTCGCCGCCGAAGCAGGTGCGGAGCATGTCGGTGTTGATGATGCCCGGATTCATCGGGATGATGGCGACCTTGCCGCCGGTGTCTTGGGCTGCAGCCATTGACAAACCTTCGATGGCATATTTCGTGGCGCAATACGGTGCGACCCCGGCAGCGGTGCTGCGGCCCCAACCGGATGAGAAGTTGACGACCACGCCGCCGCCGCGTTCGAGCATCGCCGGCAGCAGGTGACGCATCATGAAGGCAGGCCCTTTGATGTTGGTGTCGATAATGCGGCCAAAATCCTCCGCGCTGATCTTCCACAGCGGTGCCGGTGGATTGACCATGGCGGCGTTGTTCAGCACAAGATCGGGCGGGCCGAAGGTTTTCAAGATGGCGGCGCAGAAGGCGGTGACATCGTCTTCGAGCGAGACATCGCAGATTTCGAATAAATGTGGCAGCCCAACTTGGTGCCGGAGCTTGGCAATCCGCCGCACATCGCGTCCGCAGCCGGCGACTTGCCACCCGGCCTCAATGAAACCCGGGATCATTGCACGGCCAAGTCCACGGGTGCATCCGGTGATGACGACGGTTTTCGCATTCATGGTGTAAAAGCGCTGGAGACTACTTGATGCCGGGACATATGCAAGCCATCCTCCGGGCATGAAGCGACTTGCGCGGCATTTTCCATCTGCGTCGGAGGCATCGTGCTGGTCTCCGCCGCTGGCATACGTCCCACTCGTGAAGGTGCCGGTCTATTCCGCCACCAAGGCGTTTTTGCATTCCTTCACCCTTTCCCTGAGGCATTTTCTGAATTCCAGAGGCATTGAAGTCATCGCGCTGATCCCGCCCGCGCTGAATACGGATCTGACCAAGGCTCTCCAAAACCATCGGCAAGGTTCTGAACCATGAATGAGGTAAATCAGCGTGATCGGGGGACTTCCGCAACTTCAATCGCCATTCTAACCGGCGCGGGGATTTCGGCGGAGTCGGGATTGCCGACGTTTCGCGACAAGGATGGGCTCTGGGAGGGTCATCGGGTCGAGGACGTCGCCTGCCCGGAGGCGTTCGCACGCAATCCGGAGCGGGTCCAGCAGTTCTACAACATGCGGCGGGCCGCCCTGCACACTGTCGAACCCAATGCCGCGCACCACGCCTTGGCGCGCCTGCAGCAGGCCTGGCCCGGCCGGGTGACCGTCATCACGCAGAACGTGGACGACCTGCATGAGCGGGCTGGCAGCACGGAGGTGATCCACATGCACGGCGAGCTGCGTAAAGTCCGCTGCGTCCACTGCGCGCATCACGCAAGGTGGTTAGACGACCTGCAAACCGCCACGGTTTGTCCGGGTTGCGGGTTCAGCGGGGTGCTGCGGCCGGACATTGTTTGGTTTGGCGAAATCCCGTTTCAGATGGGGCGGATCCAGGACGCGGTTGCCACTGCCGGATGGTTCGTGGCGATCGGCACCTCGGGGCAGGTCTATCCGGCCGCCGGTCTGGTGCATCTCGCCAGGACGCTGGGCGCGACCACGCTGGAGATCAACAACGACCAAACCGCTGTGTCCGGGAGCTTTGACGGCCACCGCATCGGTCCGGCCACGGTCACGGTCCCACAGTGGGTGGATGAATTGTTAGCCGGGTACAAGGCCTGATGAGCCGGGCGCGCTCCACGCGGGCGCCCCTCCCGCATCTTCTTGCTTTCAATAACCATCTCAAGCTGCGATATTCCGCTCGTATGAACTCATCCAGACGCGCATTCGTCGCTGGTGCCGTGCAGTGTGGTGCCGGAGTTGGTTTGACGACAGCAGGGCTTGGTCAGGCACAGGCGGTGTCCGCGGACGGCACACCCGAGACATCATACAAAATCCACCCCATTGGCACCGTGGAAAAGGGCGACAAATGGACTCGCATCCGCATCTTTGACCCGTATGTCGATGGCTTGCTGGGATTGCAGGAATGGTCCCATGTCAATGTGTTCTATTGGTTCGATCAAAACGACCAACCGCAGAAGCGCGCTACTCTGCGCGTCCACCCCCAAGGCAATCCGGCGAACCCGTTGACGGGTGTCTTTGCCTGCCGCGCCCCGGTCCGCCCCAACCTGATCGCCCTGAGTGTGTGCAAAGTTCTGTCGGTGGAGAAGAATCTGGTTATGCTGGACGATATTGACGCGTTTGCCGGCACTCCCATCCTTGATCTCAAGCCGTTCATCCCGCCGGATGCGCCCACAAAGGACTTGCGCGTGCCAGGGTGGATGGAGTGTCGAGCACGGCAGCGACCCGCAGAACCATCAGCCCACCCGTGAACCGAACACCCGCAAGACCATCCTTCTGAATTGGTTCAAACAAAACGCGCGGCCGGCCCGCTAGTTTGACACATCAGCCATCACCCGATCTTCCATCCTGATCTCCGAATCCTAACAGGAGGCGCCAACCAACCCAATCACTGACTTGATCATGCACGGAATTCCCAAAAGCAAATTCATCGCAAACATGCGCCCCGTCCTCATGCCCATCCGGGGGGTGGCTACGGTCGTATCCATCCTGTGTTGTGCCCAAGCCTCCGTCGTCCCTGCCAATTCCCGCCTGACCATCGTCCGCGACGGCAAGTCCGATTATGTGATCGTGGTGGGGCAATCCCCTTCGCCCGGCACGAACAGGGCGGCCGCAGAGCTGCAGAAGTACCTCAGGGAAATGACCGGCTGTGCGCTGCCCATCGTGCCCGACAGCACCGTGCCCGCCGCCCATGAGATCGTATTGGGCGACAACGCGCGCCTCAGGTCCCTCAAAACGGCGATCGACCCTGCCAAACTCGGCAACGAGGGATACACGATCACCACGCTCGGCGAACGCCTTCTTATCGCCGGCGGCGAACCGCGTGGCACCATGTACGGAGTATATGGCCTCCTCGACGACCATCTCGGCTGCCGTTGGTTCACGCCCGAAGTCGCCGCCATTCCCACCAAACCCACCCTTACGCTTGCTGCCATGAGCGAAACCGTCGTGCCTCCGCTGGAGTATCGCGACGTCTATGTCTATGACTGCTTCGACGCCGACTGGTCGGCCCGCAACCGCGTCAACGGCTCGGGCCAGCTCACGGAGAAATTCGGTGGAGGGGTTAGCTTCGGACAGGGACTCTTCTGCCATACCGTCTTCACGCTTCTGCCGCCCGGAAAACACTTCAAGGACCACCCCGAATACTATGCCATGGTGGCTGGCAAGCGCAGCGCCGCCAACGAGATCTGCTATACAAACGACGAGGCCATTGCCATCATGACCGACGCCCTGCGCGATCACATCCGGGCGGACCCCAATGCCACGGTCTATTCAGTCTCCCACATGGACACCTGGAGTGGCTACTGCGAGTGCGACAAGTGCAAGGCGCTGGCCGAAAAGGAAGGCAGCCAGGCCGCCTGCGTGCTTTACCTCGTCAACCGGCTCGCCCAGGCCATCGAGAAGGAATTCCCTGACAAGGCCATCGAAACGCTTGCCTATACCTGGAACCGCAAGCCACCCCGGACCATGCGCCCCCGGCCCAACGTCATCATCCGGCTCTGCTCCATCGAGTGCTGCTTCTCGCACCCGCTCGACCGGTGTGACGCGGGATCGAACATTGCGTATGTGGCTGACCTCGAAGGCTGGGCCAAGGTCTGCGACCGCCTCTGGGTATGGAACTACGAGACGAATTTCCACCACTACAACCTTCCCTTTCCCAACTATCATGTATGGGCTCCCAACATCCGTTTCTACACCGCCAACCATGTCAGGGGCCTGTTCACCCAGGATAACTATCAGGGACCTAACGGCGAGCTCAACGGGCTCTCGGGCTATGTCAGAGCCAAGCTCCTGTGGAACCCAGGTTACGACGTCGAAAAGGCCACTGACGAATTCCTCAACGGAGTCTATGGCCCGGCAGGCAAATTCATCCGACAGTACATCGACATGCTCAGCCAGAAAGTCATGAGGGAGAACCTCCACGTCAGGATCTATGACGAAGCCAACTGGATCTATCTAACGGATGATATCCTCGCCAGGTCCGAACAGCTCTGGGACCAGGCTGAGTCCGCCGCCTCCGCCGACCCAGCGCGCCTCCAACGCGTCAGGATCGACCGCCTGAGCCTCGACTACGCCCAGATCGAACGCGCCCGCAAGCTCGGCGGATTCGCCTTCCGGCAGGCCGACCAGAAAACCTTCGCCACCAGCCCCAATCC
>Ga0209697_10007779_pt1 | contig 12396 bp, 4 predicted proteins | sample AliMusrvi5mmetaG_FD_184115 | JGI IMG/M metagenome (GOLD analysis project Ga0209697, IMG submission 184115) | Freshwater lake bacterial and archeal communities from Alinen Mustajarvi, Finland, to study Microbial Dark Matter (Phase II) - Alinen... | ecosystem: Environmental > Aquatic > Freshwater... | reverse complement strand
CAGGGGCATCAAGCATTGGGCGTTCAAGTCGTCTAATTTTTCCTTCTTCGGTTGGCCGCCGAAACCGTACGCGGCGCTGGAAGAGGAGTATCCGGAGGACGGTGCTTGCGACGTTTCAGCCGCCAACGTGATCGACTTGTCGAAACACCTGCAACCTAACGGAATGCTCGATTGGAAATTCCCGGCCGGGCGCTGGACGGTGCTGCGTTTCGGCTGGACGCCCTTGGCGGAACCCGCCCGCATGGGCAATGGCGGCGGCTACGAAGCGGATGTGCTCAGCACCAAGTGTGCCGACCTGATGATGGACAACCCTGCCAAACGCATGCATGAGTTGAGCGTCAAGCATGCGGGCGGCGCGCCTATCTACTTTCACACCGACAGCTGGGAAATCGGTCTTGGTGCAAAAGGCCAACAACCGACGTGGACGGGTGAGTTCCGTCAGCGATTCCAAAAATACCGGGGTTATGACCTGATCACCTGGCTGCCCGCGATGGCCCGGCGCATTGTCGATAGCCGCCAGACCACCGACCGCTTCCTGTGGGATTATCGCGCAACAGTGGCGGATCTGCTGGCGGACTATTATGGCCGGATGCAGCAACGTGCCCACGAAATGAACTGCGGCATAGCTTCGGAATCAGGTTATGGCACCTATCCGATTCCTCACATGGACGGACTGAAAGTATTTGGCAGGTGCGACCGGCCGATGGCCGAATACTGGCACGGCAGCCTCACTTGGGCGGCGCAGCTCCGAAACCAAGTGGACGTGGTGCGCACGGCGGCCTCCGCCGCTCGGATTTATGGCAAGCGCTTCGTGCAAGCAGAAACCCTTACCTTCGGCCCAACGGAAGGACTGCTAGAGCATCCCATGAAATACCGCAAGACCCTCCACGAGGCATGGGCACGGGGACTCAACCAAGCGGTGATCCACAAGTACACGCATCAACCGGCTGACGAGAAACCGGGAATGACCGATTATGATATCTTCAATCGGAACTTTTCATGGTGGCCGCTGGCCGATGGGTTTATCGGATACATGGGACGCTGTCAGTATCTGCTTCAGCAAGGGGATTTTATGGCGGATGCGGCGTATTTCATCGGTGACGGGTCATTCCGCTTCGTGCCTGCCAAAGAGTTTCTCGTGCCGGCGTTGCCTGCCGGCTACGATTACGACGGGATCAACGCCGAGGTGCTCTTCAACCGCGCTGGGGTGAAAGACGGACGGTTGGTTCTGCCTCCCTGCACGTCAAGTTCTGGAGCGAGTGTTGGATACGGCCCGAGTTATGGGTATCTGGTGCTGACCGATCCGCAATGCGTGACGATGACCGCCGAGACGCTTGGAAGGATCCATCAACTCGTCGAGGCTGGACTAACGCTCGTCGGCAAGCGCCCGCTGCACCCCCCGGGCCTGGGCGATCTGAAACAATCAGAGGCGGTTTTCAAGAGCCATGCTGATGCCTTGTGGGGAACTGATAGCGCCGAGGCAGGTGAAAGGCCCGTGGGCAAGGGCCGGGTGATCTGGGGGAGACTCGTCGCAGATATTCTAGCAAATGATAGACTCGTGCCCGATTGCGAGGCGAGCGAGGCTGGCAAACCGCATGAGCTTTTATGGCTGCACCGCAGGGCAGATTCTGACGAGATCTACTATCTAGCCAATCCGCAGGATCAGGCGGTTCAATTGGCGGTAAGTGTGCGCGCCAAGGGCAGTGTGGTCGAGTTGTTTGATCCACTCGATGGATCCACACGGAACTTGCCGGAAACGAGTGTTGGAGCGGATGGCCGGACCACCGTGGCGCTGCATTTCGAACCGAACCAGGCGTTGTTTCTGGTGCTGCGCGATGGTAGGCCGAGCGCCCCAGCCGGGGTGAATTTCCCGGAACTCAAGCCGCTCATGACCGTCGAGGGGCCGTGGAATGTGACCTTTGATGCCGCATGGGTCAAACCCTTGCCACCTTCCGTTGCGCCGGGGTCCAAGGATGTGACGTTGGTCATGGCGCAACTGACGGATTGGAACCAACGCCCCGAGGAGGGAATCAAAGGCTACAGCGGGGTTGCGATCTATCGGAAATCATTCAGTCTTCCGGCGGGCGTTCGGCCGGATCAGCCCATGGTTCTTGACGTCGGTGCCGTCATGGCGATGGCGAGGGTCGAAATCAATGGGCAGGATTTGGGCGTCGCGTGGTGTCCCCCGTGGCGGGTGTCGATTCCGCCAGGTTTGCTGAAAGCATCCGCCAACCAACTGGTGATCACGGTGGCCAACACCTGGAACAACCGCCTGTGTATGGATGCCGCGCTGCCGGAAAACGAACGCCTGACGCATTGCCGGGTCGGCGGCAACGGCATGCAACCCGCCGGATTGCTAGGTCCGGTGGTGCTGCGCACGGGTATCCCGGCGGCAGCCAAGATTACTGTTAGGTCAGATGCCACCCGTTCCACCGTGGCGGCCAGTCCCGCGTCCCTTGCGAGCGACGGCGTCGCCGCGGCCACCATCAGCGTCACGCTCAAGGATACCAATGGTTATCCCCCTGCAGGAAAAGCCGTGACCCTGGTCTCAAACCGCGGCGCGATGGACACGATCTCCAAGGCATCCGGGCCATCCAGCCGTTCCGGCGTGGTGACATTTTCCGTGACTTCCGCAGCGGCAGGCTCGCCCGTCTTCACCGCCACGGATATGTCTGACCATGTGAAGGTGGCTCTAACTGCCACCGTGAACTTTTCGGCGACGGTGGTGAGCGCGGCCAACTCGACCGTAACGGCGGCCAAGCCGCAGGTGACAGCCGACGGCATCGCCACAGCCACGATCACCGTCACCTTGAAAAGTGCTAACAAGATCCCGGTCACAGGTAAGTCTGTGACGCTGGTCTCTAACCGTGGCGCCGCAGACGCGATTGCGGCGGCCACCGGTGCCTCCGACAAAAACGGTGTCGTGACCTTCAGCGTGAAATCCACCACGGCGGGAGCCGCGATTTTCAGCGCCAAGAATATGACTGACGACGTGGTCATCACGCCAACGGTCGCTGTCACGTTCGTGGCCGGTCCGCCACATGCCGGAACCTCAATGGTGCTGGCCTCACCCTCCTTGATCCCTGCGGACGGTGCCTCCGCCGCCACGATCACCGTCACCTTGAAGGATGCCAGCTGCAATCCGGTCGCCGGCAATGCTGTGACCCTGGCTTCGAGTCGCGGATCGAAGGACACGATTTCGGCAGCCGCGGGGCGTTCCGGTGCTGACGGCGTGGTGACCTTCAACCTAACCTCCGCGACCTTTGGATCAGCGGTCCTCCATGCCACCGCTGACAACATAGCCATCTCTCTAACACCCACGGTTATTTTCACACGCCTCACATCCTTTACCGAAACCAACTTGAATATTTCGGCTGGTGCGAGCGGTTCGGAGATTCAGAATAGCGGCACACTGGTCCGGGCTTATTACTTTGGCGGAGCGAGCGACGTCACCGTGCACGGCGTGCCCTTCAAAGGTGCGGCCAATGCCAGCGGTGACCCGGCCCTGTCCGGCACGTGGGGGGGGGCGGCCGTGTTGGACTTCTACCCCGCCCCAAACGATGCCAATTATAAAAAGCTCGTCAATTCCCTGCTGCAGGCCCCGGCGGATACACCCGGCAGCAAGCCGACCCTCACCATCGGCGGGCTGACAGTCGGCCACACCTATCGGCTGCAAGTCATCTCCAACCTGCCTCGCAACGGAGTGGTGGAAGTGGCCGGCAGCAAGCATCAACTGGCTAACGGCGAAGTCAAAACCCCGGCGCTGCTCACCGCCACCTGGGTGGCCTCGAATGACACGCTCACCCTGCGGTGGATCGGCCAGCTAGATCCCGTCAACCCGGTGCATTTCACCGCCTACGCCCTGCACGACCTGGGACCGGCCAAGGCGGAGCAAAAATATTAAATATATGAAAACTATTACAAAGATGGTTCTGATGTGCGTATTGCAGGGTGCGGGTGTGATCCTCGGGCGGGCGGAGCCGGCCAAGGTGGACGATCCGGCGGGGATTCTTAAAAAGCCGATTCCAGACAAGTTGATCGTGCTCACTTTCGACGATGGTCCTCTCAGCGGTTATACGGTCTGCGCGCCGGTCCTGAAGTCACATCGAATATAGAATGATGGAGATAACAATATGAAGAAAATTCACAAAGAAACACTGATATATCGGAAGGTTCAAGGCATGGTGATGTTCACGCTGCTGCTGGCAGCCACGACGTTGCACGCGGCGAATCCCTGGACGGATTCATATCGCTTCTGCGGACGGTGGGACCGGCGTGTCGCCAACCGCGCGGTGACCGTCAACAGCGGAAGTTATATTCTGGCGCGCTTCACCGGCACCCGCCTCAGCGCTAACTTCGATATGTCTGTCAACCGGCCGCCGTTTCCGACGCTTGTCTGGAGAATGGATGAGGGCGAGTGGCAGGAGGCGGAAGCGGCCGCCACGGTCAAGCTGACGGAGGGCTTGACCCATGGCCCGCACACGGTGCTGCTGATGGCGCGCGGCCTGGACGAACACCAGCCCCGCTGGTCCAAACCACTGGTGGCCAGCCTGACCTTTCTCGGCTTGGATGCGGGGTCTGACGGGAAGTTAATGGCTGCGCTTCCGGTATGGGATAAACCCGCCCTGCGTATGGAATTTCTCGGCGACAGCATCACCGAGGGTGTGCTGGTGCAGGCGGCACGTGAAGGCAAAAACACCTGGCCCTGGCTCACCGATGCGCGCTTGTCCTATGCGGGACAGACGGCACTGGCCCTGGGTGCGGCCTGGCGCCAAGTGGGCTTCGGCGCGACGGGCCTGGCGCATGGCGGCAGCGGCGGCGCGCCTGCGGCGCTGGACTCCTTTAACTTCTTCCATGCCGAGTGCCCGCGCGATACCTGGCAGCCGGACGTGGTGGTGGTGAACCAGGGCACCAACGACGGCGGCATGCCAGCCAAAGACTACCAACCGCTGTATGCACGGTATCTGGCACTGATTCGCGCGGCCTATCCCAAAGCAAAGATTGCGGCGCTGCGCCCATTTTGTGGAGCGCAGGCCGACAGCATCAAAGCCACAGTGGACGCCTGTCATGCCGCGGGTGATACCAAAATCTATTATATCGACACCACCGGCTGGTACCAAGGCGACTTGCATCCGAATGTCACCGGCAGTGCCATGCTGGCCGGAAAACTGGTCCATGCCATGAAAACCGACGTGTTGCCAAAATAGAATGGAGGAATTATGAAAAAACGACTGATCTCATGCTTGGCTCTTGCCGTGACGGCTGTGATGGCACAGGAGAAAGCACCACCGATTGACCGGCAGGCGCTGGTTACGCGGCACAACGTGGTGTTGACGAATACGGATGTGCATTCACCCTTGTCGGTGGGCAATGGCGAGTTTGCTTTCACTGCGGACGTGACGGGATTGCAGACGTTTGAGAAAAACTTCCTCGAAACCATTCCATTAACGACCCTGTCGCAGTGGGGCTTCCATACGTTGCCCAGCCCGCAGGGGTTTTCGTTGGATAAGTTTCCGCTGACCACCATCGATACCAGCGGCAGACCGGTGAAGTATTTGTATTACGCGGACAATAAGTCGCCCAAGGCATGGGGGGAGGCCGCGAATTACTTATACGCCAATCCGGGACGCTTGCACCTCGGGCGGGTTGGCATGGTCCTGAAAACCCGGGATGGGCACGAAGTTAGTTTGGCGGATCTGAAGGATATACGCCAGGAACTGAACCTGTGGACCGGAGAATTGCGCAGTCATTTCACCTTTGAGGGTGAATCTGTGGATGTCTCAACCTCCTGCCATCCTCAATACGATCTGCTAGCCGTGCAAATTCACTCCGCCCTGGTGGCTGACGGCCGCCTGTCGGTGCGCGTTTCCTTTCCATACGGGGTGATGCTGCCCGGCGGCAGCTCTGACTGGGACCGGCCCGATGCGCACCAGACCGTCATGACCCCTGCGGGTGACCAACGCGCCGACTTTGCCAGGACACTCGATAATGATCGCTACCACGTTAGCCTGTCATGGGCCAAGGGGTCCCGACTGACGACCGACGGGGCGCACCGGTATTTGCTAGCTGGCAACGCTACTAACAGCACGCTCGGGTTTGTCGCGGCATTTTCGCAAGCGGCCCTTCCGGCCCAACTGCCTGACGCTGATGCCACCAGGAAGGCTGCCGCCGACATGTGGAAAAATTACTGGAGCAAGGGCGGGGCGATTGACTTGTCGCAAAGCAAGGACCCGCGCTGGAAAGAACTCGAGCGGCGCATTGTGCTCTCGCAATACCTGACGAGGATTCAATGCTGCGGGTCGCTGCCACCGCAGGAGACCGGGCTCACCTGCAACAGTTGGTATGGCAAGTTTCACTTGGAGATGCATTGGTGGCATGCGGCCCACTTCCCGCTGTGGGGCCACAGTGACTTGTTAGAGCGCAGTCTGCCATTTTACCAGCGCATTCTGCCCAAGGCCCAGGCGCAGGCGAAGAGCCAGGGCTACGATGGGGCACGCTGGCCGAAATGTGTCGGGCCGTCCGGTGATCCGGCGCCAACCTATCTCGAATGCTTCCTTATCTGGCAGCAGCCGCATCCGATTTTCTTTGCGGAGTTAAGTTACCGCGCCCATCCCGACAAGCAGACGCTGGAGAAATATAAGGAGGTGGTGTTTGAATCCGCGAAGTTCATGGCCTCATTTGCGGTATGGGACAAGGATCGCAACCAGTACCGCATCGGCCCCCCGTTTGCGGATGCCGCTGAGGTATTCCATGGCGATCACGAGCACCAGTGGAATCCGACATTCGAGGTTGCGTATTGGCGCTGGGGGTTGGAAGCCGCCCAGCGCTGGCGTGAGCGGCTGGGACTTCCTCGCGAAAAGACCTGGGATGATGTGATTGCCCATCTGCCGCCCTTGGCGACACGTGATGGAATTTACGAGGCCGGGGAAACCGCCCATGGCCAGAGCACGTCGCATCAATGCATGTTAGCGCCGCTGGGCATGCTCGATGGCAGCATGGTGGACCGCGAAACCATGAGGCGCACCTTGCACAAGGTGATGGCCAACTGGAATTGGAATGATACCTGGGGATGGGACTATCCGATGATTGCCATGACGGCGGCGCGCCTGGGCGAGGGTGATACGGCGATCAATGCCCTACTGATGGATAAGGCCAAGAACACCTATCTGACTAACGGGCACAATGCCCAGGGGCCGGGCCTGCCGCTCTACCTGCCCGGCAACGGCGGGTTGCTCTATGCGGTTGCTTTGATGGCGGCGGGCTGGTCTGATGCTCCTGCTGGAAATGCGCCGGGTTTCCCTGCGGATGGATCGTGGACGGTGAAGTGGGAAGGGCTGCAGAAAGCACCATAGAAGAATGCAAACAACACGGAAAGATATGAATATGTCATATACCAACACACCGATTATGAGCGGCCGCCAGCGCGGGATACAGGTCATCTGGATGGCCATGATGTTGTGCGCCTTGATTGGCAAGACGGTCGCTGCAGATGAGTTGGAAAAAGGATTTGCCACGCCGCCGGATGCCGCCAGGAACCAGGTCTGGTGGCACTGGCTGCAGGGCAATGTCACCCGCGAGGGAATCACGGCCGACCTCGAGGCGATGAAACGCGTGGGCGTGGGCGGTGCGCAGATCTTCAATCTATCGGAAGATTTACCGGCGGGCCCCGCGCCGTTCATGAGTCCGCAGTGGCTGGACCTGGTCAAGCATGCGGCCGCCGAAGCGGAAAGGCTTGGGCTGGAACTGGGCATCCAACAGGCCGGCGGCTGGTCGAACAGCGGCGGACCATGGATCAAGCCGGAGCAGGCGATGCAGAAAGTCACCATCAGCGAGACCCGAACGAAAGGGCCCGTCCGCTTCGACGCTGCGCTCAAACAGCCGGAGACCCGCAGCGGAACAGGCTATGAAAATGGATTCTATCGCGACATCGCCGTGCTGGCTTTCCTGACACCGCGCGATGACAAGACACGCATCGAGACCTATCGTCTCAAGGCTCTGTTCGATTCAGGCTATGGCCAGATGCCGAAACCCGTCGCGCTGCCGGCTGAGGCCGCAATCCCGCAGAGTGGCGTGGTGAACCTAACGGACAAGCTGGCTGCCGACGGACATCTCGTTTGGGATGTTCCCGCTGGCGACTGGTCGATCCTGCGGATCGGTCACACGCCAACGGGCGCTAACAACGTGCACTCGCCGGCGTCCGGCCAGGGCCTGGAATGCGACAAGCTGAGTGCCGAGGCGTTCGATGCGCACTGGGCCGGCGCCATCGAGCCGATCCTGAAAAAACTTGGGCCACTCGCCGGGCGCGGTCTCAAGAACTGCCTCATCGACAGTTACGAGGTCGGCAGCCAGAACTGGACGCCGAAAATGCGCGAGGAATTCCGCCGCCGCTGCGGTTATGACCTGCTGCCATTCCTGCCCGCGCTGGCCGGCCGCGTGGTGACTAACAGCGAGACCAGCGAGCGGTTCCTGTGGGATTTTCGCCGCGTCCAGGGCGATCTGTTCGCAGAGAACTATTACCAGTATTTCTCCGAGTTATGCCGCAAGCACGGGCTGAAGTCTGCGATCGAGCCTTATGATGGCCCCTTCGAATGCCTGCAGGTCGGTGCCAAGGCCGACGTGCTGATGGGCGAGTTCTGGGTCAAAAATGGCCGCGATGAACCCGGTTCCGTAAAACTGGCCGCCTCGTCGGCACACACGCACGGCATCGGCATCGTCGGCGTCGAGGCGTTTACCGCGATGCCTGAGGACGGCAGATGGAAAAACCATCCCGCCCAACTCAAGAGGCTCGGTGACCTGGTCTGGAGCGCGGGCGTCAACCGACTAACCATCCACCGCTATGCGCATCAGCCGTGGCTCGACAAGTTCCCCGGTATGACCATGGGCTACTGGGGCATGCATTTTGAACGGACCGTCACCTGGTGGGAACAAAGCCGGGCGTGGCTGAGCTATTGTGCACGTTCGCAATATTTGCTCCAGCAGGGGAAGTTTGCGGCCGATGTCCTCTTTTTTGCCGGCGAGGCATCGCCTAACGGAATGGTGAATCGGGAGGACATCAAGTCCGCGGGTTATGACTATGATGTTTGCAGCTCGGATCTCATCGCGTCGCTCGGGGTGAAGGACGGGTGCGTGACGACACCGGTCGGACCGTCCAAGAGCGGCCCGGCGATGAGTTATAGATTGTTAGTGATGCCAGACACGATTTGGATGAGCCCGAAGGTGGCACGCAAGATCCGCGAACTGGTCAAGGGCGGTGCCACGGTGCTCGGTCCGAAACCGGAGCGCTCGCCGAGTCTTCAGGATTTTCCGGCGTGTGACGCGGAGGTCAGGAAGATAGCCGATGAGGTCTGGGGCACGGATGGACTGAAGGCGGCAGGCGAACACGCGTTCGGTGCCGGACGCGTGATGTGGAACCGTGATGCGAGGACCATTCTGGCGGGCATGGAGGTGAAGCCGGATTTCCAGGCCAACGATGGTGCAGGGATCAAACATATTCACCGCACATTGGCGGAGGCGGAGATCTATTTTGTTTCCAATCAGGAAGCGAAAGCCCGCTCCGTCGAATGCCTCTTCCGCACCGGCGGCCGGCAACCGGAATTGTGGCATGCGGACACCGGCGTCATCGAGCCAGCGTCGCTGTGGTGCGTGAAAGACGGCCGCACGGCCGTGACGCTCCATCTCGATGCGGAAGAAGCGGTTTTTGTGGTCTTCCGCCGTCCGGCCACAGCGCCGGCCGATCCGGTGGTGGCGCTTGAGCACACCGCACTTACCATAAGCCATCCGGCACCAAAAATCGTGATCAACAAGGCGATCTATGGCGCGCTCACCTTCGAGGGCACCACGATGGTGGATGTTTCCCACAAAGTCCGGCAAGAGGTCGTGAATGGCCGACAGGTCATTCATCTAGCGAATCTCGGGGCGGGTGATCCTGCCGGGGGTTCTCCCAAGCAGACGCGCGTTGCCTACGAGATGGACGGCAAGGAGCAAATGGTGGTTGGCGGCGAAGGCGGCTCGGTCGAACTTCCACAGGCGTCTAACGGAGCAGCACCGGCCAAATACCTGCGGGCCATTTACGGGAAGTTCGACGAAAAGCAGATAGGCGTGCCCTATTCCTATGCGGAGGACGTCACCGCCAAGCTCGTCGCACACATGAAGGACGGCATGCTGAAGGTGATTACCTCCAAAGTGTTAGGCGATGGCGTTCCCGGGGTGCTCCTGCCCAAGCAGCTCCGCGTGTGGTGCACCGTGGACGGCATCCCCAGGAGTTTCACTGTGGGCGCGGATGCCGAGCTGTGCCTGCCCCGGGATGTGACGTGGGAAATCCCTCCTCCCTCGCCGCGCCTGGTCACAGGAAAGGGCGCGCCGCGCCTCTTGGCTTGGGAAAGCGGCGACTATTCGCTGAAGACGGCCACCGGTTCGGCAAAGACCGTCACGGTGCCCGCTTTGCCGGCAGTCATGGACTTGGCAGGTCCGTGGCAACTGGAGTTCAAATCACCTGTGGGCGCGCAGCCGAAGACCACTTTCGATAGGTTGATCTCGTGGCCGGACCACACGGATGCCGCGATCAAGTATTTCTCCGGCGCCGCCACCTATCGGAAAGTCTTCGATTTTCCCTCATCTTCAATCCACGATCCGCGATCTCCGATCTCCCTGGATCTCGGGCGCGTCGAGGTGATTGCCGAGGTGAAGCTCAACGGCAAGGATCTGGGCATCCTGTGGAAGCCGCCGTTCCGCGTGGATATTTCCGCGGCGCTGCGTCCCGGCGCGAACGATCTGGAGGTGCGCGTGACAAACCTTTGGCCCAACCGGCTTATCGGCGATGAGCAGTTTCCAGACGACGCCGATTTCGACTTCCTGATCAAGAGTTGGCCCGACTGGCTGGTCAAGGGCACGCCGCGGCCGTCAAAGGACCGCGTGACCTTCACCACTTTGAAAGGTTACTACAAGGGCAGCTCGCTGCTGCCCTCGGGGCTTCTCGGGCCGGTGACGATCAGGACAGGCGCTTGGATTGAGGTGAAATGACAACCAAGAGAACGATCAACAGAATGAACGGAATATACATGCTGAAAAATATGAAAAGAATATACATGTTAATGTTAGTTCCATTAACGGTATTGTCCAAAGCTGTAGCCGCAGAGGCTGATATGACGCCCCTCCGCCTGCTCACCGCCACCGCCGCCGGCCCCATCGCCCACTACCCGGCCAACCGGCCGCCGTTGGCACCTAGCCCGCTGGTGCGTCTGCCAATGGGGGCGGTTAAGCCGGCTGGCTGGCTGCGGCAGCAGTTGGTGCTGCAAGGGGCCGGGTTTCACGGTCATCTTACTGAGATCAGTCCGTTTCTCAAAAAGGACAACAACTCGTGGCTCAGCCCCACCGGCATGGGTGAGCGCGGCTGGGAAGAAGTTCCCTACTGGCTGAAGGGCTTCCTCGGCTGCGCCATTTTAACCAACGACGCACGCATGCTCGCCGAGGCCAAAATCTGGATTGAGGGTGCCATCAACAGCCAACAACCCGACGGCTGGTTCGGCCCCGGCACCGGGCGCACTGGGGTGTGCACCGACCTGACAGGCCGCGACGACCTCTGGCCCAACATGATCATGCTGTTCTGCCTCCAGCAGTGGTTTGAGCACACTGACGACGCCCGTGTGCCAGCGCTCATGACCCGCTACTTTCATTATTTGGACGCACTACCCGAAGACAAGTTGCTGCTCGGGTATTGGCCGTCGATGCGCGGTGGCGACCAATTGTACAGCATTCTGTGGCTCTACAACCACAGCGGCGAGAAGTGGCTGTTGGATTTGGCTCGCAAGACCCACCACCGCACCGCCCGCTGGGACACGGTCAGCGATGTTCCTGGCGGTGGGTTGCCTAACTGGCACAACGTCAACATCGCCCAGGCATTCCGCGAGCCGAGCACCTACTGGATGCTGTCTAACAATCCAGCAGAGCGCGACGGCAGTCAGCGGGTTTGGAGTAAAATTCGCCAACTTTACGGCCAGGTGCCCGGCGGCATGTTCGGTGCCGATGAAAACGCCCGCCCAGGCTACAACGGCCCGCGCCAGGCGATCGAAGCCTGTGGCATTGCCGAGGAAATGCTCTCCGACGGGATTCTCATCGCCGTGACCGGGGACCCTCTTTGGGCCGAGCGCTGCGAGGATGTCGCCTTCAACTCGTTTCCTGCGGCATTCACCGCCGACCTCAAGGCCTTGCGTTACCTCACCGCTCCCAACCAACCACAGAGTGACCACGCCGACAAGTCGCCCGCAGTGCAAAATGGCGGCCCCATGTTTGCGATGGACCCGCACGACCACCGCTGCTGCCAGCACAATGCCGGCCACGGTTGGCCGTACTTCACCCAACACCTGTGGTATGCCGCGCCCGGCAACGGTCTCTCCGCCC
>Ga0209697_10007775_pt1 | contig 12398 bp, 9 predicted proteins | sample AliMusrvi5mmetaG_FD_184115 | JGI IMG/M metagenome (GOLD analysis project Ga0209697, IMG submission 184115) | Freshwater lake bacterial and archeal communities from Alinen Mustajarvi, Finland, to study Microbial Dark Matter (Phase II) - Alinen... | ecosystem: Environmental > Aquatic > Freshwater... | reverse complement strand
CTGGCAATAAAGAAAAGATTGAAAAGCTTGCAGAAAAACTACTTGAAAAAGAAGTAATTTACAAAGAAGACCTTGAAGAAATCTTTGGCAAAAGACCTTTCGAAACTGAAGAAGAAGAAATCATTGAAGATCTTGCTGCCATGCCTTTAGAAAATCCTGAAGAAGAATCTAAAGACGATATAAAACAAGACAATCAGCCAACAGCTGAAAATGCATTATAATAAATTTTTTCTGAATGAAAGAAAGTAAAACCAGAGAAAAAATATTAAAAAATATCAGGAATGCGCTGATATATAAGTCTGACAATCCTTTCCCAAACATTGACTTTGAATCTCCCATTTATAAATCATTGGAAGATTCATTGGACATTGCATTTGCCCAAGCATTGCTGAAGGTTTCAGGGGAATTTATTTTTTGTGAAAACAAAGACGATCTTCTGAAAAATTTACAAGCATTGATCTTTGAAAAAAAATGGAAAAACATTTATTGTCAGGAAGAAGAAATCATGAATATTCTTTCTTTTGAAAATATTGCCTTTCATCAGGATGAAGAAAAATTTTTAAATGTTGAAGCGAGTATTACCGGCTGTGAATATTTGATAGCAAGGCTTGGCAGTATTATGGTATCTTCAAAACAAACAAAAAGCAGAAGAATTGTTTGTTTCCCGCCGGTTCATATTGTTATTGCATATTCACACCAATTAGTGCCTGATATTAAAGATGCATTCTCCGGAATGAAAGAAAAATATGGGAGCAATTTGCCATCATTGATTTCATTGATTACCGGCCCAAGTCGCACAGCTGATATTGAAAAAACCTTGGTAATGGGCGCTCACGGACCAAAAGAACTTTACGTTTTTCTGATTGATGAAAAGAAATAAAAAAAACATCAGAAAATAACTTTATAAAAAAATTACATTGAGCAATTTAGTAACAAGAACACTGACCGGCATCGGATTAATCCTTTTGATTGTTTCATCAATCATCATTTGTAAATATTTCTTTGCGCTTGTCATGCTTGTATTCATGGTTTTCAGTATGATTGAATTTTATCGAATGATTGAAAACGACGACATTAAACCTCAAAAAATATTTGGTATAATTTCTGGAACAATTTTTTTCATCACCAGCATTTTTGTTGCTTATGACCTTCAAAATATTAAAATTTTATTTCTAATTCTTCCTGTGATTTTTATTTTATTTATCATTGAACTTTTCAGAAACAAGCCAAATCCTTTGTATAACGTAGCTTTCACTATATTTAGCATTTTATATATTGCAATTCCTTTTTCATTGTTAATGCATTTTTATATTAAGAATCCTATTACAAAAGCATATAATTTTGAGTTGCTTCTTTGTTTCTTTATTTTTATCTGGACCAATGATACCATGGCTTACGTGATGGGAAAACAATTTGGGAAACATCCATTATTCACAAGAATTTCTCCTAAAAAAACCATAGAAGGCACAATTGGCGGTGTTTTATTTTCAATTATTGCATCAATAATTATTTCAAAATTCTATACGGATTATACAATTTCGCAATGGATAATGATGTCTCTGGTAGTAACAATACCAAGCATTTTCGGCGATCTCGTAGAATCATTATTTAAAAGAAATATCAACATAAAAGATTCCGGCACGCTATTGCCCGGTCACGGCGGATTCCTTGACAGATTTGATTCTGTGCTACTTTCCGCTCCTTTTGTTTTCGTATATATTAAATTATTTTTATAAAAAACATGACTATTCACAAAGAAGGATATAAAACAATTCTTTACTCACTGGCTGTATTGATAACCCTTTCAATCATTTTTTATGTTTACTTCCCGGAATGGATTGTTTTCAGATATTTATATAATTTCACTGCATTTATTCTTGCAATTATAATCATTAGTTTTTTCCGCTATCCTAATAGAACCATAGAATTGGATGATAAAAAAATACTTTGTCCTGCTGATGGAACCATTGTTGTTATTGAAGAAACGATTGAAACAGAATATTTCAAAGACAAACGCAAACAAGTTTCCATTTTCATGTCGCCGTTAAATGTTCATGCCAACTGGTATCCGATTGGCGGAATTATTAAGTATGTAAAATATCATGCGGGAAATTATTTCGTTGCCTTTCATCCAAAATCATCAACAGAAAATGAAAGAACAACTGTTGTAGTTGAAACAAATGATAAACAAGAAATCTTATTTCGTCAGATAGCCGGAGCCCTTGCCAGACGTATAGTTTGCTATTCTGAAAAAGAACATGTTGTTAAACAAGGCGAACAATTTGGATTTATAAAATTCGGTTCGCGAATAGATCTTTACTTGCCTTTAGATGCTACTATCAAAGTTCAACTCAAACAAAAAGTTCGTGGTAAAAAAACTGTGATTGCTGAACTGAAATAAATATCTTATTCAGCAAGTATCTTCGTTTTAAATCTATAAACTGCTTTAAATATTATCGGGAAGATAAAAAGTGTAAGTATAGTTGATGTAATTAATCCTCCAATCACAACAATAGCAAGCGGTCGAGAAGTTTCTGAACCAATTCCGATTGATGTTGCTGCAGGCATTAATCCAATGGCAGCCATTAAAGCAGTCATTACAACAGGTCTAATTCGCGCAATTACCCCCGATCGAATGGCATCATCTAAATGTTTTCGTTCAAATAAATTTTTCTTAAATTTTGATAAAAGAATTACATTGTTTTGAATACATATTCCGAATAATGCAATAAAACCAATACCTGCAGAGATACTGAAATTTGTGCCAGTAATATGCAAAGCAGTTATGCCACCAATAATAGCAAACGGAACATTCAATAAAATAAGACCTGCATCTGTAACATTACCAAAAAGAACAAAAAGGATAAAAAAGATTAAAATCAAACTAATTGGAACAACAAGTGCTAAACGGCTTGAAGCACGCTGCTGATTTTCAAAATCGCCTTGCCATGACATTGTATAGCCTTTGGGTAATTTAACTGCAGCATTTACTTTCTTTTGCGCTTCAGCAATGGTAGAACCCATGTCTCTGTCGCGAACAGAAAATTTAAGTGCAACATATCTTTCATTATTATCTCTGAAAATTAATATCGGGCCAATCGTTTTATTAATATCTGCAATTTCTTTTATTGGTATTTGACCGCCTGATATTGTAGGAACCATCAAATTGCCTATTTCTTTTTCTGACATCCTATATTCAGGCATAAAGCGAATACGAATATCAAATTTTTTATATCCTTCATAAAAAATGGACGCTGCTTTACCACCGATTGCCATTTCAATTACAGCATTGCAATCAGCAGTATTTACGCCATACAGCGCCATTTTCTCCTGATTAAGTTCGATTCTAAATTCCGGTTGCCCCTGGCTTTGAATTACTCCAAGATCATCTATTCCTTTTATATCTTTCATAACATTATAAACACTATCAGCTTTTGCATCAAGGTATGACAAGTCTTCTCCGAAAAGTTTTATGGCAATAGAACCTTTTACGCCGGATACAGCTTCTTCAACATTATCCATAATGGGTTGAGAAAAGTTATAATTTACGCCCGGAAATTTTTGTAACTTTTTATTTATTCGTTCTATTAAATCATCCCGATTTTTCTTGTGCTCCATCTCTTTGGTATGTTTAATATCAATGAAAAATTCATTGTTATAAAAACCGGTAACATCTGTACCATCATCTGGGCGGCCTGTTTGAGATACCACTTGTTTTACTTCAGGGAAAGATTTAATTATATCTCTCATTTCATTAGATATTTTTACGGATTCATCTAATGAAACACTATAAGGAAGAGTTGCTCTCATCCATATTGCACCTTCATTTAATTCCGGTAAAAATTCAGAACCAAGATATTTAAATGAAAAAAGACTTATAGCCATTACAGTGCCAGCAATGATAAGACTTACTCGCTTATGTCTGTAACATCTGTCAAAAATAGATATAGTTTTTTTTGTAATATATGTTAAAAATGGATTATTTTTTTCTTTTACATTTTTATTAAGTAACAGACTTGAAAGCACAGGAACAAGTGTTAATGCAAAAATCAATGCGCCAAGCAATGCAAAGCCAAGTGTCCAAGCAAGCGGTGAAAACATTTTTCCTTCAACTTTCTGAAAAGAAAAAATTGGTAAAAGAGCAGTAATGATAATGAGTTTAGAAATAAATATGGCTTTACCCATTTCAGTTCCTGTTTCTTTTATCAATCCAAGTTTTGACATGGGATTAAATTTTGCCATCCCAACATCTCTGGCTTTGTGGTCAAGGGCTACAAACACACCTTCAACCATCACCACAGCGCCATCTATAATGATACCAAAGTCTATGGCGCCCATTGAAAGCAAGTTTGCAGACATGCCTTTGAGGCGAAGACAAATAAAAGCAAACAAAAGTGCAAGTGGAATGATTATCGAAACGATAAGCGTTGTGCGCCATTCAGCCATAAAAAGAAAGACAATTAACGTAACCAAAATAATTCCTTCAATCAAATTATGAATAACAGTATGCGAAGCAAAGTCAATCAATTCCTGACGATTATAATAGGTTTCAATTTTTACATCTGATGGAAGAATTTTATCGTTTAATTCGTCAATTTTATTTTTTACTTTATTTATAACTTCAGTAGGATTTAAACCTTTTCGCATGACAATGATTCCTTCAACTACATCAGATTCATTGTCTTTTCCAACTTGTCCAAGTCGAGGAAGATGAGATTCCACAACATTTGCCACATGTTTAACAAGTATAGGACTTCCATTAATTTTTTTAATAAAGATATTTCCAATTTCATCAAATTTATCAATGATACCAATGCCTCTAACCACATAGGCTTGCGTATTATGTTCAATCACATCACCACCCACATTGATATTACTTTTGCTTACTGCCTGAAAAACGTCTAATGGTGTAATGCCATATTTTATCAGTGATTGAGGATTAACTTGAATTTCATACGTTTTAGTTTCACCGCCAAAACTAACCACATCAGCTACACCCGAGACAGAGCGTATGTTTCGTTCAACAACCCATTCTTCAAGCGTTTTCAACTCTCTTCCGCTTCTGAATTTACTTTTTAAAGTAAATCTAAAAATTTCACCTGTAGGACCATAAGGTGGTTGAACATCTGGTTTCACACCATCAGGCAAATCAACACCCATAAGCAAATTGTTTACTTGCTGCCGACCAAATGCATCTTCAACATCATCATCAAAAATAACTTTTACTACAGATAATCCAAAAACTGTTGAAGACCTGACATTTGTTTTATTCTGCACAGAATTCATTGCAATTTCAATAGGCATGGTTATATATCGTTCAACTTCTTCAGCGCTACGACCAGGCCATTGCGTAATGATTGTTATTTGCGTATTGGTAACATCAGGGAAGGCTTCAATAGGTGTGTTGATATAACTAACAATTCCGGCAATTACAATAAGGATAATACTAAAAAAAACAACGAATTTATTTTTTAGTGAGAAGGCTATAATGTCTTTTATAAATCTATTCATAATGAAATTTTTTCCAGAAGAAATTAATTTGTAATGTTAATCTAAATCCCCACTTATTGATTTAATGCATTATAAATAAGCAGCTGTAAATTAGTAATCACTTTTTCTCCAGGTTTTACGCCCGATTGAATATATGTATATAAGCTCGTTGACTGTACAATATTCACTTGTCTGGATTGCAAATCGCATTTATTATTATATGTTATTATCCAATATTTATTTTTATCAAAGATGATTGATTTTGCCGGCACTGCAAGCATTGAACTGTCTTTCACCTGACGAACAATCACTTTGGCAAACATTTCCGGTTTCAAAAGATTTTCTTTGTTATCCAATTGTATTTTTATTTTCATTGTTTTGTTATCAGTATCAAGCACATTATAAACCTTGTCAATGGTACCGGAAAATATTTTGTCAGGATAAGAAATAGTTGTAACATCAACCTTTTCGCCGGTTTTAATATTTGCAATGTCGGTTTCATAAACATTTGCCAAAACCCACACTTTTTTCAAATCTGAAATTGTAAACAGATTTGTAGAATTATCAGGTCTGATTTGCATATTTGGATTGATAAATTTTTCCACGATATAACCTGAAATAGGCGATTTTATAATATAATTAGATTTTGATCCTCCGTAAATTGAAAGTACTGTTTTTACTCTGCTATATTCCGATTTGGCTTTTTCAGTTTCTTTTACAGCAGCAAGATATTCTTTCTCTGATGATATGCCGCTTTTATACATGTCTTGAGTAGCTGCAAGATTTTTTTCTGATACAGCAAGATTAGCTTCTGCTGATACAATATCATTCTCAGCACCTGCTATTTCAGCGCTTCTGACCAATGCAAGCACTTGTCCTTTTTCAACATAATCGCCTAACGCAACTTTAACATCAATAACATTTCCACTAACCATTGGGAATAGCTTAACTACTTTATCCTGATCATAAGTAACTTTGCCAATAAGATTAAATTCTTGTATCACAGGTTTGAAAGAAACTGTATCAATGGTTACTTGTTTCAATAAACTATCAGGGATGCAAAATTTTGCAGAAACTTTATTTGTTTCTTTATCATCTTTTGAATGACACCCTATTAGAATTGAGAATGCTGAGAGAATGATAAAAAGTTTTTTCATGGTTGCGTCTTCTTAACTAATCGGAATAATTAAAAATTTAATATTTTAAATAATCTTTACCTATCACAAAATTTAATTCTTCAAATGTATCAACACGGTTATTCATCAAAGCATTCATCTGAATGATGCTTGATTTATAAGTTTCAAAATAATCAATGAATTCGAGCAAACTAATATTTCTTTTCTCATAATTTAAAATGATTGCATCCATCAATTGCGTGAAATCACCTGAAATTTGCTTATCAAAAGAATTATACATTTTTTCTATTTCACTTAAACGGCTCAAAGATTGCATCAATTCAGTCTTTACTTGATATTTATAATTTGTAGTCAGTGCTTTGCTTTGTTCCAATTGATTTTTGGCTGTGACGATATTTCCTCTATTCAGATTCCAAAGAGGCAGATCAAATGATAAACCAACCGCTTGATAATTTTTAATATAACTTCCTGCTCTATCCCATCGTCCGGTTAAGTGCATATCCGGCACTGCTGTAGCTTTCTGCAATGAATAATTCATTTCTTGATATTTCACCTGCGATTCATAAATTTTCAGATCATATCTGTTTTCAAAAGTCATTTTTTCAAGGTTCGATAAATTCAAATCATTGATTGAAATTTTATTTTGAATAGAATTATCTAGAATAGGATAAAAACAATTTCTAAGTGTGTCGCCAATTAAAAGCTTGATAGTTCCTTGTTTTGCACGAATACTGTCAAGCATTTGAAATCTTTCGTTTTCAAGAGAAAATAATTCAGCTTTCAAACGCGTCGTTTCTTTTAAAGAAACATTTCCTTTCTTTTGTTGGGCATTATAAATTTCAACAATTTTTTTAAGCTTTTGAATTTCATTATCATAAACTATCATTGATTGCTGAAGAAAATATAAGTCATAAAAATTGGTTCGCAGTTCGTATTTCAACGTTCTCAATAAATCATAAAACTGATATTCGGCAATCTCCGTATTTATTTTTTCAAGTTTAACTTTCTTATTTCGTTTTCCGGCAAGTACAAACAACTGGTCAAAATCAACAGCTGTTTCTCCTGATTCAGTTACATCAAAATATCTATGAGTTTCATTGTTATATGTATTTTGCTCTAAAGAGATGGTTGGATTATCCCAAAGTTTTGCCTGAATAATTTGTCCTTTTGCAGCTTCTATTCCGTATTTCTGGGAGATTAAAAGAAAGTTTTTTTCTATGAAACGTTTTTCAGCTTCTTGTAAAGTTAATTTTAAAGTATCTGTAGGAGAAAATATATTTTGACTATAACCTAAAATATGAATTAAAATGATCGCTGAAATAAAACTTAATCTTCTCATAAAACCCATAAATAGAAAAACTAATCAATTGTTATAACGAAGCATAATTAAATCAAAAATTATACCAAAGAATAACACAAACGAATTTTTTAATTAAAACGTATAGCTTTCACCGGTGAAATTTTACTTATAATAAACGAAGGAATGATTAACATTAAAAATCCAATTACAAAAGTTCCAGCATTGATAAGCAATAAATGAATGAGATTGATATTAATTGGCACTTCTGAAATAAAATAAGAAGCTTGATTTAATTTTATCAAACCAAATTTCAGTTGAATAAAACAAATAGAAAGTGCAATGAGATTTCCCCAAAATAAACCTTTGCCAACAATATAAGCTGTATTGTAAACAAATATTTTTTGAATGCTGATATTCCTCGTGCCAAGTGCTTTCAAGATGCCAATCATATTTGTTTTTTCAAGTATTAAAATCAACAACGTTGAAATCATTGTAATGCCAGAAACAGCAACCATCAACAATAAAATTACAAGTGCGTTCACATCAACGAGTTCAAGCCAATCGAAAAGTTGCGGATAGATTTCTTTTATAGTTTGTGATTTAAGATGTGAGTCAATGGACTGATAAACCAATTTTCCCATTTTATCTAAATCTTTAAAATCATCAATCTGTACTTCAAATCCTGCCACTTGATGCTTCGTCCAGTTATTCAATTTTTGAATATGACCTATATCAGCAATGAGATATAGATTGTCGAACTGTTCTAATCCTGTTTCATAAATTCCTGAAATAGTAAAACGGCGAACACGCGGTGGATCCTGAATAAAATACATATCTAATTTATCATTCAGTTTCAATTTTAATTTATCTGCCATTGCCCGAGAAATAAGGATTTCATTGGTTGTCACAGAATCATTCACATGAAATATTCTTCCTGCTACCAATCTTTTTTTAAAAAAGGTCCAATCAAAATCACTGCCAACACCTTTCAAAACAATTCCTTGTATCTGATCAGAAGTCTTGATAACACCGGCTTTGATGCCATAAGCCTGAATATGTTTTATCCCTTTTGTTTTTTTGAGAATGGGACAAAATGAATTATTTTTTTCAATTGGACTCACTTCGTAAGAAGAATTAAAATCGTAATTGCTGATAACAATATGCGAACCAAATCCTGTTACTTTCTCCGTGATCTGATTTTTGAAACCGGTAACAACAGCAACAGCAATAATCATCACAGCAAGGCTAAGCGCAATACTGAAAACCGAAATTCCAACCACCGGCATTTTAAAAACGGTTTTATCTTTTCCGAGTATTTTTCTAGCGATAAAAAATTCTAAATTCAATAGTCTGATTTTTCTAAAAAAAATAATTTTATTTTATAAAAAAAAGGAATAAAGTATGTATAAACTTACATCCATATTTTTCATAGTACAAGACAAAAGTATTATATTTATTGATATTTTTGAAACGAAAAATAAAATGTTTCATTTGTTCTGCTTTCATTAATTTCCGTTTGCAATAAAAAAAATCAAATTTCGTTTCTTTAAGATTAAAAATATGATTTTTATGAAGTGTAATTTATCTCTGAACATCTTTATTTACATGGCTTTTTCAATATTATTTTTTTCATCTTGCGAAAAAGAAAAAATAAGCCAGCCCAATACTGAAGCGGGAAAGATTGTTTTTAAGTTTAATCAAACGTACAATGGTCAACCGATAATATATGATTCGCTTCTTTATGTAAATGCCGCAGGAAATAAATTAATGATCGATCAAATACAATATTTTATTTCAGATGTTACATTGCATAAATCCGGCGGAGGCTTGAAAATACTGAATAGCAAAGAGTTTTGTCATTATATTGATAAGGATATTCCGTCCACATTAACATGGTCTCCGGCAGATGTAATCGCTACTGGCGCATACGATTCAATCTCTTTTACATTCGGTCTTTCAAAAATAGAAAATAAAACAGGCTTGTTTGTCAATCCACCGGAGAATAATATGTCGTGGCCGGAAATGCTGGGTGGTGGCTATCATTACATGAAAATGAATTTGAAATTTCAAGATTCAACAAATTATCTCTCACCGTTTAATTTTCATTTAGGCATAGGACAGATTTATAATTCAAAAGATAGCATCATTGGATTTGTTCAAAATTATTTTAATGTTACATTACCAAATTCTTCATTTGTTATTGAAAATGGGAAAACAAAAGAAATTCAAATTATCATGAACGTAGAAAGTTGGTTTAAAACACCTCATATTTTTGATTTTAATCAGTGGGAAATGCCCGGAATGATGGGCATCATGCAAAATGAAACAGGCATGAAAGCAGCTTGCGATAATGGTTTTGACGTTTTCACTATCGGATATATCAAATAAATATTTTTATTTTTTTTGAATGTTTAAAAAACAACTTGAATATCAACAAAATTTTAAATTTTTCAAAATAGAATTTTTAATAATTCTTTTTCTATTTATTTTTTGCCGTCGCGATAAAACAAATGAAGTTCAGCCTTATCATCCAACTTCTTATCAAATAAAAATTCCATTATTCTTTCCAACCAAATTGAATATTCCTGATGACAATCCGATGACTGTTGAAGGCATCGAACTGGGAAGATATTTATTTTATGACGGACGATTTTCAGGAAGAACTGATCCCGATTCATTGATGTCGTGCTCTACCTGCCATCTTCAGGCAAATGCATTTAAATGCGGCATTAATAATCCAAAATTTATTGACGGTCGTCCATACGGATTGTCCGGCAAAGTGACGCCACACAACATGATGCCATTGATAAATCTGGTGTTTAACAATGAAGGATATTTATGGAACGGAATGATAAATAACAATAATACTAATTTAGGACTTGCAGTTTATGGTGTTCCTCCAAAACCAGAATACAATCTGAAAAACATTGAATCTGTTGTGTGGATGGCTATTGTTGCTCCTCACGAGGCGAATGGCAGCATTGAACGTACTGTAAAAACCATTCAAAACATTCCGATGTATCCGCCGATGTTTTTTAAAGCTTTTGGTTCCGACACAGTTACAATTGATAGGATTTCCAAGTCAATTGCGCAATTTATTCGCACGTTGATTTCCTGTGATTCAAAATTTGATAAATACTTAAATGGTGAAGTTGATTTAGCTGACGCTGAACGCCGAGGGTTTGAACTTTTTACTACTAACAACGGCGCTGACTGTTTTCATTGTCATGGAACAGATGCACAACCACTATTTACTACAAACTTGTTTTATAATAATGGCAAAGACACCGTCTTTACTGATTTAAAGGATAGATTTTCTGTGACAAAAAATCCACAGGATATCGGAGCTTATCGAGCGCCAACATTACGAAATATCTTATATACTGCGCCCTACATGCATGACGGTCGTTTCAAAACACTTGATGAAGTTTTAAATTTTTATAATCAAAAGGTTGTATGGTCGCCGAGTATCAGTCCGATGATGCAAAGAGTAAAAGATGGTGGAGTGCATTTAACACCCAGTCAAATCAGCGATTTGAAAGCTTTTCTATCAACATTGAGTGATGAAAAATTTATAACCAATCCGAGTTTTTCTAATCCTCGTCCGAGTGATCCTTATTTTTCGCATAATTAATTTTATCTTGAATGAATTGACCAGCGTATAAAATTTAAAAACAAAAAAGACGGCTATTAACCGTCTTTTTTATTTTAACCGAGATATGTTTTTAATATCTTACTTCTTGAAGTATGCTTCAGTCGGCGTATGGCTTTTTCCTTGATTTGTCTAACACGTTCGCGTGTCAAGTCAAACTGTTCGCCTATTTCTTCTAACGTCATTGGATGTTGACCACTAAGACCGAAATATAATCTTACAACATCTGCTTCGCGTGTAGTAAGCGTAGATATTGCGCGTTCTATTTCTCTTTTCAATGATTCATACATCAATCCTGATTCTGGAGTTGTATTGTCAGAGCTTCTAAGCACATCATACATGGTAGTATCTTCGCCCTGAACCAACGGTGCATCCATTGATACGTGTCGTCCTGAATTTCTAACTGATTCTTTTACTTCATGCTCAGTGATTTCAAGCAAATTAGCAATTTCATCTGCATTCGGTTGACGTTCAAATTCCTGTTCAAGATTAGCAGCCGCTTTATTGATTTTATTGATAGAACCAATTTTATTCAATGGAAGGCGTACTATTCTTGACTGTTCAGCTAAAGCTTGTAGAATTGACTGACGAATCCACCACACAGCATATGAAATAAATTTAAATCCTCTGGTTTCATCAAAACGTTGAGCTGCTTTGATCAATCCGAGATTACCTTCATTTATCAAATCGGGAAGTGTCAATCCCTGATTTTGATATTGTTTAGCAACAGATACAACAAAACGTAAATTAGCTTTTGTCAGTTTTTCGAGTGCTTCCTGATCTCCTTGCTTAATTTTTTGGGCTAAAATAACTTCTTCAT
>Ga0209697_10007774_pt1 | contig 12398 bp, 8 predicted proteins | sample AliMusrvi5mmetaG_FD_184115 | JGI IMG/M metagenome (GOLD analysis project Ga0209697, IMG submission 184115) | Freshwater lake bacterial and archeal communities from Alinen Mustajarvi, Finland, to study Microbial Dark Matter (Phase II) - Alinen... | ecosystem: Environmental > Aquatic > Freshwater... | reverse complement strand
TTACCGAATGGAATAAGAAAAAGGGGGACCCGGTTAAGAAAGGGGAGATCCTTTTTGCCTATGAAACCGATAAAGCTTCCTTTGAAGAAGAGGCGGCCGTTGACGGAACACTTTTGGACCTTTTTTACGAAACCGGCGATGAAGTTCCTGTACTGACCAATGTCTGTGTGATTGGTATTCCGGGAGAGCCGACGGATGCCTTCCGTCCAGGTGGCGCAAAAGCAGAAATAATTGGAATAAAAGAAACAATAGAAATTATAGAACCTGGTGGATCTATAGAAACTAAAGGAACTTCCCCAATCAGTCAGTCTTCGGGATCGGGGGCAATTTCCCCAAGGGCAAAAAATCTTGCTGAAAAGGAGGGGATTCAATTAGACGGACTAACCGGTAGCGGACCAGGCGGAAGGATTATTGAGCAGGATGTGAAGGCAGTTATCGACAGCCACCCTAAGACGACCCCACTCGCAAAAATGATCGCCGGCGAGGAACAACTACAACCGGCCTCTACAGGCAGCGGCCTGGGAGGTTCAGTTAAAGCAAAAGACCTGACAGCTCCGAACCCAATTTATGCCAACGATTTCGAAATTAAGAAATTATCGAACATGCGTAAGTTGATTGCAAAGGCAATGCATCAATCGTTGCAGAATTCAGCACAATTAACCCACCACCTTGGAGCGGATGCCCGCAGAATGCTCGAATTACGCAGAAAAGTTAAAAAAGCAAATGATAACGGTTATCCTGTGAACATTACCCTCAATGATATGGTTTGTTTTGCAGTGGTAAAGGCGCTACGGAAATTTCCGCAGGCGAATGCCCATTTTCTTGGCGACAGTGTGAAATATTTCAGTAAAATACACCTTGGAATTGCAGTTGATACAGACCGCGGGCTGATGGTTCCGGCAATCCGCAATGCAGACGACCTTTCGATACAGGGGCTCTCCAATCAGATGCGTGAGATTGCAGCTTCGTGCCGCAAGGGTGCAATCAATCCGGAACTGCTCTCCTCTGAAGCGGCCTCCTTTACCGTTTCGAATCTTGGAAACTACGGTGTTGAAATGTTTACACCGGTAATTAACCTTCCACAAGTAGGAATCCTCGGCGTTAACACCATCGTTCCGCGTCCTAAAGATTTGGGTGATGGGGCTTACGGATTTGTCCCTTATATCGGACTAAGCCTGACCTACGATCACCAGGCACTCGACGGAGGTGAGGCAACCCGCTTCCTCAAACAAATCGCCACAGAAATTGAAAACCTTGAATTTGAACTTTAATAAATAAATAGACAAAATGAGTACAACATTCGATTTAGCCATAATTGGCGGTGGACCCGCGGGATATGTAGCCGCTGAAAGAGCAGGCAAAAAAGGACTTAAGGTCGTTTTAATTGAAAAAGGTGAACTGGGTGGCGTCTGCCTCAACGAAGGTTGCATCCCGACCAAAACATTACTTTACAGCGCCAAACTTTATGACAATGCTGTCGGAGCTTCAAAATATGGTGTAGAAGCCAAAGAGGTCTCCTTCGACTTTGCCAAAATGATGGACCGCAAACAAAAAGTAGTTAAAAAACTCGTTGGCGGTGTTGGGATGAAAATGAAAGAAAATCATGTTGAGGTGATCAAGGATTCAGCATACATAAAAGGGCGTTCTGCTGACGGAATAGCAATTACGGTTGGCGGAAATGAAATCGTAGCAACTAATTTACTGATCTGCACAGGATCAGAGGCATTTCTTCCACCAATTCCTGGTCTTGGTGCACCAGGAGATTTAATCCTCACCAACCGTGAGATCCTTCAACTCAAGGAAAAACCTGAATCTCTGGTCATTATCGGTGGTGGTGTTATCGGCCTCGAGTTTGCAAGTTTCTACAACTCTCTCGGAACCAAAGTTACAATCATTGAGATGCTCGATGAGATCCTCACCGGAATGGATAGCGAAATGAGTGCAATGTTACGTAAGGAATATACCAAAAAAGGAATCACCTTTAATCTTTCAGCCAAGGTTACCGAAGTCAAAGGAAATGAAGTATTCTTTGAAAAAGGTGGAAAGACCGCCTCAATTAAAGGAGAAAAAATCCTCGTAAGCGTGGGACGTAAACCAAATACTGTGGGCTTCGGTCTTGAAAATATCGGTGTTGAACTTAACCGCGGCGGAATCAAGGTTGACGAGAAGATGCGCACCAATGTGCCCAATGTTTTCGCAGCAGGCGACGTAACAGGATTTTCATTGTTGGCTCACACCGCAAGCCGCGAAGGCGAAGTGGTTGTGAACAACCTTACCGGTCGCAACGATCAGATGCGTTACAATGCTATTCCGGGAGTGGTCTATACAAATCCGGAGTTCTCAGGCGTTGGATTAACCGAAGAGAGCGCAAAAGCTCAGAATATTGAGTATAAGGTTGCGAAATTGCCGTTGGCTTTTGCAGGCCGTTTTATTGCCGAAAATGAAGGTGGCGTCGGACTTTGCAAGGTATTAATCGGTGCCAAATACGGAGAAGTTCTTGGAGTTCATATTCTTGGAAACCCTTCAGGCGAAATTATTTACGGAGCCTCAATGGCAATCGAAATGGAGATGACAATCAAAGAGATGGAGGAGGTAATCTTCCCTCATCCAACTATTTCAGAAATTTTCAAAGAGACAATTTTCTCATTTTAAATAAGAGGACCAAAAATCTTCTCAACATCAATTAAAAAGTCTTATGCCTAAAGTTCAGTTTATTGACCCAAGTGTGGCCAGACAAGCCGGAGAAATTACCTTCAAGCCAATTCCGGTAAATCAATATGCAAAATCAGTTGCCGAAGAGAAAGCTAATTTTTCAAACGACGACTTCCTTCGCATCTACCACGATATGGTAGTGATCCGTGAATTCGAAACGATGTTAAACCTGATCAAAACGACAGGTGAATACAGTGGAGTTCCTTACGATCATCCCGGTCCTGCCCACCTCTCTGCGGGACAGGAAGCTGCTGCGGTAGGAATGGCCTATACACTGACTGTTGATGATTTTATTTTTGGTTCACACCGAAGCCACGGCGAAATTCTGGCCAAGGGATTGAGTGCAATTCAGAAACTCAGCGATGCTGATCTTTTGGCGATCATGGAGTCGTTCTTCAATGGAACGGTTCTGAGTGTCGTTAAAAAAGACTTTAAGGGAACAACCAAAGAACTCGGTCGCAGATTCCTGATTTACGGAACACTGGCTGAAATTTTCGCCCGCGAAACTGGCTTTAATAAAGGACTTGGCGGAAGTATGCATGCGTTCTTTACACCTTTCGGAGTTTATCCAAACAACGCCATCGTTGGTGGTAGTGGGGATATCTCGGTAGGTGCAGCTTTATACAAGAAAATCAACCGTAAACCGGGGTTGGTGGTTGCCAATATTGGTGATGCCTCAATGGCTTGCGGACCGGTGTGGGAAGGACTCTCCTTTGCCTCCATGGATCAGTTCAATGAACTTTGGGAAGGCGACATGAAAGGCGGATTGCCTGTGATCTTCAACGTGATGAACAACCAATATGGCATGGGAGGCCAGACCTGTGGCGAAACGATGGGTTACGGTAAAGTTGCCCGTATCGGAGCCGGAGTAAATCCGGATCAGATGCATGCCGAACGTGTCGACGGTTATAATCCGCTGGCTGTTATCGATGCCTATCGTCGCAAACGTCAGCTAATCGAAGAGAAAAAAGGACCAATACTTCTTGAAATTTTAACCTATCGTTACAGTGGTCACTCGCCGTCAGATGCCTCCTCCTATCGTTCAAAAGAGGAGATCGAAGCATGGCAGGCACAGGACAGCATTGCCTCTTTCGGTAAAAGCCTTATTGATGCAAAGGTTACCAATCAGGAGAAGCTTGATTCAGTCTGGGCTGACATTAAGCAAATCATGGTTGAAATGCTGAAGCTCTCGATCAATGATGAGGTTTCACCAAGGATGGATATCCGCCAACGGCCAGAGCAGATTGGAGAGATGATTTTCTCCAATCAGTCGGTTGACAAAATGGAAGACCGCATTCCGGAGGTGAATCACCCAATGGCAGAAAATCCACGGGTTATTCAAATTTCGAAAAAAGAGCGTTTTGCCTTTGATGCGGATGGAAAGCCATTCTCAAAGATGAAACAATACCAGTTGCGCGATGGAATTTTCGATGCGATAGTTGACCGGTTCTATAAAGATCCAACCCTTGTGGCCTATGGTGAAGAGAACCGTGACTGGGGCGGAGCATTTGCGGTTTACCGTGGATTAACGGAAGCACTCCCTTACCACCGTCTGTTTAATTCTCCGATTTCGGAAGCGTCTATTGTTGGAACAGCGATCGGTTATGCGATGTGCGGCGGACGTGTCATCCCTGAAATTATGTATTGTGACTTTCTTGGGCGCTGCGGTGATGAGGTCTTCAACCAGCTTCCAAAGTGGCAGGCAATGAGTGGTAATATGCTTAAAATGCCGGTTGTTATGCGGGTTTCTGTTGGTTCCAAGTACGGAGCTCAGCATTCGCAGGACTGGACCTCACTGGTTGCCCATATTCCCGGATTAAAGGTGGTCTTCCCGGTAACTCCTTATGATGCAAAAGGCCTTATGAATAGCGCATTACAGGGAACCGATCCGGTTATCTTCTTCGAAAGTCAGCGCGTTTATGATATTGGGGAACAATTTCATAAAGGTGGTGTGCCCGAAGGGTATTATGAAATCCCATTCGGCGAGCCGGATGTGAAACGCGAAGGAAAAGATGTAACAATCCTCACAATTGGTGCGACACTTTACCGCGCCTTGGATGCAGCTAAGATCCTGGAAGAAAAATATGGACTTTCAGCTGAAGTGATTGATGCCCGTTCTTTGGTGCCATTTAATTACGAAAAGGTGGTTGCCTCCGTTAAAAAAACCGGTAGGATCATTGTTTCCGGAGATGCCACCTCACGTGGTTCTTTCCTCAATGAACTGGCTCGTAATATCACTGAATTAGCATTTAATTATTTGGATGCACCGCCTGTTGTTGTTGGTTCACGGAACTGGATCACTCCGGCTTATGAACTTGAAGAGGCATTCTTTCCTCAACCGGAATGGTTTATTGATGCGATTCATGAAAAAATCGTCCCTTTAAAAGGACATCTCTGCGGACAGAATTTCAGTGATCTGGAACAAATCCGCCGGGCTAAGCTGGGGGTTTAATCTGAAAGCGTATTTCAGACCTCAGAGGTTTCAAAAAGACTACCTACATTCTTTGTACGTAGTTTTTCATTATCTATTTTAACGTTTGTGTTAGATAAAATAAATAAGACATTATGGATTTTTGGAAAATATTCCCTGAAAAAGAGGAGTTGTTAAAATGGTTCGAGGAAAATGGCGATGGCCAGGTCAGGCTTGTAAACGCCCATATGCATACCCCTTATTCATTCAGTGCATTTACAGATATCGCACAGGCATTAAATATGGCTGTAAATGAAAATGTTAAGATCGTTGGAATAAACGATTTCTATACAACAAACGGTTATAGTGAGTGGGCAGAAGTTTGCGTGGAACGTAAAATATTCCCCCTTTTCAACATCGAATACATCAGTCTAAACAGTTCAGATCAGGCGGCAGGAATAAAGGTTAACGATCCAAATAACCCCGGTCGCACCTATCTGAGTGGTAAAGGGTTGTCTTTCCCTGCAAAACTTGAGAAACCTTACAGCACCAAACTGAATTCGGTTCTGAAAGAATCGAATCTTCAGGTTCAGCAAATGTGCACTAAACTCAATGAGTTGTTAGTAAAGATCAACGCCGGATTTCAGCTTGATTATGATGCAATTAAATCAGGGATGACCAAAGGAATGGTCCGAGAGCGCCATATTGCAAAAGCTTTACGGACCAGGGTCAACCACAATTTTGTGACAGCATTCGAAAGAAAGTTGTTCTATAAAACTGTTTTTGGAGGGAAAGAACTCAAATCGGATATCGGCAATTCTGCTGCTGTTGAAAACGAGATTCGTGGAAACCTGCTGAAGGCGGGCGGTGCTGCCTTTATTCCCGAGAGCCCCGAGGCATTTCTTGATATGGAGATGGTTTGCAAAATGATCATTGAATCGGGAGGAATACCTACATATCCTTTCCTTGCCGACGACAACAACGGCAAATTTACAGATTTTGAGGCCCCGAAAGAAACGGTAATCGAAATTTTAAAAGAACGAAATATCTGTTCCGTCGAATTTATTACAACCCGCAACAGCATCGAAGTACTCGAAGCGTATGCAGACTATTTCAACACCAACGGCTTTGTAGTTACTTTTGGATCAGAACACAATACTCCCGCAATGGAGCCGATCGAACTGTTTGCACGAAATAATACACCGTTGAGTCCGCTGCTCCTTGAAATCAACTATGAAGGGGCATGCATTACCGCAGCACATCAATACCTTGTTGCGACGGAAGGTGTCGGTTATATTGACGCAGATGGCAAACCCGATCCGGATAAACGGGCAGAGTTCACCACTCTTGGAAAAGCACTTATCGAATATATTACAAAAAACTGAATATGAGCAGCTTGATCATCAACCATGTCATTCCTGCAATCAGAATGTTCACCTCTAAGCAAAAGTTAATGGTGGCGAGGTTCGATGATCGTAGCGAACTTCTAAAAGCAGAAGATGAGACCGATTTATTGGGTCTGGATTTTATCAAAAAATCTTCAGGGATACTTGTCGTTGATGAAACAAAAGACCCCGATGAGATCATAGATGACTTAACTGTAAAATTATCAACCTGGTACGAAACCAGGACTCCTCACCCCGATTATATTCTACTGAAGGGAATTGGTTTAGTAGCCATTGCAGAGAATGCAGCGGCTCTCGATATTCTTCTGGGCGCTCAAAAGCTACATGTAAAGGAGATTTCAGGAAGGGTTCAGGATAAAATAATTATTGTAACCGGTGGGGCCCAGGGTTTTGGCGGAGGAATTGCAGAACTCTTGTACGCGCAGGGGGCGAATGTTGTTATCGCCGATCTTAACGAGGAGACCGGCAGCAAGATGGCGGATGCATTAAATGCAAATCCACAGACCAATCAGGCTTATTTTGTTAAAGTCAACGTTGGCAGCGCTGAATCGGTCGAAGCAATGGTTGCCGCCACTGTTAAGCAGTTCGGAGGGCTCGATGTCATCATTAGCAATGCCGGAATTCTTCGGGCAGGTGGATTGGACGAAATGACACCGGAGTCTTTTGCCCTGATGACTGAAATCAATTACGGAGGCTATTTTCTTTGTGCCAAATATGCCTCTGCAATTATGAAGATTCAGTCGCGCTTTAAAGAAGATTATTTTACCGATATCATACAGATCAATTCCAAATCGGGATTAAAGGGAAGTAACCGTAATTTTGCGTATGCCGGCGGGAAATTTGGAGGAATTGGGCTTACCCAATCCTTTGCAATGGAGTTAATGCCATTTAAAATAAAAGTGAACTCGATCTGCCCGGGTAATTTCTTCGAAGGGCCACTTTGGAGCGATCCCGAAAGAGGTCTCTTCGTTCAATACCTCAATGCAGGTAAAGTCCCAGGAGCAAAGGAGATTAAAGATGTAAAAGCCTTTTATGAAGCACAGGTTCCCGCCGGAAGAGGGTGCCGCGTTATTGATGTGATGCGGGCCATCTACTATGTAATGGAACAAGAGTACGAAACAGGTCAGGCGGTACCGGTTACCGGTGGGCAGAATATGCTGAATTAGAGGAAAGCGGCTCGCGGCTGGCAACTAGCGACTGGCTATTCTTGCTAAAATTGGAATCGTTGCTTAAAAAAGGAAATATGTCGTATAAGAATTTAGAAATATGGCAGCTCGCAAGAGCGGTAGCATTGGAAATTCACAAAATGAGTTTGGAGCATTTGCCTAAATTTGAGCAATTTGAAACCGGTCAGCAAATCCGACGTTCTTCAAAGAGTGTAAGATCTATTATCGTCGAAGGATACGGCAGAAGAACCTATCAGGCAGAATATTTAAATTAAATAACTTTATAAAACATTTTGAAAGATAATTCTCGTGCTGGACAATAATTCGCCAGCAACCAGTTGCCCGCAGCAAGTAGCCAATTGCCAGTAGCCAGCATCAAAAATTAAAAATTAATATATCATGAAAACACGCGCAGTTCGATTATACGGAAAAAAAGATTTAAGGCTCGAGGAATTCGAGTTACCTGCAATCAAAGAGAATGAGATTCTGGCAAAAGTCATTTGCGACAGCTTATGCATGTCGTCGTACAAGGCAGCAGGACAGGGAACCGATCACAAGAGAATCCCGAATGACATTGAGGTTAATCCGGTGATTATCGGTCACGAATTTGCAGGAGAACTCGTTGAAATTGGCTCAAAATGGAAAGCCAAATTTAAAGTAGGGGATAAATTCTCTATTCAGCCCGCACTCAACTACCCCGACAGCCCGGTAGGCGTTATGGGAGCTCCCGGATACTCGTACCAACACATTGGAGGTGATGCAACCTATGTCATCATCCCCAATGAGGTGATGGAACTCGATTGTCTGCTCCCCTTTACAGGCGAAGGATTTTACCCCGCCTCACTATCCGAACCACTCTCATGTGTTATCGGAGCTATTCATGCCAATTACCACACGACGCCAGGATCATATATCCATAAAATGGAGATTGTCGCCGATGGAAAGATGGCGCTTCTGGCAGGTGTGGGTCCGATGGGTCTTGCGGCTATCAATTATGTGCTGCACCGTGAAGATCGCAAACCATCGCTGCTCGTTGTGACCGATATCGATCAGACAAGGCTTGACCGGGCCGCCAGTTTATATACCGTTGACTTTGCAGCTACGCGGGGAATCGATCTGCAATATGTGAACACCTCCAAATTCGCAAATGTTATTGAGGAATTAAAGGCAATTAGCGGAGGTGAAGGGTTCAATGATATTTTTGTATTTGCCCCGGTTGCACCGGTCGTGGAACAGGCAGATGCACTTCTGGCATTCGACGGTTGTCTCAATTTTTTTGCCGGACCATCCGACCCTAATTTTAAGGCGGCCCTCAATTTCTACAACGTCCATTATGCCTACACCCATATCGTTGGGACCAGTGGCGGGAATACCGATGATATGAAGGAGGCGCTTCAGTTAATGTCAGCAGGACTTGATCCTGCCGGATTAGTCACACACATCGGTGGAATCAATGCTGTTATTGAAGCGACGTTGCACCTTCCTGAAATTCCGGGTGGCAAAAAGCTCATCTATAATCACATCGAGATGCCATTAACACCAATTTCAGAATTCGCAAAAATAGGGGCTACCAATCCTGTTTATGCCCGACTGGCAGAGATCTGCGAAAATCACCTCGGACTTTGGAGTACCGAAGCAGAAACCTACCTGCTTAAGAATGCGGCTAGTTTATAACTATCAAATATTTAGCATGTCAAAGAAGCCGCTTCATGTCAAATGAGGCGGCTTCTTTTTTACCTATAAAGAAATGAATAGATCAAAAAAAATCAGGCAATTACTCCCGAACCGATCAGCTCATCATCGAGGTACCAGGCAGCAAACTGTCCGGAGGTAATTCCACGTTGTTGTTCATCAAAAAGGATATAAGCTCCCAAAGGTGTCATAATAATCCGACCCTTTTCAAGTGGCTGTCGGTACCTGATTCTGATCAAAAATTCGCGCTCTTCACCATCAGCCATCAAAAAATCGGGACGCACCCAATGCATATCCGCTGTTGGGATAAACAATCCATGACGAAAAAGTCCGGGGTGGTCCTGTCCTTCGCCAACATAAATAATGTTTCTGACAACATCTGTTGCCAAGACAAAGAGTGGCTTTTCATAACCTCCAATATTGAGCCCTTTTCGCTGTCCTATCGTATAAAAATGGGCGCCATTATGCTCTCCGATTACCTTTCCGTTCCATGGTTTATATGGAAAAGGGGCACATAGTCTGGAGAAATTTTCAGGTTCAACAGCCAACGACTTCCGATCCATAAATGATGCCTCTATTTCAATCACATTCCCCTTCTTTGCCGCCAGCTTCTGTTGCAAAAAAACCGGCAGATCGACCTTTCCTACAAAACATATTCCTTGCGAATCTTTCCGTTCTGCAGTGATTAAACCTTGCTGACGGGCTATTTCCCGAACTTCGGGTTTTAAGAGATGACCCACCGGGAACAACGATTTTGACAGCTGGTATTGATTTAACTGGCATAAAAAATAACTTTGATCCTTATTATTGTCGGTTCCGGCCAGCAAACGATAATATCTTTCCCCTTCGATATCAACAACTTCTCTTCTGCAATAATGACCTGTGGCAACATAGCTGGCACCAAGTTCAATGGCTTTATCCATGAAAAGATCAAATTTAATCTCCCGGTTACACAAAACATCGGGATTTGGAGTCCTCCCTTTTTCGTATTCAGCGAACATATAATCGACAACCCGCTTGCGATAAAAGTCAGAAAGATCGACGACATGAAATGGGATATCGAGTTTTTTGGCAATCATCTCAGCGAATGCTACATCATCCTCCCAGCTGCATCCGGCAGTCAGGGTTCCGGTGGTCTCCTTCCAGTTAATCATAAAGACCCCAATAACAGCATATCCCTCCTTTTTAAGAAGATAGGCTGCAACGCTGGAATCAACGCCACCAGAGAGACCGATAACAACTTTTTCCTTATTCATCCGGCTGCAAATTTACAGCTTTTGGAGCAAATTACCGATTTTTATGCACTTTATATGCGACTGGCAGTTGGCGGCTGGCGACTAGCTATTCTTGCGTACATTGGAATATTGCTTAACAAAGTATATATGTCGTATAAGAATTTAGAAATTTTATTTAGGGGATTACAATTATTTATTGGATAGCAAGATCTGCCAGCAGCCAGTAGCCAGAAATGAATGACATTTTATTTCCGCATCCATTTCGATATAGATCCTAAATCGTTAACTTTGCGATATGTTCGATCGCCTAATCCATTATATTAAGAATATTGACCGGAAAGATTACCGGCCTATATTTGGGGGACTTGAAATTCTCAAATACCTTGGCCCCGGATTGCTGGTGACTGTCGGGTTCATAGATCCCGGGAACTGGGCCTCCAACCTGGGAGCCGGTGCTCAATTCGGGTATACGCTTCTTTGGATGGTCACGTTGTCAACCATCATGCTAATCCTGCTTCAACATAATGTAGCCCATCTTGGAATTGCGACGGGTCTTTGTCTGTCGGAGGCGACCACCAAATATATGAAACCGGCGTATTCCATCACGGTTCTGGTTACTGCAATAATTGCGTCGATATCCACATCGCTGGCAGAAATTCTGGGGGGAGCAATTGCCATAAATATGATCTTCGGAATTCCAATCAGGGCCGGAGCAGTTCTGGTGGTTATTTTTGTGCTCATTATGCTTTTTACAAACGGATACAGGATGATCGAAAAATGGATTATCGCCTTTGTTTCGGTTATTGGACTCTCTTTTTTATATGAACTTTCATTGGTGAATATCGATTGGAATACAGCTATCCATTCCTGGGTAACCCCTTCCTTCCCAAAAGGTTCCATGCTTATTATGATGAGCGTTCTAGGTGCAGTGGTAATGCCTCACAACCTTTTTCTCCATTCCGAAATTATTCAGAGCCGGCAGTGGAACCTTGAAGATGAGAAGACGATTAAAAAACGACTTAATTATGAGTTTCTGGACACGATCATTTCAATGATTATTGGCTGGGCCATAAACAGTGCCATGATTCTGCTGGCAGCTGCAACCTTTTTTAAGGCAGGAATTGCTGTGACCGAATTACAGCAGGCTAAGAGTCTGCTCACTCCTTTACTAGGCATACATGCCGGAATAGTTTTTGCAGTAGCCCTTCTTTTTTCAGGAATCGCCTCAACGATCACCTCCGGGATGGCAGCCGGATCAATATTTTCAGGAATCTTCAGCGAACCATACGACATTAAGGACAATCATTCTAGGTTAGGCATCACGATATCATTTATGGTAGCCTTACTGCTGATTTTTGTCATTTCAAATCCGTTTAACGGACTGATTTACTCCCAGATGATTCTGAGCGTGCAACTGCCGATCACTATTTTTGTACAGGTGTGGCTTACCTCTTCAGAAAAAGTGATGGGAAAATATAAGAACAGCAAATTCTACGCTGTATCGCTCTATTTTGTCGGTGCAATTGTAACAGCCTTAAATATAGCTCTTTTCATTAGTTTTCTAACTTAATTCAGCACTTGATACTTAAGTTTTGGAACGATTTCCCGTTACTATAAAATCATTTTAATCTACAGATAATCAACCCGGAAAAGCATTGAACATTTTTAATTGAACATTTTTAATTGAACATTTTTAATTGAACATTGAAAATAACCTTATATGCCCGTACTAAAGAAAAACCACGATCCTGTCGGCCAGGCAGTTTGGGACTACCAA
>Ga0209697_10007773_pt1 | contig 12399 bp, 14 predicted proteins | sample AliMusrvi5mmetaG_FD_184115 | JGI IMG/M metagenome (GOLD analysis project Ga0209697, IMG submission 184115) | Freshwater lake bacterial and archeal communities from Alinen Mustajarvi, Finland, to study Microbial Dark Matter (Phase II) - Alinen... | ecosystem: Environmental > Aquatic > Freshwater... | reverse complement strand
CGTCTCCCTGCGCGATCCCCAGGGCTGAACCCCCAGCCGCGAGAATCGGCCGATCCAGAGCAGCACCCTGCGCTCCGGCCTACGGCCTGCGCTCCGCGTGCTGCTCTGGATCGAGGACTGCAATTTCAGTTGCTCAGTCTCTGTTTCATGACTGGCCTACTTCTGCGGAGCAGAACTGGCTAGGTTCTGGAGAGCGGTGAAGTTGTAGAGATCACGGAATTCCTGGAGGGCCTGGTTGAGGTCCTCAATGTTGGCAAAGGTGTGGATCCAGAGAAGCTGTTCTTTGAGGGTGCGCCAGAACCGCTCGATGCAGCCGTTGCCTTCGGGGGCACGGACGAAGGACGGACTGGAGTCCATGCCGAGGAAGCGCAATTCAGCCTGGTAGGCGCGGGAGATGAACTGGCTCCCATTGTCGTGGCGCAACTTGAGACCGGTAGCGATGGCCTTCCCCACGCCGCCGAAGGATGCTCGGCAGGCTTGGTGGAGAGGGACGATGGCCTCGTATCGATTGGCCTCGAGGGCGGCGTGGATGCCAAGCAACTCGCAGGTGCAATGGTCGTAGATGCCAAAGATCGCGGCCTGCTGGCCGTCGAGCAGCATGGTCGCGGTGGCATCCGTGCCCCACATCTCATCGGGAGTCAGGGTAGTGATCGTGCCGTCGTGGGCCCTTGGGCCGAGGACGCGGCGAGGCTTTCCGGGCGCCTGGAGGCCGTGCTCCCGCATGAGAAGGCGGATGCGTTCTACATCTGCGTGGATCCCGCGGTAGCGCAGGCGGGCGTGGACTTTCCGATAACCCTCGCCCATGAAGGGCGGATCGGTGAGGACGTTGCGGATGGCGATGAGCAAGTCACTGTTGGGCACCAGGGGCTTGGGGCCGCGCTTCTGGAGCGGCACAGAACCTCCAACACCCCGCTGGGCATACACCGTGGAACGAGGAATCCGCAGTTCATCGCAGACGGAGATGAGGGCTGTCAGGCGACATCAGAAACTGACCCCCTTGCGACACGAATATTGACCCCCTGAGGAAGGGGGAAGCAATGGAAGTGGAGAGGGAGGATCCTGGCGTCCGGAGATCGGAGGCCACGATGCTGGGTGAGGGGGCTGTGGCACAGGTATTCGCATTGAAGGCCTTGGGTTGGGGAGCTAAGCGGATCTCGCAGGAGACGGGTGTGTCGCGGAATACAGTCCGGGACTGGCTCAGGTCAGGTGAGAGCCGCCGGTATGGGGGAGACCAGGGCCGCCCGGGGATTCTGACGCCCCATCGGGACTGGATCCGAGCTCGGTTCCACGCTGGGGTTCGGAACTCCGACGTGCTGCGGCAGGAACTGGCGTCCAGGGGGATCGCTGTGAGCCTGCGGACGGTCGAGCGGGAGGTTCAGCCCTTCCGACAGGCCTGGGAGCGGGCGCAGAAGGCGACCATGCGATTCGAGACCATGCCCGGGAAGCAGATGCAGGTGGACTTCGGGGAGAAGTGGCTGCTGCTCGGGGGCGAGCGCCAGAAACGCTATGTGTTCGTGGCAACCCTGGGTTTCTCCCGCCGGTGCTACATCGAGATCTTCGGCAGCCTGCGTCAGCGGGACTGGATCATGGGCCTTGAACACGCCTTCCGGCACTTCGGTGGCGTGCCCGAGGAGGTCCTGACGGACAACGCAAAGCCCCTGGTGCTGGGACGCAAAGGAGGGCGGCCCCAGTTCCACCCGGAGTTCGAAGCCTTCTGTCGGCATTGGGGCGTGGTGCCGAGGGCCTGCCAACCCTTCCGCGCCCGGACCAAAGGGAAGGTGGAGAACGGCGTGGGGTATGCCAAAGGGAATGCCCTGGGCCGATTGGAATGGGAGAGTGACGAGGCCCTGGACGAGCACCTGACCTGGTGGATACGGGAGGTGGCCGATGTGCGGGTGCACGGCACCACCCATGAACGGCCCATCGACCGGTTCGAGATGGAGAAGGCTGCCCTAAAACCTGTGGGGAACCAACCGAGCCACCTGCGGGTGAGGCACTTCACGCGGAAGGCGGCCAGCGATGGCCGGATCGATGTGGACACCAACCGCTACAGCGTCCCGCCTCAGTTCGTGGGCATCACCCTGGAGGTCAGGGTCGAGTTCGAACTGATCCAGGTGATATCCCGTGGTGTGGTCATCGCCGAGCACACGGCGCACTCCGGTCGCCACCAGGTCATCGAGGACCCTGGACATGTGGAGGGCCTGATGGGCGGTACGAAAGCGTCAGCGAAGCCCTGCGAGATCCGCCGCCCCCTGGCCCACTACGCCGCCATCGTGGGAGGTGAGGCATGGTAGATCCCCGCATGGAGCGGCTGGAGCGCCACCTGACCCGCCTGAAACTCGTAAGCACGCGGGAACGGTTGGATGGCCTGCTGGAGGCCGGTGCCAAAGGCGAGATGAGCTTCCTGGAATTCCTGGACCATGTGATCCGGGAGGAGGTCCAGAACAAGGACCAGAAACGGGCTCGGATGAGGATCCAGATGGCCAAGTTTCCGCTGGATCGCCGTCTGGAGGATTACGACTTCAGCCTCCAGCCGAGCCTGGATCGGCGCCTCATCACCGAGTTGGAGACGGGCCGGTACCTGGCCAATGCCACGAACGTCCTGCTGCTGGGGCCTCCGGGTGTGGGAAAGACCCACCTGGCCATCGGGCTCGGGCGGAAAGCCATCGAGTTCGGGTATAGCTGCCGGTTCGTTCACGCGGCTGACCTGGCCCACCAACTCATCGTCGCCTCCCGCCATGGGGCCCTGGAGGAGGCCATCGCTCTCTTTGCCAGGCCCCACCTGCTGATCATCGACGAACTGGGCTATCTGCCATTGGAACGGGAGGCCGGGCACCTGCTGTTCCACCTGATCCGCCGCCGCTATGAGAAGGGGAGCCTGATGCTGACCAGCAACCAGCCCGTGGGGGCCTGGGGTGAGATGCTGGGAGACGAGGTCGTGGCCACGGCCATCCTCGACCGCCTGCTTCACCACAGCCATATCGTGACCATCAAGGGCGAGAGCTATCGCCTGCGAGAAAAGCGCCGGGCCGGCATCGTGCCAGCCCCGGAAGTGGCCGACTGATGGCCGCGACCGGTGGGGTGCCCTCCGCTGCGGCCTACGGCCTCCGCTCCGGACACCCCACCGGTTCCACATCAACCAAGGGGGTCAATATTCGTGTCGTTCAGGGGGTCAATAGTTCTGTCGCTTGACAAGGGCCGTGGGACGAACCAGGGAAGCGGCCACAGCCTCGCGGATCACTTCCGCTTCCCGGGGATGAAAGGCAGTTCGTATCCGCGAAGCTTCGCAGCCTGCCGGTGGATCTCAAGGCGCATCTCCCGGTCGCCCAGGAGCTGCTTCAGTCTGGCGTTCTCCTCGTCCCGGGGATCGGGCTCACGAGACTTCAGCCCGGCCTGGCCAGCAGCTAGAAAGGCCTCCTTCCAACCCGCCAGGGTGGCCGCCATGACGCCAAGCTCCCGGGAGAGGGCATCGAGTTCCTCACCCCGCAGAAGCCGCAGCACAGCCTCGGCCTTCCGCTGGGAACTGAACCGCCCCTTCCCACCGAGCCCGTTAGGGGCAGCTCTGGTCGGCCTACGGCCTCCCTCCGCTGCCCCTAACGGCTGGGATTCTTCCTTCTTCTTCATGGGCACCTCTCAGGGGATTGTCCCCAATTGGGTGTCCAAGGGAATACCGGGGCGGTGGAAGGCAGTGCTGCCGGAAAGACACGAGAAACCGGCATGACGGTCTACTTCGCCCACCCGCACAGCCCCTGGGAGCGCGGGATTAACGAGAACACCAATGGCCTGCTCCGCGACTACTTGCCCAAGGGTGCAGACCTCAGCGTCTACACCCAAGACGATCTCGACACCATCGCCTGGACCCTGAATGTCCGCCCGAGGAAGTCCCTCGGCTGGAAATGCCCCGCAGAGCTTTTCCTTCCAGAAGGCGCATTTGATTTCCAGGCCTTCTGGTCAAACCCACCCAAGCCTGTTGCACTTGGAACTTGAAACCGCCTGGGGTAACCTTCAGCGCACAACGGCAAAATCCGAAATGCTATCCACAATTCGGTTCAAGTGCTCGTCGGCCTCTGCAAACCAAATTTTGGGGATTATTTTGAGACCATCCGACAGCAGACCTGCAGACAAACTGAACTGACTATTGGAGCACACCAGTATCGACGCATTTCGCATCAAGCTATGAGCGAGGACAGGATCTGGGTTGCTGTCAATGATGTGAACTCGTCCTTGAAATGTTGACCGCACCCTGGTGAACTCATCCAAGTCGACTGGCGAGTCGGACAGGATTAATACTCTATCTACTAAATTGTAAAATTTGCACGCTAGGTTGTCGATTGTATTGCTATTAATAAGGTGTGAGGCGACGTTCAAGTAATCGCCCCTTCTTACGTGTATACATACATATCGTTGGCCCAGAAGCTCGGTGTCGCGATAGAGAGCGGAATATTGATCGCTTGCGCTCACGTCAAAGCGTGCACGTACTGATGTTGAGGCCAGAGCCCGTAGCGCCATTGACAATTTTAATGCACCGTCATGCAGTGTTGGCAATGACATACCTTGTGGGAGGTGCGTATTAAGATTGGCACGGCTAAAGCCATAGCCGTCCATCTCCCACTGCCAGTGAGAAAGTTGCCCCTTCCGGCCAGGTGTCGCAATAGTGTGTGGATTTTCGAAGTATGACAAATCTGCAAGTGTCTGGAAGCCGCGATCGACGAAGTGGAGATAAATCGCAGTGCTAAGTACCTGCGCGCCTAGCCCACCCGTAAAGGTGACCCGGACTGCACGTGCATGTTCAATACGCCGGTTCAACCAATGATCTTTGAGTAGCTTTAACATTTACGGTTTCCTCTAGGTGCTTTGTTCTAATCAAAGATGTAGCGAAAAATTTTTAATGAACTAAGCAATCGCTTAAATCTACTTTTTGATGGCTCCATGATTAGGCGCCAAAGGCCCTCGAGTCCGATGCGTTGAATGATCACGGGTGCACGCTTATACTTGCCTGCCAGCATGTCGGCCGTACCTCCTGCGCCATATGCGAACACAACTTGGTGCTCGCTCATGAAGTCAAGTTGATCTTCAATCAAAAATTCCTGTTTCGGCGAGCCGAGGCATACCGCAATGACCATCGGCCGGTGGATCTCTATTTGGTCCCGAAGGGTTTGAATGTAGGCTGCTGACATGGGGTAGGCTTCGAAGGGAGCATTCCACCCAATAGCGATGTGAGATCCAGCGCGGCGGTCAAGAGTCATTGCGGCTTCGTGAGCAGATCCACCAACAATCAGTAGCAGTCTGCCTGCACTGCAGCACCGTTCTGCAAAATCGAAGATCAGGTCCGAACCGCTAATTTTGTCGCAGGAAGTATTGGGATACCGCAGGCGTGCAATCAACCAAGGCCAAAACCCATCAAAGGTACTGGTGTATTGATTAATAAGCCGCAGCAATCGCTCGTCGCCCTCGCGGGCGCGCACAACGAAGTCAGCATTCACGGTGAGGATGAATTTGCAATGGCCGGGCTCCGAGGTTATTACTTCTGAGTGTCGGATACCGCGAAATATCAAGCCAAGTATTTTCATATTTATTCAAGTAGATGCGAATCGATTTGGTGGGCCAGTTCAGTCGCAACGGCCCGACGATCAAAAGCACCTGCGATCAGTCTCCCCTCGGTAGCAATTGCAGCCAGCATTTGGTCAGTCTGTTGGAGGGCGGCACGAAGCACTCTCCCAAGATCCTGATTACGATTAGATCCAAAGTGCAAAGCACTTATACCATGCTTAGTCATATCAGTGAAAGGACGGATTGCCCTACAGATTAGCACATGCCCTGCGCCCATGCCTTCGAGCGCGGCTAAGCCCAAACTCTCGCGATGCGATGGTACAACCTGGAAATCGAATTGCGCGTGAGCAGACGGCAGTTCTGAGTGATGGATCGCACCGTAATATACAACCCGTTCATCGCCTCTAGCTGCTATCCGAGCACGCAATTGCGGAGAGTCTTGGCCCTCGCCCCAAAAATATAGCCGTGCCCGATCTCTCACTGATCCGGGCAGCTCGTCGAATGCGTCAAAAAGAGCCTCCCAGCCTTTGTCCGCGTCGATTCGGCCTATGTAGCCAATCTCGGCGATGCGGGAGGAATGCTTCTGCGCCCAGAATGGATTACGCATGGCAGTAGCCGCACACAGATTGAGATAGTCTATGCCCCCCGACGGCGATACGACAATTCGCTCTGCAGCAATTTTTGGGTAAAGGTGAAGTGTCAATTCCTTGAAGTACAGTGAAGGGACTACGATTAGACGTGCACGGTGAAGCAGAAGGCTCTGTCCTATGGACATTATGCGTCGATAGAAACTGGCCCTTGAGAGCGCGAGGTCATCGCCGTGAATATTCACCACGATCTGCTTATTCTGCAGATAAGCCCCGAGCGCCGGCAGCAAGCAATGGTGTGACGCGTAATGCATGTACCAATGGTGGACACTAGGCTGAGCCAGCAATTTCGCCAGCCGCATATAATGAGTAATATATGCCATTAGCCTTTGAGATCCAGAGTGGCGACCTCGGATGAGCACTTTTATATCGATTCGAAACCCAAGGGCAAGTAAATCCTCTAAGTTGCGCTGAACAAAGGCTCCATAGGAGATGTCTCCGGCTGACGGGAACATGTTGGAAATGAATGCCCAAGGCTGGGTGCGGACGCCAATTGTGTTCATCGGGGAATTGTACCAATCGTTGGCGAAGTCGCATTAGAGAAATTACGAGATGAGACAACAGCAATCAGTGCAATGAAGGGGGCCAGCATGGCGGAGTAGATAACGTGACCTGCAATGACGCTAAGCACCAGGAACGTTCCAACAAAGTAAAAAGTGAACATGCCATTCGGCAAACCCTTTGTAACTCGGTTGGTCAGGCCGGACCAAGCCCATTCAGCCCAGACACAATAAAAGAGGAGTCCTAAAATACCTGAGCCCATCGTAAGGTCCAAAAGATCATTTTCAAAAGAGCCGATTTGACTAATTCGGTTTAAGCCTTGACCGAATAAAATGTGCATGCCCCCACCCCCGCCGGTAAGCCAGCTGATGTAGCTTTCAATTCTTTCCGTTCTACCACTTGTAATGAAGTCAAAGAAGTCAGGCTTCAGGTCCCAGAAAAATTGCCAACGTTCGATGGAGACCCGCATCAGTGGTAGCCACCAGGGGGCCGCTACGACTGTAGCGACCGCCGCAACGGCACAAAATTTTACTTTGGCAGCACGAGATAGGTAGCTATTTACCGCGAACGCTAGGACCATAAGGAAACCGATCAGTGAGGTCTTGCTAAGCGACATTAGTGATGCTATGAAAAACAGAAAAAAAGCTGCGAGCATTTCTAGCATATTTCTATGTAACCGTTCCCGAAAGATGAAGGTCATCAATGCGAAGATCGCAATGAGAGTAGCTGACACTTCGTTTCCTGCGTAGAAGAACCCCTTGCTGCCAAGCAACTCACCTGTTTCTGACACACCGTAATTCCCAAATCCGATACCCAACAAGCCAAGTGAGAGATTAAGCATCAAAATCGTTGCATTCAGCACAATGATATTACGTATGCGCACGATATTGATTACGCCTTTTTCTAATTGCAATTGCATTACTCTAAAAAGCAGCAGAGGCAGCATTAATTTCAAATATAATTGAATATCTGTTGCAATATTTTCTTTACCCACAAGGGCATCCGCAATACCATGCGCTATCACCCAAACCAGGCATAACGACATAAGAGACAGGGTTAACAATCGCTCGCGTGTGTGATGTAACAGCAAGATTGCAATCAGAAGTCCCACTACTCCCAATCGAATTAGCCCGCTGACCGTCTGTTCACCTGGTAGGTAGATACCGCTATTTTGCAAATATCCACTGACCATGTCGACCAATAGCCAGGTTAGCTCGACAAAATAGGCAAGTCGTAGCATGTCAACTCGTCCTCAGCAACCGGTGACGGAAGCGCTCGACTGGCTTGGCTACTAGTAAGGTGAGTATTACTGCCGCGCACACGGAAACTGCGATCAAGACGAGTTCTAGCGACAGAGACCAGGCTGGTGGGATCACTAGGAAATCGGCCAACGGCCGATAGGTGGCAGACAATTTTGAAGTGAATATGACTGCGCCTGATGGGTCCAGTCCGAAGAATAAAAACACATCCTGACCAATAATAAACAGGTGCGACAGCAACCATGTAATGAAGAGTCCAAGGTGAGATTCCTTCCGATACATCGCTCCAATGCTGACCCAGTCCCGACCAATCGCGGGTATCATATAGCTAGCGATAAACACTAGCACTAGCACTAGCAATACCAAGTAGGTTGGGAACAAACGCAAGAGTCGTTGTTTATAGAATGCTATCACCTTCCCATATGCGCGGTTCTCCGAGAGGACCATGACCATATAGAAGCCGGAGATTACAAAAAAGATGGTCACACACAGATCCCCCGAGAGACCCTTGGGAAGACCTGCGTGGGTCCAGGCGACGCTTAGTGCAAGTAGGAATCGGAGAACACCCAAAATACGTTACCTCATTAATCATTCCTTTGACCGACGTACTCAAGCACCAAGATCTGTATCTATAACGTGAATCATACTGTCGCGGTAACTTCTACCAGCTGCACTGCGTAAAAAATCGCGGCCAGCTTCGCGACGGTTTTGCCATTCCGAATCCGACATGAACCTAATATGTTCCCACATCGCCTCGTAGTCATCGGTTCCGAAATCGCGCATATTCACATATACCTCCGGCGGTATTAGGTCTGAAATGTCCTGTGCACCAAGGTATACTGGAACCGTTCCAGCATATAGGCAGTCGAAAATTTTCTCAGTCACATAGCCCCGCATCGGCATATTTTCGAAGCACAGACTAAAACGATACTGACTTAGTATATCCATCTTCGAATCCAGCGAACCGCGGTACGCGTTATGTAGAGCGCGCATGTGTCGCCAATAGGCCCATGTGGCAGCCTGAAGCGTCCACCAGCGATTCCAGCCCTGACCGAATAGATCGATCGCTCCGAGATGATTCAGGCGGGCAACAGCCTCAATGCGCGCACTATAGAACTCCGGCTTGCGCCGACGCGGATTGTGCAGGCCAGCTACCACAATCAGTTTGTTAAATCGCCCAGTTCGCTGCCAAGCGGTTTCGACGACATCGCTGTAAGGCTGTGGCCATAGTATCTTTCTCAACCGGCCTCGATCCACACCCCGCAGGTCGTAGCCATCACCCACGATGTTATGCAGGTAAACGCATTCGAAGTCACGAGTAAGTTCCGGCAAAGCCTTATACAGCCAAGGTGCAACAAGGGGGGGCTCTAGAATGATGAAGCCGCGCAATCGCACATCCGCGCGGGCCAGCAGTGGTTGGTATTCCTTCAGGCCAAGTGACCAATAGTGGTTGATCTCAGCGGATAGCCTTCCATCCTTAAGTCGATCCGCCGTGTGTAATGGAATACCTCTAGCCTCAAGTGTTTGCTTAAGGCGGATATAGGGAAGCAACTGATCATCGCGATTAAGGCGTACGTCGTTACTCTCGAAGAGCCTATCGTCCAAGAAATCAGGATAAGAGGGGTCAATAAATACGGCCTGCTTGATAGTTTTTGAATTGATCATAAATTATGTGCTCCGCTTAAACAGATCCTGTCGCACCACCATTCCAGTAAGGCCCGTCCAAATCAACCCCACTACCAAGCAGACTAATAGCGCCACGCCCGAACTCTTTGAAATTGTGAAGCGAGACTGAATTAGTAGTATTACCACTGCAAAAAAAATGGAGAGTGTGCCCGAACCTAAGAATGGACGCCAATCTAGCGTTAAGTGCGGATCATGGCGGTAAGTAAATAACCAGAGATAAGCGATTACTGTAAAACTACCAATGAATACGCTAATCGGGGCGGCGGTTAATCCCAGCGGACGAATCATAACCACCATAATGAGGTAGGTCGCAATGGCACCAACAAGATTAGGTAATACTAACCGCCGTGTCTTCATATGCAGATGCGCGTTCAAACCGATCACGCCGACCATCATTCGAGCCCATTCTGCTAGCGCACCCAGCAGCACGAATTGGCCTGTATCGTGGTAAGAACTACCCAGCAACACCTTGGGCAAACTCGGCGAGGCGGCCACCAACGCTGTCATTCCTAGGAACGAGGCCGGAACCATGAACCGAGCATATGTAGACCAAGCCATGCCACGCTCGGCCAAATCGGCGGAGTTCGCCATACGGTAGAAGGCCGGAAGATACCATGTCGTGAGGAGCGACTCATATGCGGACATCAGGGATGCAGCTATACCATAGCCTGCTGCATACATGCCCAGTTGAGCGAGCCCGAAGCGATTGGCTAGCAGGAATCGATAACCTTGCATATGCAACCATTGCATTAATACCGCTAGACCAAGCGGCCAGCAGAACGAGACTATTGTGGACCATTGAACGCTAGTGATTCGTATGGGGCCGACACGCAAACCGACATCGCCGCGGAAAAGGACAAAATATGCAATTAGTGCAAACAATGTCTGGCCGATTAGGGTGCCAGTCATCCAGCGCTCTGCGCTGGGATGACCAGTGTGGTTTAGAAATATCGAGAGGCAGAGACACGTCGTTAACGTGCCAAGCGTTAGCAAAGTGAAGGCGAGTGTACGTTGTATCATGTTGAGCGCAAGAACCAACGTGGTTGAAATCGTGTTAAAGACTAGCGAACCGCACACTAAGACCAGCATCCACTGAAGTCGCGCCAATCCCAAGTCAAGCCCTAGATGGTATGCGGTGACAAGCACACCAGCTGCAATCGAAGCCACGGCGATCAAATACCCAACGTACAGTCCAAGGTAACTTTTAAATCGGTTCTCGTCGATCCATGCATGCATGCGCCTGTTGAGGAACATACCAACAGGGTTGATTAGGAAAAGTGCGAATAAATTGGTAGTCGTTATGATTAACGCCGATTTTCCCATCTCCTCTGGTGTGAGCAAGTTAGTCATGATCTTCACACTCGCGAACATTATCGCGAACTGAAAAAGCCGCCCGATCAAGGTGATCAGCATGGGCACATCCTCATACCCGGCTCCGTAGTGACCGCTTGAATATTTGCATAAGTTTGTTAAGCAGGCGTAGCCATAGAGTTGCTCGTGTCAGTGCATATATCAGCGTGCGATGAATCAAGTAACGACGTATCACCCTTCTGCGCCAAACTTGCGTCCCATCACTTCCCATTTGCCACCAATTTCCCAGGTAGCGATATCTATACTGCGCTACTAACGGCGAATATCGGCTTATAACGCCAGAGCGATAAATATAACGTAGCAACTGTAATCGGTGTCCAACATTTTCGGTAGAACTGTCATTTTGACCGTGGATTCGATATCGCATCAATGGTTTCGCCACCCATAGAATCGAGCCGCGCTCCAGAATCTTAAGAATGAATGAGACGTCAGAGTATTTCCCGCCTTCTTGTGGGTCTAAAGAAAGCCCTTTGATTGCTCTGCGACGGTACATGTAGCCAGGAAATGGCGCAGGACCTTTGGATGACAACGAAAAATACTCCCGGAGCAGGTCTTCGGGATCCTTGATCTGCCGATCTCTACGCCCAGGCGGAAGAAAGCGCTCCTTGGTCACCTTATTACCACGCAGAATGAAAGCATCACAGCAGACGGCTACTAGCGATGGGTCCCGATCTAAGTGCTTCCTTAACACCGAAACATATTCACTCGAAAGAATATCGTCGTCGTGAAACATAACCAGTAGGTCGGCGCTAGCTTCATCAATTATCGCCCTAAAGTGTTCAAATTGATTAAGCGTGGGTCTTCGTCGAATACAACGAATTTGAGGAAACTGCTCTTTCAACATTAGCGAGACTACATCGCTTTCAGAATTGTCTGACACAATAATCTCGGAATCATTTTCTGTCTGAAAAATTACAGATCTTAGTGCCTCTCGAAGATAGAGTGGCCGGTCTCGAGACAAAATGTAAATCTGTAGACTGTTGGTTTCCCTCATAGGGGCACTCCCTTGGTGCCTGAGGTGAATCAAGCATTAATATTGATATATATAACACATTCAAGGCTGTCGTTTTTCAATAAACTTCCATGCCATGGCTCGGAAGAGTTCCGGGTTTGGGATTGTTTGGCTTGGATTAGCGGAGTCGGCCCTGAACAAGTCGCAGAAGTAGGTATGACAACAATTTAAGGGAACTTTCGGCATATCTGGTACACCAGAAAGGAAGGGGAGACCCCCGTATTTCTGGTGTACGAATGAAGCCAAAGCCGAGGCGGACGACGAAGGATCAGCCGGTGATCGGGTGGGAATTGGACCTGGCACTGGACCCGAACCACGAACTGGTGAGGCTGGCGACGAAGATCCCGTGGGACGACCTGGCGCAGGAATTCGG